>Ga0105237_10007210_pt1 | contig 12204 bp, 10 predicted proteins | sample KBSC24metaG_FD_81520 | JGI IMG/M metagenome (GOLD analysis project Ga0105237, IMG submission 81520) | Corn rhizosphere microbial communities from Kellogg Biological Station, Michigan, USA - KBS C2-4 metaG | ecosystem: Host-associated > Plants > Roots > Rhizosphere > Soil | place: Michigan, USA...
GCGCTGCATCGCGACCAGATCCGCGACGAGACCAACAAGCTCGACTGGCTGTTCACGACCCACACCACTGACCGCTCCGCCGCCGAGCTGCTGCTGTTCCTGCATGGCGGCATGATGGCCAACAAAACCGCCCCTCGCGCTGCCACCGATCTTGCGGGACGCGGCGCATGATGGGTCTGCCGATCGCATTCGCCGAACCATTCCTGCTGCTCGGCCTGCTCGCGCTGCCGGCGCTATGGTGGCTGCTCCGGCTGATGCCGCCGCGGCCGCGCCAGCTCTATTTTCCGCCGACCCGTCTGCTGTTCGATATCGCTCCCAAGGAGGAGACGCCGGCCCGCACGCCGTGGTGGCTGACGCTGCTGCGCCTGCTTGCGGCCGCGCTGGTGATCTTCGCGGCCGCGGGACCGATCCTCAACCCCGGCGCCGGTGCCCTGCATGCGAATGGGCCGCTCGTCCTGCTGATCGACGACGGCTGGAGCGCGGCCGCAAGCTGGGAGCTCCGCACCAAGACCGCCGATGAGCTGATCGCGAACGCCGAAAGCGACCGCCGCGCGGTCGCGCTGGTGCCGCTGTCGGAGCCGGCCCGCGACATCACGCTGATACCGGCGAGCACTGCGCGCGTCGCGCTGCGTCAGCTCGCCCCGAAGCCCTATGCCGTCGAGCGCGTCGATACGCTCGGCGCCCTCGGCCGCTTCCTCGAGACGACCGCGGACGCCGATGTCGTCTGGATTTCCGATGGCATCGATGCCGGCCGTGGCGACGAGTTCGTCAAGAAGCTGGCGCAAACCGTCGGCGACCGTTCGCTGACCATCTTCGATTCCGGTGCGCCACCGCCGCATGCGCTGGCGGGTGCCGAGAACGCCGCGGCGCGCATGGTAGTCAGGGTGCTGCGCGCCATCACTGGATCGCCGGAGACCGGGGTGGTGCGCGCGCTCGACCAGCGCTCGTCGCCGATCGGCGACGCCCGCTTCACCTTCGGCGCAGGAGACAGCGAGACCGAGGCGGTGTTCGACCTTCCGGTCGAGTTGCGCAACGACGTTTCGCGCCTCGAGATCGCCAATGAGCGTTCGGCCGGCGCGGTACAGTTGCTCGACAAGCGCTGGCGGCGGCGCGCCATCGGCGTGGTTGGCGGCGCAACCTCGGACACCGCGCAGCCGCTGCTGGCGTCGACGTTCTATCTGGCGCGCGCACTGGCGCCGTTTGCCGATGTTCGACTCGGCGAGAAGGGCGCACCGGCCGCCGCGATCGCGCAGTTCCTCGATCAAAAGCTGCCGATGATCATGCTGGCCGATGTCGGCACGCTGTCGCCGGAGCTGCGCGAGCGGCTCAACGGCTGGATCGACCAGGGCGGCGTGCTCGTGCGCTTCGCCGGACCGCGGCTTGCCGCCAGCGAAGACGACCTCGTGCCGGTGAAGCTGCGCAAAGGCGACCGCAATCTCGGCGGCAGCCTGACCTGGGAGAAGCCGCAGAAGCTCGCCGGTTTCGCCAGCGATGGACCATTCTCGGGTTTGGAGATTCCGCAGGACGTCACCATATCGCGTCAGGTGCTGGCCGAGCCGGATGCGGCGCTCACGGCGCATAGCTGGGCGACGCTCGCTGACGGTACGCCGCTCGTGACCGGCGAACGGCGCGGCAAGGGAATCCTCACCCTGTTCCATGTCAGCTCCGATACGCGTTGGTCAGACCTGCCGATGTCCGGTACATTCGTTGAGATGCTGAAGCGGCTCGTCGACCTGTCAGGCTACACCGCGAAAGCCGGTCCCGGCCCCGCCTCCGACGCGACGGTCGATACCGTGACGCCGGCCCGCACGCTCGACGGTTTTGGCGTGCTCGGCCCGCCGCCGTCGACAGCCAAGCCGCTGCGCGCCGACTATAGCGAGCGCGCAACCGCGGAGCACCCGCCCGGCCTCTACGGGCCGCCCGAGGGGCCGCTTGCGGTCAACGCCGTCGCGGCGTCCGAGAAGATCGCAGCGCTCGATACCTCCGCGCTGCACGCCCGTCACGCGACCTATCAGAACGCCGAGCCGCGCGACATTCGCGGCATGATGCTGGCGGCGGCGCTGGCGTTGTTCCTGCTCGATGCGCTCGTCGTCGCACTGCTCGGCGGCGGCCTGACGCGGCTGTGGCGGCGACGGCGAACGGTTGCGGCGGCAAGCGTGCTGGCACTGGCATTTGCCGCGCTCGGCGTGCAGCCGACGCCGACGCGCGCGGCTGATGAGGGCGGAGCAATCCGCGCCGTCTCGCAAACCCACCTCGCCTATGTCGTCACCGGCAACGAGGACGTCGACAACATCGTCAAGAGCGGGCTTGCCGGCCTGACGCTGTTTCTGGCCCAGCGCACAGCACTCGAGGCTGGCGATCCCGTCGGCGTCGATCCGGCGCGCGACGAGCTCGCCTTCTTTCCGCTGATCTACTGGCCTGTCGTGCCCGGTGCGCCGAAGCCGCCCCAGGCGGCGCTCGAACATCTCGATGCCTACATGAAGCAGGGCGGCACCGTGGTGTTCGACACGCGCGACGCGATCGAGGCGCCGCCGACGGCGAACGGCGCGAACGAAACACCGGGCATGCTGGCGCTGCGCAATATCCTCAGCTCGCTCGATATCCCCGAGCTCGAGCCCCTGCCGCGCGACCATGTGCTGACCAAGACATTCTACCTGCTGCGCGAGTTCCCCGGCCGCTTCATCTCGGGCCAGACCTGGGTCGAGGCGTTGCCGCGCGATCCCGATGACGAAACCGCATCGTCGCGGCCGGCACGCGGCGGCGACGGGGTATCGCCGATCATCATCACGTCGAACGATCTCGTCGGCGCATGGGCAATGCGGCCGGACGGCCAGCCGATGCTGCCGCTGACGCCCAACGAACCGCGCCAGCGTGAGTTCGCGTTCCGCGCCGGCGTCAACATCGTGATGTATACGCTGACCGGCAACTACAAGTCCGATCTGGTGCATGCGCCGGCGATGATCGAACGGCTGGGGCAATAGAGACCGGCGATGTCAGGCAATCTGCAATATGGCGTCGCCTTCTCGCCTCTGGTCCCGGCCCTGGTGCTGTGGATCGGCATTGCCGCGATCGTCGTCATCGCAGCGCTGCTGGCGCTGGCGCGCTCGCGCGGCTGGGCGGTGCGCGTCACTGCGCTCGCGCTGGTCGTGCTGGCGCTTGCCAATCCCTCTTTCACGCGGGAGGAACGCGAGCCGCTGTCGTCGGTCGCCGCTGTCATCGTGGACAAGAGCGCGAGCCAGAGCTTTGGCGACCGGACGCGGCAGACCGAGACGGCGCGTCAGCAGCTGGTCGATCAGCTCAAGCAGATCAAGGGGCTCGAGGTCCGCGTCGTCGAGGCCGGACAATCCGACGGCGAGACCGACGGCACCAAGCTGTTCTCGGCGGTGACGTCGACGCTGTCGGACGTACCGGCCGATCGTGTCGCCGGCGTATTCATGATTACGGACGGCCGCGTCCACGACATCCCGGCCAATGCCGCGACGCTCGGCCTCAACGCGCCGGTGCATGGACTTATCACGGGCAGGAAGGACGAACGCGACCGTCGCATCGAAATCGTGGCCGCGCCGCGTTTCGGCATCGTCGGCCAGCAGCAGAAGATCACCTACAAGCTCGACGATCAGGGCGTCGGCGGCCAGCGCGCCACCGTCACGCTGCGGCGCGACGGCGAGGTGTTGAACCAGCGCCAGGTCGTAAGCGGACAGACCGTCACCGTCGACATCGATATCCCGCACGCCGGGCAGAACATCATCGAGATCGAGGCCTCGCCGCTCGAGAACGAGTTGACGCCGGTCAACAACCGCGCCGTCGTCACGATCGACGGCGTGCGCGACAAGCTGCGCGTGCTGCTGGTGTCCGGCGAGCCGCATGCCGGCGAACGGACCTGGCGTAACCTGTTGAAGTCCGATCCTTCGATCGACCTGCTGCACTTCACGATTCTGCGGCCGCCGGAAAAGCAGGACGGTACACCGATCAACGAGCTGTCGCTGATCGCATTCCCGACACGCGAGCTGTTTCTGCAGAAGATCAACGAGTTCCAGCTGATCATCTTCGATCGCTACGCGCGGCAGGGGGTCTTGCCGGTCGGCTATTTCGAGAACATCGCGCGCTATGTGCGCAGCGGCGGCGCCGTGCTGGTCGCCGCCGGCCCCGACTACGCCAGTTCGACCAGCATCTGGCGCACACCGCTGGACAGCGTGCTGCCGGCGGAGCCGATCGGCGTGACCGAAAAAGGCTTCTACGCGACGCTGAGCGAGGCCGGCAAACGCCACCCGGTGACCCGCGGCCTCGAAGGCTCCGGCAGCAATCCGCCGCACTGGAGCCAGTTCTTCCGCCAGGTCGACACCCAGAACGTCAATGGTTCCGAGGTGATGGATGGCGCCGATGGCAAGCCCCTGCTGGTCCTGTCGCGGCAAGGCGAAGGCAGGGTCGCGTTATTCCTGTCCGACCAGATCTGGCTGTGGTCGCGTGGCTTCGACGGCGGCGGGCCGCACCTCGATCTGTTGCGGCGGATGTCGCACTGGCTCCTGAAGCAACCCGAACTCGATGAAGAAGCGCTGCGGATGTCGGTGCAGGGCCACGACCTCGTCGTGCAGCGACAGACCATGGCCGACCAGGTTGCGCCGGTCACGGTGACTTCGCCATCGGGCAAGACCCGCGTGGTGACGCTGTCGCAAGGTGAGCCGGGCTTGTGGCGCGCGGTAACGGCCGCCGACGAACTTGGCCTGTGGCAGGCAACCGACGGCACGCTGCGCGCGCTGATCAGCGTCGGCCCCGCGAACCCGAAGGAATTCTCCGAAGTCACGTCGTCGACCGAGCCATTGCGGCCGCTGACGCAGGCGACCGGTGGCGACACCGTGCGGATCGTCAACGGCTCCGCTGTCGAACTGCCGCGCGTACTGCCGGTGCGCGCCTCCAGCGTCTATCACGGCGACGGCTGGCTCGGGCTGAAGGTGCACGAAGCGAGCGTGGTGCGCGGCATCGGCGTGCTGCCGATCTTCGCCGGCATCGTCGGGCTGTTGCTGCTGGTCGGCGCGTTCGCGATGACGTGGCTGCGCGAGGGGCGTTGAGCGCTATCCGGCTGCTTGCCAGTCGGGACGAATCGGGCCGGACACGCCGTCGAACGCGCCCTCGACCAGTTCGGCAACCAGGAGGCGCGCGGGATCAACAGGTCCCGGCATCGTCGCGCGGCCCTTCCGGATCCGCTTGAAGCCGACGCGCGCGTAATAAGGCTCATCGCCGACCAGCACGACGAGGCGGAAGCCTTTCTCCCTGGCTTCGTTGAGCGCGCGTTCCATCAGCGCGCGGCCAATGCCATGGCTGCGAAACGGCGGCTCGACCGTGAGCGGGCCAAGCATCAAGGCCGGGGTGTCGCCGATACAGACCTGCAACTGACGCACCGAGCCGACCAGCAGCGTGCCGATGCGCGCGGTGAACGACAGATCGAGCCGGTGACCGACGTGGTCACGCAGCCGCTGCGCGGTCAATGCAAACCGTCCGGGACCGAACGTACGTTCGTGCAGGCGCTCGATCACCTGCGCATCACTGGGCCGTTCCGGGGCTATCGTCGGCTGCGGATCACTCATCACGGCCGCTTAGCACCTTGCGCGGACACGGTCCATCGACCTCGCTACGACCAGTCGGCCGACGGAGCAACGCCTTCCACAACTTCACGGATGCGGGCGCGGGTGCCGCGCGTGGTGTCTTCGGGGAGGGCATCCACGGCGAAGAAACCGGTCGCGACGATCTCGTGATTGGGTGCGGGCGTACCGAGCTGACGAAACTGGCGCACGACATAGACAGCGACATGATCGCGCTGCGAGACCCGTCGATTGAAGAACAGGCCGTGCAGGCTCGGTGTGTCGTCGAGCACGAGATTGCCCTCCTCGCGCAGTTCGCGCTCGAGCGATTGCGTCGCGGTTTCGCCGACCTCGACACCACCGCCGGGAAGGTGCCAGCCGGAGACGTAACTGTGCTTGACCAGAAAGACGCGGCCCGCCGGGTCGAGCACCACACCACGAACGCCGAACGTCATGCCGCGCGCCAGCCGCCAGTACAGATGCAGCACCCGGCGAATCTGCGGTTCGCACCGTCGCCTCAGCCGGCTCAACGCGGAATCTGTCATGGCATATCAGCCGAATTGATGGGACATCGAGATCATGGTGCGTCGTTGTTGCCAATCGTTCGCGCTTGCTCCTCAGGCCGCAGCTTGCCAAAACAGGCGCTCGACTGGAATGGACAGAGGCTGATGTGAAGCGCTTTTCCGACTTGACCGAACAGGAAGTGTTGGCGCTGGCGATCTCCAACGAGGAGGACGACAGCCGCATCTATCATGGCTTCGCCCAGGGGCTGGAGGAGCAATACCCGGACTCGGCGAAGATTTTCCGCGAGATGGCGGATCAGGAAGTCCAGCATCGGACCGAGCTTTACGATCTCTACCGCGAGAAATTCGGCGAATACCTGCCGCTGATCCGGAAGCAGGATGTTTCCGGCTTCATCCGCCGCAAGCCATTGTGGCTGACGCGGCCGCTTGGTTTGGACGAGGTCCGCAGATACGCCGCCGAAATGGAGCTCGAAACCGCGCGGTTCTACCGCAAGGCCGCCGAGCGCGCACGCGACGTCTCGGTGCGCGAGCTGCTGGTCAAGCTCGCCGAGGAAGAAGACGTCCACGAGCAGCATGCCGAGCAGCTGACCGAGAACATGCCGAAGGAAGCGGTCGCACGCGAGGCCGAGACCGAGCGCCGCCTGTTCGTCCTGCAATATGTGCAGCCGGGTCTCGCCGGCCTGATGGACGGTTCGGTGTCGACGCTGGCGCCGCTGTTCGCGGCGGCGTTTGCGACCCACAAGCCGTTCGAAACATTTCTCGTAGGGCTCGCGGCCTCGATCGGCGCCGGCATCTCGATGGGCTTTGCCGAGGCGCTGTCCGACGACGGCTCGCTGACCGGGCGTGGCTCGCCGATCCTGCGCGGCGCGGTGTGCGGACTGATGACGGCGGTCGGCGGATTGGGCCACACCCTGCCCTACCTGATTCCGGATTTCTGGACCGCGACGATATTCGCCGTCGTGGTCGTCGCAATCGAACTCGCCGTGATCTCATGGATCCGCCACCGCTACATGGATACGCCGTGGCTGCAGGCCGCGTTCCAGATCGTGGTCGGCGGCACGCTGGTGTTTCTCGCCGGCATCCTGATCGGCAGCGCATAGGAACTCTTGATTTGCGCATGTCCTTGTCGGAAAACCGGGCTCCACTTTTCCGGGACATGCGCTAGCCAATGGCCGACTTCCTGCTCGCGCATCTGTCCGACCCGCACCTCGGTCCGCTGCCGTCGCCGCGGCTCGGCGAATTGATGGGCAAGCGCGCGCTCGGCTACTTCAACTGGAAGCGCAATCGCGTCGCGCGTCACGCCAGCCACGTGCTCGAGGCGATCGTCGCCGACATCAAGGCGCAACAACCGCAGCACGTCGCCGTCACCGGCGACCTCGTCAACATCGCGCTGCCACAGGAATTCGCACTGGCGCGGCAGTGGCTGCACAGCGTCGGCCCGCCGCAGGACGTGACGCTGGTGCCGGGCAATCACGACGCCTACGTGCCGGCGACGCGCACCATGTTCGTGCGCGCGTGGGCCGACTATCTCATCGCTGACGGCGCCGCGACCGTGACGTTCCCGTTCGTGCGCAAACGCGGGCCCATCGCATTGATCGGCGTTTCGACCGCAATGCCGAGCGCACCGCTACTCGCGACCGGCAAGCTCGGGCATCAACAACTTGGTGCGCTGGCAAAGACCTTGGCGGAGCTTGAACACGGCGATCGGTTTCGCGTGCTGCTGATCCATCATCCGCTGCAATCACTGCGGCCATCGCACTACAAGCGTCTGATCGATGCCGATCAGTTGCGCGACGTGCTCAGGCAACACGCGGTCGATCTGATCTTGCACGGCCACGATCATCGCCACGCGCTGACCTTCGTCGATGGTCCAGGCGATAAGAAGATTCCGTCGCTCGGCGTGCCATCGGCATCGGCAATTGCACACGGACACAGTGAACCGGCGTCGTACAATCTGATCCGCATCGGCAATAGCGATGCGAAGTGGCATTGCGAAGTGACGGTGCGTGGATTTTCACCGCGCGCTCAGACCATCGGTGAGATCGGGCGCAGACGGTTGATTTGAGTGCGACCAGCGGTGCCGCGCAAGTGATTGAAATGGTGACCAAACGATCGGATAAATGCGGATATTTACGATCTACCAATGATTGTATCACATAAATAATGCATCCGTTCCGATCAATGCCCCTCACATGCTGCGCAGCGCAGCGAACAGGGCCAGCGCGAACAGGCCGCCCGCGCCGAGCAGCAGGCCGAGGATGAAACTCCAGACGCCGAAGCGGCGCTTCTTCTCGGGCGCCAGAATCGGCGGCGGCGGCACGGCGATCGCCTGCTCGCGCTCGACGATGCGACGCGCGACGTAGTCGGTGATGGCCTCGACGGTCGGCGGCACCTCGAGCGACTCAGACAGCACGATGCGGCCGTAACGGGTGTCCTGCACCAGCCGATAGGTGCGCTTGTCGCGCCCCATCACGACATGGGCGACGACGTCGATCCACAGCCGCGGCTGGTCGCCCTGGCTGATGCCGCGGTCGAAGATGTCGATGCGGTCGGGGATTTCCGTAAATAGCGGATCGAGCGCCTCGTTGAGGATCTCGAGCCGCGCGACCTCGGCATCGCGCAGGTCGACGACCACGCCGGTGCGGTCGGCGGCGTCGATGCGCGCCTGCCGCAAGGCGTCGCGCAACCGGCGGAAGCGCGGCGCGCCGCCATTGCCATCGTTCGCGCTCGGACCGTCGGCCGAACTCATCGGAAAATCCCGGGTTCTATCCTCGGTTAAGGTAACAGTAACCATAGCGGATACAAGGGTTTGCCGGTCTTGCCGCGGTACCTCTCCCCACCGGGGCGAGGTCGAATTGCGCAGCAATCCGGGTGCGAGGGCGCCAGCCTCGCGAGTCGAGAGCCCCTCACCCGCCGCGCACGCAGCCAAGTTTACGCTGGCTGCGCAAGCTTGCCAGCGATGCGCGTCGACCTCTCCCCGGAGGGGAGAGGTGACAATCGCGGCGCACGATTTCGTAAGATCGCGGTTGGCATTGCTCAACATGACATGGAGGGAATTCGCGGCGCGTCGATTTGTTCGTCGGCGCTTGCGGCGGACTTGATCTTGACGATCATCGATTTCCGCCGTTGATTGCCCGATCAACATGACCTTTGCCTTGAGGAGCTGAGATGGCGATCGACACAATTGGGATCATCGGGTCGGGACTGATGGGGACCGGCATTGCGCAGGTGTGCGCGGCGTCGGGCCTGAAGGTGATCGTCCGCGATATCGATCAGGCCGCGCTGACGCGCTCGACGCAATCGATCGCCGATAGCCTGACCAAGCTGGTCGCGCGCCAGAAGCTGACCGAAGCGGTGAAGACCGCAGCGCTCGCTGCGATCACGACGACGACCGACGCGGCGAAGCTCGCCGCCGCCGACTTCGTCATCGAAGCCGCGACCGAAAATCTCGGGCTCAAGCAGAAGATCCTGGCCGAGATCGAGAGCATCGCCAAGCCGTCGGCGATCATCGCCACCAATACGTCGTCAGTCTCGATCACCAAGCTTGCGGCGACGCTGAAGACGCCGGGACGCTTCGTCGGCATGCACTTCTTCAACCCGGTGCCGGTGATGAGTCTGGTCGAGATCATTCGCGCGATCCAGACCGAGGACGCGACGTTCGCCGCCACCGAGGCGCTGGCGAAGAAGCTCGGCAAGACGCCGATCTCGGTGAAGAATGCGCCGGGCTTCGTCGTCAACCGCATCCTGTGCCCGATGATCAACGAGGCGATCTTCGTGCTGCAGGAGGGTCTCGCCACACCGGAGGAGATCGACGCCGGCATGAAGCTCGGCGCCAACCATCCGATCGGCCCGCTGGCGCTGGCCGACCTGGTCGGGCTCGATACGCTGCTTGCGGTGATGAACGTGTTCTATGCCGACTTCCGCGACCCGAAGTATCGCGCAGCGCCGCTGCTCATCGAAATGGTCGACGCCGGCTATCTCGGCCGCAAGTCGGGGCGCGGGTTCTTCAAGTACGGGTGAGACGCGGCGCCAAAGGCGGCGCCCGCGTCAACCCTCGTCATTGCGAGGCGCCCTTGCGCCAAAGCAATCCAGTCTTCCTTTGTGACACTGGATTGCTTCGCTTTGCTCGCAATGACGAGAGCTTAGAACGGCCGGCGGCGGCGCGGTGGCGCTTCGATCAGCGGTTTGGTGCGGTGACCGGCCGGGTGCAGACGGAGCCGTCCGAACGACAGCAGCCAATGCGCGAGCACCGATGGCGGCACGAAATGCAGGCGCCACCACTGCCGTGGGCTGACCTCGGCGAGGTGGGGGCTCAACGTTCTGATTCGCTCATAAACGCGCATGGTTGCTCCGTCGCTTTAGAACAGGCCTCGAGAGTGTCGCCCACCCGAACCGATCGAATACGCGTCGAATGTGGCGCAAATCGATCTGACGAAAGGACCTCGAAGGTTCCCATCAGAACAATCGACTCACCAGCACGATCGACCATTCCGCCGGAATTCGTCTTTTCCACTTAATGAAGTCTGAAGTGAGTCAGACCAATACGAAACCGAAATGCCGGGGCAGTTGATCGATATCAACAGCAAGCTCGATGGGCTGACCACACGGCAGGTCATGGTGGCGCCGAGGCTTTGCCGGCGTCCGCGCTCGAGCGCCGCGACGGCCGGCCGACCTGTTGACACCCGCGACCCCGTTCGCGATTCTTTCCGCACCACGACGATCCCGATCCCGCTGTCAGTGCCGCCGCGGCGGGATGAGCGCCTGAAAGCCGGTTTCGCGCGCGGATTCGGCTCCGGCCTGCCCGGTTGCCCACGGTGGCCTGATCCGCTAAATCAGGTGCCAACGCACCCGTAGCTCAGCTGGATAGAGCGCTGCCCTCCGAAGGCAGAGGTCACACGTTCGAATCGTGTCGGGTGCGCCACTTTCGCTAGAACGCTCTATCACGCGCCGTCGTGTGCGAGGCTATCCATATCCGCGCTGCTGTTGGCAATCTGGCAGGCGCGACTGCACGAAGGACGGGCCGACTGCACTCCGAGCAAGCCCAAAGGAAGTTGCATTTCGTATCATGACATGATACGTATTCGACGATGATCAGAAGCTCCGTGGCGCGCTCGCTGCATTGATTTTCCAGCAGCGGCGCGTTCCAAAGGGGTTTCCGACTGACGTTGCCAAGGTCGCCCGCCGAAAACTGGTGCAGCTGAACAACGCCACAATGCTTGGCGATCTCGTGGCGCCGCCGGGCAACCGACTGGAAGCTTTGCGAGGAGACCTCGCTGGCAAGCATTCGATCCGAATAAACGATCAGTGGCGGATCGTATTCCAGTGGAGCGATCAGGGGCCGGAGGAAGTCGAGATCGTGGATTATCATTGAAAGGCGCGCGGCATGGCCAAGAAACTTCCCCCTGTTCATCCCGGCGAGGTCCTGCGCGAGGATTTCCTGCGCCCTCTGAACCTCTCGTCTTACGCGGTGGCTCGTGCAGTCGGCGTGCCGCGCACGCGAATCGAGCGGTTGGCCAATGAGCAAACCCCAGTGACCGCTGACACCGCCCTGCGGCTCGGCAGATACTTCGGCACTTCGGCCGCGTTCTGGATGGGCATCCAGACACAGTACGACCTTGAGCGGGCCGAGGACGAACTGGGCGCCGCGCTGCGCAAGATCGCGCCGGCGCGCGAAGCCAAACCTGCAGCGTGACCGATAGCCGACCTGAAGAGGGCCTATCCGAGGCCAACGGCGAATGGCAATCGGCGGCATGATCGTGGGTTTGGAAATCTAAGCGCAACCGCAAGCACAAACGTCACAGCGGCACGGCGAACGCGCAGTGCTTATCGTCATGGGCCATGGCGCGCGACACCGCGCCACATTACGATTTTGCGCGACGCCGAGCGCGATCGCGCAGAGCAGGCCATGAACGCATGGAAGCAAAAGAGCCGGGCGGGTCCAGGCGTTGACTGTCAGCGCTCTCAGGCTCGAGAGTGTCGGCGCCGCGTTGCTTGCTCATGCACGTACTCGCGCAGCGCTCGATTGATGCGTGTCTGATATCCCTCATCAGACGTTGTGTGATTCTTGAACCAAGCCACGACATCGGCATCGAGCCGGAGGGTCA
>Ga0105237_10007215_pt1 | contig 12198 bp, 6 predicted proteins | sample KBSC24metaG_FD_81520 | JGI IMG/M metagenome (GOLD analysis project Ga0105237, IMG submission 81520) | Corn rhizosphere microbial communities from Kellogg Biological Station, Michigan, USA - KBS C2-4 metaG | ecosystem: Host-associated > Plants > Roots > Rhizosphere > Soil | place: Michigan, USA...
CAGCAGCAGCTTTCCGAAATGGCGGCCGCTCTCCATCATCTTGTGCGCCGCGACCACGTCGTCGAACGGGAAGACCTGGTGGACGATCACTTTCACGCGGCCGTCGGCGAAGAGCGGCCACACGTGCTGGAGCAGCCCGGCGGCAATTCGCGCCTTGTTCTCCGGCGGTTGCGGACGGAGCGTCGACCCGGTGACGGTCAGCCGGCGCACCATGATCGGCAGCAGGTCGACTTCGCCGATCTTGCTGCCCTGCTGGAACGCGATCTGCACGAGCCGTCCGTCGAGCGCGAGCAGCCCCAGGTTCTTCTTGAAATAATCGCCGCCGACCATGTCGAGGATCACGTCGACGCCGCGCGGCGCCGCGATTCCCTTCGCGACTTCGGCGAAGTCCTGCGTCCGATAGTCGATCACGTGCTCGGCCCCGACCGATTTCGCGAACGCCGCCTTCTCCGCATTGCCCACCGTCGCGATGACGGTCGCGCCCCAGTTCTTCGCGACCTGGATCGCCGAATAGCCGATGCCGCCGCTGCCGCCGTGAATCAGGATCGTTTCGCCCTTCTGCAGCCGGCCGCGCTCGATCACGTTGGTCCACACGGTGAAGAAATTCTCCGGGATCCCGGCAGCATGTTCGAGGTCCATTCCGCCGGGCAACGGCAGGCAGTGCGCCGCCGGCGCGAGGCAATACTGCGCATAGCCGCCGCCCGGCGTCAGCGCGCAGGCGCGGTCGCCCACTTTCCATTGCGTGACGCCTGAGCCCACCGCGGCAATCGTCCCCGATACCTCGAGGCCGATGATCGGCGATGCGCCAGGCGGCGGCGGATAGCGGCCCTTGCGCTGCGAGATGTCGGGGCCGTTGACGCCGGCGTAGGCGACCTTGATCACGACGTCGGTCGCGCCGGGCGCCGGGACCGGGCCGTCTACGACATGCAGCACTTCGGGCGCGCCGCCGTCGCCATAGGTGACGTACTTCATTCGTTCGGGCAGTGGATTTGCGCTCATTGGATGTGTCCTTGCTGAAGATGGGAAATGAACGAGCGGGGCTTGCGGCCCGGACCGTGTTCGCAAAGCGCAACTGTACATCGACATCGGCGCGAGCCGGATTGAGGGTGAGCGCGGGAAGGATTCCGCGGGTAAGGATCCCGAGGCAGGCCGGTCCAGCGCCTGTTCACACTAATTGCCCGCGCCGCTCAACCCTTCCTCGTGCGGCGGCAGCGCCGCGAGCGCCGATGCGTAATCGAGCCGCTCGATCGCCGCGCTCGCCGCGGACAGCCAGGGCGGCTCGCTCCCGGCCAGCGCGTGGCGCAGATCGGCCAGCGTCTCTTCGGCGCGCGTATCGTTTTCGCTCAGGCGGCGCGCGAGTGCATGCAACACGGCCTGCACGGCCGCCGCCGCCCCGCTGCCGGCGGCTTCTGCCGGCTGGGTGGCCGACGGTGTTCCGGCTGCTGCCGTCAGCGTTCGGTCGTGTTGCGATCCGGGCGCATCGAGTTCCGCGTCGAGCTCCGCATTGAGCTTGTTCAACGCCTGCGCGAGCACACCGATCCCGGCGTCGATCTCCGCCGTCGTGCCGGACGTGTTGCCCGTTGCGGCGTCGCCCGCCGCGGCCGCTCGCTCGAACAACGGCTCGAGCGCTGCCGCCGCAGCGGCGACCTCGCGTGCGCCGATGTTGCCGGCGCTGCCTTTCAGCGTGTGCAGCAACGCTTTCGCGGCCGCGCGGTTGCCCGATTCGCGCGCCCGCGCCAGTTCGGCGAGCGATTCGGCGTGATGCCGGCGGAATTCGCGAAGCAGCGTTCGCAACAGCTTCTCGTTGCCTGCGCAACGGCGGAGCGCCGCCTCCGTGTCGATCGTCGTCAGCGCGCGCAAGTCGCCTGCGGCTGCATCGGCGGGCTGCGGCGCCGATTCCATCGCAGGCGCTGCTGCATTACCGGTCCGCTGCGCGGCCTCGTTCAGCGTTTTCGCGCCGACCCAGCGGCGGACAGTCCTGATCACCGCTTCCGGCTCGATCGGTTTCGCCAGGTGGTCGTTCATCCCGGCCGCAAGGCACCGCTCGCGCTCCTCGACCATTGCGTGCGCGGTCATCGCGACGATCGGCAATGCGGCGCCATCGGCGCGCTCGCGGATCCGCCGCGTGAATTCGAGGCCGTCCATCTCCGGCATCTGCAGGTCCACGAGCGCGATGTCGAAGTGGTCGAGGCCGGCGCGATCGATTGCGTCGAGCGCCGCGAGCCCGTGCCCGGCAATCGTCACCTGCGCGCCATCTTGTTCGAGCAGTTCCTTCGCGAGCTGCTGGTTGACCTGATGGTCTTCGACGAGCAGCACGCGGATACCGGCGAGTTGCGCGATGCGCGCGGGCTTTGAGGGCGGGATGAGCGCCCGCGCTTCGCGCCTCGCCTCTCTCGTGCTTGCAGCCGCCGCCGGTCCGTCGCCGGCACTTCCGGCTGCCGCGCCCTGCCCGCGATGGATCGCCTGGCGCAGCGCTTCGAGCATCAATGCGGGCGTCACCGGTTTCAGCAGCACACCGTCGAGCAGGTTCATCGACTCGGCGGTGGCCAGCGGCTGCTCGCGGCCGAATGCGGTGACCATGATCACCACCGGCGTGCCGGCGATGCTGGCATCGGCGCGGATCGAGCGCGTCGCTGCCACACCGTCGACGCCAGGCATCCGCCAGTCCATCAGGACCACCGGGTACGGATGTCCCGCGCTCGTCGCCCGGCGCAGCTCTTCGAGCGCGGCCTCGCCGCTCTGCACCGCGCGCGCATCCATGCCGAGCGCGCTCAGCTGCTCGACCAGGATATGGCGCGCATTCGCGTTGTCGTCGACGACGAGCGCCGGCATTCCGCGCAACGTCTCCGGCAGCGCCCCGCGCAACTCGGCGTCGGCCTCGGCGCCCAAGCCCAGCTCGACTTCGAACTGGAACGTCGTCCCGGCTCCCGGCGTGCTGTCGAACCAGATCCTGCCGTCCATCAGCGCGACCAGCCGCTCGCAGATCACGAGGCCGAGACCGGTGCCGCCGAAGCGACGCGTGGTCGACGTGTCGGCCTGCGCGAAAGCCTGGAACAGCTTTCCCGACTGCTCGGGCGTGAGGCCGATGCCGGTATCGCGCACCGCGAAGCGCAGGCGGGCCACGTCCTCGATCACGTGCGCCAGCGATACGCGCACCTCGACTTCGCCGCGCTGCGTGAACTTGACCGCGTTGGAGCACAGGTTCATCAGCACCTGGCCGAGGCGCAATGGGTCGCCGATCCAGTGGGACGGCACATCGGGCGAAACGTGGAGCAGGAGCTCGAGACCTTTCTTCTCGGCCAGCGGCCCGACGAAAGCGACCACGGTGTTCATCACGTCGGCGAGGCGGAACGGAATGCGCTCGAGGTCGAGCCGGCCGGCCTCGATCTTCGAAAAGTCGAGCAGGTCGTCGACGATGCGCAACAGGTTGTGCGCGGCGGTGTCGATCGTTTCGAGATAGCCGGACTGTCTCGCGTCGAGCTCGGTGCGCCGCGCCAGCGCGGTGAAGCCGGTGATCGCGTTGATCGGCGTGCGGATCTCGTGGCTCATGTTGGCGAGGAACTCGCTCTTGCTGCGGCTGGCGCGATCGGCCCGGTTGCGAGCATCCTCCAGCGCTTGCGTGCGGTCGGCGACCTTGGCCTCGAGCGACCGGTTGAACGCAAGGATCTCCTCCTCGCGCTGGCGCACACGCTCGATCAGGTGATTGAACGCGACGTACAGCCCGCCGACTTCGTCCTTGCCCGGCGGCGGCAGCGTCTCGAGCTCGTTGGTCTCGGCGAGATTGCGGGTGTGCCGGGCGAGGCGCAGGAGCGGTGTCGTGATCACCCGCTGCAGCAGCATCGCCAGCAGGTAGCTGGCGGCGATGACGCCCAGCGTGACCAGCAGCAGCAGGTTGCGCTCGGCGACGACTGCGCGCTTCAGCTCGCTCAGCCGGTAACCGACCCACAGCTGGCCGAGCATTCCCTTCTGCTGGACCGGCACCACGACGTGCAGCACCTCATCGTCGATGTGCCAGGCCGCATCGGAAGTGCCTGCCGGCGGCGTCGAAGCCGCGCCGGATGCCGGCGTCACCGAAGGCGAGGAGGGCGCAGTCGCGCCGTCGCTGGCCGCCTCGGCGAATGGCGTCCCGAGCGCATCTTCGAGCCGCGCATAGGCGACGTTCGGATCCAGCAGCAGCTTGGCGAGCAATTCGTGCGCGCCCTTGTTGTCCTCGAAGACCAGCGGCCCGACGACGTATTCGGCGACCAGCCGGGTCTGCGCCAGCGCGCGCTGCACGAACTGCTCGTTGCGCGAGCGCGCCGCTTCGTGCTGCAGGAAGACCAGCGTCGTCGCCGTCGCGGCCAGCACGATGATCATCGTGATCAGGACGAGTTTGCGCTTCAGCGACAGGTCGGCGAAGCGCCCGAGCACTCTATTCCACAAGTTTCGCCACCTCCAGCAGGCGGAAGCTCGCTTTCAGGCCGGTCGCATCCAGCACCCGCTTGTTGACTTCGAGACGCAGACGGTTCATGTCCGAGAAATACGCGACGTGCACACCCTGCTTCGCCAGGTCCGGACCTTCGGCTACGAGCAGCGCGTGCTCCTTCTCGGCCAGCGCCCGGAACTTCCCCATCTCGGCGAGTTCCTTCGGGCCGAGGACGATCAGGTTGCAGCCTGCATAACCGTCGAAGCGGCGCACCGGACGGACGGTGACCGGCCGCTCCGCGATCTGCGCTCCGTCGTAGTACGCGCGCAGCACCGGCAGTTGCGGATTGTCCTCGGCGGCGCACAGCAGGAACGAGCTCCCCGCCAGCACCGGCCAGTCGATGAAGCGCGCGATCTTCTCGATGACAGCCGCCTTGACCAGCTCCGACTTCTCGAAAGCGATCGCGCCCGACACGTTCGCGCCGGTCAGGCACAGCACGGCTGCAAGCGTCGACAGCGCGGCACGGACTGCGCGCTGCATGCGCGCTGCGACAGAAGGCGAATTCGTCATCCGGGGCTCAGAACCGATATTCGACCTGGAACGAAATATTGCGCTCGGACAGTTTCACATCCTCGGCATTGGTCGGGAACAGCGTCGGCACATAGGCGCGGTTGTTGAGCAGGTTGTGCGCCGCCAGCAGCAGCGTCATGTGCGCGGTCGCGTCGTAGCGCAGCGTCGTATGCACCAGCCGGAAGTCCTCGAGCGGCGGGCGCGTGTCGTTCGGCGCGCGAATACGGTCCCAGTAGCTCTCGAGGCGCACGTTCCACGTCCATTGATCCAGGAAGCGCCAGTTCCCGGCGAGCTTCGCACTGGTGCGCGGCGTGTACGGAATGCGCAGTCCCGTCGCCTCGTCGTGCGCCGACAATGTCGCCGCCGAAGCTTCCAGCCGCACGCGATCGGTGAGCAGCCAGGAGAGCTCCATCTCCCCGCCGGTGCCGTTGCGGTTGACGGTGGTGAGTCCCGGGCCGGTGAACGGAAAGATATTCGTCGCGTGATAGTGGTAGACGTTGAATACGGCGCGCCACTGTTCGCTCGGCCGGTAGTCGATCGCCGCCTCGGTGTTGCGCATCCGCTCGAAGGTGTTGGTCGCGCCGGGACCGTTCGGGCCGAGCGACGGCGCGCGAAAGCCGGTGCTGTGCAGAAGTTTCGCGGTGAGCTGGGGATTGACCGTCCATACCAGTCCCGCCCGCGGCGACCAGATCGAATTGCCGCCGGAATAGCGGTCGAACCGCGCGCCGGCAGTGAGCTCCCAGTTCGGCGCGAATGCATATTCGTCCTGCACCGACGTGTAGACGAGGTCGCGCGACTCGTGCAGCGGCCTCGGCGGCGGCGCATTCGGCGGCGGCGGCACGAACTTCGCGAAGTGCCGCTCGCGATCCCAGCCGGCGGCGACGCGCAACTGATGCCCGGCGAAGCGGCTCTCGGTCAGCACAACGTCGACTGCAGTGCGTTCCTCGCCGTCCTCGTTGTCGGTAGGTCCCGGCGGCAGCAGCTCCGCGAAGCGCAGCCCGTCGAACGTGACGTTGGTTGCGGTGAACGACACTTTCGTGGTGGGCGAAAGGCCGAGGCTGTACGAAGCGTCGGCCTGGCGGTGCTGCGTATCGACGACGGTCGGCCGGCGCGGATTGAGCGGGTTGTTCGCTTCGACCTTGTTGTAGTTGAGCGCCCAGAAGCGGACGAGGAAATCGCCGGCGGCGGCCTTCAGGTCGACTTCGTCGTAGCGCTGGTCGAGCAGTTGCGTGAATTCGCGGTGCGCGATGACGTTGCGCGTGTCCTGCGCGGTCTCGTCGCGCGACGTGTTGAACGTTGCCGACCAAGTGATCGGGCCGGTCGTGCCGTGCGTGCCTGCCCACGCGCCCAGGTCCTCCTTCTGCCCGACGCGCGCGCCGACTTCGCCCGGATCCTTCTTCGTGATGATGTTGACGGCGCCGGCCATCGCGTCGTTGCCGTACAGCGCGCCGGCGGGCCCGCGGATGATCTCGATCCGGTCGATGAAATGCACCGGCAGCCGCAGGATCTCCGGCATCGCCGCGACGCTCAGCAGGCGGATCGGCCGGCCGTCGCGCAGGAACATCGTGTGGCCGGTGTGGTCGCTGAAGCTGCCGCGCAGGTCGATGATCGGCGAGTTGACCACGCCCTGGTTCAGGTAGATGTTGATGCCGGGAATGCTTTCCAGCACCTCCTGCAGGTTGCGCGCGCCCAGGCGCGAGATGTCCTCGGCGGTGATCACATAGGCGACCGCCGGCGCCTGCGCGAGGAACTTGCTCGACCCGGTGCTGATGTCGACCTGCAGCACGTCCGACAGCGACATCTTGCGCAATTCGGTGATCTGGATATCCTCGGCCAGCGCGGTGGAGGTGCCGAATACCGTGGCCAGTGCCGCGGCCAGCGCGAAGTTGATGCGCCGGATGCCGCGAGCATTTGTCGTCGAATGCAGGGGCGGCGGGAGCGGGCTCAGTACCGCGCAGCTGGCGCTCATTGGACTACCCTCCGCGCTACGCGCTTCGGGACTATGAGCGCTTGGGAGCGGCCCGGCGCGCTCATGCCGCGTTCTCCGCCGGCCTCGCGGTGGTAGTCGCCGCCACGCGGACGCAGTTGCGGCCGTCGCGCTTGGCCTGGTACAGCGCGTCGTCGGCGCGGCCGAGGAGCGTTGCGAAGGTCGGCACTTCGCCATCCGTCTGCGCGACACCGATGCTCACCGTCGCCTGCACCGCCTTGCCGTCCCATTCGACAATCGTCGCGGCAATTGCCGCGCGCAGCCGTTCGGCCAGCTCGAACGCGCCGCTCGCGTCGGTCATCGGCAGGATCACCGCGAATTCCTCGCCACCCAGCCGTCCTGCCGTGTCGAACGAGCGCACCTGCGCGGCACAGACCTGCGCGATCGTCCGTATCACGACGTCGCCCGCCGCGTGCCCGAGCGAATCGTTGATCTGCTTGAAGTGGTCGATGTCGAGGACCAGCAGCGACACCGGCTCATACGAGCGCTGCGCGCGCTGGACTTCGTGGGTCCCGGCTTCCATCAGCCGGCGGCGGTTGGCGAGGCCGGTCAGCGAATCGGTCACGGCCTGCTGGCGCAATTCCTCCTCCATCGCCTTGCGCCGCGTGATGTCGGAATTGACGCTGACGATGTGCGTGATCGCTCCGCTGTCGTCGTAGACCGGCGCGATCGCGATGTCCTCCCACAGCAGCGTCCCGTCCTTGCGGCCGCGGCACAGCTCGCCGCGCCATGTGGCGCCGTCCATGATGATCTGCCACAGGTCGCGCTCGCCGGCCTTGTCGTCCTCGACCGTCGCGCCATTGCGCAACAGCTCGGGGACCGACCCGATCATCTCGTCGTGCGTGTAACCGGTGATCTCGGAGAACGCCGCGTTGACGTATTCGATCCGCGCGTCGCGATCGGTGATCAGGATTGCCGCCGAGCTCGAATCGACGGCGGCCTTGAACTTGCGCAGGTCGCTGTTGGCCGCGCGCAGGTCGGCATGCGCGCGAATCAACGCGAGGTGGTTCTGCACGCGCGCCCGCACGATCGCCGGCGCGAACGGCTTCGTGATGTAGTCGATCGCGCCCAGCGAAAGGCCGCGCGCCTCGTCGCTCTCCGCATCGGCGCCGGTGATGAAAATGACCGGGATATCCCGGGTTGCCGGATCTGCCTTCAGGCGCGTGCACGTTTCGTGTCCGTCCATCCCCGGCATCACCACGTCGAGGAGCACGAGATCCGGGCGATGGCGGGCCGCCTGCTGGAGCGCGGCAGCGCCGTCTTTCGCGAACACGATGGTGCCGATGTCGTTCAACAGATGCTTCAGCATCAGCACGTTTTCGACGGCATCGTCGACGATGAGAATCACTGGCATGGGCACCCCTCCCACCCGGCTGGAGTCAGCCGGTCATGCGGATTGCCTGTCAATCCGCTCCCGGGCAATAATACTTGAGCCCGACTGTGGATTTCCCTGCGCGGCAAGCGCGGCGGGACGAGCGCCCCGATTTGAACGATGGTCGGGTGGGATTAATACAACACAGCGCGGGATCAGGTGCCGAGGATCGTGCCCGGCGCGACCCCGGCGGCATCGGCGGCCACCTTCTTTGCGTCACCGAGCTTGGCCTTGCCGACGTGGATACGGCCGCCTTGCGCGGTGATGACGAGCTTGCCGCCACCCGCCTCGACGACCTCGCCGATCTTGCCCTTGACCGCGCCGAACGTGCGGACCAGTTCCTTGCGGCTGTCGAACAGCTGCAGCTTCGTCCCGTTCAACGTCGTCCACGCGCCGGGCGCGGGATCGCAGCCGCGGATCAGGTCATGGATCACCGTCGCATGATTGGCCCAGTTGATCTTCGCTTCGGCTTCGCGGAACCAGCCTTCGTACGACGCCTGCGATTCGTCCTGCGCGGTTTCGGTGTGGCTGCCCGCCATCACCTGGTCGGCCGCTTCGAGCATCGCTTCGACGCCCATCGGGAACAGCTTGTCGAAGTAGATGGTGCCGAGCGTGTCGTTCTGGCTGACCGGCGTGCGCTTCTGCAGGATGACGGCGCCTTCGTCGAGCCCGTCGCTCGGGCGGAATATCGTCAATCCGGTTTCCGTTTCGCCGCGCGTGATCGGCCAGTTGATCGACGACGGTCCGCGGTACTTCGGCAAGAGCGACGGGTGATACTGGATCGTTCCGCGTTTCGGAATGTTGACGAATTCTTGCGGCGCGAACTGCAGCACGAAAGCCATGATGCCGATGTCGGCATCGGCCGCCTGCATCGCGGCGATCGCTTCCGGGGCGCGCAACGACTTGAACTGGTGAACGGTGAGCCCGGCTTCCTGCGCGGCGACGCGCAACGCATCGGGCCGCGCGCCTTCCTTTTCCGGTGCGCAGAAGACCGCGCAGACCGTGTCGCCGCGCTTGAGAAACGCCTCGAGCACCCGCGCCCCAAAATCCTGCTGACCGATGACCGCTATTTTCATGGTTGCTCTCTCCCGCAGGATTTCAGTGGAGGCTCATGCGCCGAAGGCGCGTGATGCCGGAGCTAAAATCCTGCTGACCGATGATGGCAATTTTCATTTCAGGCCTTCCTCGGGGGAGCTGAAAACGCTCCCCCCGTCTTCAACTGCTGCACCTTCGCCTCGTCATACCCGAGCACCTTGGTCAGCACTTCATCGGTGTGCTCGCCCAGGGTCGGCGAGCGCTTGATCACCGCCGGCGATTCCGACAGCTTGATCGGCATCCCGACGTTGAACCACTTGCCGCGCTGCGGATGGTCGAGCTCGACCCACATATCCCGGCCGCGGACGTGGTCGTCGTTCGCCAGGTCCGCGGTCGACATGATCGGACCGCAGGGAACGTCGAGCGGATTGAGGATCGCCATCAGTTCGCGCTTCGTGTGCTTTTCGGCGAACTTGTTGAGCAGGTGCCATACGAGCTGCTGGTTCTTGCGCCGCTCGGCGATAGTCGCCACGCGCGGATCGTTCGCGAGCTCCGGAAAGCCGACGTCGGGCCCGATCCGGTTGGCCAGGTCGTTCCATACCGCTTCCTGCACGACGACGTAGAGCCAGTCGTTCGCGCCATGCGGCTTGCAGTGGATCGCGTTGCCGAGCTGGCCGCCGCCCGAATCGTTGCCCGCCCGCGGCACCTCGCCCATTCCCTGGTAGGTCGGCACCGAGTATTCGGCCAGCGACTGGCGCGTGAGCCGCTGGTGATCGCGGAACTTGACGCGGCACAGGTTCATCACGCCGTCCATCATCGCGACCTCGACGTATTGCCCCTTGCCGGTCCGCCGCGCCTGGTGCAGCGCGGCGAGCAGGCCGATCGCCAGGTGCAGTCCGGTTCCGGAATCGCCGATCTGCGCGCCGGTGACGAACGGAGCGCCCTCGGGAACGCCGGTCGTGCTCATCGCGCCGCCCATTGCCTGCGCGACATTCTCGTACGCCTTGAATTCCGCATACGGCCCGGACGACCCGAAGCCCTTGATCGAGCCCATCACGATCTTCGGATTGATCTCGTGGATCTTTTCCCAGGTGAACCCGAAGCGGTCGAGAACGCCGGGCCCGAAGTTCTCCATGATGATGTCGCAGGTCTTCAGGAGGTCGACGAACACCGTCTTGCCGTCGGGCGACTTCATGTTGACCGTGATCGAGCGCTTGTTGCAGTTCAGCATCGTGAAATACAGGCTGTCGGCGCCGGGGATGTCGCGCAGCTGTCCGCGCGTCGCGTCGCCCTGCGGCGGCTCGAACTTGATCACGTCGGCGCCCATCCACGCGAGCAATTGCGAGCAGGTCGGGCCTGCCTGGACGTGGGTCATGTCCAGGATGCGGACGTCTTTGAGTGCTTCCATCGGTTCTCCGAAGTTTTTGAGTCCTGGCCAGGTGCCGGGACGAACAAGCGTCAAATGCTTAACGTCTCTGGGTCCCGGCCTGCGCCGGGACGACGCGCGCCAACTACTTCCTGGCGCTCGTCGGATTCAGGCTCGTGATGCGGCCGCTTTCGGTTCCCGCGGCTTCATCGATCACCGCGTTGATCAGCGTGGGCTTGCGCGAGCGCACCGCTTCTTCCATCGCCTTGCGCAATTCGGAAGGCGTCGTCGCATGCACGCCGACGCCGCCGAATGCCTCGATCAGCTTGTCGTAGCGCGCGCCCTTGACGAACACGGTGGGCGCCACATCGGCGCCGCCCGAAGGATTCACGTCGGTGCCGCCATAGACGCCGTTGTTGTTGAAGACCACGACGCATACCGGCAGGTTGTAGCGGCAGATGGTCTCGACTTCCATTCCGGAGAATCCGAACGCGCTGTCGCCTTCGATCGCGATCACCGGCCCGCCGCTGACGACGGCGGCGGCAACGGCGAAGCCCATCCCGATGCCCATGATGCCCCAGGTGCCGACATCCAGCCGTTTGCGCGGCTGGTACATGTCGACGATGCTGCGCGTGAAGTCGAGCGCATTGGCGCCTTCGTTGACGAGGATCGCGCCGGGATTGGCCTTGACGATGTCGCGCACGACATTGAGCGCGCTGTGGAAGTTCATCGGCGACGGATTGCGGGCGAGCGTCTCGGCCATCTTCGCGACGTTCCTGTTCCTGCGCTCGGCGATCGCGCCGGTCCACTCGGCGGGCGGCTTCGCCCAGCCGGCGCCGATGCCGGCCAGCAGCGCCGACACGCAGGAGCCGATGTCGCCGACGACCGGGGCGTCGATGCGGACATTGCTGTCGGCTTCCTGCGGCGAGATGTCGACCTGGATGAATTTCTGGCCGCCCCATTCCTTGTGGCTCTTGCCGCCCCAGGTCTTGCCTTTCCCATGCGAGAGCAGCCAGTTCAGGCGAGCGCCGATCAGCATCACCACGTCGGCTTCCGGCAGCACATACGAGCGGGCTGCGGACGCCGACTGCTCGTGCGTGTCGGGGATGAGGCCTTTCGCCATCGACATCGGCAGGTACGGGATTCCGGTTTTCTCGACGAGCGCGCGGATGTCCGCGTCGGCTTGCGCATAGGCTGCGCCCTTGCCGAGCACGATCAGCGGCCGCTTTGCATTGCGCAGCAGGCCCAGCGCGCGCTGCACCGCGTCGGGAGCCGGAATCTGGCGCGGCGCCGGGTCGACCACCTTGATCAGCGAATTCCTGCCGGTCGCCGCATCGACCGATTGCCCGAACAGCTTCGCGGGCAGGTCGAGATAGACGCCCCCGGGTCGGCCGGAAACCGCGGCGCGGATCGCACGGGCGAGACCGATGCCGATGTCGGCGGCGTGCAGGACGCGGAAGGCC
>Ga0105237_10007217_pt1 | contig 12196 bp, 15 predicted proteins | sample KBSC24metaG_FD_81520 | JGI IMG/M metagenome (GOLD analysis project Ga0105237, IMG submission 81520) | Corn rhizosphere microbial communities from Kellogg Biological Station, Michigan, USA - KBS C2-4 metaG | ecosystem: Host-associated > Plants > Roots > Rhizosphere > Soil | place: Michigan, USA...
GCCCGCGCGATCGCCCGGGCCGCCGGGCGCGCGGCGTGCTTCGCGCTGTCGGAGGAGTTCGGCGCCTGGCGCGTCAGCGCGCGCGACGCGTCCTGGCAGATCGACGTGGAGGCGCTGCGCGACGGCTCGCTGGAGGCCGACCTGGCGCTGCGCGACTTCACGGTCAACGCGATCGCCGAGCCGATCGGCGGGGGCGAGCCGATCGACCCGCTCGGCGGCCTGCGCGATCTCGCCGCCCGGCGCCTGCGGATGGCCACGCCGGGCGCCTTCGCGCAAGACCCCCTGCGCGTGCTGCGCCTGGCACGCATAGCCGTCGAGCTCGACCTGCAGGGCGAGCCCGACACGATGCGCATGGCGCGCGAGCATGCCGGCCAGCTTCGGCGCTGCTCACCCGAGCGCGTGTTCGCTGAGCTGCGCCGCATCGTCGCCGCGCCGCGCGCGCTCGGTGGGCTGCAGCTGATGGACGAGCTCGCGGCGACCGCCGTCGTGCTGCCCGAGCTCGCGGCGCTCAGGGGCGTTGAGCAGAGCCGTTATCACCACGCCGACGTCTATGGGCACACGCTCGAGGTGCTGGCGCGGACGATCGCGCTCGGCGACGTGGCCGGCCGGGAGCCGTCGTCGGTCGTGCGGTCGTCGGACGCTGATGCGCACGAGATCGAGTCGGTGCTCGGCGAGCGCCGAGCGACCGTCGCCGCGCTGCTGGACGAGCCGCTCGCCGACGGCATGACGCGCGGCGAGGCGCTGCGCTGGGGGGCGCTGCTGCACGACGCCGCAAAGCCGCTGACGCGCAGCGTCCGCCCCGAGGATGGCCGCGTGACGTTCGTCGGCCATGACGAGCGCGGTGCTGCGCTGGCGCGCGAGCTGCTCGGGCGCCTGCGCGCCAGCGAGCGCCTGCGCGCGCACGTGGCTGCGCTCGTGCGCCACCACCTGCTGCTCGGCTTCCTCGTGCACGCGCCCCAACCGCTCTCGCGCCGCACCGTGTTCGGCTATCTGAGCGCCTGCTCGCCCGTCGCGGTCGACGTAACGCTGCTGTCGGTCGCCGATCGACTGGCCACGCGCGGCGATCGTGCGCAGGAGGCGATCCGGGCGCACCTCGCGCTGGCCGCGCAGATGCTCGCCGACGCGCTGCGCTGGCGCGCCGACGGGCCGCCGAAGCCGCTCGTGCGCGGCGACGAGCTCGCGCGTGAGCTGGGCATCGAGACGGGGCCGCGCGTGGGCGCTCTGCTCGCGCAGCTCAGCGAGGCCCAGTATGCGGGCGAGATAGCCACGCGCGAGCAGGCCGTGGCGCACGCTCGCACGCTCCTATAGCCGCCCTCGGCGGGCGATGCGCCAGCGATGCGAATAGGCTTGCGCGCGTGCGCGACCCCGACTGCATCTTCTGCAAGATCGTCGCCGGCGAGCTGCCCGCCACGATCGTCGACGAGGACGAGCGGACGATCGCCTTCATGGACATTTCGCCGGCCACGCGCGGGCACGCGCTGGTGATCCCGCGCGGGCACTCCGCCGACCTGCTCAGCGTCGAGTCCGAGGACCTGGCGGCGGTGGGCCTGGCCGCCAAGCGCCTGGCCGCCCGCGCCAAGGAGCGGCTGGGGGCCGACGGCGTGAACCTGCTGAACTCGTGCGGCGCCGTGGCGTTTCAGACGGTCTTTCACTTTCACGTGCACGTGATCCCGCGCTATCAGGGCGACGGATTGCGCCTTCCCTGGGTCCCGGCGCCGGGCGATTCCGCCGATATCGCGGCCGCAGCGCAGGAACTCGGGCGGCGATAGAGAATGGTCAAAGCGCTACATCTGGCCCGGACTCGTGTTGAATGGCAACGATGAACCGCATATATCCAGCCTTTCTCACGTCCCTCGCGCTCGTCCTGGCCATTCCCGCGGTCGCGCCGGCCACGATCGCCGAAGTCGGCGTGATCCCGCCGACCACACCCGAAACGAGCCCAAGCTGTCCCGCCAGCCCCTGCCTGGCGGTCAGCCGCACGACCGGCTTTCAGGTCAAGGTCGCCACGAACACGACGCTCACGGGCGCGCCGCGCGCCGGCACGGTCGTCGCCTGGACGATCACGCTCGGCCGGCCCAACGCCACGCAGGTGAAGTTCTTCAACGCCAACGAGGGCGGCGAAGCCGAAGCCGGCCTAGCGATCCTGCGCGCCGAAAAGAAACCGAACCTCACGTACAAGCTGATCGCGTCGAGCCCGACCGTCAAGCTGAAGAAGTACTTCGGCAAAACGGCGCAGTTCCCGCTCGAACGGACGATCGCCGTGCGCAAGGGCGACATCATCGCCCTGACCGTGCCGACGTGGGCGCCCGCACTGGCGCTCGGCTTCGGCAAGGACACCTCATGGCGCGCCAGCCGCGAAAAGAAGCAGTGCGCCAGCACCAGCTCGCAGAGCACGCAGACGTCGATCGGCTCGGCCGTTCAGTACTTCTGCCTGTATCAGACGGCGCGTCTGACCTACAGCGCGACCCTGATCTCAACGCCCTAGGACGCCGCCGGGCGGCCGGGCGGCGCTGGCCGGGCTATTTGCCCGTGGGCGCGCTGGCGCCGCCCGAGGGGCTGGACCCGGCAGCGGATTTTTCGCTTTCTTTTTCTCTTTCCGCGGAGGCGCCACCGGAGGGCGTGGCTTCTTCTTCGCCTGCGCCGCTGGAGCTGCCGCCGCTTTCGGGTTCTTCGGTGGCTTCGTTGCCGCCCGATTCGTTGGCGGCGCTTTCGCCGGTGGAGGTTTTCGTCGAGGTCGAGGTCGAGGTCGTCTGCGCGGCGGCCTTTTCGGCGCTGGTGTCGTTGGGAGGCGTGATGTCGGGCGTGCTCTTGGGAACGGAGTCCGAGGCGCTGCCGCCGCCGCCGCACGCCGAGAGGGCGCCTGCGGCGAGCAGCAACGCGAGCGCGACTACGACGGCGCGAGCGGTCAACGGTCTCCCGCAGAGGTTCCCAGCGGACCCATGCGCCGGCCGCAGGTGGGGCAGTCGTTGAGGTCCTTCTGGGCAAGCTGGTCACACCAGTTGCAGAAGCGCAGGTTCTCCACCGCCCACGGCAGTCGAGAGGTCGAGGGCGCGAGCGGAAGCACCTTGCCGACGGCTTCGAGCTGTTCGCCGCTGTCGCGGTCGAGGTAGATCTCGCCGGGCTCGGCCTCGAGCACGATCTCGCGCCCGCTGGCGGGATTTCGCAGGCGATAGCGCTGGTTGACGCTCACGGGGCAAAACTCTATCGGAGCGCTCGACGGGACCGTCGAAGGGCGTGCAGGCTCCCCGGTAGGCTCGCGCGGTGCGCATCCTGATCTTCCACGGCTACCTGCTGGGCGGCACCGGCTCCAACGTCTACAACGCGCGCCTGGCGGCAGCTTTGGTGTCGCAGGGCCACGAGGTGCACCTGCTCTGCCAGGACCGCCATCCCGAGCGCCAGGCGTTCGTCGCTGCGTTCGGCGACTGGGACGAGGGGGCGCTGCGCGTGCACGCCGTGCGCGATCACGGTGACGAGCGCTCCGGCGGCTGCACGGTCTACCGGCCGGACATCGGCGGGCTGCTCCCCGTCTACGTGGCCGACCGCTACGAGGGCATCCAGGCGCGAACGTTCGCCGAGTGCAGCGACGAGGAGATCGCGCGCTACATCGACGCCAACGTCCGCGCCGTGGCCGAGCTGGTGGAGCGCGTCGCGCCCGACGTGGCGCTGGCCAACCACCTGGTCATGGGCCCGGCGATCCTCGCGCGAGCGCTCGCCGGGCGCGTTCCCTACGCCGTCAAGGTGCACGGCAGCGCGCTGGAGTACACCGTCAAGCCCAACCCGGGCCGCTTCCTGGCGTTCGCCCGCGAGGGCCTGGCCGGCGCGGGCGGCGTGCTCGTCGGCTCCCACCACACCGCCGCGAGCCTTTGGCGGACGCTCGAGGATGAAAGCGTGCGGCGGCGCACGCGCCTGGGGCCGCCGGGCGTGGACGTGGAGCGCTTTGCGCCGCGTGCGCCCGCGGACGCCGCCGCGGGGCTGGCCGGCCTCGCGTCGCGCTTGCTGGCCGGCGACGACGGTAAGCAGTCGCTGGGAGCCGACGCGTTCGCGCGCGACGAGCGGGCCGCCGGCGAGGCGCTTGCGCGCCTTGACCCGACGCGCGATCGGCTCGTGGCGTTCGTCGGCAAGCTGATCGTCAGCAAGGGGGTGGACCTGCTGCTCGCGGCGTGGCCGCTGGTGCTCGGGCATGTACCGACGGCACGGCTCGTGGTCGTGGGCTTCGGCGCCTACCGCGACGGCCTGCAGGACCTGCGCGCGGCGCTCGCGGCGGGCGACGTCGAGCGGGCGAAGGCGATCGCGCGCGCCGGGCGCTCGCTTGAGGACGACTCGGCGCAGGCTCGCCCGCTGGCGCACCTGCTGGCGTTCTTGCAGAGCCTGGACGGGGACGCGCTGGCGGGCTATCTCGCCGCGGCGCGCTCGCTGGAGGACCGCATCGTGCTCACGGGGCGCCTCGAGCACGAGGAGCTTGCCGACCTGCTGCCGGCATGTGAGTCGATGGTCGTCCCCAGCACGTTTCCCGAGGCCTTTGGCATGGTCGCCGCCGAGGCCGCGGCGTGCGGCGTGCTGCCCGTCAGCGCCGCGCATTCGGGGCTTGCCGAGGTCACCCAGGCGCTCGCGCAGGCGGTTCCCGAGAAGTTCGTCGATCTGCTGTCCTTCGCCGTGGACGACGGCGCCGTGCGGGCGCTTGCGGCCTGCGTCGTGGGCTGGCTGCAGGCCACCCCGGAGGATCGTGCGGCTGCGCGCGCGGGCCTGGTCGAGACGGTGCGCGAGCGGTGGTCCTGGGAGGGCGTGGCGCGCGGCGTGATCGCGGCGGCGCGCGGAGAGCTCGATGACCTGCAAATGCCGTGAAACGGCACCTCCCCGCCGCGCGAGCTGGCGCCGAGGCACCCGCCCGTTCGGATAGTGTTCCGCCCGCTCATGAGCCGCGTGCGTGCCCCCACCGATCGCCATCTCGCGACCCGCAGTTCGCTGGGCGCGCTGGCACCCCGAGCGCTGGCGCTGGGCGCGCTGGCCGCCGCCGCGCTGGCCGCAGCGGGCTGCTCGGTCAAGGGGGGCGACGACGCCAATCTGATCGTCGGCAAGCAGCAGTTCGTCGCCAAGTGCGGCTCCTGCCACACGCTCGCGCGAGCTGAAACCAAAGGCGTCATCGGGCCGGACCTCGACGAAGCCTTCCGCGCGAGCCTCGACGAAGGAGCCAACCGCGACACGGTCCGCGGCGTGGTCGAAAAACAGATCGAGATCCCCAACCCCGAAGGCGCGATGCCGAAGAACCTGGTCAGCGGCCGGACGGCCAAAGACGTATCCGCCTACGTCGCCCAGGTGGTCGCCGAGTCCGGCAAGGACAGCGGCTTGCTGGCGACCGCCGTGCAGGCGCCCGGAGCCGGCAAGCCGGCCATCGAGAAGGGCGGCAAGCTGACGATCCCGGCCAGCCCGAGCGGCCAGCTCGCCTACGCGACCAACAAGGCCACGGCGCAGCCGGGCTCGGTGACGATCGAAATGCCGAATATGTCCGGCGTGGACCACAACCTCGCGCTGGAAACCGGCGAAGGCGGCGCCACGCCGAAGGGCAGCAAAGTCGGCGCCACGCCGATAATCGCCAAGGGCGCCGCCAAAGTCACGGTCACGCTCAAGCCCGGCGCCTACACGTTCTTCTGTGAGGTGCCAGGGCACCGCCAGGCGGGCATGTACGGCACGCTGACCGTCAAGTAGCCGCCGGGAGCACGGAGGCACACTATCCACTGCGCCCGAGCGGGTGATCTCGGCCGGTCCTCGCCGCCCGCCCCCGCCACGTCTGCCCGCTAGACCCGCAGCAGCGGGTTGTGCGCGAAGAAGAAGAACCACACGACGAGGGCGATCACGGCGAGCACGACGACGAGCGTGACGATCAGCTCTACCGCGCCGACCAGCTCACGCCTCCTCCGTTGCGACTCGATCTCGGCCTCGATCTCCGGCTCATGAGGCTCCATGGCGCCCAGCGTATCCCTGCGGCTTGCGCTGACGCGAGCGCGTCCCGCGCCGTTCGCTAGAAGATCGCGCGCAGGATCAGCACGATCGCGACGATCGCGACGATCGCATACAGCAAAAACCTGAACGCCTCGTCCTCGGAGCGAAGGGGATTCAACACGTCACGGCCTCGCGCATGAGCGATCCAGGACGCCGCGCCGCGCACTGCCTACGGCCGTCAGAGGATGTAGACCGTGGTGTAGACGACGATCCACATGATGTCGACGAAGTGCCAGTAGATGCCCGGCACCTCGACGCCACGATGCTCCTCGGGGGTGTAGTGGCCGCGGAAGGATCTGATCGTCACGAACAAGAGCAGCAGCAGGCCGATGAAGACGTGCGCTCCGTGCAGGCCGGTCAGCGAGTAGAAGATCGTCTGCTGGGCGTGGTCCTGAGGGGCGAAGCCGATGTTGGCGTACTCGTTGATCTGGATGAACAGGAACGTGCAGCCGAGCAGGAACGTCGTCAGCATGCCGGCCTTCAGGCCGAAGCGATTGCCGTTCTTGATCGACGTCTGCGCCCAGTGCATGGTCATGGAAGAGGACACGAGGATCGCCGTATTGACGCCGGCGACCTCGACCGGCAGGTGCGTGCCGGGCGCCGGCCACGGATCGCCCTGGGAGATGCGGATGAAGAAGTACGCCGTGAAGAAGGCGCCGAAGACCATCACCTCGGAGATGATGAAAAGCAGCATTCCGAGCAACTGCGGCTCGGCGCGCGAGCTGACGTTGGCCGGTGGCGGACCGTGGTGGTCGCCGTGCGCGGCGGGGTGGGCGATGCTGGCTGCCTCCATTGCTGGTCGTCCTTCGCTCGGCGACTAGGCGGCGGAAGCCGCGGTCGAGGGTTGCAGATCGACTACGACGTGCTCGACGGGCGCCGAGGTCATGTGCTGCACGCGCTCGATCAGGTTCGAGCGCATCCAGCCGGAGCGCTGGTCGGGCAGCGTGGAGATGACGACGTCGTCGACGCGGAACAGCTCCAGCGCGTTGACGGCGGCCGTGTAGGGGTCGGGGTCGCCGATCATGCCCGAGCCGACCAGGCCGGCGCTGTGCAGGCGATCGAGCATCGTCGCCAGGCGGGCACGCGCCAGGCGCGGCGCGCCGCCGCTGCCGTCGGGCTGCGGCACGATCACGACGAACAGGCGACGACCCAGCCCTTCGGGCTGTGTGCCCCCGCTTGCGGCCTTCTCACTGAGCCGTGTCAACAGCTCGTCGCCGCCGAGCGTCTTCGAGGCGAGCACCAGCGTGACCTTGAACGGCAGGCCCTCCTGCTCGATGTCGACCACGACGTGCTCGACCGGCAGCCCGGAGGCGTTGCGGATGCGCTCGATCAGGTCGCGCCGCAGCCAGCCGGAGCTGACGGCCGGATGCGTCGAGATCAGAATTTCGTCGGGCCGGCGTGCGGCGACCGCGTCCATCGTCGCCAGGAACGGGTCCGCGTCGCCGACTTCGCCCGTCGCGTCGATGTTCTCGCCGGCGACGAGCGACAGCGCGAGGTCGACGCGCGCCTGCGCCGATTCGCGCACGGCCTCGTCGTAGATCACCAGGCCCGCCGAGGGCTTGCTCTGGGGCACGACCAGGCGGAAGCGAACGTCGCCCTCAGCCGCGCGCTCGCGCACGGCCTGGAGCAGCTTCGCGCCGCCGAGCGTGCGGTTGGCCACCACCAACACTTCCTTCATTGCAACGCGCTCCTACTCGCTCGGAGCTCGCGCGAGCCCGGAGCCGGCTCCGACCGTCGCGGGGGTGGGGGTGGGGGCGAACGTGCCGTGCACGGCGCCGGGCACGCCGTACTCGTAGGGCCCGCCCACGACCGTCGGCACCTTGTCGAAGTTGAACACCGGCGGCGGCGAGGAGACCTGCCACTCCAGCGTCATGCCGCGCCACGGATTGCTCTGCGCGACCGGGCCGCCACGCCAGCTGGTGACCACGTTGTAGAGGAAGACCAGCGTGCTCAGCCCGAGCGCGAAGCTGGCGATCGAGATGAACAGGTTGAGATCGGCGAACTTGGAGGCGTAGTCCTCGACGCGCCGCGGCATGCCCTGCAGGCCGATGATGTGCATCGGGCCGAACGTCAGGTTGAAGAACACGAACGTCGTCCAGAAGTGCCACTTGCCCAGCCGCTCGTCGTACATGCGCCCGGTCATCTTCGGGAACCAGTAGTAGACGCCGGCGAAGATCGTCATCAGCGAGCCGCCGAACAGCACGTAGTGGATGTGCGCGACGATGAAGTAGGTCGCGGAGACGTGGATGTCGAAGGGGATCATGGCGAGCATCACGCCGCTGATGCCGCCGAGCGTGAACGTCGTCAGAAAGCCCAGCGCGAACAGCATCGGCGTGTCGAGGTGCAGCACGCCGCGCCACAGCGTGGCCAGCCAGGAGAAGATCTTGATGCCCGTCGGAACGGCGATGATCGCCGTCGTGATCGCCATCGGGATGCGGATCCACGAGGCCATGCCCGAGGTGAACATGTGGTGCGCCCATACCGTGAAGCCGAGCCCGACGATCGCCAGCAGCGAGAAGGCCATCATGCGGTAGCCGAAGATCGGCTTGCGCGACTTGACGGCGATGACTTCGCTGATGATGCCGAACCCGGGCAGCATCATGATGTAGACGGCCGGGTGCGAGTAGAACCAGAAGACGTGCTGATACATCAGCACGTCGCCGCCCTTGGCGGCGTTGAAGAAGTTGAAGCCGAGCGCGCGGTCGAGCAGCACGAAGAACTGCGAGGCGGCGATGAACGGCGTGGCGATCACGACGAGCAGCGAGGTCGCGAAGTTCGCCCACACGAGCAGCGGCATGCGAAAGAAGCTCATGCCGGGGGCGCGCATCGTGATGATCGTCACGAGGAAATTGAGCGCGGTCATGATCGACGAGGCGCCTGCGAACTGCACGCCCAGCGAGAAGAACGTCTGGCCGATGGGCGCGTTGGTGGACAGCGGCGCGTAGGCGGTCCAGCCGTCGGCGAAGGCGCCGCCGGGCGCGAAGAAGCTGCCGAGCATCATCAGCCCGGCGACCGGCAGCAGCCAGTAGGAAAGCGCGTTCAGCCGCGGGAAGGCCATGTCCGGGGCGCCGATCATCAGCGGGATGACGAAGTTGCCCAGGCCCGCGAACACGGGGATCACGAACAGGAAGATCAGCAGCGACGCGTGCACCGAGAAGAGGCCGTTGTAGGTGTTGGCGTCGACGAACTGAGCGCCGGGGGCTGCCAGCTCGGCGCGCATCAGCATGGCGATCAGGCCGCCGACGAACAGGAAGAAGAACGACGTGACCGTGTACTGGACGCCGATCACCTTGTGGTCGGTGTTGATGCGGAAGTAGTCCTTCCACGTGTGCGCGCCGTGGCCGGAGTGATCCTCGGCGCGCGTCTTTTTACCGGCCGCCCAGTAGAACCAATAGTCAAAGCCGCCGATGCCAACCAGGAACAGCAGCGGAACCGCGATCAGCGACACCGTGAGGATCGCTTCGCCGTCGATGAAGTGCCTGAACGTCGAGTGTCCGGTGCTCATGCGCACGACCCACGTCAGGCCGGTCGCGAAGGCGACGCCCAGCGCCATCATCCAGGCGGCGCGGTAGAAGCCCGGCGCGCGCAGTCTCGCCGCCATCAGCTCGCCTCCATGCCCGGTGTCATCGTCTCGTCGCCTCGCACGTCAGCCACATTATCCCGCAGTCGCCGATGTCGTGCCGGCGGTCGAGCCGGCGCCGGCGCCGCCCGGCACGGTCGCCCCCGCGTGGCTCTTCAGCCACTGCTGGAACTGCGCCTGGGGCACCACGTGGACCGTCGCGCGCATCAGCGAATGTCCGAGCCCACAGAGCAGGTTGCAGACGATCGGATACGTGCCCAGGCGGTCGGGCGTGGCGCGATACTTGACCGTGATCCCCGGAACGACGTCCTCCTGCAGGCGGAAGGCGGGAATCCAGAAGGCGTGGATCACGTCCTTGGAGTGCAGCGCGAACTGGACCGATTCGCCCTCGGGCAGGTAGAGCTGGTGGGATTCGACGGGCTTGCCGTGCGTCACCGACGGCGGATACTGAAAGCTCCAGGCGAACTGCTGGCCGGTCACGCCGACGTGGATTTCGCGCGCGGGCTTCTTCTCGTTGTCGTGCAGCACGACGAACGAATAGGAGACGAGCGCCAGCAGGATCACCGCGGGGATTGTCGTCCAGACGACCTCCAGGCGCGTGTTGCCGTGGATCGGCGGCCCGTCCTTGAGCTCCTCGCCGGGCTTCATGCGGAACTGCCATGCGCAGTAGAGCACGACCGTGACGACGAGCACGAAGATCGGGATCGAGGCGTCGACGAGCACGTGGTAGAGGCGGTCGGTGTTGTGCGCCTGCGTGGAGGCCTGCACCGGGAACCAGTGGATCACGTAGCTGAGCGCCACCCCGACAGCGATCGCCACGACGGCCGCGACGATCGCGTAGATCAGTTGACGCTGTCTAGCCATGCGCCGCGCCGGCTCCTGTGGCTGCGCCCGTGCGGGCGGTGTGTGCGGACGTCCCTTCCATCGCGAGGCGTGATCCTAATGCCTTCTCCCCGCGAACGGTTGAACGCTTGACGCGCGGGTAACTCAGCTATAGATTGAGCCAATCGTTGCAAGTCCTGGACGAGCAGAGAGACGGACGCGAAAGGAGCGGCCATGCAGGTCAGCGAAGGCATGAGTCCGACGGTCCTGGCAGTGGGGCCGGACCACACGCTGCGCGCCGTGGCGCAGCTCATGTCTCGCCGCGAAGTGGGCGCCGCCGTCGTCATGGACCCGGACAGCGGAGGGCCGGGCATCATCACCGAGCGCGACATCCTGCGCTCTCTGGGCTCGGGCGAGGACCCGGACGCGGAGGTCGTGGCCAACCATCTGACCAGCGACGTCGTCTACGCGGCGCCCGACTGGTCGCTGGAGGAGGCCGCCGCCGCGATGGTCCGAGGAGGCTTTCGCCATCTAATCGTCGTCGAGCGGGGAGAGACAGTGGGCATTCTCTCCGTCCGCGACGTCGTGCGCTGCTGGACCGACGACGGAGCGATCTGTCCCGTGCCGGAAAGCGCAGCGGTGGGGTGAATGGGGGCGCGCGCAGTGTGGGGACTGCGCGCTGGTCGAGCTGCGATCGGCCCCCATTCACCGCACGCGAACGAGGCTGAGCCCGACGAGGCCGAGGCGCGGCTCAGTCGAGCGGCAGCTCGTCGACTTCCGCGCGCGTGTCTTTGAGCCAGCGCACGATGCAGCCGATCGTCAGCAGTGCGCCGATGACGGTCAGCTCGATGAACGTCGTCAAGCCGACCAGCAGCAGCGTCAGGCCGACGGCCGTCAGCACCGGCAACACGGTGGGGCCGGGAAGATGGATCTCCTCGCCGACCGGCGGCACCTCGGGGTCGAGCGGACTCATGACACGTAGACCGCTGCGACCACGAACGTGATGCCGAACATGAACATGCAGATCGCGCAGACGATCCAGCCGGTGCGGATGTTCTTGCGTGCGAGGCGGCGATTCATCGGCTCAGAGAATACTCGTCGGGCTTGTGACCCAGCGTTGCGCCGGCGGTCGCGATCTCAGAGGTGCGCATCGGCGACCATCGAGCAGAACAGCAGCGCCAGGTAGGCGAGCGAGAACAGATACAAAGTCAGCGCCGAGCGACGGTCTGCGCGGCGGTACAGCCGCAGCGCGCCGGCGATGAAGCCGAGGCCGAGCGTCAGCGAGCAGACGAGATAGATCACGCCGAAGCCGCCGGCGCAGAACGGCAGCTGCGTGACGGCGTACAGCAGCACCGAATACAGCAGGATCTGCCGGCGCGTCTCGCGCTCGCCGCGCACGACCGGCAGCATCGGCACGCCGACCTTCTCGTACTCGCCCTTCATCAGCAGCGACAGCGCCCAGAAGTGCGGCGGCGTCCAGAAGAAGACGATGAAGAACAGGATCACGGCCGTTCCGCCGACCGACCCGGTGACGGCCGCCCAGCCGACCAGGGGGGGCACGGCGCCGGCGGCGCCGCCGATCACGATGTTCTGCGGCGTGCGCCGCTTCAGCCAGACGGTGTAGACGAAGACGTAGCCGAGAAAGCCCGAGAACGACAACGCTGCGGCGAGCGGGTTGACCGCCAGCGACAGCTCCAGCAGCGACAGCGCCGCAAGGACGCAGCCGAAGGCCAGCGCCGCGGCGGGCGCGACGCGCCCGGAGGCGACCGGCCGTGTCGCCGTGCGTGCCATCTGCGC
>Ga0105237_10007220_pt1 | contig 12190 bp, 12 predicted proteins | sample KBSC24metaG_FD_81520 | JGI IMG/M metagenome (GOLD analysis project Ga0105237, IMG submission 81520) | Corn rhizosphere microbial communities from Kellogg Biological Station, Michigan, USA - KBS C2-4 metaG | ecosystem: Host-associated > Plants > Roots > Rhizosphere > Soil | place: Michigan, USA...
CACGGGCGGAGTCGAAGGACCTCCAATATCCTGCGGGTTCTCGTGCGGAGCTGATTGCGCGAGCGACAGCAAAATACAGGTGCCATGTCGGCGAAGCGCGCGACATCAACGAAGCCTTCCACTTCGACACAGACCATCTGGATTGGCCTGCCAATACTCAAACGTGCGAGGCACGAAAGCCAACCGCCGTGTGTAATATTGGTATCAATGCAAATCGTGTGACCAAGATCAGTGATTTCACCGGACCGTTGCGCGGAGTGACCGCAAATGACCGTTCGCCCAGAGAGATGTTTCTCCGCGACGGACAAGGTCATCCATTGCAGGCGGTCCGGAGCTTCGTCCGCCGGATGAACGTGCGGCTGGATGCCGCCGTGGACAAAGATATAGTCCGGGGTGGCGAAGTAATCCCGGCATGCGGATTCCAGGAACGACCAATGTTCCGAGGGTACCTTGTCCAGCAGCAGCGCGGTGCGGCCATTCCCGTAACTGGAAAGAGGGTTCTCTCCGGCGAGGCACTCCCAAATGGCCATCTTCATCGGCTCGCGGTAGGCATCGATCATCATTTGATCGTGGTTGCCCCGGAGAAACACGGCGTTGTGGGTCTTGCTCAAGCAAAGCAGGTAATCGATGACGCCTCTCACGTCCGGCCCCTTGTCCACATAGTCCCCGAGGAACACGAGCAGATCGTCTTTCCGGGGAGACGCTTCGTCCATCGAAGCCTGGAGTGGCCCCAAATGTCCGTGAATGTCCCCAATGGCTAGTATTCTCATGCGTCGATTGGAGCCGTAACTAACTCCGCTGAATTTCGAGTGGCTCGAACGGGTAGCGGGAGATGAACCGCAGCCCCGTCGGGATGGCTGACACCCACGCCCACCGGAGCCCGAGGTAAACCAGGAAGTCGAACACGAGAGCCGCCAGCAGAATCGCGCCGAATTTCAGAACCAAATCGGGAGCCATGAATGCCACGACGCCACTGATCACGATGAGGGGAACGGTCACGAACAGCCCAATGAGCAGCAGCGCAAAGAGCCCGGTTTTTGCGAGGCGGATCATCGAAAAGCGCCACCACAAACCCGTCGCGCATTTCGCGCAGAACTGATGGGCTGTCGCGAACCGCACTTCCACGCGCTGGCTGGTCAACCCACCCAGGAGCAGGAAAATGATCGCGACCGAGCCAGTGGATTTATCGTGGGCGATGGCTCGCCAGGTGATCTGCCGGGCCGAATGATCGGACCCGCTTTTGCACAGCACACACCCGGGGGCAGTCCCGGCCTGATCGACCGAAAACCGATCCTGCATCACTTGGGCAAAGTATTGATAGCCGTCGAGCGATCTGGTGAAGCAGCGAGTGACTTCGCGGAGAGATGCGCCGGAATCGATCAGCGCTGTCGCGCGGGCCTCGTCATTCATCGCCTCGTGGCTCACCCGTTCAAATTCCCAATGATCCGCAACCCCTCCAGGGTGAGATTGTCCTGCACCGTCTTGATCTCCGGCAACCCCGCCGCAATCAGCGTGGCGTAACCGCCGGTCGCCACCACGGGCAAATTGAGCGGGATCCCCAATTCCTTCCCGATCTCCTTCAGAATCTGCCGCACCAGGCCCCGGTAGCCATAGACTGCTCCCGCGAGCATGGCGTGCTTTGTCGATTTGCCAATGGCGCTGGGTGGCTCCAGCAGGCTGATCTTCGGCAGGAGCGCTGTCCGCTGGTGCAGGTAATCGGTCATGGCCTCCAATCCGGGCGCGATGACGCCACCGACGTAGTCCCCCGCGCCTGAGATGATGTCGAAGCTGACGGCCGTTCCAAAATCGACGACCACGACCGGTCCGCCGAAGGCCGCAAACGCCGCCGCGGCGTTGGCCAACCGGTCCGCGCCGATCGTCTTGGGCTTCGGATACTTCACGCCCACTCCGAGATTCGCCCTGGCATTGACATGTACCACCCTGGCCCCGCCATCGCCCAGAAACCTGGCCATCACTTCGCCCTTCTCGGGAACGACACTGGAAAGCACCGCTGTTTTCCAGCGCCAGCCTCGCAGGGTCTTCTTCAGGGAAGCCTCTGTGACCTCGCTGGTTCGGAGCTTCCGGGACGGGCCAAGCTTCACCCGCGAAGACAGGGCGAACTTCGTGAACGAGTTGCTGTTGTCGATGAGCAGAAAGTCGGAAATGGAGGCGCCCATGAGGGCGGGCATCTCAAGCTGGGGCCGCCGGGGAGGTCAAGCGGGTAGGAAAGTGCCAAGAGCCAAGAACCAAGAGCCAAGTGGCTTTCATTCGGGAATCGCACGGGATGCTAAGCCGAATTCACTGATGGCGCGGAAAGTGGACACTTGGCACTCGAATCTTGGCTCTTGGCACTCCCCTCACAGGGCCATTAGTCTCGCCGACCCATGTCCCAGGAATACAAAGTGAAACTCGAGGTCTTCGAAGGCCCGCTCGACCTCTTGCTCTACCTTATCAAGAAGGACGAAGTGGACATCTATGACATTTCCCTGGAGCGGATCACGGGGCAGTACCTGGAGTTCATGGACGCGTTCAAGTCGCTCGATATCGATGTCGCCGGCGAATTCGTGGTCATGGCCGCAAATCTGATTTACCTGAAGAGCCGCGCCCTCCTGCCGGTAAATGTGCAGCCGCCCGAAGAGGAAGTGGAAGAGGAAGATCCGCGCTGGGACCTCATCCGGCAGCTCGTCGAATACAAGAAATTCAAGGATGCCGCGGCCAAGCTTTCGATCCGCGAACTGGAGCAGAGCAATCTCTTCGGCCGTCTGCCGGAATCGACCGACGCCGCGCCCGAGCGCCCGCTCGGCGACGTGAGCGTCTTTGACCTGATCAACGCCTTCAATAATGTCCTCAAGCGCATCGCGACCAAGAGCGAGGATCTGCGGGAGATCTTTGAGGAGAACTACACCGTCTCCGACAAGATCGATTTCATCATGAAGATGACCTCCAGCGGGGTGCCGCTGAAGTTCACCGAGCTCTTTGCCAACGCCGCTTCGCGGGCGGAAATCGTCGTGACCTTCCTCGCCCTGCTCGAACTCATTCGCCTCAAGCAACTGCGTTGCACGCAGGAGGAACCGTTTTCCGAAATCGAACTGCGGAGGATTTGAGCGATGACCCTGAAGCAAGTGACTGAGGCGCTCGTTTTCGCCTCTCCGAAGCCTCTCCTCACCAAGGAGATCGTGGCCGCTTTGCGCGCGGCGGGGAAGGGGAGCGAGGATCCGGAAGCGCAGAGCTTCGCCGAGGCCAAGGAAGCCGATGTGATCGCCGCCCTGGCGGAGGTCGAGTCGGAGCTGGTCGCGTCCGGCCGTTCCTTCCGGCTGGTCGAGCGGGTCAACGGCTGGACGCTGGTCAGCGATCCTTCGTGCGCGGTCTGGGTCCGGCAACTCTACCCGGAGGCCAAGCCGACCCGGCTCACCGGGCCGCAATTGGAAACCCTGGCCATCATTGCCTACCGGCAACCCGTCACGCGCGCGGACTGTGAAGCGGTGCGTGGTGTCGCCGTGGATGGCGTCATGCAGGTCCTCCTCGATCGCGGGCTCGTCAAAATCGCCGGTCGTGCGGAGGTGCCGGGCCGCCCGCTGCTTTACTCGACGACAGAGTATTTCCTCCAGCACTTTGGTCTGAAGACCACGGACGAGTTGCCGAATGCCAGCGAACTCAAGCGAGTGGTTCTGCCAGCGGCAAAAGTCGAGGAACCGTCGGCTCCGGCCGCGGACGGAACGCAACCGGCCAATGAGACGAACGCGGCTGATGCGATCCCGCCCGGGGAAGCGACCCAGCCCTCGGAGGTCGCCTCCACCCCGTCATCGGAAACAGAGGCGCCAGTTGCAGAAGAGCCTCCCCCCGACGAATCTCCAACGCCCGAAGCAGCCGTCGATGAAGGCGCTGCTCCGGAAGCCGATGACACACCGCCCGCTCCACCCGCATGAAGCTCTCCGCGATTCGCCAAAAGATCGATGCCCTGGATGACCAGCTCATCCAGTTGCTCAACGAGCGTGCGGACCTCGTCCACGAGGTCGGCCTGGTCAAGCGCGCCGAGGGCACGGAAATCTACGCGCCGGAGCGGGAGGAGACTCTCCTCCGGGCGCTTACCGTCAAAAATGCCAGGCTCAAGGGTCGCCTGCCGGAGAATTCCATCCGGGCGATTTACCGCGAGATCATGTCGGCGTCGCTGGCGCTGGAGAAGGCGCTGACCATTGCCTATTTCGGTCCCGAAGCGACGAACACGCATCAGGCCGCCCGCTCCAAGTTTGGCGCCAGCGTGAGCTATACTCCACGCGTCAGCATCGCCGACGTGTTCGATGTCGTGGCGCGCGGCAACGCCGATTACGGAGTCGTGCCGATTGAGAATTCCACGGAAGGCGCCGTGAATCACACCCTCGATGTGTTCATGGAAAGCGAGCTGCGCATCTGCGCGCAGATCCTCATGAAGATCGAGAACCATCTCGTGGCCAAAATCCCACGGGATCAGATCCGCCGCATCTACTCGCACCCACAGGTCTTCGGCCAGTGCCGAAACTGGCTCCGCCAGAATCTGCCCAATGTCGATTTGATCGAGGTTTCCAGCACCCCGCGCGCCGCGGAACTGGCGGCGAATGAGGAAGGCGCGGCGGCCATCACCGGCGCGATGGCGGCGGAAGTGCATGGCCTGAACGTGCTCGCCCCGTCGATCCAGGACATCGCCAGCAATACCACCCGCTTCCTGGTCATCGGCCGCACCCCATCGCCACCGACGGGCGAGGACCGCACCGCCATCATGTTCTGTGTGCAGGACAAACCGGGCGCTCTTTTCCACGCGCTGGAGCCCTTCAATCGATTGAAGATCAGCATGAGCAAGATCGAAAGCCGCCCTTCAAAGCGCAAAGCCTGGGAGTATTTCTTCTTCGTCGATATCGACGGACACGCCAGCGAAGCCAACGTGAAGCTGGCGATCGAGGAACTGGAGAAGCACTGCACTTTCGTCAAGATCCTCGGCACGTATCCGAAGACCTCGCCGTCTTGAGGGGAGGAAGTAATCAGTGTCGGCCATCGGGACGCGCCACACTGATTACTTTTCTGTCAGACACGGAAGCGTGGTTGAAAATCGTCGACTGAGATCTTACGCATTCGTATTTATTTTCCCCAAAATTTAGAACCAATCAGGGTTTGTGCTGTCTCAAGCGCAGCTTTGCCTTTTCCATGAACCTCCCAACCTCTCCCCAGCTGGTGACGATGACGAAAACCGTCAGTGCGTCACTACGACTTGCGTGAGGGGAGGCCAGCGTCTTCCATCGTGTCGACCGACCCCTTCCCTGAGCCTTAAGGCCTCCATGTCTGCTCGCAGTCTCCCCCTTTGTCTGCTTCTCGGCGTTCTAGCGCTGGGCGCTTGGTCGCACCCGGCCGCCGCGGCGGACAAACCGAAGCCCCGCGGGCTCCTCACTCTGGAGCAGGCTTACGATCAGACCCTGGCGAGCGATCAGACGATCAAGATCGCCTACTGGGAGGTGCGGAAGGCGAATTTGCTGCCGTGGAGCGCGCTCTCGCGGCTGGGTCCGCAGATTACGGCCAGCGGGAGCTACAATCGCGGGGAGACGTTCACCAAGAGGACCGTCGACGAAACGGTGACGCAGTCCGTCGCCCAGCCAGCAACCCTGACCACTCCCGCCGTTCCAGCTGTCACCACATTTCAAACGGTGGATCGCACGACGCGCGCGCATGCGGGCACGAGCAATGTCGGTTTCTCCTACATCCAACCGCTGATCGATCTCACCGTTTTCCCCGCTTATCGCGCGGGACGGATCTCGACGGTCATCACGCGCCTCGAGCACCAGTTCACCATTCGCGGCACACTCTACGGAGTCATGGGCGCCTACTATGAAGTGCTCAAGCAGCAGCGTCTCGTCGATGTCGATCGCGAAACGCTGCGCCTGTCCGGCGAACAATTCGACCTTGCACAGAAGCGCGCCGATGCCGGAGAAGTGACCCGCGCCGATGTCCTGCGCGCCACGGTCACCGTCGAGACGGCGCGGCGCGTCCTGGTCGAGGACGAGAACATTCTCGAACTCGATCGCAATACCCTGCGGAATATCCTGAATTACGCGCCCGACGCCCCGGTGGACCTTGCGGAGCCGCCCGATTATCCGGGCACGTTGCCGCCCTTCGAGGATCTGCTGAAGCGCGCCTACGCCCAGCGCGAGGACCTGCGCGTCAAGGAACTCGCGATCGATCAGGATGTCGCGCGTCGCAATGAAGTTATCGGCGAGTATGGCCCCCGCGTCGTCGCTCAATTTGATACGGCGCGCGGGCACATTTCCGGCAGCGCCAATTCGAGCGATTATGACTGGCAGGCGGGTGTGTCCGTCCAGGTGCCGATCTTCACCGGCGGCCAGCGCGAAGTCGATTTGCTCACCGCCGACCGGCAGATCGAGCAGACCCGGCTGGATCGCGAGCGCACGGCCAAGACCGTGGAAGCCGATGTGAAACAGGCGTGGCTCACCGTCCGCACGCTCAAGCAGACGATCAAGGCGCTGCACGCCCAGGTCGTCGCCGCCGAGCAAGGGTATCACGATTTGCAAATCCAGTACACCGCCGGCACCGCCACCAGCGTGGATGTGCTCAGCGCGCTGAACGATCTCAATACCGCCCGCAAAGACCTCGCTGTGCAAACCTACGGCTATCAGGTCGCGCTCCGTAATCTCGAGCAGACCTCTGGCGTGTTTCAGGAGACGCGCGTGCGGAACAGCAAGATCAAATGAAGAAGCTATTTTTGCTCCTCGTGGTGGCCATTGGCGCCGTCGCCTGGTGGTACCTCCGGTTCCATGGGGAAAAGCCGCCCGAATACCAGACGGTGACTGTGGCCGAAGGTCCCATGACGCAGGTCGTGACGGCGACCGGCACGCTCAATCCCGTCATCAATGTGACCGTGGGCAGCCAGATTTCGGGCAACATTTCCGAGCTGCACGCCGACTTCAATTCATCGGTGAAGAAAGACCAGGTCGTCGCCATCCTCGACCCTTCGACCTACCAGGCCACGTTGCACCAGTGCGAAGGCGATCTCGCGTCGGCCCAGGCCGCGCTCGAACTCGCCCAGCTCACCGCCAAACGGAAGAAGGATCTCGCCGATCAAAAAGCGGCGCCGCAGGCCGATCTGGATACCGCGCTCGCCACCCTCAACCAAGCGCTCGCCACCGTGAAGATCAAGCAGGCCAACCTGGAAAAGGCCCAGGTCGATCTCGAACGCTGCACAATCCGCTCGCCCATCGATGGCACGGTCATTTCGCGCAGCGTGGATGTCGGGCAGACGGTGGCTGCGGCCATGAATGCTCCGGTCCTGTTCCTCATCGCCAATGACCTGACGAAGATGCAGATCGATTGTGCGGTGGCCGAGGCCGACGTGGGCACCATCGAGGAGAAGCAGCAGGTCGATTTCAGCGTGGATGCGTTTCCCTATCGGGTCTTCCACGGCGTTGTTGCCCAGGTGCGCAATGCCGCGACGACCGTGCAAAACGTGGTCACGTACGATGTCGTGGTCTCGGTCGAAAATCCGGATTTGAAATTGAAACCTGGCATGACCGCGAACGTGTCGCTGATCGTCGCGCAGCGTGAGAACGCCGTGAAAATCGCCAACGCCGCCTTGCGTTTCCGCCCGCCGGAAGAGGCCAGTGCGAAGGGCGCTTCGCCTTCCCCCGCGGCTGGGGGTGGTGGCCAGAGGCCGCCCGGCGCGGGCGGCGGTGGACGCCCCGGTGGCGGCGGTGGAAAGCCCGGTGGTCGTGGCGGTGGCGCTCGTGGCGAGCGCAAAGTCTACGTTCTCGCACCCGGCGCGGCCAAGCCGGAGGCGGTCACCGTGAAGCTGGGGATCAGCGACGGCGTGTCCACCGAGGTTCTCGAGGGTCTCAAGGTGGGCGACGTGGTCGTGACCGGCGTTACGATCCAGCAATCCGCGCCTTCCGCACCGACGGCCAACCCGCTCAGCGGCAGCGGCCCGCGCCGTTTCTAGTCATGCCCGCGGTCATCCATCTGGACGCCGTTTCGAAGACCTATCGCTCGGGCGACGTGGAAGTTCACGCGGTCCGTTCGGTTTCTCTTCAGATCCACGCCGGGGAATTCGTGGCCATCATGGGCGCGAGCGGTTCGGGCAAATCTTCCATGATGAATATGCTCGGCTGCCTCGATCGGCCCACCTCGGGCACCTATCTGCTCGACGGCATCGACGTCTCGAAACTCGATCGCAACCAACTCGCGGATATTCGCAACCAGAAGATCGGGTTCATCTTCCAGGGCTTCAACCTCCTGGCTCGGACCACTGCGCTGGAGAATGTGGAGCTGCCCATGTTTTACGCGCGCCGTGATATCCCGGCCAAAGAGCAGCGGGAGCGCGCGATGAAGGCCCTCGAAACCGTAGGCATCGCCCAACGGTCCGACCACCATCCGAACCAGCTCTCCGGCGGACAGCAGCAGCGCGTCGCCATCGCCCGGGCTTTGGTCAATCAGCCCGCGCTGCTGCTCGCCGACGAGCCCACGGGCAATCTCGACAGCCGGACCAGCGTCGAAATCATGGATGCGTTTCAGGACCTGAACAATCAGGGCATGACCATCGTCATGGTGACGCACGAACCCGACATTGCCGCCTACACGAAGCGCAACATCGTCATGCGCGACGGCGTCATCGTCACCGATAAGGTCGTCACCACACGGACGAGTGCCAAGGAGGAACTGCGCCGCCTCGACGAAGAGCACGCCGCCGCGCAACTCATCCCGTCGTGAAAATCGGCCCCACCTTCCGGCTCGCCGCGCGCGCCCTGCGCCGCAACAAGATGCGGAGCCTGCTGACCATGCTCGGGATCATCATTGGCGTCGGCGCGGTCATCGCCATGGTCGGCATCGGCAACGGGGCGCGGGCGCAGGTCGAGGCGCAGATCGCCAGCCTCGGCCAGAACATGATCCTCATTTTCTCCGGGAGCACCACGAGCAGCGGGGTGCGCACCGGATATGGCGGTTCTGGCACATTGAAGATCGACGATGCGATGGCCATTTTGCGCGAAGTTCCGGGGGTGGTTGCGGTCAGTCCCGAGATCCGCTCCTTCTCGCAGGTCGCGGCAGGCAATCAGAACTGGTACTCCCAGCTTCTCGGCGAATCTCCCGAGTACTTTGACATGCGGCAATGGCCCCTCACGAGCGGCGCCGGATTTACCGACCAGGAGGTGCGCGCGGCGGCCAAGGTCGTGATCATTGGCAAAACGACGGCGACCCAGCTCTTCGGCACGGCTGATCCGGTCGGCCAAATCATCCGCATCAAGAATGTGCCCTTCATGGTCACCGGCCTCCTCAAGTCCAAGGGCATGTCGCTCATGGGGAACGATCAGGACGATGTGGCCATCGTGCCCTACACGACTGCCATGAAGCGCCTCACTGGCGACACCAAGCTCCGGTCGATCAACGTTCAGGCGGCCATCGCCGACGACATCCCGCAGGTTCAGCAGCAGATCAATGCGCTGCTCCGTCAGCGCCACGGGATCACTCCCGGTCGCGATGATGACTTCACAGTCCGCAGCCAGCAGGACATCGCCGAGATGGCGACTGCGCAGTCAAAAATCATGACCCTGCTCCTGGCATCGATCGCCTGCGTATCGCTCGTCGTCGGCGGCATCGGCATCATGAACATCATGCTCGTCAGCGTGACCGAGCGCACGCGGGAGATCGGTATTCGCATGGCCGTGGGCGCGCATGGACGGGATATCCTCATGCAATTCCTCATCGAGGCGGTGACCCTCAGCTCGCTGAGCGGCGTCCTTGGGATCGGCCTGGGCTTTGGGACCTCCAGCGCCCTTTCGCAGTTCATGGGCTGGCCCACTCAGGTGCCGGTGGTCTGGGTGGTCCTCGCCTTCGGCGTGAGCGCGCTCATCGGCGTTAGCTTCGGCCTCTACCCGGCTTGGAAAGCTGCTGCTCTCGATCCGATTGACGCTTTGCGTTACGAGTAGGCGCTCGGTCGCCTTTTATACGGGATGGGTTGCGGTCAGGACCCGCTTGAGGGCCGCTTGCAGTTCCTCGGCCTGGAACGGCTTCGTCAAGCACTCCCGTGCTCCATGGCGGCTCGCCACAGGGCTCATGTAGTTCGCCTCGAGGCTGGTCAGCACGATCACCGGGAAATGGACATCCGCGGCTTCCAGCAGCGCCGTGCCGTGCATGCCGGGATCAAGATCCACGATGACCACGTCGACATCTTCGCGACCGATCTCAAGGTCGCGAAAGCCCTCGGCGGCACTTCGGGCTGTGCGCAGTCCGTGGCGCAAGTTCGTAACTGCTTCGCACGCCACGCGCTCGACGGCTGGATCGGCAGTCATGAGAAGAATGATAGCTGGTTTCATGAAGTTGCTCCTTTTTGCAGCACACCATGCCACCGTCAGAGGCTGGCGCTCTCCGCCGATTGCTCAATCCTCACCCGCGTTTGATGTCCTACGCCGGTACTTCGCTGTGATAAGACAGCACCCGCAGGACCCGGATGACCACCGTTTTCCCATCTTTGTGGATCTCCCGCTTTTCGATCGAATACTCGATGTGCGCCGAAGTCGTCAGCGACCCGCCCCCATTTTCCTGATACTCGACTTTGAAACGCTGCGCTTTGGATTCCAGCACCCGGTAGCGCAGGAAGCCTCTGCCGTCGGGCCCGGGGCAACGCGTCCATTTGTCCTCCTGCTTCACGATCTCCGGGTCAAATTGATTGTGGCTCACCGCCACGGCGTCGAGGTTGATCTCCGACACCACTGGGCTTTCACCATCGGAGAGCCAGCCCTGCACCATGCTGAAGACGAGCGGGTGGATCTTCGGGAGCGGAGGGAGCTGCGGTTCGCCCTTCTTCTCGCCGGCAGAACCCGCGACCAGGCCGCCGACCGCGACGGCCAGGAGAAGGAAAAGAAATGTGGATTGGCGGAAACGCATGGTATTTCAGAGTTGTGCCAGGAAGCTGCTGCGATCGCGCAGAATCAACGCTGGGCAGGAGGGTGCAAACTCAGGGTGCGGAAGATTTCACCGCTTTCTTCGCCGTGAAGAAGCCGATGACTGCGACGAAGAAGATGGCGGGGTTGCGCTTTTCATGGGGAAGGCGGGTTTCTCGATGGAACCAGCACTGCCGGCAAGTCGAAACGTCGCGAAAGCACCGACTCGATGCTTAAGAAAAAGCCCCTCTGCCTTTCGGCGGAGGGGCCTGATCTCTCAAGCTTTCGTCAGTGCCGCTGTCTACACCGCGGCAGGTGCGAATTGGCCATCGCCTTCCGGGCCTTCCGGTGGTGGCGTTTGCTGAGAACCGCGCTGGAAGCGTTCCCCATCGGGGCCTGGCGGGCGTGGTGGCATTGGCGGGCGGGGTGCCCCTTGTTCGTTCCCAGGCGGGCGCTGGAAGGAAGGTCCGGGCCCACGCCGGGGCTCAGAACCTTGGGTCCGCGGGCTCCATTCATCGCGGCCAAATCCGCGCGGCCCGGGTCCGAATTGGCGGCCGTCGAACTGACCTCCATTGCGAGGAGCTTCAAATTGCTCCCGGCTCCAATCTCTCTGCGGCGCCCGGAACTCGCGATGCCCTTCCTGGAGAGCCGGTCCGCGTGCATCGCGGCGATCTTCCCAAGGTCCTTGGGGAGCCCATTCGCGGTAGGCATTCATGCGAGGTCCCATGGCCCACTGGTTCTGCGCGTGACGATCGGCGCCCGGCGCTGAATTCTCCCAAGGGGGTCTCGGCCCTGGCCGGCCATCGCCACGGTGCGGATAGTCTTGCACAATACCGGATTCTCCTCCCGGACCCTGCGGATGGAAGTGGTGATGCTGCTGCCACATCTGAGGTCCACCGCCTTGTGGAGGCCGTGGGCCGAAGTCGCCGCGTTGATATTCGCGCTGGGCGTAGCGAGGGTCACCATCCGGGCCGCCATGGCGGATGTCGGGTGGCTGTGGATGGTGCTGCCACATTTGAGGTCCACCGTCTTGTGGAGGCCGTGGGCCGAAGTCGCCGCGTTGATATTCGCGCTGGGCGTAGCGAGGGTCACCATCCGGGCCGCCATGGCGGAAGTCGGGTGGCTGTGGATGGTGCTGCCACATTTGAGGTCCACCGCCTTGTGGAGGCCGTGGGCCGAAGTCGCCGCGTTGATTTTCGTGCTGGGCGTAGCGAGGGTCACCATCCGGGCCGCCATGGCGGAAGTCGGGTGGCTGTGGATGGTGCTGCCACATTTGAGGTCCA
>Ga0105237_10007221_pt1 | contig 12190 bp, 5 predicted proteins | sample KBSC24metaG_FD_81520 | JGI IMG/M metagenome (GOLD analysis project Ga0105237, IMG submission 81520) | Corn rhizosphere microbial communities from Kellogg Biological Station, Michigan, USA - KBS C2-4 metaG | ecosystem: Host-associated > Plants > Roots > Rhizosphere > Soil | place: Michigan, USA...
CTGCTGGAGCGCCACTCGGGCGCGGCATGGATTGCCGATCTCAGTGCGGCGATCGAAAGACGCCGCGCCGGCCCTCACGAGTCGCCGGTCATCGACGATTGGGCGTGGGCGGCGCCGGAGCAGACCGGGCGCATGAACCGCGCGGTCGACCATCGAGCCGATTTCTACCAGCTCGGACTGCTGCTGTACCGGGTGCTTGCCGGGCGTCTTCCGTACGACGCGGCAGACCCGCTCGAATGGGCACACTGCCACACGGCACGGCTGCCGCCGCCTCTGTCCGCGATGGCGCCGCAGGTCCCGGAGGTTGTCTCGGACCTGGTGCTGAAGCTTCTCGCGAAGACCGCCGAGCAGCGTTACCGCCACGCCGATGGACTGCTGAAGGATCTGCTGCGCTGCCTTGCGCAATGGGAGAGCACGGGCACGGTCGCCCCGTTCGTGCTCGGCACGGAAGATCCACCGGACGAGATCGAACCGCCGCACCACCTTCACGGCCGCGACCGGGAGCACGCAGCATTGTGCGAGGCGTACGAGCGCGCAGCGAGCGCGGCGCGGCCGCAGCTGGTTCTGGTGTCGGGTCCTCCCGGCATCGGCAAGACGACGCTGGTGCAGTCCTGGCACGAGACAATGGCCGCGGCCCGCAGCCGCTTCGTCGCCGCCAAGTTCGACTCGCAGCGCCGCGACGTTCCCTACGCTGCGCTTGCGCACGCGCTGCAGGAACTGGTGACGCTGGTTCTGGCCGAGCCCGAAGTTCGCATCGCGGCCTGGCGTGCCTCGTTGATCGACGCTCTCGGAACGAGCGGGCAGGTCGTCGTCGACATGGTGCCCGCGCTGGCGCTGATCGTCGGTCCGCAGCCGACACTGTCCGAGCTGGCCCCGGCGGAGGCGCAGAACCGGCAGCGCTGGGTGCTGGGCCGTTTCGTCGGCGTGTTCGCGCGCGCCGAGCAGCCGCTGGTGATCTTTCTCGACGACCTGCAATGGGCCGATGTCGCCAGCCTGGCGCTGCTGCGCGATCTGCTCGTCGGCGGGGTCGGCGGGAGGCTGCTGGTCGTCGGCACCTATCGCGACGAGGCGGTCGACGCTGCCCATCCGCTGACCGGGATGCTCCAGCGCGCGGCAGCCGATGGCGTGCAGGTGACATCCATCGCGCCGGCCCCGCTCGAGTCCGAACACGTGGCGGCGCTCGTCGCCGACAGCTTGCGCCTCTCGGTGCCGGCCGCCGAACCGCTGGCCGCGCTGCTGCGCCAACGCAGCCGAGGCAACCCGTTCTTCGTCGTCCAGCTCCTTTCCGAACTGCGCGCCGAGGGCCTGCTGTACTTCGACGCCCAACGCCAGGCGTGGGGCTGGGACCTCGAACGGATCCGCGCACGCCAGCTGTCGGACGACGTCGTCGAGCTCGTGGAGCGCCGCTTGCGACGCCTGCCCGCTGCAGCCCGCGAAGCGCTGCAGCACGCCGCCTGCCTCGGCGCCAGCGGATCGATCGAGCTGCTGGCGCTGGCGCTTGGAAAGTCAGCCGCGGATACCGTCGAGACGCTGGCGGCCCCGGTACGTGCCGGCCTCGCCGTCTGCGCCGGCGGCCGCTACCGCTTCCCGCACGACCGCGTGCACGAGGCGGCGCAGGCGCTGATCGCGCCGGAGGACCGTCCCGCGTGGCACCTGCGCATCGGTCGCAGGCTGCTCGACGGCCTTGTGCAGGACGAGCTGGACGAGCACCTGTTCGAGGTCGTGCACCAGGTCAATCTGGGCGCCGATCTCATCACTGGCGAGGACCAGGTGCTGCAGCTCGCGCGCTTGAACGCCCAGGCGGGCCGCAAGGCCAAGGCAAGTCTGGCGTTTGCATTGGCGCAAGAGCACCTGGCGCGTGCAGCGGCCGTGTGGCCGGCGGATGGCTGGGAGTCGCGCTACGACGAGACCTTCGCGCTCGAGTTCGACCTTGCCGAGTGCGAGTTCCTGATCGCCCGCTTCCAGGACGCCGACAACCGGCTCGAGGCGCTGTTGACGCGGACGCAGTCACGGTCCGAGCGCGCACGCGTGTACGGCCTGCGCATCCGCCTGCGCCTGCTGCCCGGCCACTTCGGCGCCGCTGCGACAGCGGCACTCGAGGCGCTGCGCCTGTTCGGCATCACGGTTCCCGAGGTCGACGCGCAGGCGCTCATGCAAGCGGAGCGCCAGGAGATCGAACGCGAGCTGGCCGGGCGCGGCATCGAAGCGCTGCTCGACGCGCCGCTGTTGCAGGACCCCGAAGTCCGCACGGTGCTCGGCCTGATCGTCGATTCGTTCACCGGCATCTACATCGCCCGTCCGGACGTCTTCCCCTTGCTGGTGCTGCGCGCCACGCGACTGGTGCTGCGCCACGGCAACTGCGAGGAAAGCGCCGTCGTCTACACGTACTACGCACGCGTGCTTCTGGCGGCTTTCGGGGACATCGCTGCCGCGTACGAGTACTCCGAGCTGGCCGTGCGGTTGAACGAGCGGCTCGACGACCGCAAGCGGCGCGGCATGCTGCTCTTCTCCCACGCCGGGTTCATTCACTTCTGGCGCCGGCCGTTCGCGAGCGGGCGGCCCATCCTCGACCGGGGATTCGCCGCCTGCCTGGAGGTCGGCAACTTCGTGCACGCGGCGCTGATTGCGGTCAACACCTGTCTGTACATGGTCGAAGCCGGAGAGCGGCTCGACGAGCTGTCGTCGCAGGCCGAGCGCAGCATTGCCTTCCTGCTCGCGACGCACAGCGGAGGCACGCTCGAGGTCGTGCAGTGCTTCCGCCAGTTCGCGCGCTGTTTGCAGGGGCGCACGCGCGCGCCGGCGTCGTTCGACGACGACGGGTACGACCACGCCGCGACGGTTCGGCGCATGGTGGAGCAGAAGAATCTCGCCGGGCTCGGCATCGTCCACATGCTCGAGCAGGTGGCCGCGTTCATCCTCGACGAACCGCAGGCGGCATTGCAGGCGGCGGCCCGCACCGAAGGCGTGCTTCGCGCAGTCTTCGCGATGGCGGTGCGACCGACCTTCGCCTTCTACCGCGCGCTCGCACTCGCCGCTGCCCACGGCGAACTGGCACCGCCCGAGCAGAGCGTCGCCCTGCGCACGATCGAGCAGATCGCCGCCGAGCTTGCGATCTGGGCCGAGCATTGCCCGGAGAACTACTCGACCCGCCATGCGCTTGTCGCTGCCGAGCTGGCCCGCCTGCGAGGGCAGGAACTGCAAGCCGAGCGCCTCTACGAGGAGGCGATCGCAGCCGCGCGGGTCGGTGCCCTGGGGCAGCAGGAAGCGGTGGCTTGCGAGCGTGCAGCCGTGTTCCATCGGTCCCGCGGCATGGTGCGCATCGCCGACACCTATCTGGCCGATGCGCATGCGGCCTACGCGCGCTGGGGAGCAAGCGCCAAGCTGCGGCAGCTGGCAGCCGCTCATCCGGTGCTGCGCGCGGCCGCCGTCGCGGCAATGCCGATCGACACGCTGGCGGTCATGAAGGCAGCGCAGGCGGTCTCGAGCCAGATCGATCCGGACGCGCTGCTCGAGACGCTGCTGCGCATTGCACTGGAACAGGCCGGCGCACAGGCCGGTCGCCTGTACGTGACGGCTGGCGAGCGGTTCGAGCTGTCGGCCGACGCCGAGGTGCATGGCGACACCTTGTCGGTACATGTCCGACGGCCCGCCACGCCGGTGGAAGACAGCGACGAGCAGCACCCGGGAGCGCTCCTCAACTACGTCTGGCGCAGCCGCGAGTCGGTGCTGCTGGCCGACACGACGCAGCCTCATCCGTTCGCCGGCGATGCCTACCTGTGCCGCCGCCAGCCTCGCTCGGTGCTGTGCGTGCCGCTGCTCAGGCGGTCGCAGGCAATCGGCGTGCTGTACCTCGAGCATCTGCTGGGCACACACGCGTTCACCTCCAGGCACGCCTCCGTGCTGGGCATGCTGGCGGCGCAGGCAGCGATCTCGCTGGAGACCGCGGGCCTGTATGCCGCGCTGAAGCAGGAGAACGAGCAGCGCCGGCGCGCCGAGGCGGCATCCGTCGAATGGCAGGCGCGCATCGCGCGGCTGGTGGATTCGAACCTGATCGCCGTGCGCATCACCGATCTCGACGGTCGCATCGTGGACGCCAACGATGCCTACCTGCGCATCGTCGGATATTCGCGCGAGGAGATGTTGTCCGGAGCGCTCACGACCGAGCTCGTGACCCCGCCCGAGTACCGGGCCGCCGACGAGCGCGCAGGCGGTGAGCTGCTGGAAGAAGGTCGCTACCAGCCGTTCGAGAAGGAATACGTGCGCAAGGATGGAACCCGCGTGCCCGTGCTCGTCGGAGGGATCCTGATCGAGGGGCCGCCGCCCCAGTCGGTCGGATTCGTGCTCGACATCAGCGAGCGCCGCCGAGCCGATGCGGAGCGCCAGGCACGCCTGGCGGCCGAAGCCGCCAACCAGGCCAAGTCGGCCTTCCTGGCCAACATGAGCCACGAGATCCGCACGCCGATGAACGCCATCCTGGGCATGTCGCAGCTGGCCCTGCAAAGCGGACTGGACGATACGCAGGCCCGCTACGTCCAGCACGTGCAGCGCGCCGCGGAGTCGTTGCTGGCGATCCTGAACGACATCCTGGACCTGTCCAAGATCGAGGCTGGCCACCTCGAGATGGAATGCGTCGAGTTCGACATCGACGACGTGCTGGATCAACTGGCGGCAGTGATCGGCATGAAGGCCGAGGAAAAGGATGTCGAGCTTGTCTACGCACTGCCGCCGCGACTGCCGCGCCGCTTGCTGGGCGACCCGACACGGCTCGGCCAGGTGTTGCTGAATCTGGCCGGCAATGCGGTCAAGTTCACCGAGCGTGGCGAGGTGCTCGTGTCGGTCGCGCTGTCGGCGCGCGAGGACAAGGCCGTGCAACTCGTCTTCGAGGTGCGTGACACCGGCATCGGGATGAGCGCCGAGGAGATCGCGCGCTTGTTCCAGCCCTTCACGCAGGCGGACAGCTCCACCACCCGGCGCTTCGGGGGCACGGGGCTGGGTCTGGTGATCAGCCGGCGCCTCGTGGGCATGATGGGCGGCGAGATCACGGTGGACAGCGAACCCGGGCGCGGCAGCCGGTTTCGCTTCAGCGCCCGGTTCGGCCTGCCCGAAGCCGCGGCGGGTACGCAGCGCGGATTCGAGCAACTCCAAGGGCTGCGCGTCCTCGTCGTCGACGACAACGAATGCGCGCGCGAGCAAATGGCGGACATGGCGCGTGCCATGTCGCTCGATGTCCAGACGGCGGCCGACGGCGCCGCCGCGCTGGAGGCCATCATCGCCGCCGATGGCGCCGACCGTGTCTTCGACCTGGTGCTGCTGGACTGGAAGATGCCCGGCATGGACGGGGTGGACGTCGCCCGCCAGCTGGCCGGGATGACGATGCGCCACCGGCCGCCTGCGGTGTTGATGGTCACCGCGTTCAGCCGCGACGAAGCGCGGCGACGCGCGACCCAGGCCGCAGCGCCGGTCGCCGCGATGCTGGCCAAGCCGGTCACGCCCAGCGCCTTGCTCGACGCTTGCATGGACGTGCTGCTGCCGAGCCGAGCTGTCCCCGCGACCGTCGAAAGCCAGAACGCGATCCTCGCGCGCCACCGGCAGGCCCTCGCCGGCGCACGCCTGCTGCTGGTCGAGGACAACCCGGTCAATCAGGAACTGGCCTGCGAACTGCTTCGCCGGGCCGGCATCGAGGTGGTGCTTGCGGACAACGGCATGCGCGCACTGGAGATGCTCGAGCGGCAGGTTTTCGACGCCGTTCTGATGGACTGCCAGATGCCGGAACTCGACGGCTACGAGGCCACGCGCCGGCTGCGCCAGGACGCACGTTGGGCGCAGTTGCCGGTGATCGCGATGACCGCCAACGCGATGGTCGGCGACCGCGACAAGGCCCTGGCGGCCGGCATGAACGACCATGTGCCCAAGCCGATCAAGCCCGCTCAGCTGTTCGGCACGCTGGCCCGCTGGATAGGCTCGGCCGGCGCCGCGCGTGCTGTGGCGGGACCGTTCGACGAAGCCGCCTGGCGGGAAAGCGGCGTGGAGCCGGGCAGTGCGTTGCATACCCGGCTTCTGACGATGTTCGCCGATCGCAGCAGCCACTTCGGCGCGCGGTTCAGATCGGCGGGCGGCGATCGCGTCACGGCCACGCGGATGGCCCACGATCTGAAGTCGGAGGCCGCCCTCCTCGGGGCACGCCAGCTGAGCACGGTCGCTGCCGAACTCGAGGCCGCATGTGAGCAGGATGGGCCGGATCGCGAGATCGAGGCCCGGCTGGATCGCGTGCTGGGCGAGCTGGCACCGGTGTTGCATGCCCTTCACGTGTCGCGGGCCGGAGCCTCGGAGCTCGGGTAAATACGCAAGGCGAGGCCCGGCAAACTGTATACAGTTTTTGTGTACCAGCTTGCGTGCGATGCCCGCTGGCAGCCTGCCTTCATCAAACCGGAGTCGACACTCATGGATGTCCGCAACCCTTCTCCCGGCCTCTACAACGAAGACCTCGCGCCCGCCAAGCAGCGCACCTGGGGCGCCTTCAGCATCTTCAACGTCTGGACCTCGGACGTGCACAGCCTGTGGGGCTACTACCTCGCGGCCAGCCTGTTCCTGCTGTGCGGCAGCTTCCTGAACTTCGTCCTCGCGATCGGCCTGGGCTCGCTGATCATCTACTTGCTGATGAACCTGATCGGCTACGCCGGCGAGAAGACCGGCGTGCCGTACCCGGTGCTCGCGCGCGCGTCGTTCGGCGTCTGGGGCGCGAACCTCGCCGCAATGGTGCGTGCGGTCGTCGCGTGCTTCTGGTACGGCGCGCAGACGGCGGCCGCGTCGGGCGCGATGGTCGCGCTGCTGATCCGCTCCGACGGCATGCTCGAGTTCCACAAGAACGTGCACTTCCTCGGGCACTCCGGCCTCGAGGTGATCTGCTACGTGATCATCTGGGCGCTGCAGCTGCTGGTTATCCAGCGCGGCATGGAGACGGTGCGCAAGTTCCAGGACTGGGCAGGCCCGGCCGTGTGGATCGCGATGCTCGTGCTCGCGATCGGCCTGTGCGTGAAGGCGGGCGGCTTCTCGTTCGACCACGGCATCCCGATGAACGTGCTGCTGGACAAGACCAAGGACGCCGGCGTCAGCGGCCAGCCCGGCTCGTTCTGGGCGCTGATGGCGGTGGGCGCGACCTGGGTCACCTACTTCGCGGCGCTGTACCTCAACTTCTGCGACTTCTCGCGCTACGCGAAGAACAAGGACGCAGTGAAGGTCGGCAACATGTGGGGCCTGCCGGTCAACCTGATCGCGTTCTCGCTCGTCGCCGGGGTCACGACGATCGCGGCGTTCAAGGTCTACGGCGAGGTGCTGCTGCACCCCGAGCAGATCTCGGCCAAGTTCGACAGCTGGGTGCTGGCGCTGATCGCGGCGATCAGCTTCGCAGCGGCGACGCTGGGCATCAACGTGGTGGCGAACTTCGTCTCGGCAGCGTTCGACATCTCCAATGTCTTCCCGCGCACGATCAGCTTCAAGAAGGGCGGCTACATCGCGGCCGGCATCGCGCTCGTGCTGTATCCGTTCGCGCCGTGGGAGGGCAACGCCGCGCAGTTCGTCAATGCGATCGGCTCGACGATGGGCCCGCTGCTGGGCATCATCCTCGCCGACTACTACCTCGTCGCGAAGGGCCGGGTGAACGTCGAGGCGCTGTATCAGGAGCATGGCGAGTACCGCTACCAGGGCGGCTGGAACGTGAACGCGTTGATCGCCACCGCCATCGGCGCCATCTTCTCGACCATCCTGCCGACCTTCACCTCGGTGCTGCCGGCATGGTGGGGCACCTACGGCTGGTTCTTCGGCGTCGTGATCGGCGGCGGCGTCTACGTCATGTTGGCGGCCGTGCGGCCGCGTGTCGTCGCAGCCGCCGCGTAGTTTTCCGCACGATGGTTTCGAAGTCGCGCATCGCCCAGCGTGTCGTCGAGTCGATCCTGAGCCGCCGGCTGCGCCCCGGCGAGCGGCTCGGCGAGCAGGAGCTCGCCGACCTGTTCGAGGTGAGCCGCACGCAGGTGCGCGAGGCGCTGATGCAGTTGCAGGCGCGCGGCTTCGTCGAGGTGCGGGCGCGCTCGGGCTGGTACGTGGTCGAGCCGTCGTTCGAGGAGGCCCGCGAGACCTACGCGGCTCGGCGCGTGATCGAGCCCGGCATGCTGCGCGATGCCGGCAAGCCGCTGCAGGCTATCGTCCGCAAGCTGCGCCAGCATGTGGCCGACGAGCGCAAGGCCATCGCCACGGCTGACGCCGGCCAGCGCAGCGTGATGCTCGCCGACTTCCACGTCTGTCTCGCCGAATGCCTCGGCAACCGCTTCCTGACGAACGTGATGGTCGAGCTCTCGGCGCGCACGACGCTGGTCTCGGCGCTGTACCAGACGACGGCCGCGGCGCAGGACTCGAACGACGATCACGCGCGCATCGTCGCGGCACTCGCCAAGGGCGACACCGCGCAGGCCGAACAACTGATGCGCGAGCACATCGACACGCTGGCGGCGCGTCTGGACGAGTCGCTCGTGACCAAGCGCATCAGTGCGCGTGATCGGCTGCGCGCTGCGCTGGTGCCCGGCGACGCTTGATTCCTGTCCGATGGTTGTCGGCCGCCTCGGGCGGCGAAACAGCATTACCCGCCATCGGCCTGTCGGTTTCACGCCGCGCCTGTCGATACACGGGGTGATCAGGGCGCCGGCTCGTCGCCCTTGCGGATGTCCGGGGTGGTTGTCTCGATGTCGTCTGTGCGATCCGCCGGAGGCGGCGCCCTGCGGTTGAACTCGTAGTCGAGCCAGACGAGCAGGCCGACAACGGACGTCGCGACGTAGAAGAACAGACCAGGCTTCGTCCACCCGAGGTCGATGGCTACGAGGACGATCACCACGAACAGCGCGGCCATCGCGAATCGAGCAAGCCATCCGGGCCCAGGCATGTGCACCCTCGGCGGTGGGAGGAATTTCCCAAGTGTAGGGCAGCGTCGACGTTGCACTTGTAAAAATACCCTTGGGCGGGGGACGTAGGAACGCGCCTACCGAAGCGTGCGGCCTATGTCTGCTTTCGACCGAGATCGGCGCGCACTATGGTCGAGGGATGAGTGAGCAGCCACCACACCTTCTCGTCGCGGACCCAGTTCGCGACCGTCCGAACACCTTCTTCGAAGCAGCCGAAATCGAGGCGGCGGCGCGTGAGCGTCGAGTTCGCCTGACGACCGGTCGCTTCATCGCGGTTCTGTTTGCTGTCGCCGTCGGGCTGGGTGTGGGTCTGGCCATCATGACGGCGTGATTCGAGCGGTTCACCATGAACATCGAACAACTGACCGGGCGCTACTTTCGTCTGCGACAGGAGTTGGCGGATGCCTATGCCTCGGTGCCTTGGAATACCGGGCACATCGATCGCCTGGCCAACGAACTGGCCGCGACCGAGCGCGAGATGGCGGCCGCCAGCGTAGGTCGCATGAGCGTGGTCAAGGCACCCTGCGCTGCCACCGAGCCGCCGCTCTCGTGGGCGGGGCCGCGCGAGTTCGAAGGATCTCCTCCAAGCAGTGCTGCCGGCACACGCCGAAGTAGCTCCGCCGCTCGCCCGCGCCGGCTGTCATCACCAGGTGGTTTCTAACAGCGCCCATCCTTTGCGTCGACGTCTGTTGTCGACCCGATGAACTCGCTCTGGTCGATGTTGAGTTCGGCAAACTTGCGGTACAGCGTGGAGCGTGCCAGTCCAAGCACGTGTGCCACTTTGTTGACCTTGCGGTATTTGCGCAGCATGCCGACGATGATCTGGCGCTCGTAGTCGCGCAGTGATGCAAGGCTTTCGTCGGAAGCGGCGGTGGCGGGCTTGGTATCGACGTCCGCGCTGCTGTCGCGAAGTACCTCCGGCGGCAAGCAATCGATGTCGATGGTTCCATCGGCGCACAGCACTGCCACTTCGATTGCATTGCGCAGCTCGCGCGCATTGCCTGGCCAGTGATAGCGGCTCAATGCGGCGTAGGCATCGGGCGTGATGTCCACGGACTCGAGGCCGTGCTTGCGGCGCATCGTCTCGGCGAATTGCTCCGCGAGCAGCTTGATGTCGCACGGGCGCTCCCGCAGCGGCTTGATCGTGCGCTGCACTACCTTGAGGCGGAAGTACAAGTCCTGGCGGAAGCGGCCCTGCGCGATCAGGTCCTCGAGGTCGCGGTGCGTGGCGGCGACGACGCGGCACGACGCGAGCCGCGTCTCGCACGAGCCAACGCGCTGAAAGCTGCCGTCTTCCAGCACACGCAGCAAAGCCGCTTGCATCGCGGGTGGGAGCTCGCCGATCTCGTCCAGAAAGAGCGTGCCGCCCTGGGCGGATTCGAAGTAGCCCGCGCGGCCGCGCGGATCGGCGCCGGAGAACGCACCTTTCACATAGCCGAAGAAGGTGCTTTCCATCAGGTGCTCGCCGATGGCCCCGCAGTTCACCGCGAGATACGGCTGATGGCGGCGCCTGCTGCAGGCGTGCACATGGCGAGCAAGCAGCTCCTTGCCGGTCCCGGTTTCGCCGATGATCAGCAGGTTCACGTCAGCCGTGGCGATGCGCTTCAGGTCGTCGAGCATGCGACGCGTCTGCGGGTCGCGTGACGCGAACTCGCCGAAGCGGCTGATCGATTCGACTGTCGCCGCAAGCGCCGGCCTCTCCTCGTGGCGGAACACCTTCGAATAACCGGCCGGCTTCGAGAGCAGCACGATGGAGCCGATGCACGCGCCGGTGCCGGGTGCCTTGACCTCGATCGTCGCCTGCACCGTGACCACCTCGTCGCGAGGGGACGAGCCCCAGCGTTCGGCGACTTGCCGGCACCGCTCGCTCGGCGAATGCATCACCGGGCGGCCGACATGATCGAGCGCGAGCATGTCGTCGTGCGGATAGTGGCGGGCCGTCTCGCTGAAGGCGCTCAGAAGGCGACGGCGCTCCAGCTCGCGGTGCAGCGCCATGCGCGCCTGGATCGAGTTGGCCACCGACACCGTCAGCCCCAGCGCTTGATCGCGGAAGTCGGTCTCGACGGTGGTGAAGTCGATGATGCCGAGCAGGGTCTGTCCGTCGGTGTCGAAGATCGGCGCTGCGGCGCAGGACCACGAATGCCAGTGCTCGCAGAAGTGCTCGGTCGCGAAGACGTGCACCGGTTGACCCTTCGCAAGCGCAGTGCCCATCCCGTTGGTTCCGGCCGCCGTCTCGGTCCATTCGGAGCCCACGACGATGCCGGAGTGGCTTGCCGCACGCTCCCGAACCTTCTGGTTGCCGCTGATGTGCAACACGGTTCCGGTGCGCTCGGTCAGGATCATGATGCCGGGCACGTCCACCAGGAAGTGGCCGACGTCCTGCACGATGGGCACCGAGGTCTCCAGAAGCAACTGCTCGGCGTCGCGGCGGTGCCGGAACTCCTGGTCGCTGAGCCGCCGTCCCTTGGTCATCGCAACGTCGACGCCGAGCGCGGTGCAGCGCTGCCACTCGCCGACCAGAAGCTGGTGGTAGGGGGTGCGGCATTCCTCGACGTCGACCAGCCCGGCGTTGAAGCGCTCCCACAGGCTGTGGACGCCGCGCAGGTCCTTGTGGAAGCCCACATAGGGGCTTGGGTCGGGCTTCATGACGAGCCCCCTTTCGATAGCTGCCGTCGTGCGCCGCCGGATCATCAGTTGGGCCGGCGTCGCTCGTCTCGTGGGCTGCATTGGAGCGGGTCGGCGACATCCGATCAAGTCAGCCAATCCCTGATGGCGAGGCTTCCGGTGTCCCGCGAATCGGACACGGCGCGGCTCGGCCTGGCTGTGTCCGAGCAGGCGGACAGCACTGTCCACGCCAAGACAGACGAATCGGCCTGAACGGGTGTCGTGGCGCCCGGCAGTGGGGTCCGTGCGCTGAACGCGCTGGTGAAAGCCCTGGGTTTTGTGCTGCGCGCCGGGTGGCCTGCGATGTGCACAAGAAGGCCTGCCGTGGCGCACCGCATGACCCGCAGGGCTTGCCCGATCCGGCAATTTCAAGTCACATGAAGGAGAGTGAGACATGACAGCTTCCCAATCTGCCTCGACCGCCGTCCCGCAGCGCCTCGACGCGGTCGTGATCGGCGCCGGCGTCGCCGGCTTGTACCAACTGCACCAGCTGCGCAAGCAGGGGTTGAACGTGCGCGTCTACGACACCGCCTCGGATGTCGGCGGCACCTGGTACTGGAACCGCTACCCCGGCGCCA
>Ga0105237_10007222_pt1 | contig 12190 bp, 12 predicted proteins | sample KBSC24metaG_FD_81520 | JGI IMG/M metagenome (GOLD analysis project Ga0105237, IMG submission 81520) | Corn rhizosphere microbial communities from Kellogg Biological Station, Michigan, USA - KBS C2-4 metaG | ecosystem: Host-associated > Plants > Roots > Rhizosphere > Soil | place: Michigan, USA...
GGTGTTTCATATTCAACATGGATGGATACGCTATGGAGCACATGTTCTCTCAATTCGTTCAATGTATCTGATGTGTACGGGACTGAAGTAATCCCCTTTCTTCTGAATTAACGCTTCGTGGGTCTCATCAGCGACTGCCCTTACTGGCCGAGCGCGGGAAGGGGGTCCAGTTCCCCGTATGGCTCAAGGCCGCTGAGGATCGTTTTTCATCAGAAGTCTTTCTGAGACCGTGACTCTGAAAGGAGGAGGGGGGTCGCCGCGATGATGAAGAAGGATTCCGCGCAGGGCCCGGGGCCGGTGGTAATGGTTGGCTTGGGGGCGGATGGGGCGGGGGGGATGGCTCGAGAACCCCATGTGGATGCTGTTCGTTGACGATATAGTGCTTCGTGATCGGCGCCAGGGTGACCGTGTCGGGTTTCTTTGGCACCAGGTTTGCTGGCATGGACCAGCCCTCGGGTGCCGCGATTTCTATCTTCTCCCCAGTCTCCGGATCCACGATAAAGTGCCTCGCCGGAAGTACCTCCAGCGTGCGGATCGGTTGTACGTACGTGAAGTAGTGGTGCACGTGGATCTCTCGTGTGATCTCTTCTTGCACGATTTCTACTCGATGCTCCTGTATCACTTCTCGTGTCCTCGCTGGCCGTACAGCCTCTGTCACATCTGTCTGATGTTGTAGTGTAGTCGTTTTGGTGCCTGATTCAGATGTCTCCTTGGGATGTACCTCAACGGTCGCAGCGGGCTGTAGCGTCACGGCTGATGTGGGACTTATGGCTTTGCTTCTGCGCTTCGGGGCTGTCACGATGGGCTGCTCGTTTTCAGTTGCCTGCCTGAGTTCGGGAGAGGGTCCTGATTCTGTGTTCGACAAAGGAGGACTTGGAATATGGTATAATGGATATAGTGGAGATGGGTCGTAGGGAGCAAGTGCGACATGCCGTGGTGCTCGGTTGACTACCCCAGGAGCAGGGCTTTTGACTGGAGCTGTTGATACAGGAAGTGGTGTTGGAGGAGGCGGTGTTTTCGTCTGTACTCTTGCCTTCAGGTTGTCCACTGATGATGCGGTCCTAGGTCTGCCTGGCAGGGCAGCTTTTGATTCTCTGAATGAAGTTCCACTGGAGTCTCTTGCGTCTGTCTGACCCGGTTTGTCCTTTGCCGTCTTTGGCCGCTCTGGTCCTGCGAATGATCGCGCTGCTTTTAGGCGCAGAGAGGTGGACCTGTTTGGTACAGTATTAGAATCAGACGGCGCAGGTAGTGCCGTCAAGTTGTGCTGCTCGACCGACGCCGTTTTCGGGGCAGCAGACATGTGTGATGGTTTGATGCCCCGTTGCGAGGGACGTTTCTGTAGGCGAGATCGTGATCGCACAGGACGCAGGTTCTGGTCAGGCTGTTCCGCCGAAAGTTGCTGAGTGCGAGAGCGCCATATGGGGTCAAAGTCATAAGGCCCGGATTGCTGATGGACGGGAACATGCGGCAGGTTGTTAATCTTCTTTGAGTTGGAGGCGGCAGACGGCAGAGAGACCGGGCCTGCGCCAGGATGAGCCAACGATTGATGGGTGACGTACGGGTAAGTCTGCAGGAGTTCAATTTGAGTCAGTTCTTCATCCTTCCAACGGCGACGTTGAGCCGCTGTCATGATTGTCATGGTTCTGGAAGCCAACAGCCAGTGCACATGAGTGGAAGAACACCAGAAAGGCACACTCCAATGATTTGAGCGGCAATCGAGTGATCAGTTGGGCTGACATTACCAGTACACCCCTTAGCTACTTGTGGGTTGCAACTTGTTGATCACAACGCGCATGGCTCTGAAGCGAGCCGAGAGCAGGTTGCACTGTTAGGCAAGCCGGCAATTGTGGCGGCGCCTAGAAAGATGGGCTAAAGGGATGGCCAGTGGCCCATGGCAAGGCTCAAGGGTTTGAAGAGGATACTACTAACTAGTAGTGACGAGAGCGAGGTTGTGAACCAGCCGAAATAGGGATCGACAAATGGGTCTTCCACGCTGGCGGGGATCCAAGCCCCAGGGCTTGGAGCGGGTCAAAAGCGTGATGGTCCGTAGCCCGTCATGGCCCCTCACTCCTCCCGTCGTTTAGTCGTTGGATCCTGACGGCATGAGACGATTCCAGGCCGAAAGGGTTTGCGCAGGGACGCGGTAACGAAACGTTGTCGAGGAGAAGGGATGGAGTCCGGAGCATGGACAACTTGAAAAAGATGAGAGAATGGATGAATTCCGTACGGAGTACTTGCTTGAAGATGTTGATATGGGGCATTGAGACATTGTACAAAAGGCAGAAGCATGCGGGCTCATGCGGAATCCATCTAGCGCTACTGCATCCCTGCAGGTACCATGCACGAGGAGAGCCTGTTTTATTTGTGCGGAAATCACTAGATGGAGTGAAGTTGAAGGCGGATCTTCACCAAGGACGATTAGTACAAGGCTAGTATGATATGGTGCTAGCTCCATGAGACTAACTCGCTAACTCCTGAAAACGGGATTAGTGTCCTATCAGATGGTCGAAAAGAGACGGGTGCGCAAATACACCAATCATCAATCAACAATCAGCCCACTAGGGTGTTAAGTCAATGATTCATTAACAATTGATTTCTCTTGGAGGTTTCGTTCCCCCAAAGAGGCGAAGCGGATGTGCAGCCCGCCTCCTCCCCTGGCTCACAACCTTGAACCCACCTTCACCATCCCACTCTCGACCATGACGCGAACGATTTATTGTATGTCTCTTATCTACCAGTCGCTTCTAAGAACCCTCAACCTTTTGGTCTACGAAATGGCGGGGCTATCGTTCCGCTCCCATGCCCATGGGATCAAGCCACTGTAGGACCAGCACTCCGTCGAGACCGAACCAATTCTTGTGCGTATGAGGCGGTGCTACGGCTTCATGGCTCTCTCCTCCCCTCTCCAAGGACTTCAGTGTACGGAGTAATGGACTCTGAGTGTCGCTGTACAATGACGCTGTTGCACAGAACAAAGCCAAAATTGACCCACATCATCCAAATACAATGCGATGGATGCTTCATGATTCCACTTTTCAGTTCCTAGATACGTCCAAGCTCTACGTAAGTCAAGCCTCCAGATCTATGATCCTATGCGAGACGATCGCGGAGGCGACCTCTATGCCAATGACGGAGATGCCATCCGTCATCCGCCAGCTGTTTCTGAGCTCGGACAGAATTCGGGCTCCGTACAGTGACATGATGGCAGCGCTGGACAGACCCTTAGCAAGGCCATATTGTGTCGTAAGTATGCATGTGAGTTTGTCAACGCCATAAAAGCAGGTCCATTGGACTCGATCTTCCCCCTCTTTCATATCTCTGCAGAAATAGCCACAATGGACGCAGCCAAAGCAGCCATTTCGAAGTTCACCTCCAACAAAGGGCATAGGACCTCTGTAGAAGAGAGTATCCAACCTTCCGTCACACACGAGACTACCAAACCTCATCGTCATGAGGAGGCCACTGAGGCAGTAGATCGAGAGGTTCACCAGGATCATTATCATACCACCGTGCAACCCCTTTCACATCAGGAGACACTCCCTGAGAAACATACCCACAATGTACTACCTACAGAGCATCGAGAATTCCGCCATGGCAACGAACAGGAAAAGCAACAAAGACTTGCAGCCGATTTAGTTCCGTTCAAGGACAGTTCGAGGATTGAACAGACCCATCATACCACATCAATTGCACCAACTGTCACTGGAGAGCACGTTCACCACCACGTGCATGAAACTGTGGTACCTGTTGTCTACAAAGAGACAATTCAACCTGAAGTTGTCCACACAACTGTTCCCATTCACGAGTAAGCACCCTTGTTTGTAACCGACACTAACCCCGAGCTCTAACATTCAACCGTTCTTAGGACACACCATGCAGCCCCACAGCATCACGGACTCTCAGCACTGCCCATGAAGACTCTAGATGAATTCACCAAGGCTGGCGGCAAGCTGGCTGGTAGTTCTCACGAGTCACATGAGGAATATGGGGGTGCACCTCGTCAATACAATGACAAACTATCCACAACATTCGAAAAGCTTGGATTTAGTCGTCCTGGTCCTGGTGCTACCGCTGGTGGGATCAAATCTCAACATGAGCCAACTGACTCGGGTGTGAGCGGCGTTGGAGAAGCCTTTAGTCCTGATAGCGGGCATGGTGGTGAAGACAATGGCGTTGCTGGCGCAGGCCTCGCTTCTGGTACTGGTGCCGCGACTAACCGTCACCGTGGAGGCTAAATGGGCCATACAGCAGCATTAGTGAGGAAAGTGGCCGACAAACAAACGAAGGAAGAAGCATAAACTTTCGAGAAAGGCTGCGGGTGCTGGAGGGTTCGCTGGTGCAGAGGCATACGCAACCAGCGAAATCAAGCTTGATGAATTGTTTGGATTCTCACAAGGATGCTGAGTCGCTGACAGAGGAGGCAAGATTGGCACCGGCGATTGGATCTCTTCGTCATCATTGGCCGCCCTCATGGGGGTGGTGACAAAAGGAAGTTCAATATGGTCTATTTTACAATCAAAGTTAATTGCATACGAAATAATTTTATATATCTGTTGAAGTTGCCTTCCATCTGCCCTTTTGGTGGCTAGCTGTTTTATTCCTGGATTCCTGGTTCACGTGCAGAGAAGTATCTTCCCAATTATTTACATGGTCTGTGACTCTGTTCCAAGAGCATCGTCTGATGCACACCCGCATTTCGAGAACACTGCAGGATACTATATTTTCAGTCCGTCTGATTGGGAAGCTGATCTTCAAACACGGCACGAAGACCGCATGCATTAGCGGGGCCGCATTTCTATTCCTCGAATATCCGCGCGTATTCTCTTTCTCCAAATGGTACGTCAATGTTAGGACTTAGGAGGAGAGGCTTAATAATGCAACCTCAAACTATAACTTGGATCTAAATGTAATACTATATATACCCCGAATGCCTCGGTAGGTGACGAATGTTAAATAACGGCTGGAAGACCGTGTTTAAAGAAGTAATAATCCAAACATTACACCCACTGCACCTCTGCATTCTTTCCAACCTCGTCATCAATTAGCTTCAGGATTAAGGGTACGCATCAGGAAATCACGTAGACATTTCAGACCTGTCCTTGGCCTACGATGGCTGACGAGATTCTTCTATATGATCTACCCGCCCGGGATGGCAAGGCTTGGAGCTTGAACCCATGGAAGAGTAAGTAGGGCACGACGCCGTTCCAATCACAATTCAATTGACTAATCATGAACGTGATCCCTGGCCAGTTCGCTTGTTCTTGAACTACAAGGGTATACCGTACAAGACTGAGTGGATTGAATATCCCGACTTGGAGCCTACCTTCATAAAATTGTGGGTAATGCCTTGCCAGACATTGGAACCAAGACATAGAAATATTTCTGCCAGTCCCATGCCTTGAGCGTTACTGTGGAGGCTCAAATGCTCGCTGGAATACCATACACAAATTCATTGGTTCCCATCATTTTGACGCTCATTGTGGATAAAGGACTGACGAACCCCCGTGAACTGTGCAGTGGACTTCCACCAAATGAGAGCGGGTACAAGTACACGTCTCCAACAATCCGCCTGCCCGATGGCACGTACATCATGGAGTCGAAGAAGATCGCACTAAAGCTTGAGTCCCTGCACCCAGAACCGCCACTTCATCTCGACTCACCCGTCTTACCGCGTGTGGAACCCATCCTCCACAATATCGTGACCTGCTTCCGCCCTCTCTTCGTGCCTCTGGTGCCCAGGATGTTCCTCAACCCAGCCTCGCAGGCGCACTTCATCCCAAGCCGTGAGAAGGGAGTAGGGAAGTCTCTCGACGAATTCGGCAAGGGCGCCGACCAGGGTGTCGAGAACGCGAAACCACATGTCAAGGAGTTAGCGGGTGTTTTGGGTGAGCATCCCGAGGGGCCGTTCTTTCTAGGAAAGGAGGTCAGTTATGTTGATTTTGTAGTGGTTGGGTGGTTGAGAATGATGGCGCGCATGGGCGTTGCGGAGAGGATCTGGGCCTTGGACGGTGGGAGTGAGTTGAAGGCGCTATATGACGCCAGTGCGAAGTGGCTAGAGCGAGAGTCTCATTGAAAGGCGTGCACTTTTCTGGTCTATCAAACATACCTAGGTACTATCTTGAAAGAATTGAGCCACGGTCAACCGAAGATATCAACTTGGTGATCGAAACAATGCACTCTAGAGAGCTTTAACATTACTCCATGAAACAAGTCAAATATATATCGCTTGACAGATTTAGTTCATTTGATGTCCACCAACACACCAGAGACTAGTGTCTTCGCGAGGCAGACAACCAGGGTCCAGCTCCCATACTGTGATGTGTTATTTTGAATCAAAGCCGCCATCCAGTCGTATTTCTGGTTGATATAGGCGCTTACTCTAGCCTCGACACGATAACTAATAGGAGCTGGCTGACATAAACAACTGTGGGCTGTGAATCGCTCCTATACAGGTGCACCAACTGACCTGGAGGATGACAAGCTTGGTGGCTACCAATAGTTGGTTATCAATCCATCCCAGGGAAGCGCTGAGGAAAGCCCGATAGAATTCCCCTGTTTCTACACTCGACTGTAGAGGTCTGCGTTCGATCGCATGACCCTCAAACGCAGGTCTTGGCCGAACATTATTGAAAATCATGTGACATTGGGTTGATTCTCAAGCCCTAGAAAATTCTTGGCGCAGGCCAAGCGAAATCCACCCTAAGGAAATTCGGCCAAACACCAAGTCTGCGACCACGACAATCAAACGCACCTTTCCCAGCGTTCTACACACTCAAGACATTCAAGGCGGTTGGAAAGAGTTTCGAAGACTCCAGTCGCAATCATGTCTGGACAAGCTCTCAACAAGATCGCTCCCAACAGCCCTTCGAGGCAACATCCCTCTGAGTTGGAGACCAGCATTGCTACCGCCCTCTACGAACTTGAGACCAACATCCCAGACCTCAAGTCTGCACTGCGACCGCTTCAATTCGTCTCCGCTCGTGAGGTATGAATCCTTACTCCTGAAAATCCAGAAGAAAAGCAACTCTGGAGCCTTGGACAATATTTGTTGGAATTTCAGGACACTAACATAATTTCTATGAACAGCTCGAAGTCGGCCACGGCAAGCGCGCTATTGTTATCTTCGTCCCCGTTCCCCTCTTGCCAGGCTTCCACAAGGTCCAACAACGTTTGACCCGAGAGCTCGAGAAGAAGTTCTCTGACCGCCATGTCTTGATCCTCGCATCCCGACGTATCCTCCCCCGCCCCAAACGCAGCAACCGTTCCCGAACATCTCAGACTCAGAAGCGTCCTCGCAGCCGAACCCTCACCGCTGTTCACGACGCTATCCTCGCCGACGTTGTCTACCCCGTTGAGATTGTGGGCAAGAGACTCCGAACCAAAGAGGACGGAAGCAAGGTCTTGAAGGTCGTTTTGGACGAGAAGGAGCGCGGTGGTGTGGACTACAGACTCGACACCTACTCAGAGGTCTACCGGAAGTTGACTGGCCGTGGAGTTGGATTTGAATTCCCATTGAGCGGCACTGCTGATTATTAGATGTCGGAAGCCCAGCCGGAGTGTTTCACAAAGTGGTGGGATGGAGAAAGTTGTGTTCAGAACGAAGAGAAAACGGCGTGTTCTCTATGCATAGATGAGGGGCAACTGTGGTGCTTGATACAGGCATCATTTGCATGAAAAACAGGCTCGGACATGCGATCAGCACATGGTAGCGTTGTGCCTCGGATTCAAACGAAGATTCAAATACCATTCAATCTAGAAAATTGAAAAACCCCGTGTTATCTTTGGCGAGTATGACTGATGTGCGAGCATTTGGGCTTTTGAAAGTAGTCCATATTGTTACAAGGATGGAGATGTTCTATCTACGCGAACTCTCCACCGCCCAATATGTCCTTCATATTGACACTTCCACTTCCTCTTTCTAATGGCTTCGGTTGGTTCTTGCCTTCTTTCCAACCGATCATGTAAATAACTCGGAATGTCGCTTGTATTCTGTCCTTTTCATCCTCGTTGCAGTGCAATTCCCTATATATAGCCTCATTCGCTAGCAGGACATCTCGGCTCAACGGACCACCCATGGATTTCAGAATGGCATTACCTTCTCCCATGGCCTGCACGTCCGTCATAAGTGCGAAGGTATCGGGATATTCCACGATAATGTCATCCACGTCGACGGTCAGGAGTTTGAAACCGGCTCGACCTAGCAGATTGCCCACATCTCGTACATCAGCCAGTGGAGAGATATGAGGAGAGACGCCTCCATGCCGCTCGATGTCGGCCAGCTGTAATGACGATCGGAGTTCATAGAGCGTGTCGCCGCCGAACATTGCCGCGAGAAAAGGTGAATCTGGTTTCAAGATATTGTTTATGCTTGAGAGGACTGCCGGAAGGTCATTAATCCAGTGGAGCGATAGAGAAGAAAGGACAGCGTCGAATGTGTTCGCATCGTACGGTAGGGTCTCTAAGGAAGGGAGGACAGTCTGAGTTATGGGGACACTCGGCGCAGGTAAAGCATCATCCCGGTGCAACGCAGTCGGAGACACATCGGCACAAGTGAGATGTTGAACCCGCTCTGAGAGCGGTACCTTGGACTCCTCCTGTCCTTCTGGTACCTCGGGAGCAATCAGAGGCGGCTTGGACAGCGCTCGAGCAATATTGCAGCTGTTGGCACCCAGGTCAAGCACCTTGCCGAACGCGCGGTTGATGTCCAGAAGTCTGTCCACTAATCGCTGAGCGACTTCATCTTTCAGGTAGTCGACTTTCCGACTGTATTCTGCGTTCGCAGCTGTTCGCTCTTTCTGGAGATATTTGGTGTGCTCATTGAAGACCTGGAGTGTCGGGGCACCAGGTGCCTGGATTGCGTAGGGGCGACGTTGAACTGCCCTTCTGCGTAAGGCAGATGTGGGAAGCCGGGGCCGGAGTGCCGGTGGCTTCATTTTGTCAATAATGCGTGCTCAGACAAGTTAATGTCTAGCCTTGTTCGAGGATGTTGGAAAAGTGCTTTCTAGCACCACGACTATATTTCATGATGTCAAGTGAAGCGGGTGTTTGGTTATTTAGGAAAGCTTGCCGAGCGTGGCGCGTTGACCGCGTCTGGCCACTCAGAGCGAGCGCTTGTTCAGAGTCAATATCACTTGAATCTTGACCAATATTTTAAGCAATCAGATAGATCTCCAATTATAGAACATCCCAAGGCTCATTATTGCTTGAGGCCCTCAAATGACTCCTGCTAACATTCTGTGAAAGTGTGGTTGCTATGGGCTTAAGAGACGACCAGCGATGGCTCAGACTTTTCCATATACCCTCATATCTTGCCCCTGTTCGGATGCTTCCACAAGAGCCTTGACGTCAAAAAGAATATCCCGAGACGTCGATGTAGATCAACAGATTCAAGACTCGGAGGACACTTTCGACCCCCGGCACCCACGGTCCGCTTTCTCACTTTTTCCACCAGAGCACCTACTTTATTGTGAAGAGTGTCACGAAATCAAGTGTCCACGTTGTGTGCTGGAGGAGATAGCATCCATCTATTGTCCAGACTGCCTCTTCGAAAGTTCGAAAGGGATGGTACGAGCCGATGGGGGTAGATGTCCAAGAAATTGTGTTCATTGCCCCCTATGCACATCTCAGATGATTACGACTTCAATTGGCGATCCGAAGAACGGGCCGTTCATCTTGAACTGTAATTATTGTATGTGGAACACCCTTGAGGTTGGGATCAAGTTTGATAAGGGGACTGGCATTCGTACCCAATTATCTGAAATTGCCATTTCAAGAGGAGAGTTACCCAAACCAATCCCAACAAGTCGATCCACGGAGGATCCGATGCGGAAGTCATCACTCTCTCGGCCACCTTTTACGGCATCAGAACACACTCGGGAAACCGACCCTAAGCAAGAAGAACCCCCAAAACAGTTGCCAGACCCGACGATACGATACAGTGCCTTGAAGCAATTCTATAAAGATCAAATTACCGAATCTTCATCCATGGAATCGGGATTTTCTACGTCTGCTCTCGATATGGCTTTCTCCTCTCCGTCATCGGTAGCTAGAATCATGAATCTCTACATTAACAAGGAGAACGCCATCAAGAAAGCTCCACAAAAAGCTACGATTATGCGAGAAGCCCAAACGGCCAGCGAAGGCCTGGCATTCACAGCGCCTCCCACGACTTCGTCCCTCCCGGACTACAGCGACACCACAACACTATCACAGCGAGATTATCAAAACCCATCTTTCATCGGCCATCCTGACGCATCTGCACTTAAAGAACTACGACCAATACCGACCCTCATGCGATCAAAGCGTTCCAAGCGTTGCGCAGTATGCAAACACATCCTTACCCGACCAGAAGTCAAAGTCAGCTCAGCCCGATATCGTATCAAACTCATTGCCTTGGCTTATATCCCATTTATAACGATCAAAACACTACCAGTCTCCGGTGGTCTGCCTCCCCCAGGTCCCGACGGAAGTGATATTGTGCTCTCAGCAGGCAAGCCTATCCAATTTATCATGACCCTACGCAACCCGCTATTCGAAAATGTTAACGTCAGCCTTGGTAGCCCGAGCGTAACGCCAGGCAAACATGGCCATCGAGTCACAATCCTGTGCCCCCAGTTCCAGATCGGCAAGAATAGTGACGCATGGGACGACGCGTTGAACAACCCGCCAAATCGCGGAATGGTCAATCCCGCTGGTGGGGAACAAATCGCAGGCAAGCTCTACGACCAGGGACGCAACTGGGCCAGTGTGGTCTTGGAGATCATACCCGCGAGTATTGTGCGCATGCAAGGCGAACAGCTAGACGAAGATGAGGATGTCATTGAGGTTCCAATCCGTGTAAGGCTGGAGTGGCAGGTCACAGATGAAGAAACGGGGATCGAAAGGAGAAGAAGGGACAAACGCCTCGATGAAGAGGATGCAGACGATGGAAAGAGGGAGTTGAGTTACTGGATGGTTGTGGCCATTGGAAGAGTCGCTTGTTGATTTCTTTCCAGGTCTTGATTACAGTCCATCGGCCTTGTCTTTGAAAGTGATACCCAGAGCCGGAATTGATTTTTGAAGTCATGCTTCGGATGAGCATTCAACATGAGCCACAGAGTTTCTATAGTCCCTGTGCCCATTGTCTGCTTTTGGATGTCTTACCACATTCATACATCATGTAGAGCCACTCGTCTTTCGTGCGCCAGATTTAGGGCTCTCTTCATACCGTCCTGCGGTCGGACAAAACCCTGACGATCCCGCCCACGCCGACGACCTCGGTCAGCTTCTCATGCCAGCTGAGCAGCACACTCATGACCTGGCCACCACCGCCCTCGCCGAAGTTCCGCGCCTGTACCTGACTGAATCCACTACCGGTTGTCTGAGGGCTGACACCTTTAGTGTTGCTCCCGCCAGCACCCACCGCCATGCCTTTGTAGATGTACTTCATAAGGGTATCTCCCAACGCATTTCCACCAGGTTGTTTCAGGATCTCGTTTAGTATTCTGCCTACGTCGGACTGCCTGATAGCTTGTAGGACTTCGAGGACTGTGGCGAGGTGGACCTGCTTCGCGGACTCGTCGCCGGCGAACGGCGCCGTCTCCAGAGCCGATTGTAGTGCACCCACGCTGTCGCCTGCTCGGAGCAGTTGGCGCACCTGTTGGCCTATCTGTGCTGACTCGGCGGATGTGGACGGCGCGGGTAGGTTCGATGGCAGCAGTGTTGTCATGGGAAAGTTCACGGCCGCTTCCGGGTCATAGGCGTCGACATCTAACGTCCGCCAGTTGAAGTTGGCCATCTTGTTGACGTATGTTGGAGATGGCGGCTCGAGTTGCAATGCGAACAACGCTCCTCTCTGAACTTGCTATGGGCGTGAGTTCTCCGTTGCAGAGGGATTTTATAGAACAGTCCTTCGCTTCGAATTACGACGCCAGCTGAGGCTAAAAGGTTTGTATTTCAATATATTCCATGAGCAACGTTGGCATTTCCCTAAGTCAGATGCCAGTGCGGGACAAGAGGCGGGTAGAAAGGAGTACGTCGAATCATATGAGTGCCAGTTACATCTTACTACGGTGAAGTATATACCCTCGACTCTCCCATTTACATACTATCAATTTCGAGCACCACATCAATTAGTTCATGGTGATCTTCTAATAACCTAGAGCCTATTCTAAATGGCCATGACCTGGGAGGGGGCAAAATCGGTGACCCA
>Ga0105237_10007224_pt1 | contig 12185 bp, 16 predicted proteins | sample KBSC24metaG_FD_81520 | JGI IMG/M metagenome (GOLD analysis project Ga0105237, IMG submission 81520) | Corn rhizosphere microbial communities from Kellogg Biological Station, Michigan, USA - KBS C2-4 metaG | ecosystem: Host-associated > Plants > Roots > Rhizosphere > Soil | place: Michigan, USA...
CGGCCGCGACTACCTGCGGACCTGGCACGTTGCCGATGGCAAGGAGGCAGCCGAGGCCTACGCCGAGGCACACCCGACGATCACCATCATGCCGCTGGAGACCGTGCGCGACGCGCCGCTTGCGCCGATCCTGGAGCGCAGCGGCCTCGTGTTCGTGACCGTGGATGTCGGCGGCGATGCACCGAAGGACCCAGTCCATTGAACGCCACCACCGCCCCGCGAGTCCACATCGTCAGCGACCCCTCAATGCCTGAGGGGGCTGCAATGCTCGTCGTCCATCCCAGCGTCGCCGACAGGCTGCATGATGTCCGGCTGCTGGTGACCGGCAGCGATCCGGCGGACAGCGAGGGCGGCGAGCCGGACTGAAACTCCCTCGCGCTGGGGGAGGGTTGACATTTCGATTTCTCATGTGATTGTCTCGAAGCGGTAGACGCCTCATCGGCTCCCGCACTCGATCACAGGAGCGGGAATCGATGGTCACAGCGCGCAAGAGTGCGCCCAAGGTCAAGCCGGGGGCGTCGGCAAAACTACCCTCAGGCGAGAACGCAGCCTTGGTGCATCGCGACATCGCCGCTGCAGCCGACAAGGGCTTCCACTTCTACGTCTACACGCTGAGCGACGCTGCCGGCGTGTTCTACGTCGGCAAGGGAACGAGGCAGCGAATCTTCCAGCATGAGCGGAATGCGTACACCGACCCGAATGCGGTGAAGAGCAACCGGGTCATCGGCTGTGGCAGCGCCGGCCCGACGCGCGCGCTGGTAGCTTTCTTCCGCGAAGAGTGCGATGCGTACCTGCTTGAGAGCGAGATGATCGCCGCTGGGCGGGAGACGCTGACCAACATCGCGAGCGGCACGATCGGATGGCGACAAAACTCCATCGAGACCGCCAGGCGGATCATGGCGCGCATCGTGCCGTTCGATCAGTGGTGCGGCCGGTATGGCGGGCGCAACCTGCCGTGGTGCACAACGCCGCGCGAGACCTATGACTCGTTCGTTGCAGAGGTCCAGAAGCAGATCGACAATCCGTGCCCGACAGAGATCGTTGTCCGGCATCCGGTGGAGTTGCGCGCGTGAAGGCAACAAAGCCGGTCAGCAAGGGCCGCCCTGACTGGGAGGCCATCGAGCGGGACTACCGCACCGGGCGCTACACCCTCCGCGAACTGGAGGCCATGCACGGCGCCAGCTACGCGCACATCAGCCGCAAGGCCAAAGCGCAGGAGTGGTCGAAGGACCTGCAGCAGGTCATCCGGCAGGCAACAAACGCCGCCGTGTTGCGTGAAACAACAACAAGGGCGCAACACGAGGCAACAGAAACGGTTCTTGTTGCGGCCGAGATCAACAAGTCGGTGATCCTGCAGCATCGCGGCGACATCGCGGCAACCCGAAGCCTCGCGATGGAACTGCTCGGCGAGATCAAGGTGGCCACGAGTTCGCAAGAGGACTTGGCCGCGCTGCTGAAGATGGCGCAGTCGGGGATGGATGCCACGGACGCCATGCTCCTGCAGCAGGCCCTGCGCGACCTAACCAAACTGCACAACCGGGTCGGCTCGACGCACAAGCTCGCCGACACGCTGACGAAACTCCAGACGCTGGAGCGCAAGGCCTTCGGCATCGAGGATGAAGACGGCGGCGAGGAGAAGAGCACGCCGGCCGCTCAGATCCTGGGCGAGATGATGGCTGCGATGCACCAGGCCGGCGGCTCCACGATGCCGATCGCCACGAGGGCCAAGCGCTGATGGCTGCGGTCGCCGAGCGCAAGGCCGTGAAGCCGGCGCACGAGTTCGACAAGGTGCTGGGCGCCGGCTGGCGCGACCCGCGCTGGCGCCTGCGCAACCTGTACTGGATCATCGACAAGGACTCGAAGGTCGTCCGATTCGTGCCCAACGAGGAGCAGGAGGATTTCCTCGACAACTACTGGACGCGCAACCTGATCCTCAAGGCGCGCCAGCTGGGTTTCTCGACGCTCATGGCGATGCTCGAGCTCGACCAGGCGCTGTTCAATTTCAACTACAACGGCGTGATCATCGCGGACACGCTGCCGAACGCCGGCAAGCTGTTCGGCAAGGTGGAGTTCGCCTACGACCATCTGCCAGCGCCGCTGCGCGAGGCGGTCCCCACGAAGTCGCGCACCACGCGCAGCGAGATCGTCTTCGTCAACGGCTCGTCCATCGGCGTGGGCGTCAGCGCCCGCGGCGGCACGGTGCAGAACCTGCACGTCAGCGAACTCGGCAAGATCGCCGCGAAAGCCCCGATTCGTGCGGCCGAGATCGTGACCGGCGCCTTCGAGTCGGTCTCGCTGGACAACTTCATCACCGTCGAGAGCACAGCAGAGGGCGCCGTCGGCGAGTTCTACGAACTGGTCATGCCGGCGCTCAAGCGCTATCACGAGGGCGCGCCGGAGACGAAACTCGACTGGCGGCTGCACTTCTTCCCCTGGTGGCGGCGCGCCAGCTACAGCCTGACCCCAGAGGATGCGGCGCTGGTGCCGATCGAGCCGAAGGATGAGTTGTACTTCCGCGGGCTGACCGCGAAGACCGGGCACGTCTTCACGACAGGCCAAAAGGCCTGGTATGTCAAGAAGCGCGAGACCCTCGCCCGCAAGATGAAGCAGGAGTACCCCTCGACGCCCGAGGAGGCCTTCGAAGTCGCGATCGAGGGCGCGGTCTACGGCGAGGAGATGACCAGCCTGCGCGAGAAGGGCCGCATCACCGACGTGCCGCTGGATATCAACTACCCGGTCAACAGCTTCTGGGACTTGGGCAAGCGCGACATGACGGCCATCTGGCTGCACCAGCACATCGGCCTGCAAGATCGGTGGTTCTGGTACCACGAGGACAACAACAAGGACCTGAACCACTTCTGGACGCTGCTCGACCAGAAGCGCATCGACGAAAAGTTCAGGTGGGGCCGGCACTTCCTGCCGCACGACGCAGCGACCGAGATCCTCGGCAAGTCGATCACCACGCACCAGCGCACACTGGTCGACCTCGGCATGCGCAACGAGACCGTCGTGCCGCGCATCCAGCAGCTGTCGCTCGGCATCGACCTGACCCGCAAGGCGCTCGCCGGCAATCACTGGTTCGACCGCGTCAACGCCGCCCAGGGCATCAAGTGCCTCGACGGCTACCAGTTCGGATGGAGCGAAACCATGCTCGTCTGGACGCAGGAGCCGCTGCACAACTGGGCCAGCCACGGGGCTGACGCATACCGCCAGTTCGCGCAGGCCTTCCCCGAAGGCTACACGGACGGGGCGGACGACAGCCTCGCCGACTTCAAGAACCGCACCCGCAATCGCTACTGACAGGACGACATGGAACCCCTTCGCATCCTCGGCCCCATGGGCGATGACCAATTCCGCTTCGGCGGCGACACGGCCTATTCCCAGCGCCAGGTCAAGGACTACATCGTGAGCCTCGAGTGGTACGGCCCGACCGGCAAGGCGGTTGACGCCTGCGTCGTGATCTGGTCCGCGCGCGCCGGCATCGACTCCGGCGCCTGGGTGATCGGCCGCAAGCGCATCGCGGCCTACGTCGACAGCAACATGCGCCCCACGCCCTACGGCCTGCTCGAGGCGAACGCTGCGCTGCCGATCCTCGGGCGCATCGAGAGCAAGCACGAGTTGCACGCGCTCATGGACGTGCTGCTGGGTGCCGTCGACGACCTGGTCCACATGCCGGCCGTGCCGCTGTGGGCGCGTCGCCGGGCTTCCACGGATGCGTTCTGGGAAGTCGAGCACAAAGACATCAACGGCAAGACATTGCACGAGGCGGCGGTATGAGAAAAGCCAAGCTGATCAAGATGACCATCGTCATCGAACTCGCGATCCCTTACGACTCGGCCCTGACCGAGCGACAGCACGTGCGCGCGAGCGTCGATTCGCTGTCCAGAAAACTCGCCGGGCCTGGCCTGCTGCAAGTCGAAGACGACTTCGCTTCAGGCTATTGGTCGACCGAGCGCCGCGACATCAACCTTTCGGACCCTGCGGCGGCTGCCTGATGGACGAATTCGCCCTCGACACCAGCAGCGCACCGAAGCGCGTCGACCAGCTCGACGCGCGCCAGCGCCACGCCCGCCGGCTCGAATGGTTCCGCGCCGAGAAGTACCGGCAGATGAACAACCGGGAATGGCGCGCCAAGTGCGAGCGCATGTACGACAACGACCAGTGGGACCCGGCCGAGGCCGCGAAGCTGCTGGACCGCGGCCAGAACCCCGTCGTGTTCAACGAGGTCAAGCCGATGACCGACTGGCTCATCGGCACCGAGCGGCGCATGCGCGTGGACTTCACGGTCACGCCGCGCAACTCGATGGACGAGGCGGCCATGACGGACGCCGAGACCAAGAAGAACCTGCTGAAGTTCATCGACGACAGCAACCGCGCCGGCTTCGAGCGCTCCTACGCCTTCGACGATGCGGCCAAGGCTGGACTGGGCTGGCTCGAGGTCGGCGTGCGTGGCGACCAGACCGACATCCCGGTCTATGTGCGCTCCGAGCCGTGGCGCAACATGTGGCACGACAGCTTTGGCCCGCGGCGCGACCTGACGGACTCGCGCTACGTCTTCCGCTACAAGGAACTGGACCTCGACCTCGCGCTGGCGTTCTTCCCGGGCAAGGAAAAGGAGATCCTCCGCGCGCGGCAGGGCGTGCTGACCGGCGGCAGCATGACCAGCTTTGGCGGCTCGTTCTCGGGCGGCATCGCTGACGACCTGATGCCGCAGGGCGATCGGGCGCTCGACATGGACATCATCGCGCCCATCGGGTTTTGGAACCCGCGCGAGCGAGTTGCGTTCCTGGAGTGCTGGGCCTACGAGCCCTGGGCCGGCCGCAAGTCCCGTTCGTCGCCGAGCACCTTCGACCGCGGCGCGATGCGCATGCGCGTGTCGATCATGACCGAGTGGGACACGATCTACGAGGACTGGTCGCCCTACGCGCACAACCGCTTCCCGTTCATCCCCGTCTGGGCGTACCGCAACAAGGCCACGCTGCTGCCGTACAGCCCGATCCTGCCGCTGATCAGCAAGCAGGAGGCCTTGAACCACGCGATGAGCCGGGCGACGTGGGAGATCAGCGTCAATCAGATGATTTTGGAGAAGGGTGCATACGACCCGCAGTTGATGACCGTCACCGAGATCCAGAGAGAGATTGCATCGCCTGATGGTGTGGTTCTACTCGCGCCCGGTGGCATCACCAAGTTCAAGGACCGCCGCGGCCTCGACAACGCGCAAGCGCACATGATGCTGGCCGATCGGCTGGCCATGTCGATGCGCAACGAGTCCGGCGCCACCCAGGAGAACCTCGGCCGCGACAGCAACGTCGTCAGCGGCATCGGCATCGGCAAGAAGCAGGACCAGGGATCGCTGCTCACCACCGAGTTGTTCGACAACACGCTCCTGGCCCGGCAGATGGAGGGCGACATCACCCTCTCGGTCGCGGAACAGTACGTCACGAAGCCAGTCGTCATCACGGTGCCGGGCGAGCGCGCGCAGTACACATCGCATGGCCTGAACCAGCCGCAGGCCGATGGCTCGACGCTGAACGACATCACGGCCCGGCAGGCCAAGTTCGTCGTCGGCGAGCAGGCGTGGCGCGCGAACCTGGCGCAGGCCGCGTTCGAATCGATGCTCGACCTGCTCGGGAAACTCGCGCCGGTCGCGCCGCAGATCGTCACGTCGATGCTCGACCTCGTGTTCGAGTACGCCGACCTGCCAAACAAGCAGGCCATCCTGCAGCGCATTCGCCAGGTCACCGGCCAGCCCGGCCCGGACGGCAAGATCAGCCCCGAGCAGCAGCAGGCGATGCAGCAGGACCAGCAGAAGAAGCAGCTGGAGTACCAGGCGCAGATGGCCAAGTTCAAGGCCGACATCGACGCCGCTGCAGCCAAGGGCACGCAGCTCAACGCCGCGGCCGTGAAGACGCAGATGGAGGCGCTATACATCGCTGCCCAGGCCGCGCAGGTCCTGACGCTGGCGCCCGCGATCGCGCCGGTCGCCGACGAACTGGCGATCAGTGCCGGCTTCCACGATCAGCACGGCGAGCCGGCCCTCGGCGGCCCGGTGCCGGTGCAGGCCACTCCGCAACCCATGCCGCCGCGACCCGGCGGACCACTCGTCGGCCATGAGGCCGGAATTCAGACCGTGCGCCCTGATGGCGTCCAACCCGGAGCAATGCAATGACGATCGATACCAGAGGAGTCGACAGAGCCATCGAGATGGCGAAGGACCAGTGGCGTGAGCATGGGGCACAGGCGCGGATGATTCACTTCGAGCAAGGCCCGGGTGAGATCCTCGCCGGATACATGATTTCAGGCGACCCCGCCAGGAAGAGCCCGATCATTTCAATCGGCGGACCGGTCAAGAGGATTGAAGACGCGTGTTTGCTGCCGGAGATCGCTGCCGGAGCTCCAGTCGGCAAGCGGGTCAATCTGGACGGCGGCATCTCGCAGTTCGTGGACAGCGGGATCGAGTACCGCATCGTCGCCGCGCCAGATCACAAAAGCCTTGCCAAGCAACCCATCCATCAAGGAGAGAAGCAATGACCGAAGAGACCCAACCCGAAGGCATCCTCGAGCGCATCGAGGACTTCGCCAGCGATGTCTTCCACAAGGTGGAGGAGTTCATCGTTCACAAAGCCGAAGCCGAGACGGTCGACGGTGTCACGATCCCGGCCGGAACCTATCTCGCGACCGTTCCCGAAGTGGTAACCGTTACCACCCCGGAGCCGGCTGCGGCGCCGGCAGAGGCGCCACCGGTCGTCGGTGTGGACCATGCCGCCGAGGGTGGCGACACCTCTCTGATCGCCACTGTTGCGACCGTGAACGTCCCGACGCACGCGGCTGCACTGTCGCTGCCCGTCATCACAGATGACGTGGAAACGGCCATCACCCGCTGGGCCGAAGGCTCCGTCAAGCACTTCGTCAACGCACTCGGCACCGAGATCCACGAGGTCGTGGCGCTGCTGGAGGGCGGCATCGCGGCCCGTTTCGTTCGCTTCATCGAGTAAGGAGAGCCATGAACCCGAAGGACTACATGACCGCCAGCGAGCGCACGCTGCTCGCCGAGATGGAAGCTGCCGAGGCGGCCGGCGAGGACGTGTTTCAGGACAATGTGCCCGCGGCCGAGGCTGATGCTGCTGCTGCAGCGGCTGCTGCCGCTCCCGCCGAGGCACCTGCACCGGCCCCGGCTGAAGCAGCTGCGCCGGCCGAGGCGCCTGCACCAGCACCAGCCGAAGCGCCGGCTCCTGCGCCCGCGGCCGCGCCCGCGGAAGCTGCCGCGTCCGCGCCGGCCGAGCCCGAGCCGGCCCCATTCGTGCCGCCGCCTGCTCCGATCGCCGACCTGGGCGCAGTCGAGACCCGCATCGCGAACATCGAGGCGCAAAAGGACGCGCTGCTCACGAAGTTCGAGGACGGCGAGATCGACGCCACCGTCTATCGCACGCAGGTCCGCACGCTCGATCGCGCCATCCGCGATGCCGAAGTCGACCTGACCACGGCGCGCGTGTCGACGAACCTGCGCATCCACAACGAGAACATCGAGCTCGGGGCGCTGGCGCATCGCTCGATGGCGGCCAAGGAACTCGACTACAGCAAGCCGGCGATCAGTTCGCAGTTCGACACCGTGCTGTCTGGCGTGCGCGCGAACCCGGGCAACCAGGCGAAGCCGTTCAGCTCGCTCGTCGCCGAGGCGCACAAGATCATGCTGGCGCTGCACGGCAAGCTGCCGATGCCTGCGACCCCTGCACCGGCGCCCGCTCCGGCAGCTGCTGCGCCCGTGGCTCCGGCACCGCGCCCGACGCCGCCGGCCCCGCCGGTCACGCTGGGCGGACTGCCTGCTGCCTCGATCCCGGCCACCGGCCAGGACGCACGCAACGCACTCGCCTCGCTGTCCGGCCGCGAAGCCACGGTCGCATGGGAGCGCATGACGCCGGCTCAACAAAACGCACTGCTCGGCGAATGAGCACGCGCACGCCCGGCTTGGTCATCGAGTTGCGCGAGGACGAGGGCTTCATGATCGAAGTCCCGAGTTCTGTGGACCCGCAGTCCATCTCGATTCAGCTCGATGAGAAGTCGGGCCAGCGCGCCCGGATCAGGGTCGTCGCCCCCAGTTCCGTGCGCGTCGAACGAGTCAGAGCGCACGAAAAGGTCAGGGGTTGACAAGTACCGACCTCATGTGATTATCAATCCGCAATTCATCAACCCGGGCTGAGTAAGCCCACATCGCGCAGGAGTGCGAGGACATACCGCTGGAGGTATCAATGTCCCGTACCCAAATCCTGCCGACCGACCCGCAAGTTCGCAAGGCCTGGTCCCTCAAAGTCGCGACCGACTCGATCAAGGAGTCCTACTGGGCTCGCCACATCGGCCCGGAAGGCTCGATGTCCCTGGTGGTCCGCAAGACCGACCTCGAAGCCGGAGCTGGCGACGAAGTCACCACCACGCTGGTCGCCAAGCTCCGCGGCGCGCCCGTGCAGGGCTCGAACCGCAAGCTGGCCGGCAACGAAATGAACCTCGGCTTCGCCACGCACAAGATGCGTGTCGACCTGATCCGCCAGGGCGTGAACCTCGGCACGGTCATGGACCAGAAGCGCACCGACATCAATCTCAAGGTGCAGGGTCGCGCCCGTCTGACCGACTACATCAAGGAACTGTACGAGGAGTACATGACCGCCGCGATCGCCGGCTCGCGCGGCATCGGCACTGCCGAGTTCCAGCATCTGAGCACCGACTACACCGGCTTTCCGAACGCGCTCCGCGCGCCGGACACGGCCCACCTGTTCGTCGGCACCGATGGCAGCAAGGCCAAGGCCACGCTGCTGACCACGGACAAACTCGGCCTGACCACGCTGAACAAGCTGCAGCTGAAGGCCAAGAAGATGCTGGGCTCGGTCGCCGACGGCAACGCGGTGAAGATGACCAAGATCACCCGCAACGGCAAGCAGGTCTGGGTGCTGGTCGCCCTGCCCGAGGGCATCCAGGACATCCGCGAGGACAGCGGCACCGCCGGGTGGATCGATGCGCAGCGCGCGCTGACCACGAGCATCGGCAAGGAAGCCGACTGGTTCCAAGGTGGCGCCGGCTACTTCAACGGCGTGATCGCCGACGAGTGCGAAGTGGGCGTGAAGTTCAACGACTACGGCGCGGGCGGCAACGTCAACGCGATCCGCTCGCTGTTCTGCGGCGCCAACGCGATGGCAGTTGCGCACGGCACGAAGGGCATGGACGACGGCCTGTCGATCAACCTCGACGACGACGCCGATGACCGCGGCAACGAAGCCATCGTCCACTTCAAGATGATCTTCGGCGTCGACAAGGTCCAGTACGCCGGCATGGACTACGGCTGCATGTCCGTGGACACGGCCTACACGGTCGCCCCGTAACGAGCACGGGGCGCTCCGGCGCTCCGACTTGAACACCAGTTCATCAGGAGATCACCATGACCTTTCGCCAAGCCAAGCAAGTGGCCGCGTTCAAATTCATTCCGACGGCCCTCGACGGCAGCGAAATCGCTCGCTACGTCGGCGAGTTCGTCGTCCCGGCCGGCCTCGCTGCCACCGACATCATCGAGATGGGCGGCCTCCCGGCCGGCCACATCCCGACCAGCGTGAAGATCGCCTGGCCGTCGATCGACAGCGGCTCGACGATCACGTGCGACGTGGGCATCCTGTCGGGCACCTTCGGTGACGCGAAGCAGACGGCCGGCGCGCGCACGATGGGCAACGAGTTCAACGCGGCCGACACCACGGCGCGCGCGGGCGGCGTCTCGGTCATCGCGAAGTACGCCGGCCTGGCGCTCGCGGTCGCCGAAGTGGACCGCGGCATCGGCATCAAGATCGTCGGCGCGATCGGCACGCTCGTGACCGGTGGCGTGATCCGGATGATCGCCGAGTACACGCCCGCTCCGATCGGGATGTGATGGGCACGCGAGGCCCAAAACCCGGCTTCAAGCAAGCCCGGGAAGCCGCCGCACTGCAAGCCAACGAGCCTGCAGTGCGTGTGCTCGGCGCCGACAAGGACAACTACAACAAGCTGTCCGGTCAGGCGCTGCGCGACATGGGCCATCGCATGGGGCTGCCGCGCTCCGAGGTTGACCGCGCGACGGATGAGCACATCCGCCGGCAACTCGACTCGATCATGTACCGCAAGTACGCGGTGGACGAGGTCACCTGATGGCCTCGACGGTGCTCGTCAAGGACGTTCTGCGGCGCGCCAGCATCTTGCTGGAAGATTTCTCTGCGCAGTTCACCGGGTGGTCGCAGCAAGAGCTGGTCGACCATCTCAACGACGCCTGCATCGTCATCTACAAGTTCCTGCCGGCGGCCGGCTCGCGGGTCGACGCGATCAAGCTCAAGCCCGGGACTCGCCAGACCATCGAGCAAGTCGCGGCCTCCGACTGCATCCCCGGTGACGGCACGACGCCGACCGCGCCGATCTTCGGCAACAGCCTGATCGAGGTCACCCGCAACATGGGCGTCGACGGCGTCACGCCGGGCCGCGTGATCCGCGGCGTCACGCGCGACACGATGGACTCGGTCTCGCCGGACTGGCACACGAAGACCGGCAGCTACGTGAAGTCGTTCATGTACGACGCCCGCACGCCGCGCGTCTTCTACGTCACGCCGGCCGTGCTCGGCACCCAGTGGGTCGAGATCGCGTGGACGGCGCAGCCCGTGCGCGTGCCGAACACCGGCAGCGAGGACTACAGCGCCGACGGCACCAGCACCGAGACGATCAAGATCCCGGACCAGTTTCTGGACGAGATCGTCAACTTCATCGTGGCCAAGGCCAACATGAAGGACTCGAAGCTGGCGGATGCCAACAAGGCGGCGGCCTTCACGAACCTGTTCACCGGCGGCCTCAACGCGATCGTGAAGGCGCTCACCGGCAACAGCCCGGGCCTCACGACTTTGCCGACAGCGGGGTAGCACATGCTGCTCTCCGCCTTCCTCCCGTTCGTGCTGACCCACGTGACGCACTGCCCCGAGCCCACGGCCGAGCAGGCGATCCGCCTCTCCGCCATCGAGTTCGCGAAGCGCACGTCGCTGTGGGTGGAGACCCAGTCGCCGATCGTGCAGGACACGACGGGCCAGACCGCGTTCACGTTCTCGCTGTCCACGTTCGAAGCCGACCAGCTGCCGCAGCCGCCGGCCCGGCAGTCCGAGGTGTTCAAGCTGCGCGATGTGTGGGTGAACGACCGGCCCATGATGGTCACGGACCGCGGCACCGCGGTGACGCTGGCGCAGCGCAACCAGGCGCACGACCTGGCCTATCGCACGAGCGGCTCGACGTTCACGGTGCTCGATGCCCCGGTGGTGGGCGAATCGATCGTCACCCACGGCGTGCTCGTGCCAACCGTCGAGTGTGAGTCCTTCCCCGATGACGTGTTCGGCGAGTACCTCGAGGTGATCGCCAGCGGCGCGCTGTGGCGGCTGCTGAAGATCCCGAAGCAGGACTGGACCGACCTCAACGCCTCGCAGATCGCGTTGGGGCAATTCAACGACCAGACGCAGACCGTCGCCTTCCGCGCCGAGCGCGGCTTCGGCGCCGGCATGCCTCGCGCTCGCGTGCAGCTTTTCTAGGACCACCCATGGCCACCTTGCCGCAAGCCGCCATCTCGAACAAGCAGCCGCCGTCCGCTGTCGCGTTCTGCACCTCATCGCTCATGTCGGTGCTTCCGTTCCAGGGCGTCGGGGTCGATGTCGTCGACGAGCAGAACCGGCCGTACCTCTGGAGCGGCTCGAGATACGTGCTGCCTGACGCGGTGTCGGCGGCGAGCGCCATCCCGCAGTCGGACAAGGGCGCGGCCAACGGTGTCGCGACGCTCGACAGCGTGGGGCGCCTGACAGCCAACCAGTTGCCGCCCGGGGCGATCGAGGAGTTCCTCGGGACTGTCGCGAACCAGGCGGCGATGCTGCTGCTCACCGGCGCCAAGGGCAGCTGGTGCATCCGGTCGGACGACTCGCGGGTCTACAAGATCACGGGAACTGACCCTTCGAACGTCTCCAGCTGGACGGCCTGGAGCTATCCGCCCAGCGACCCATCGACTCCGGCCGTCAGTTCGGTCGCCGGGAAGATCGGCGCGGTGGTGATCGCGGCATCGGACATCAGCGATGCGTCGTCGATCGGCCAGGCCCTGATCACCGCCACCGACCAGGCCAGCCAGCGGGCGGCACTCGGCATCGGCACGCCCGGCGCGC
>Ga0105237_10007227_pt1 | contig 12185 bp, 11 predicted proteins | sample KBSC24metaG_FD_81520 | JGI IMG/M metagenome (GOLD analysis project Ga0105237, IMG submission 81520) | Corn rhizosphere microbial communities from Kellogg Biological Station, Michigan, USA - KBS C2-4 metaG | ecosystem: Host-associated > Plants > Roots > Rhizosphere > Soil | place: Michigan, USA...
GCGCGCTCTGCGCACTAGCCAGCCACCCCTGTCATTGCGAGGAGCCGCAGCGACGAAGCAATCTCCCTGGTCAGTGCGCATCTGGATGGGGGTTGCTTCGTCGCTGCGCTCCTCGCAATGACGAAAGTAGCGATTATTTCTTCACCAGCGGGCAGCGCGACAGTTCGAGCGACTGGAACGCCTCATTGCCGGGGATGGTCGCCAGCAGCTTGTAGTCATCCCAGCGGCCCTTGGATTCCGACGGCTTCTTGACTTCGAACAGATACATGTCGTGCACCATGCGGCCGTCTTCGCGAATCCGGCCGTTCTTGGCAAAGAAGTCGTTGATCGGGGTTTCCTTCATGATCTTCATGACGGCAGCCGAATCGGTCGTGCCTGCGGCCTTCACCGCCTTCAGATAATGCATGACCGACGAATAGGTCCCGGCCTGCACCGCGGATGGCATCCGCTTCATCCGCTCCTGGAAGCGCTTGGAAAACGCGCGCGTTTCATCGTTGAGGTCCCAGTAGAACGCTTCGGCAAGCAGCAAGCCCTGCGCGGTTTCAAGGCCGACGCTGTCGATATCGGTGATGAACGCCAACAGGGGCGAGAGCTTCTGGCCGCTCTTGGTCAGCCCGAACTCCGCCGCCTGCTTGATGGCGTTGATGGTGTCGCCACCCGCGTTCGCAAGCCCGATCACCTTGGCCTTCGAGCTTTGCGCCTGCAGCAAATAGGACGAGAAGTCCGAGGTGTTGAGCGGGTGCCGCACGCTGCCCAGCACCTTGCCGCCTGACTTGAGCACCACACTGGTGGTGTCCTTTTCCAGATCCTGGCCGAACGCGTAGTCCGCGGTCAGGAAGAACCAGCTGTCCAGGCCCGACTTCACGGCCGCGAGACCGGTGACGTTGGCCTGGGCAAAGGTGTCGAACACGTAATGCACGGTGTAGGGGCCGCAGGCCTCGTTACTGAGGCGGATCGATCCTGGACCGTTGAATATGTTGATCTTGCCGCGCGCCTTCGAGATTTCGAGCGCGGCAAGCGCGGTGGCGGAAGCCGCCACGTCGAACAGCATCTCCACGCCGTGATTGTCGAACATATCGCGGGCGATGTTGGCGGCAAGATCGGCCTTGTTGAGATGGTCGGCGGCAACGATCTCGATCTTGCGGCCCAGCACCTCGCCGCCGAAATCTTCCGCCGCCATCTTCGCGGCGGTCTCGCTGCCGGGTCCGGTGATGTCGGCGTAGAGCCCGGACATATCGAGGATGCCCCCGAGTTTTAGCGGAGGCTTGCTTTGCGCACATGCCGCGGTGGCAGTAACCGACAGCAGCGCGGCGAGAACGCCGGAAAGAGCTCGTTTCATTTGAAACCTCCCTGTCGACATGCCGGATTGCTTTGCAGCCTTTATTTCCGTTGCCGCAATCATGCCGCAACGCTTGGGCAGCGGCAAGGCGCGAGCCGGACGCGGCAGTCATGCGGTCCCTTTGCAATCGGCGCATTTTCCGCAAAGCGGAATGGGCAGCGGCGCGCTCGAATCCGCAAACCCGTTCACACCAGCAACCCCTTCCCCGGAACGTGGTTGAGCTCCAGCCTTATGCCGTCGGGATCCTCGAACAGCAGCGAGTAATAGCCGGGCGCCCATTGGTCCTCGCGCGGGGCGCGGATGATCTTCACGTCGAGTGAGCACAAAAAGCCGTGCAGTTCATCAACGTCGGCGCGCTCGCGGGCGCGAAAGCACAGGTGGTGCAGGCCGACGCGCTTTTGCTCGAACGCGGCTCCCGCATGCTCGGGCGCCGGCGCGCTGATCCCGACCGCCGTGCGTCCGCCGACGCAGTAATAAGTCGTCTCGGTGTCGATGACCGGCTTCAGAACAAGAAACGGCAGCAGTTTGCGATAGAACTCGCGGGAGCGTTCGAAATTCGACGCAGTCAGAAAAATATGCGCGATGCCGTTGACTTCCATCGACCTTCCCCCGCCGTCAAGACAATTTCCGATAGCAAGAGCCATGTTTGGACGGTTCCTGATTGGCAAGAGAAAAAAGGGCTGCGCGTTGCAGGATTGGTCGGTGCAATCATACTGGGGCTTGGCCGCCCGCCTGAAAAGAGCTCGCGGCGGCGAAAGCTCGTAAGCTTCCTCCTAACCCCGTATTCAGCGAAAAACATTGAAGAATTTCGAAATTGGTGTTGCAGCGCGGACACGTCGCACGGACAAAATTGCCGGGCTCACGGTGCTCTTGTTGCAGATGCGAGCATGCGAGGGCTACGGTCGGCCGGCGCAACAGCCGGGACGCCTTCGAGGAGGAACAATGAAGCCAGATGGCGGCTACAGGAGATTTGTCGACGGACTTTCGTTGCTATGCCGGCCATCGTTGCGTCGCCTGCAAGCGACGGCGACAGCGCTCCTGCTGCTGATATTTCCGATCGGCGTCGGCACGGCGAACGCGGCGACGGCGCCCACATCGGGGGCATCGGTCGCACACGTTTATCTGCTCCGTGGCGTGCTCAACATCTTCTCCCTAGGCTTGGATGAAATCGCGGCCAAACTGCAGCAGCAGGGCATTCCCGTCACCGTAGCCAACTACCTGTCCTGGGCGTCACTCGCAGACGAAGCCGCGGCCGAATACAGGAGTGGGCGGGCGCGAACCATCATTCTGGTCGGGCACTCCTCTGGGGCGACGGCGCTGCCCGATATGGTTGCGCGCCTTGATCAACTGGGTGCCCCCGTTAAATTGGCGATCGGCCTGGATTCGGTGTTTCGCACCAGCCTGACAGGCCGCGTTGGACGCTATATCAACTTCTACGTTGCCGACGGAGCCGGCACGCCTGTCGAGAAAACCAGGCAATTCCAGGGCGCGCTGGAGAATGTCGACGTCGGGAAAATAGGTATGGGGCACCTCACGATCGACAAGAGCGAGATCATGCAGCAGAAGGTGATCAGCGCCATCGACGCTGTCGTGTTTAACCGGTCGACAACGCGGTCTGCGGCACGGAAGCCACAACAGCCTGTAGCAAGCGCGGTGAGGCACGGTTCAGGCGCGGCAAGCGCCGCGACCGCGCGCAATTAAGCTCCGTTCGGTCGCGCTGCGCAAAGTGCGCCGCAAATTCTGCCAAATTCCCCCGCAATAAGCCTGTTGGCGCAGTGGTATTCATCCACTAGCATCTATGGCCCGGCATGCCCTCAGGCCGAACGGTGCAAGCGGAAAGCGCATGATCAAGCCGACGCGGGTTGCAACCATTGTGATCGGGGCGATGCTTTCGGCCTGCATCTTCTCGACCAGTTTGGATCCGGCGCTGGCGGGCCCGGTCGCTACATCGAGTGATGCAACCGCTGGAACGACCGCGACGGTCGCTGCGCCGGAAGCCAGGGAGTTTGCGACGCAGCCGCGGGGGCGCGCCTACCTGTTCCGTGGCGCGCTCGGTCCGATCTTTTCGCGCGGGATGGATCGTCTGACCACACGCCTCGAACAGGCCGGCATCAAGGCTGATGTCTACGAGTTCACGATTTGCCGGCTTATTGCCGAGCGGGCCATTCGCGATTACCGCGACGATCCGGCCCCGATCATCCTCATCGGCCACTCGATGGGCGGGCTTTGTGCCTTGAAGCTCGCCGAGTTGCTCCAGGACGAGGGCATTCCGGTAAATCTGGTTGTCACGATCGATCCGGCTCACGCAAGTCCGAAGGTGCCGCTCAATGTCGAGCGCTATATCAACATTTTCCTTTCGAACAGCGTGTTGGGCGGCGGCGATGTGGTGGCGAAACAAGGCTATCAGGGCCACTACGCAAGCTTCGATCTCTCGGAGCACGATGAGATCACACACATCAATATCGATAAGATGGATTCCATCCAGGAACAATTGGTCACCGCCGTTGTACAGCTCGCCACGACACCCGCGAAGGCCGAAGGCGAGGCGGTACCGCTTCGCTATGTCGTTCCCCCCTACGCTCCGGTCGAGCTGTGGGACAGTGGCACGCCGCTGTTGGCCCGTTCGGGCGATACGTTGCAGACGCTTGCGGCACTTCACCACGTGCCGCTGTGGTCGCTGACCCAGATCAACCAGTTGTCAGACAATGCACCGCTGGCGGTTGGCCAGCGCGTGATCCTTCCACGGCATCTCGTACCGTTCGTCGCGATTTCCGCGCCGTTGCCGCCGAGGTCGGTAACCCACAGCCTGCCGAAACGGCATTAGGCCGCGGACTCATCAGCGCGTAGCCAAATTCGGATTGATGCGAGCTTGATGAACGCCAGATAGTTGGCCGCGAGTTTGTCGTATCGGGTCACACCACGCCGACATTGCTTGATCTTGTTGAAGAACCGTTCGATCAAGTTGCACGCGCGATACAGTGACGGGCTGAAGCAGATCGGGTCTTTGCGATTTCGTTTCGGCGGAATGTTTGCCCGTGCGCCTTGCTGGCGGGCAAGCTCCCTGGTCCAGTCCGCGTCGTATCCTCGATCCGCGAGTAACATCGTTTGTGGAAGCAAGGCGCCGAGGAGAACCGAACACAGCCGATTGTCATGCCATTCATAATCGCTGAGTTCGTAGCCTATGATTCGAGGCTCCGGTTTCGGAGCTTGAATTACATCCACGGCGGTAACATCAACCTGCAACAGCCTGTTGCAGAGCCGCTAATGCCCTGAATTTACTTTCGCTTTCGGCGGCATAGCGGACATGGCCGGACTTGTCGCCGGCTCGACCCGGTCGCGAATGACCCGGAACGGACCTCACCCTGCTCTTGGTCCGGTTCAGAGTTCAAGCATCATGCGACGCTAGAAGCTTGGACATTGGATAGCCAGAACTCGTTCCGAAATTGCCTACCGGCAGGCCATCCTCAACGTAGCCACTGGCCAGATAGAAGCGCCGGGCAGTCTCGGTGCTTGTGAGAGTACATCGTGTGTTGCCTCGCTCCATAGCCCGGGCTTCGAGCGCACCGAGCAAGGCCCGACTCACGCCCCGAAATCTCGCATCCGGCGAAACGTAATTAAGGGTGATCTGGCCCGCGTCGGTGACGGAGCCCACAGCAAGGATCTTGCCGCCCTCGACGGCGACGAGGAGCGAATTGTCCGGTTGCCGAATCCAAGACCCGAAGACCTCCGGGGTCTTATTGCTCAGCCATCGCTTCAGGATTGCCTCGTCGTTTCGATGATCAGCGACGCACAGCTCTGCTATCGACCGGCGCATTACCTGGCAGGCGACAGATGCGTCTTCAGGAATGGCGGCGCGAATTTCTAACAGCATCGGCGACAACTAAGGATATGAATATTCAGAGCTTGCGCAAACGTAGCGCAAAAATCAAGAATGCCCCAACGTGCTGGCCTTAAAAAATCTCCATCCATGTCTCTTGATGGCACTAACCGGACCTCCGACGATGTCCGTCTTGAGTCCGCTTTCGGCGGTATAGCGGAAGTCGGACTTGGGGGCCGTCAGGTCGGCTTTTGACCCAGGCTGTGTAAAAGCTTGTGGAAAACCGATTACACCGGCAGCTCCTTCTGCGAGAAGACAATTGAGAAAACAATTCTGCGCGTCCTTGGCTCAAGCGAGTTTTCACACAGCCTGGACCGGACTCGGACATCCCGGAATCGTAAATCGGTGTATCTTTTGACATTTCCCGCGCGGCACGGAGGTGGCGATGGAAGATGCCGCAAACCGGATTGTACGCCATTACGAGCGTCACGCGCTGTCATGGGATGCGGACCGCCGTGCCGCCGGTTGGACAGACAAACCCTTTATCGAGCGCTTTCTCAGTTTTCTTCCACAAGGCGCTACAGTTCTTGATCTTGGCTGTGGGGGCGGCTCACCCGTTGCGCTTCACATGGTTGCCCATGGTTTTCACGTCACCGGCGTGGACAGCTCTCCGACCCTCATCTCGCTATGCCAAACTAGGATGTCCGATCAGGAATGGATCGTCGGCGATATGCGATCCTTGGCCCTTGGTCGGAGATTTCAAGGGATATTGGCTTGGGACAGCTTCTTCCATCTCCGGCACCAAGACCAGCGAACGATGTTTGAGATATTTGCCGTGCATGCTGCGCCAGCAGCCATTCTGATGTTCAATGCAGGCTTTAGTCATGGCGAGGCTGTCGGTTCTTATCGAGGCGATCCTCTGTACCATGCGAGTCTCGATGCGACCGAATATCAGGCTTTATTGACGGACTTTGGTTTCGAACTAATCGAGCATTCGATCAATGACCCCGCAAAGGGTGGCCGGATTTTCTGGTTGGCTCGTAATCGATGACTTCGCCTGTTGGCACAAATGCGAAGTGCCGACTGCATTGGGCAATTTCCGCTTCCAGGGGTAACCCGGAAGACATTTGCTCACACCGAGTTGTTCTCAGTTTGACCCGAACCGGACCTACCGTGACCCGCGTGGAGTTACCCATCGGTCAGGCCAGTGCGAGGTAGCCGGGGCGCGTCGACATGCTATGCTTGCCTGCACTAGGATCAGGGGTTGGGGGGTACATGAGCCGGTTTTTCCAAAGGGCTGCGTTCGTCGTCGCAATAGTGTCAGCCTGCTATTCACACATCGCTACTGCTCAGGTGACTTCAGATCAGAATGTCTTCCGAGTGACGCTGCTCGGTACCGGCGCGCCGGACCCGTCTCCGGAGCGCTTCAGCGCCTGTACACTGATTGAGGCTGGAGCCCATAAAATTCTCATCGATGCCGGACGTGGCGCGACGATCAGGCTCTCCCAATTGCACATTCCCTTAGGCAGCATCGAAGTTGTCTTCTTAACCCACTACCATTCGGATCACACTATTGGCATCCCCGATCTATGGCTAACCGGATGGTTGCCTCCCCCCTTTGGTCATAGGAAATCGCCGTTTCATGTGATCGGCCCCACCGGCGCTGTCGAACTTATGTCAAACCTTGAACGTGCATACGCAGCCGATATCAAGATACGGATGGCAGACCAGAAACTCACGCGAGAAGGGCTTGATCCAAAGGTAGAGGAGTTTACGAAAGATGGCCTCGTTTATGATAGCGATGGGCTCAGGGTCACCGCCTTCGAGGTCAACCATGGTGACGAGGTAAAGCCTGCCTTTGGCTATCGCATCGACTACGCGGGGCACTCAGCGGTGATATCAGGAGATACGCGGTTCAATGAGAACGTCATCAAATACGGTACCGGGACGGATCTGCTGGTGCATGAAGTATTCGCCGTGAAGCCCGAGCTTATGAAGAATAAGGCGATACAAACTATCGCCGCACATCACGTCACGCCGCAAGAAGCAGGTACGGTTTTTAGCAGGGCACATCCGAAGCTGGCGGCTTTTACCCACCTCTCGGTGATTGGCACACCCACTATCCCAAGCGTCACCCCTGACGAGATCGTCGCTCAAACGCGCGAGACCTACAACGGACCGCTGGTTGTTGGTGAAGACCTGATGGCCTTCGAGTTAGAAGCCGATGGGGTGGTCGTTCATAGGCGCGGCCAGCGGTAACGACGAGATAGTAACTCTGAGTAACGTCGCCTTCTGGGCCCTTTGCCGCCTTGCTGCCTGGCTTCGTCGAGGTCTGCTCATGGCACATCAGGCGTTTCGCTGCGCAGCGGAATTTGGTCGCTATCGGGGCATTGCGGACTCTCGCAAGCTGTCCGTCCGGCAGATTGATGGGTTCACGGCATTAGTTAGCGGGGCGGCAAAAACGGAACGAGCATTGGAACGCGCCGGCAGTAAGGTCCATATGCGTCCGCGCCGAGCTCATTGGTGAGGAAGCCTTCTTCCATGCGGGCCTTCTGCCACATGCCCAGCGAGATCAGCACCGCGCCGAGCATCGCGGTCACTGTTCCCACCGCAATACCCGTTGCCAGCATTCCTGCGATCAGCCCGGTATAGATCGGGTGGCGCACAAGCCCGTATGGACCGGTGTCAATGACCCGATGGCCTTCCTTGCGCGTGATCGCATTCGACCAAAAACGTCCGAGATGAATTCGCGCCCACCACGTGAACGAGATTCCCGCCAGGGTCAGGGCCGCAAACACGTAGGTGCCGCCGTTGCCAAATTGCCAGAGTGGTTTCTCTCCCAATACCTGCGCGGTCCAGGGCGTAAATAGAATGGCGCCTGCGAGAATGGGAATGCGGTAGGCCCGCGAGTCCCAGGTCATCACGTGTTTTTGCGTTCGACCGGACCAGAATGACGCCACGACCCAACTGATGAGCCACGCAATCCAGATAAGCGCCAGTAACTGGCTGGGCCACGTGGCGGTCCATCCACTCCAGACGAAAGCTAGCAATTGGCCGGGATCGTGAAGCATGTTGCGAATAATATTATGCGGTTACGTCAAATGCCATAGCCGCGACTCGTCTGAGGCGGTCGAAACGCAGGGTTGAGGGCTGGACTAAATCCATTGTGTCTGGCGCTGGCACCAAGCAGACAAGCGATGGCCTCCCGCAACGCGGGCTCAACAGGCTGCGGTTCATAGCCCAGTTCGCGCTGCGCTTTTTCGATCGATAACGCCGTCGCCCGCAACGCAATTCGAACACCTTCGGCGGTGCCGGAGGGAGGTCGCCGCGTCACGTGATCGGCGATGAACTCCAACATCGTAGTGGCCGCTTCCGCTAGACGGCCGGGAATTGGAATGAGCGGAACGCGGCGGCCGCTAATCGCAGCCACAAGCCCAAGAACCTTCTTCAACGGGATACTTTCACCGCCGAGAATGTAGCGATGTCCGACCTGCCCGCGTTGCATGACAAGGATCAGACCTGCTGCGACGTCGCGCACATCGACGAGGTTCACAATGAAATCAAGATACAATTGAAACCGTCCGCCAAGAAAGTGCCGGAGCATCGCCGTTGGCGGCGTGAGATTGTGGTCATGAGGCCCGATGGGCATTGTGGGGCAGCCAACTACCACCGGAAAACCGGATGCCGCAGCCTGCATTGCGAGCCGTTCCGCCAGCATCTTCGAGCGCGTGTATGGACCCGGCATGTCGTCGGCCGGCAGCAGAGCATCATCTGCAACTGTATCTTCTGATGGGGAGGAGCGGAAAAGAATGGATTCGGTCGAGCAGTGCAGGAACCGTGCAATGCCGCGCCGGCGCGCAGCCGCAATGACTACCTCCGTGCCGCGGTAGTTGACGGTGTGAAAGTCGTCTTTGCGCGGCATCCACATGCCGGGCAGGCCGGCAAGGTGATAAACCTGATCGACGCCGTCCAGGGCATCATCCACCAGATCAGGATCGAGTACCGAACCTTTGACATACTGCACTTCCGGCAAGGCGCAGGTCGGCGATTTAAGATCGAGAACCCGCACCTGCCGATCGCGCGCGACCAGCGCCGAAACCAGGTGCTGTCCGATGAAGCCGCTTCCGCCAGTGACAAGTACCCGTGTCATGCGTGTGGGCGCGGCTCGGCCTGACGTTTCTCGGCGTATAGCGACGAGTTGCGCGGCGCTGTTTGTGGAACTTGTTGGATAACAACGGCAAGATCGTGCCGAAAGCCAAGCGCGATGAACAGCTTCGCCATCACAAACATCGGTCCGAGCAGCAGGTGAGCAGGATTATCCGTCAGCGCCGGCTGTCGACGTTCGAACACCTGGTGCCCGACAATTTGCGACGCGACGCCGATGACGATCAACACGGCCGTGATCGACCATATGCCGGCAGCAGTCGTATAATTCACGATCATCGCCGCGGCTGAAAGCAACAAGACAGCGGCGCCAAGGATCGCGGTTCCAAGGGCAGCGTCGAGCACGAACCAGTAAATCAGCACGGGCACAACCGCGATGGTTGCCGCGCTGGTTTGCGCACCAAATGCGGCGACGGACCACGAACTGAGGGGGAGAACCGCGGCGAGGAACAAAAATGCGATGCCAATTGCGTGCATCGCGCAATTCCAGGGATCACGGTGATATTCGACGTAATCCGCAAGCTGCCGCCGGAAATATGAGTTCATGCGAGGCTCGCTGCCACTCTCGCGTACGGGAACGCCTCGGAGCCGGTGCTCGCAAAAGTTAGGCACTCCCGCTTCATCGCCTAGCCCCCGATAGTGACACGGTGCTACTTAAACTTGGGATCAGGCCGAAGTCAAAGGGCGGCTGGCTGTTGTTCTGTGCAGACCGGGTGCAGGAGATTGTCGCCAACATACTGGAAGTCAACCGGATATCCGGACACAGAGCAGCGCGATGAAATCGGTGATAAGAACGGCAGGACAGTGCGGCAGATTTTTTGGCGCGGTGTTGCCGTGCGGCCTCATGTTTGTTGCTGGAGCAGCCAGTCCGGCGCACGCGGCGGGATGCGCCTTCGAACCGCAAGGCGAGGGCCGCGTCGCCGAGATTCTCGATGCGCGAACGTTTCGCCTGGCTGATGGCCGCGAGGTCCGCCTCGCCGGCATCGAGCCGGTTACGGCCGAAAAAGCCAGCCGCACAGCGGCGCTATCGGCGATCATTGCGGGGCGCGACGTGACCTTGTCGGGCGAAGACGACACGCCCGACCGTTACGGCCGTCAGCCCGCCTTCGTGTTTCTGGACGGCTCCGAAACCCCGGTGCAGGGCCTATTGCTGGCGCAGGGCGAGGCGCTGGTCTCGGCGACCGTGACCAACAAGGATTGCGCGTTGGTCCTGACTGCCGCCGAGGCTGCCGCGCGGCAGGCAAAGCAGGGAACTTGGGCCGGTCCTACCGCCATAAAAAACGCGGAAAGTCCGGGCGATATTTTGGCCGGGATCGGGCGTTTTACCGTGGTCGAGGGCAAGGTCTTGTCGGTCCGGCAGGCCGGGGCCACGACTTACCTGAATTTCGGACGGAACTGGACACGGGACTTTGCCGTGACTATTTCAAGGCGCGTGGTTCCGGCGCTCGAGACTGCCGGAATCGCCGTTAAGTCCCTCGAGAATCGACGGATTCGTATCCGCGGTTGGGTCGAGGCGCGGGGTGGGCCGCGCATCGAAGTGCTCCGGGTGGGGCAGATTGAGTTGCTTGGTGGGAATTAGCTCGCTGGGAAAATACGGGTAGCTGCAGTGGCAGGGTTTGCCGGACGGCGCGAGATCGGGATGAGCCGCCGCCTTTGGGCTGCGCCCGCCCTCTTGTGCGCAGCTTTTGCCCTTGCCGCCTGCGGCGATATCGGCCGGTTTCAGACCTCATCCCCGACGGCGAGCCCGACAAAACCGGCGCGCTCGGTCGCACAGACGCCCGCCGCCGAGCGCGAGCATGAGCGAATTCTCTCCTCCTATGGCGGCGCCTATGACGATCCGAAGCTGGAAGCCCTGATCGGCAAGACGGTCGACCGGCTCGTCGCGGCATCCGATCGTCCCGATCAGCCCTACAAGGTGACGATCCTCAATTCGGGTGCGGTGAATGCGTTCGCGCTGCCGACCGGCCAGCTTTACGTGACGCGCGGCCTGATCGCGCTGGCGAGCGACACCTCGGAATTATCCTCGGTGCTATCACACGAGATGGCGCATGTGCTGGCAAAGCACGCATCGATCCGCGAGGACCAGGCCCGCCAGGCCGCCGTCGTCACCCGCGTCGTGACCGACATGAGCAACGATCCCGATTTGACCGCGCTGGCGCTCGCCAAGACCAAGCTGACGATGGCAAGCTTTTCACGCGCCCAGGAATTCGAGGCCGACGGCATCGGCGTCGGCATTTCGGCGCGCGCCCATTTCGATCCCTACGGCGCGGCGCGTTTCCTCACCTCGATGGAGCGCAACGCCGAACTGAAGGCAGGAAAGACCTCGCTCGATCCGCGCGCGCAGGATTTTCTGTCGTCGCACCCGGCAACGCCGGAGCGGGTGCAGAACGCACAGAACTCGGCCCGCCAATACACCTCGCCGGAGGGCGGCGATCGCGATCGCGAAACCTATCTCGCGGCCATCGACAACATCGTCTATGGCGAGGATCCGAGCGAGGGTTTCGTTCGCGGCCGGCGCTTCCTGCATCCCAAGCTCGGCTTCACCTTCGCAGCCCCCGAAACCTTCACGCTGGACAATACCGCCCAGGCCGTGATCGGCGTGCGCGAGGGCGGCACCCAGGCGATGCGCTTCGATGTGGTGCGGGTGCCGGCGGAACAGAGCCTCGGCGAGTATCTCAATTCCGGCTGGATGGAAGGCGTCGACAAGGCCTCGACCGAGGATCTGACTATCAACGGCTTCCCGGCGGCATCCGCCAGCGCGCACGGCGACCAGTGGCAATTCCGGGTCTATGCGCTACGTTTCGGCAGCGACGTCTACCGCTTCATTTTCGCCGCCCGGCAAAAGACCACCGAGAGCGATCGCAA
>Ga0105237_10007231_pt1 | contig 12180 bp, 8 predicted proteins | sample KBSC24metaG_FD_81520 | JGI IMG/M metagenome (GOLD analysis project Ga0105237, IMG submission 81520) | Corn rhizosphere microbial communities from Kellogg Biological Station, Michigan, USA - KBS C2-4 metaG | ecosystem: Host-associated > Plants > Roots > Rhizosphere > Soil | place: Michigan, USA...
CGAATGCGATAGAGCAATGGAACGAGGCGATGATTGAAGATGTCGAGGAAGTCTTTGAGCGCTTTGTCGTTGTGTGACTCACGCTGGAGAACCAGTTCTGTGCTGGGAATGTCGAGTGCGCCGAGACAGCCTGCGAGACCGAGGAAGTTGACGGTCATCTCGGCCGGCGCTTTCGGCTGTTCCCGCTTCGGAATGTCTTTCCTGCGTTTGACCTGAGCGACGTCACTCGACGGGAAATCGAGTTTGACGACGGATCGAAAGTGAACGATCTCCTTCGTTGGATCCGCGCTCTGTCCTGGTGGAAGGAGTCGTTCACCACCCACTCGTTCACCACTGAGGGTGTGAATCATCTCGAGCAGGCGAACGGCCTGGAAAAAGTCAAACCGGTGTCCTTCGGCGAAGAGCCAGTCTTCAATCGCCGTCTGTTTTCCCCAACCGTAATTGTTTACAGCAGGACTGTTTGGCCCGCCATCGGCTCCCATTGTTTCCAGATCCCTTCACGTTGCTTGCTCTTAACGATCAGTTGAGTGAACGAATTGACACTCGTGTACGAAGCGAGAAATCGGTTGAGCACCGCGCCCATCAGAAAGCCGCCGCTGCCTTCGTAGAAGTTTTCGTCGAGCATCAGCGTCACTTCGTTGCCGCGACAGAAACCGCGCCACGGATCGTTGCCGGTGTGACGCATGACTCTGCGGCACGACATCTCTTTGATTCCCTCAATCAATTGATGATGCGACTCGGACAGACAGTAGAGCCGCAGAATCTCCTTCAACGCGGGTAAGCTGTCTTTCTCTTCAGACAGCGATAGATGGTTGAGCGACAGATGTGAAATCAGCCGCCACGCGGTCGCGCCGCGAAGAGGTGGTGGCGTTGGCTGCGTCGGTTTACCAAGACACACGATCGGGCGTTCGCGATCGAGCGGCGCCTGCTGTTCGATTTGAAAGATAGCGCTGACCGGCAGTTCGCACGCGAGTTCCCTGTTTGTGCACAGCGTGTGTGCATAGACGGTCTGCATCGGAGGAAAACTCGGTTTGAGATCGAGATCGAGAAACGACAACAGCATCTCGCTGCCCGGGAGATCTTTGCGCTGTGCGGGCACGCGGCGCGCGTGCCAAAACGCCTTTTGGTCTGAAGTCTCGAGTCGATGATTGTAGGAATAGAACGGCTCGATACGTTCCGTAGTGTCTGCATTGTTCGACGAAGCCGAGACTGAAATGATCGAGTGTATTTCAGTCGTTCGTTCGCGGCGCTTGTCGGGGATGAGTGGATATTCGAGACTGCGATGATCGAGACGAATCGGCTCAGTCGTCTTCGAAAACAGGTTGATGATCGGCGTGCAGCCGAGACAGAACGTGTTCTCGTCGACGACGAGGTTCTCTTTGGGTCGGCGGTTGAGCAGCAGTAACACGTCGATATCGCTCGTTTCGTCGCTCGCGAGAAAATCGAGCAACGTGTTAGTTGAGCCGCGACGATCCGGGTTTGCTTGATCGAAACAGAGATCGAAAAAGAGATACTGCTTGGGAAACGCGAAGTATTCGAGCAGCAGCATGTACCCCGGATGAACATTGGGTGGATGCGGCAACATGTCGTCATACTCTTCCAGCCCAACAGACTTGATTGCGTCCGCACCGAGAAAAACAGGTGAAGCAACGCCGGGGATTTGAATGGCGACGTCCTGTACGTTGCAGAACAGCAGTTCGTAAAGCGTGGCAGCGGACGCTGCATCGCCGTTCAGGTAAAAGCGCAAACGATCGATGGGCAGCTCGTTGAGTTTTCCGCCCGGCAGACATTGGACTTTCAAACGCAACGACGCCACGGCCTTGCTGTCAGCATCGATAAAACTCCAGCGACGCGTGCTCTCGAGTTCTGCGCCTGCTACTTTCAGCGGCCACAACGTGACCGGATAACACGTACGGAAGCGACAGTAGACTCCGTTAGCAGCATCGGCGAAGAGTGGTGTGTGACGATCGATCGTGAAACCGGTCGTCATCTTTCCCTGGTCCTGGGCGACATTGAACTGAGCGATCGCCATCGACGGTACCGGGCTCGTCAGTTGCGGATAGAGAATGTTCAGCAAAGCGCTGGTGATGTCAGGAAACTCGCTATCGATCTCGTGTTGTAAACGGCCGGTTAAGAATGCAAACGACTCGATGAGCCGCTCCACGTGCGGATCGGCGCACTCGTCGCGCCCGAGCTCCAGGCGCTTCGCGACTTTGGGATAACGCTCTGCAAACACACCTCCCATGCGGCGCAGGTAAGTCAGCTCCGACTTGTAGTACTTCAAGAGTTCTTCGTGGCTATTGGCTATCATGCATCTCTGCCGTTCCGCTCTTGCTGTTCAATGTCAATGGAAACGAAACGGGTTCGGTGAAGATACCGACGACCAGTTCCGCGTTTATGTTTAGCCACAACGCCGACTCAGCACTGAACACGGGTCCAACTTCGACGCGCACCTGACGTAGACGTGGTTCGAATGCGGCTATGGTCTGGCCCACGATCGAAGCTATCAGTGCGTGATCGTCGGCGTTGTGTGGTGACAGCGAGGAGAAATCGGGTATGCCGTAGTTGACGACAGACCTTTCCTCTTCGCTGAGACGGTGTAACGGGATGGAGCAGCGCGTGTTAAGCAGCCGCTCCAGTTCCCGCCGCACCGAGGCTTTCAACTGCTCGCGGTTAAGGATGCGCAGGGGTTGCTCTTGTTCGGCCCAATCAGGAACATCGACCAGGCGGTCAAAGAGCAACGCTCGCGCACCCGCAATGGGTTTCGGATCTGGCATGGTTGGTTCGTGAGATCCGCTTCGGGCAATAACGCCGAAGGCGTTCGCTAATTCCAGCCCAGGGGTTTAACGCCGAAGGCGTTCGCTAATTCCAGCCCAGGGTTGGAGCGCAGCGACAACCCTGGGGAACACGATTATTTGATTTGTGAACCCTGTAAGGGTTCGCCTCTCCGACGAACCCCTTCAGGGTTTAGTGGTTTTTCTGTACATCAATCCAGGGTTCTCGCTGCGCTCGAACCCTGGGCTGAAATTAGCCAACGCCTTCGGCGTTATTACAAAGGTCCATTAACGCCTTCGGCGTAACTAACGCTTACGCGGCTTTGTTCAGCGCGAGGTCCCACTTGGCGGGGACGTGACCCTTCTCGGCGCCTTCGGCCTGCTGTGCGTGGAAATCCCAGGTGATGTGGGTGTAGTTCATGGTCACCGTCTCAACTGGTTTATCTCCACCGCCACCACCGATCGACACCGAAGAGAGCACGACGTTTTTCAACGTGTACTTGATCAGCGTGATCACCGCGCCCTTGTCGTTGCGGCCCACCGTGATCTCGACAGTCTTGAAGTTGTCACCTTTGCAACAAGCCTCGTTAAGTAATGGCGACGCCTTATCGAGATACTTGGTGATGGTGAAGTCCTGGTGATTGGGTTTGCCCGACGTCCTTTCAGTGTTGCTTACGTCGCCGGTGATTTGCATCGCCACACCATGACTAAACGACAAGAGTTCGAGTTGTTCGGCGAACTTGTCCATCGTACTGGTTCCCGGAATTGGGGGATCCAACTTCATCAACAATACGTCCATATATCCTCCATTGAGTCAGAAGAGTTGTTATGCAGCCGCTGGTGGCGGCAGTTCGGCAACGAGACGAATCGAAGCCGTGAGCTCGTCAAGCTGGAAGTGCGGCCGCAGGTAGACGACGGCCTTGTAAACACCAGGCTTGCCAGGAACATCTTCGACGTCGACTCGAGCCTCGCGCAGCGGGAACGAAGCCTTCGAAGCTTGTGACGCGCGGTCGTCAAGCAGAACGTAATCAGAGATCCACTTATTCAAGTAGTCCGAAACGTTCTCCTTCGTCATGAAACTGCCGACCTTGTCGCGCATCATCGCCTTGATGTAATGCGCAAACCTCGAAGCAGCCATGACGTACGGCAGTTGGCTCGACAGACGTGCATTGGCAGTCGCTTGCGGATCCTGATAGACCTTGGGCTTTTGCGCCGTCTGGCCGCCGAAGAACGCCGCGTGATCGGTGTTCTTGCGATGGACCAGCGTGATGAACCCGAGATCGTTCAGTTCCTTTTCGCGTCGATCCGTGATTGCGACTTCCGTCGGGCACTTCAACACGACGTCGCCTTCATCGGTTCTGAAGTTGACGGCCGGCAATCCTTCCACCAGACCTCCACCTTCAACTCCGCGAATCGCTGCGGTCCACTTGTAGAGGGCAAAAGCGTTGGTGATCCGTTCGGCCAGAGCGTACGCGGCATTGCCCCAACAGTAGTCCTTGGGGTTTCCGTCAACTTCTTCCTGAAAGTCGACTTCGTCGGACGGTATGCGTCCGGTGATGCGTTGTTTCTGGTCCTCGCCTTTGTCATCCGGTCGCATGTCGCGGCCGTATGGCGAACGCAGCAGGAAATGCGGCAAGCAAAGCGCCACGTAACGTGAGTCTTCACTGTCGCGGAAGGAACGCCAGGGCACGAGTTCGGTGCTTTCGAAGATCTTGGCGAGATCGCGGGGATTGCCAAGCTCGTCAAACGAATCCATGTCGAACATCTGCGGACTCGCAGCGGCGATGAACGGCGCATGCGCTGCCGCGGCCACATTCGACATCTTTTCGAGCCACTTGATATCCTGCGGGCTGCGTCCAAACTCGTAGTCGCCGATTAAAACGCTGTAAGGACTGCCGCCGAACGTCCCGTACTCTTCCTCGTAAATCTTCTTGAACTGGACGCTCTGATCGAACTCGACGGCCCTTTCCAGATCCTTTTGAATCTCGTCTTTGGTTGCGTTCAAAAGACGAAGCTTCAACATGGTTCCGGTTTCAGCACGGCTGACGAGATAGTGAAGGCCGCGCCATGAAGATTCGAGCTTGCAGAATGCATCATGGTGCATCACTTCGTTGAGTCCCTGGTCCACTTCCTGGTCGAGGGCGGCGATGCGCTGGTTGATGGCGCCGATCAGATCGGAGTCTTCACCGAGCGCAATCTCGTTCGACTCGACACACTCGATCAGTTCTGACACCGCATCGATCGCTTGTCTCGCCTGCGAAGGATCGCGGACGAGTTTTGTTTCCAAAGTGTCGTGAAGGATTTGAATTTTACTTTGCAGTTCAGTTGATGGTTGAGCTGTACTCATTATTTCTTACCTCCTTCAGGTTCCTTTGGAGTTTCAGGCGATTCTTCGACCTTCGACTCCTCGGCCGGTTTTTCGGCCAACAAAGCCTTCAGCTCATCCACCTTCGCCTTCATTTCCTTGCGCTTAGTCTCGTCTCTGAGCACCTCGATGAACTTCTGTTGCAGCTTGACGTTGCCGTCGAGCTTTGCAACGGCGTCCGACAGCCGGGTGCGCTTTTCAAAGCGGTCCTTCAGCTCGAGTTGATCGAGGACGTTGATGGGACTGAAGCAGTCGAGACTCTCGAACTGCAAAACTTTTGAACCACCGTTTACAGCGACTTTTGGTCCAATGGATTTCATGATGTCGTTGAAGTTGTCGCGATCAATCTCAACGTATTTGCGTTCCCGCAGGGGGGCGCGATTCGGATCGTCTACGTTTCCCGAAAGGTCGGCCAGGATCCCAGCGACGAAGGGAAGTTCCATCTTGACGAATGAACCTCTGGTTTCCACGTCGTAGGTGATCTGCACCCGCGGAGGACGTATCCGATCCAGTTTGTGTTGTGTGCTTTCTGGCATCGACTTCTCTCCTTTTGATTGGGGGGTTTGCGGTTAACTGATTTCTCTGTGCCACCTGTGTGTCCTCTGTGTCTCTGTCACAGAGGACACACAGGTTGCACAGAGAAGAACTGAGTGTGCGATACGGATTTGCTTAGGTCATGTGGGCCACCTCTTTCCGGTCAGCCGAAGCAGCCTGTCCATCTCATTCAATTCGCCTTCGTTGCGTACAATTTGCTGAAGCAGCTCAGGCAAGCTCATGTTTCCCCATTCCACCGCTCGTTTGACGAGGTAAGGCGTTGGACTATGGGGCTCGGTGCGAAGCAGGTAGTCGGCGGCTTCCGACAAGCGACGGTACGCGTCAGTGCGACTGCGAATCGGCCCGCTGGTCCAGAGCTCGATTTCACCTTCGTCAGTTGCCATCGCGGGCGTTGGTTCCGCGTCGTCTGCTTCAGGTTCCAGTTCGCGCGTCTGCAAGTCCATGAAGATCAGTTCCTGGATTGCGCCCAAACATTCTTTGAACTGGCGCAAGCCTGGTGCTTCCTTCCCGCAATTCTGGTCCAACACTTGTTCGACCAAAGCGCACGCGTCGATCGCCTCGGCGAGGTCTTCCACCAGCTCGATGTAGGCCGTGCGATCCGTCGCGGCGACGGCGGCGCGGAAAGTGGCGACCGTGGGATTGATTTTGGCGAGTGCTTCCTGCAGTGCGCGCGGATCTTTCATCGCCAGATTTTCAAAATGGCACGCGCTCTCCCAGTCGACGTATGAATAACTCTCGCCGGTGATCTCGTGCGGCGCAGTCAGCGGGATTTGCTTGAGCTTGAGCGTGAGCTTCTGTTCGATCCAATCGAACGGCGCGATTCGGCCTTCGAGGTCACCAAACTCAATAGCGGGATACAGATCAGCCCAGAACTGATCGCACAATCCAGCCATCAACCTAAGCCCTTTTGCGGCGCCGACGAAGCCGTAAAGATGCAGCCAGGCTTCGACTAACCAGCCGGCGATTTGCAGATCTTTCGTGCGAGTTGTCAGTGCTTCGAGGCAGATCGTCTCAACAGTGGCCCAATCGGCGCGTTTCAGAGAAGATTTGTAAATACCCTGGCTGAGACTCGGATCGTCTTCACGCCGGGCTTCGGAAATTCGATCATAAGTTCCCTGGTAACGTAGTGATTCACCGGCGGGGTTGGCGCCCGGAATCGGTTGCAGCAGGTCTTGAACATCACCCCTCTGCGGGAACGCTAGCACGCTCATCTCATTCACTCCTCTCGATGACTACGGGCAGTCTCGGTACGGGCGGCGCCTTTCTCGGAAAGCACGGAAGCATTAGCGGTTCTTGTTTGTTTGCGGTGACGAGACTGATCCGCATGAAAACTTCGGCGTTCGAACTCTTCAATTCCGAGCTTTGCAGCGGCTGTCCCGCCGGATCGGGATCCGTTCTGACTGTGAACTTCAGTGTGTAAGGTTCGGAGTCGAATCCCTGGTCGCACTCTGCCTGTGTGCCGGCGCGCTTCAACATGAAACCGTGTTTCAGAAGAAACGAGAACAGCGACCAGCGATCGTTGTAGTCAAACACTGCGATCCGATCTTGTGCTTTGACGGCTGCCGGAGTCGCGCCGGTGACCGGCACCACCGGCGAGTTGTTGGCCCAGCGAAGCGTCAGCCGCACCGGATCGCCGAAGATCCAGCGACCCTCGACATCGTCGCTGAGATACGCGAACTTCTTCTTCCCGACTTCAAACTTCCAGTCGATGATCTGATTCGCGCCAATCTCCTGTTCCGCGTTGACACGAAACTGCACGCGGAAATCGAACATCGGGCCCTGCTTCTTTTCGAGAAACGGCGCGAAGAACTCACGCACGGCGGTCATCTGGTCCAGAAACTCTGCGGCGCCCTGCGGGGCAGCTCCGAAATCAGCGCTGCGCGCCAGGGCCGCGCGGGCGGCTTTCTCCTTCGCGTCAAACAGGCGGAAGAACTTCAGCATCTCCCACGGATCGAGGTCGGGATAGTTTGGACGCGTACTCAGATCCGTAAACGGAAACCCACCGGCAAGACTCTTGTTGAACGCGTCTTGAATTTCGCCGTAGTTCTCGAGCGCGATCAGCGTATCGTTCACCGCCTTAACACGTGCGAGCTCGTTGCAGCGACGATAGAACTGCGCGCGCATCGAGTTTCGAATGCGCAGGAAGTAGTCTCGCGAAGAGTCGCCCGTCACTTTGAGAGTCGACGAACAACTATCGATGCTGACGCGGTCCATGTCAGTGGCGATGAACGACTCGAGCGAGGAGATCGGATTGCCGGGTAACTTGTTGTCAAACGCATCGAGATCGGTGAGGATTTCATTCCAATCAAACGAAACATCAGACTGCGTATCGATGTTCTGCGAAGCGGAAAACGTCAGCAGCGGCACGGCGAGGTCGCGCGCGAGAAACGCGATATTCTTTCGCTGCAACGCGAGATAGCCGTTCAGGTCGTCAAGGGCAGGCAGATCATAAGCAACGAAGGAAATGGGTTGACTGCCGTTCCACCACGCGAAATCCGTGCGCTTCATCGAGTAGAACTGCTGCGCCACAAAATCGCGGTAAATGGCTCGCAGCAGATACGCAACCTGCACTGACAATGCGCTGCGCAGTTCTCCGTCAATGCCGAGACCGGCTGAAATCTGTAGTACGCGGGCGAGAGTCGGTTGTGCTTCCTGAAGACTCTTGATTTCCGCGATCAGGCTCGCACGGAGCGCGGACCCCTCGGCGCCCGGCGCCGCCAACTGGTACTTTCGCGCCTCGCGGAAGAGCCGGCTCATTCGCGTTTTCAAACGCGTTTTCGCAGCCTGCTTCACTGAGGTGTTGAGATACTCGGCGCGTTCGTAAGACTTGGTCTCGACGAAGTTTTCGTACTGGTCGTACAAAGCGATCGCCTGTTTCAGTGCCTCCTGGTCCCAGATGAGCACGCGCCGCACGAGGTGTTGATAGCGGACCGGCTCAGGAGGAAGCGCCATCGATATCTCATCCCCCACTTCGTCTCGCGACATGAAGTCCTCGCGCCGCAGGTCCTGGAGCGCTTTCCTCAATTCGCCCAGCGCGGAGGAAAGCGTCATGCCGTGGAACGGCGAGTGAGGATCGAAAACATACGTCGACAGCCAGGTGTATTCGGGCCGGCTGAGCAGCGCTTCAGTCTCTGCGATGTCGTTGAGGTGGTCGTACGTAACGCCCTTTTGACTGAACGATGCCGCGTAGAAGTCCTCGACGAGATCGCCAACTCGATTCGCGCTCTCTTTGTAGAAGCGCGTTGAGTCGATCGACCGTCCGGTCGCTTCAAACACCGCATGCTGGTAGAGATAATTGTTCTGCTCGAACTGCGGTGGTATGGGCGTGTGGTCCAGGTAAGTAACGAGCTGGCGCAAGGTGTTGAGTGAATCAGGATCTTTGCCGACGAGACGATTGTAAAGTTCGAGGTTGACGCGAAAATCACCCAACTCCTCCACGTAGAGACTCAACTGAAAGTCAGGCGTGACGTGCGTTGCCGAAGCGACGGCTGTTTCTTCCGGGATCGCTGAATCGTTGAGACTCGCATCAACTTCACTTCTCGAATGATCCGGATGTGCGCGTAGGAGGCTCTTCGCTTGTCGCTCCATGTCGACCCGCAACGATTCAAAGATGACGTACTTGAAAACCGCGCCGATAGAGTTTTCGAGCCGCCTGTTGACACGGCTGAACCATGAGCTGGGAATGAACGCAGAACCAAACCTGTTCGCGTTCAGATTGGCCATGCCGGTGAGCAATTTTGTTTCTCCATTTTCCAGCAACTGCTCCTGACGGTTTTGCCAGTCCTCGGCCTCGGACCAGGTTCGATTACCGACCGAACGTTGTGTATCGACGTAGTAGACTTCGATCTTCTTGAGGTCGGCTTCCTCTTGAACCAAAAACCGGTAGAGTTCCTCTTCCTGCCGAGCCATGCCGCTGTAACTGAGCGCGAGCCCTGTGCCTCCGACCAGCACAATGAACAACGAGAGCACCTGCGCGGCGAGCGCGGTGCGATTCCGCGAAAGAGCAATACGGCGGATGGGTTGGGCCAGACTGGATTCGATAAAGATCTTTTTCCTGAAGAGATCGGTAAGGAAGACGGGTTTTCTTTGTATGGCGCCGGGCGCAGTCGTCTGCAGTGGTTCGACTTTATTGGCCGGCGGGATTATTTCGGCCAGTATCGCACTTTCAGTCACTGCTTCAACGGGGGGTTCACCACAAAAGTAAAGCCCGCGGAAGAGATACGACTCGTGGTACGCGCTCTGTTTGAAGAGGCCTTCGAGGTAAACGCCCAGCGACTCGGACATCGACTGGATCGCCGCGGGGAACAAAAACAGATCGTCGGCGTCCTGAATCTCATCGCGTTCTGCATAAATCTCAAACTGTAGCCACGAAAGATGCCTGTGCAGGCTGTCGAACGCCTCATTAAGCATTTCCGGTTTATACGCAGTTTCAAGTGAAGCGGAATTGGACCAGCCAAACATCTGCGTATGCAGTCTTTCCGGAAGCTGCCGGCAGAAACTGTTGAAGCCCGTGATCTCATCGCATTTAGTGACGAGAATGTAGACGGGTAAGCGCATACCCAAAATCTTTTGGGCCTGCCAGAGTTTCTTGTAGAGGCAGTGCGCCTTTTGCTCCAGGCGGTTCCGGCGTTCGTGGTCCAACTCACCCTCGTTCAGTAGATCCATGCACGAGATCGTCAGGACGAGGCCGTCGAGCGGGCGCTGCGGCCGGTGCTTCTGCAACAACCGCAGGATCGTGTTCCAGCCGCGGTGATTCGCGGTGCCGTCATGACGCAGTACGAAATCTCCGGCAACGTCTATGACAACACCCTGGTCAAAGAGGTACCAATTCAGGCGCCGATTTTGTTCAATCAGCTCGTTGACCTGGATATCAAGACCGTTGCTCTCGAGCAACGACGTCTTTCCGGATTTGGACTCGCCCGCCAGCACGTACCACGGAGCGCGATACCGATAGTCGCGGCCGGTTACGTACGTCTTGAGTGTTCGTAGAGCGCGACGGAAAGATGTGCGCAGTTCGATGTCCGCGGTGTGTTGCAGGAAGTTGGTACCGGAGGATTCTTTCTTCTCGGGTTCAACATTGGCGGAGGGCTCGACGACAAATGAGACTTTGCGCGACCGCCTGATCACCAGATATAGAAATACCGCGGTGCCTGCCAGCAGTAAGAAAATCGCAATCAGTATCAGTAAGACGATGGGGGCCGTCATGATTACCTTTGCAGAGGATCAGTTAGTTGGCGGCGGAAGCGAGTCCAACCGTTTCTTTATGTCGAGGATCTGTTGGTTCGTGTAGTCGACCCGAGACGTCAGCTTCATCCAGATTCCGTGCGACACAGCGACATAAGCCACCACGACGAAAGCAAGAACTGCCAGCCACACTCGTGGGTTAGTAAGTTTTTTACTCTTCTCAGTTCGTAAATTCTTGACGTAAGAATCAGGGAAAGCGATTTTCGCGTCGCCTTTCAAATCCTGCGGCTGGCGAAAGACAAAAGCGAACAACTCCTGTCGATACCGTCGCAGTCGTCCGTGATCGTTCAGTCCGTGGTACTTGCCGCGGAAGCCAAGCGACAACGTGGTGAGATACACGGCGGCCAAACTCTTGTCACCCGGATCGCGATCGCGCAAAAGACGGTCCAACTTGTCGAAGAACAGTTCGCCGGCGATATGCGACTGAAAGAGCGCCTCCTCCAGCAGGTTCGACGCCCACGCTCGTTTGCCTTCCCAGTTCAGGTGAATGAAAACGTCGTCGGCGAAAGCCGCCATCACGTATTGGGCCTCGAAATAGTTATCGGTCGGTTTACCGGCAACGCGCAGGATCTGAAGGGCATTGCGGCGGAAGAGCGCGATCAGGTTTTGCCAAACCAGCAGCGCAAGTTTCGACTGTTCGGGAGATGGTTCACGTTCGGAGTCAACCATGCCGCGCACGGCGAGAGACGTGAGCTTTTCGCTTCCGGTAAAGCTCTGTAGCAGAGCCGGATCGATGTTTGGAAGTTGGCCCGTAACCTTATCGACCGCGTGGCCGTTGCCATTGGCGGGTGTTTCCTGCAAAGCGACTTCGGTCACGGGGAGCTCGCTGTCTTTGATCAACTGCTTGAGACGAATGATCTCCGAGTAGAACTCGCGAAATTGCGTTAGCAGAAATGATTCGTTTGATTGGCTCGCATTCATCGCAGATCCCTTAACGTTCCGAAAATAGGCATCGAACTTGGACCGGTCAGTGCTGGCTGTTGTCGTGGTTGGACCGGTCAGTGCTGGCTGTTGTCGTGCTTGGACCGGTCAGTGCTAGCTGTTGTCGTGCTTGGACCGAGTCAGTACCAGCGCTTCATGCTTGGACCATGTCGTACTACCCGCTACCGCGCTGCGTGCTTGGACCATGTGTACCCACTACCGCGCTACGTGCTTGGACCATGTGTACCCGCTACCGCGCTACGTGCTTGGACCATGTGTACCCGCTACCGCGCTACGTGCTTGGGCGAGGTCAGTACCGTA
>Ga0105237_10007232_pt1 | contig 12180 bp, 11 predicted proteins | sample KBSC24metaG_FD_81520 | JGI IMG/M metagenome (GOLD analysis project Ga0105237, IMG submission 81520) | Corn rhizosphere microbial communities from Kellogg Biological Station, Michigan, USA - KBS C2-4 metaG | ecosystem: Host-associated > Plants > Roots > Rhizosphere > Soil | place: Michigan, USA...
CAGGCAGGTGGCTGTCGTGGCATGGTCGCCCGTGCCAAAGGCCATCCCGGCGGGAATCACCAGCACGGCGCGCCCGGGGTGCGCCTTCTCAATTTGGGCGCGCTCACGTTCGCTGCCGACGACGACGAGTTTCTCCCGCACCTTGATCGGGGCGCGCACTGCTTGACTCACAGCGCGCAGCTTCTTCTGGACGGCTACCGTCCCTCCGAAAGCCTTGTGAAGCCGCCCAGCTTGCGCCTTGGTCAGTTGAAACGCTTCCAGCCGGATGGTTTTCGCGCCGGCGAGCGCGGTGATGGCCAGCCGGTCGCTGACTTCCTGCAACCGCTCCACCCAGGCATCCTCCCATTTGGCCGCGCCGAGCTTCCGCCAGGTGTAGTGAACGGCGGCACTCACTTTTTGCGGAACGTGATGATGTGCTGGCGGGGCAGGACCTCCAGGCTTTCCACAAATTGCAACTCCGGTTGGATGGCCATTTCCTTTTTCACCTGGTCCACGCTCATCTTGTGGACTTCCTTGATGGGGACGCTCGGATCTTCCTTGCGGTATTCGACGAAGACCAGGCGCCCGCCCGGCTTCAGCCCGGCAATCATGTTCCGCACCATCTCCCACGGATGATCGAACTCATGGTACACGTCGACCATGATCATCGTGTCGCACGAAGCGGCTGGCACTTTGGGATCGGTTTCCGCGCCGAGGATCGGCTTCACGTTGTCGATCCGGAACATCGCCATCCGCTTTGCCAGGAGGTCGAGCATTTCCTGCTGGATATCGACTCCGTAGACGAAGCCCCCGGGAGTGATCTTCTTCGCGATTTTGCGGCTGATGTAGCCGGAGCCGCACCCGATATCGGCCACGACTTCGCCGGGACGGAACTTCAAGGATTCGACCATGAGATCGGATCGCTCCTCCTCTTCCCGCTCCGGCCGCTCCAGCCAGTCTGCCGCCTGGTGGCCCATTACGTGGGCGATCTCCCGGTCCATGTAGAAGACGCCGATGCCGTTGATGTCGTGTTCCTCGCGCTTCTCATAGGCCCCCTTTGGCGGCTGCAGTTTATCCTGCGCCGCAACGGGAAGGAGCAGGGCGGTAGTTAGGAGAGCGATGAGAAGGGGCGGGGAGTGCAGGCGCATGATGGGGAGAGGTTTCTGTTGAAGAAACACGGATGGCAATGTCTTGTCGATGCAGCCTGTGACCAAGCCGAAACTCTTTCGCCTGCTGCGGACCTTGGGGATCACCTACGTCCTGCTCTGCGTGCTGGTCGGCGTTTTCCAGCGGCGCATCATTTACTTTCCGTTTCACAGGACCGAGACCGAGATGCTCGCCGAGGGCAACAGCCTTGGATGCCGCCCCTGGCGCGACGCGAACGGAACGATCATCGGCTGGAAGAGTGCGCGAAGCCGTGGCCACGCCGCCAATCGACTGGTGCTCTTCCATGGGAACACGGGATTTGCCCTGAATCGCATCCATTATCTCTACGGGTTCGAACAGCTCGGCGAGGGGCGGCTGTGGGAAGTGTACCTCTTCGAGTATCCCGGCTTCGGAGCGCGCCCCGGCGACTTGGGCCAGCAGCCTTTCATCGAGGCGGGTTTGCAGGCCATCAAGACGCTGAAGGCTGAGGACTCCCGGCCGATCTACCTTCTCGGTGAATCGCTCGGCAGCGGCCTCGCCAGTGCGCTGGCCCAACGCGAACCGCAGAGCGTGGCGGGCCTGTTCCTGCTCACTCCCTACGCCCGGATGGGTGACGTCGCCGCCCACCGCTTCGGCTTCCTGCCCGTGCGGCTGATGCTCCGCGATCCGTGGGATAACATCACGGCGCTACGGGATTATCATGGCCGTGCGGCCATGCTGATCGCGGAGGATGACGAAGTCGTGACCGCCCGACAGGGGCGGCTCCTGTTCGACAGCTTCACCGGTCCGAAGCGGATGTGGACGGAGCCGGGTGCCACGCACAATACGGTCGATTTCAGCGCGGATGCGACCTGGTGGCGGGAAGTCTCCGATTTTCTGCTTGATGACACACGCGCGCACTTGTCGACGCCGTGACCCGGGGCCACACTCCGCCCCAAATGCAGTTCATCCGAGATATTTACGCAGCCGCTCGTCCGGCGGGTCGACCCGTGCTTTCCCTCGAATTTTTCCCAACGAAGACGGAGGAAGGAGAACGGGTACTTCTGGAAAAGACCATCCCGGCATTGCTCGCGATGCGCCCGGACTACTGCTCCGTGACCTATGGCGCAGGCGGCAGCACCCGCGACAAGACGCTCGGCATCGTGGATCGCATCCAGCGTGAACACAGCCTTCCGGCGATGATGCATCTCACGTGCGTGAATTCGACGCGCGAGGAACTCGGTGGAGTCCTCGCCGATGCGCGCGCCCGCGATGTGCGGAACATCCTCGCGCTGCGGGGCGATCCCCCGGGCGGTGGAGACTTCGTGAAGACCGAGGGCGGCTTCGAGTATTCCCGCGAACTGGTTGCGTTTGTCCGCGAACAGAACGGCTTTTCCATCGGTACCGCGGGTTTTCCCGAGGGCCACATCGCCTGCACTGCGGGCAAGCATCAGGATTGGCGATATCTCGCGGAGAAAGTCCAGGCCGGCGCGGATTTCGTCCTCACGCAGCTCTTTTTCGACAACGCCGATTTCTACGAGTTTTATGACCACCTGGTCGGAAAGCTGGGGGTTACCGTCCCGATCATTCCCGGGATCATGCCGATCCTTTCCGCCGGGCAGACGAAACGCTTCGTCGCGCTGTGCGGCGCGAAATTGCCCGAACCGTTTATGCGCCGGCTCGAGGAACTCGGGGACGATGACGCCGCCGTGACGGCCTACGGGATCGAGTACGCCACCGAGCAATGCGCGTCGCTGCTGGAATTCGGCGTATCCGGCTTGCACTTCTACACGCTCAACAAGGCGCCCTCGATCCTCCAGATCGCCCGCAATCTCGGCCTCATCGAGAAATGAGCCTGCGGGTCTACGCCTACGAAAACTGCGATACCTGCCGGAAGGCGCTGAAGTTTCTCGCGGCGAAGAAGGTCGAGGCCGAGGTCATCCCCATCCGCCAGCAGCCTCCCACCGTGGTGGAACTGCGCAAGATGCTGGAGCATACCGGCGGAGATCTGCGCAAGCTCTTCAACACTGCGGGCCAGGATTATCGCGCGCTGGATATGAAAACGCGCTTGCCAAAACTCTCAGTCGACGAAGCACTGAAGCTGCTGGCCAGCAATGGCAATCTCGTGAAGCGCCCGTTTGCGCTCACCGCCAAGGCTGGAGTGGCTGGATTCAAGGAAGAGGAGTGGATGGAGTTGCTGAAGCAACTCTGATCGCAGATCGAGCGTCAGATCTCATCTTACTGAAAACAGTATCGACCATCGATTCGGTGTGGCGCGGCGAATAGTCCAAGGAGCGGTGGTTTTCCAACCACCGAACCACTGACGCGGTGAAGCCGCCAAACTTCCAGGGCTCCGGCGGTGCGGAACTGGCCGTGCGCGACCGCAATCTGTCAGCGGCGGTCGGCGAGCCGCTGACCGTAACGGGCGAGCCGCGCCGTTCCACCCAGAGTCCGGTCGCCGCACGTCCAGTGACGTCGCGGTTCGGCGAATAAATTGCTGGTCGCTCCGCTCGGTTCACCGCTACGTATGAACGCCTCGTCGCCTGTCCACGATCAACCACGGAAGGTACAAGATCGCAAAAGCCAAAAGAGCCACGCCATTGACCGTCGCCACGTACAACCAATGCGCCTGCGGAAAATAATCGAGGAGCGACGGCGTGATCGGAGGATGGGCGAGAAATCCGTAATTCTGCCCCGTCAACGCATTCGCCGTGAGCGCAGCGATGAGGTACATCTCCGACCAAAACAAGACCCGCGGCAGCGAGGCAGCCACCGGTCTCATGCCCTTGGCGAAGACCAGGAATAGCACGCCCACCACAATCCCCGCGTGAACCGCAAAAAAGGCGATGTGCCGCCACAAAGCGAGTGCGGGATCGATCGCGGGCGTCAGCAGTCCCTGGATGGTCCCAGCCAATCCCCAAAAATACGCCACCTCAAACCACCGCGGAGCCTGCTTCCAAAGTGCCACAGCGACGACCACCAGAGCCCAATCACAAAGATGCATCGGCAGCATCCCCGCCAACGCCTGCCGCTCGACGAGCCATTTCACCAAAAACTCCCCAACCTCAGTCGCCAGTAGAATCCCGGCGATCGATCGGGTCACACCGCGATCGAATCCCTCGGATTTCAACCGGCGGCTGGCCAGGCACAAACCCACCGGAGCGAGAAACGTAATCCCGAGAAAAATCAGATGAGTTGCAGCCACAATTCAATCTTTGTAGTTCCAGTCGCGGCCACAGATCACTGATTGATTCCTGTCCACCGAGGTGGCGGTTGAGGTGCTGGCGGTGGCCGGTGTCTTTGGGTGAGCCGATTACAGATTACTTCCTCACCTGCACCGCCGCCCCATCCGCCACGGCGTCCGGTGGATGCAAAATCACCCGCTGCCCCTCGTTCACTCCGCCGCGCACTTCCGCTGCGACGCCATTGTTATGCGCAATTTCGACCTTCGTTTGGCGCGCCTTTCCACTATCGAAGAGGAAGGTCATCCAGTCGCCACCGCGGCGGAACAGCGCCCCGGTCGGAATCTGAAGAACATTCTCGCCGTGCCAGGTCACGATGCGGGCTTCGACGCGGAAGCGGTCGCCCATCTTGGTTCCCGGCGGCAGCGGATCGATGAAATCGACGCGCACTTTTACGCGCTGTTCCTCCACGCCTAGCGAACTCACCTTGGTGTATCCGCCTGGCTCCACAATCGCCACTTTCCCGCGCAGCGGAGCCTCGCCGCCCCATTCCTCGATGCTGACATCCGCCCCCGGTCGGACACCCACGGCGTCGCTGGAGAGCAATTCGATTTCAGCTTCCATGTCGTTGGTGTCGCCGACTTCCATGATCTGCGTCCCCGCCGTGAGCATGCGCGCGCTTTCTTCGAAGACATTCAGAACGTAGCCGGTGACCGGGGCGATGATCTTGAGCGGATCGCTGTTCTCTGTCGCGGGCGTCTGTACCTGGGTGAGCGCAGCCTTCGCCTGGACGAGTTCGAAATCGGCGACCTGAAGGCCAAACTCAGAGGTATTGAGTTCGCGGGTGAGCACATTGACCTGGTTTTCGGCAGTATCCCATTCCTTGGTCGCGATCGCTCCGCTCTTCTTCAATTCGCGGGCGCGCACGAGTTCCTTCTGTGCCAGGTCCAGCGCCGCCCGGGCGCGTTCGATCTGCGTTTGACGCTGCATCTGCGCGGCTTCCGAGGCCTTGACCCGCGCCTCAGCCTCCGCACGGGCGCGGGGATCGAGGAAGCTGGCTGGCTGAGGTTGCACAGTCGCGAGAACCGTTTGTCCCGCGATGATTGGATCGCCCGCGCGCAGCGGGACGCGATTCAGATAGCCGGCCACCGGCGGAGTGACCAGGTACCGGTGCCGGATGCGCGTCTTGCCTTCTTCCAGCACGGTCACGGTCAATGGCGCGTGTGTGACGGCGCCAGCCTCCACGGGGACCGGCGTCGGACGGAGCGCCTGCACGAGAAGCAACAGCACGCCCGCCCCGATGGCGTAGGGCAGATAGCGGCGCCACGAACCCGTTTTGCGCGCCCGAGGGCGCGCCGCCGAAGAAGAAACGGGAGTGGAAGTGGTGGTTTTCATCATTCTCTAGCTTTAAGGACTCCAAGGAGATCGAGATTGGCGAGGCGCAGGCCGACCATTGCGAAGGAAAGGGTGGACGAGGACAGCACCACGACGATTGCCATGGCGAAACTGTGCGCGGTCAGGACCAGCGGCAGACGCACGCTTTCCGTGCTGGCGGTGTGAACGATCGCGGAAGCCAGTCCTGTCCCAATCCAGAGCCCGACCGGGATGGCCAGCAGGGTCAGGATCGCGAGTTCGCTGATCAAGACCGACGCCACCTCCCGCTGCGTGAACCCGATCACGCGCAGGGTCGCCAGATCGCGGCTGCGTTCGGACAGCGCGATGCGCGCGCTATTATAGACGACTCCAAACGAAACGATGATCGCGAAAGCAAAATAGATGCTGGTGATCTTTCCGATCATCTCCGCGGTGCTCTTCTTGAAACTGGCGCGCGTCGCTTCCTTGATGCCGACGCCCGCAATGCGCGGCGCCTCCTTGATCTCGGAGAGGAAGTCGCTCCAGCGATTGGTGTCCACGGAAAGGTAGGCTCCGCTGACCGTGCCGCCCTCGCGCATCAACCGCCGCAGGGCGCCGATCTCCATGTAAGCGGCCACGCCGGCGTAGTCGGTAATCGTGCCCTGCAAGGTCGCTTCGAGGCGCGGCCGGCGTCCTTCCTGCACCTCGAGGATGATCCGGTCGCCCACTTTCGCTCCGAGGATTTCCGCCAGCTTGGCCGACACGAGAAGACCGTCCGGAGGCAGGTCGATGGTGCGCTCTTTGTCATCGAGCAGATGATTCAGATACGCATCCCGGGGAAGACCCGTGACGCTCAAGCGCCGCGAATGGTGATCGAAACGCATGCGGGCCGGCACGCTGCGAAAGGGCTCGGCGGTCATCACGCCCGGCAGGCTGCGGATATCGTTGAGCGTGCTCGCTGAGCCGGGCTCGATCAGGCTCACCGTGACGTTCTGCCGCTGCGCCACGTCCCACTGGATGGAGAGCAAGTAGTGAATGCCGTCGGCCATGGCACCGGGCACGATGGGGATGCCGGTGGCGAGAGCGAGGCCGAACGCGGTGAAGAAGGCCTGCCAGGGACGTCGCTCCAGGTTGCGTAGCGCCATCCGAAACGTGGTGCTGACGAGGTGCGAGAGACCCAGTTTCTCCAGGATCGACGGCTTATACTCAGCGGGAGGTTCCGGTCGCATCGCTTCTGCCGGGGGCAATTGCACCGCTTGCCGCACTGCTCCGATGACCCCGAGGAATGCCGCGCCTCCACTCACGGCAAAGGCCACGGCGAACATGGCCCAATCCGGATGAAAATGCAGTTCTGGAAACTTGAAGAACTTGTGATACACGCTGACCACCCCGCTGCCGAGGAGCATGCCAGCGGCTCCGCCAAGGAGCGTGGCCACGGCGACAATGAAGATGGCAAACTTGAGGTAGTGAATGCCGACCTGCAGGGACGAATAGCCAAATGCCTTGAGCTGGGCGATCTGCTCGCGCTGCAAACGGATCAGCCGCGTGAGCACGGCGCTGGACATGAACGCCGCAATGCTGAGAAAGACCGCCGGGAACGCGAATGAAAGTCCGTGCAATACGCGCAACTCATCGTCGAGCCGCGTGGCTGAAGGATGGTCGCGCCGGCCGTAGGCGACGCGCCCCCCGTAGGGCGCGAGCACACGATCGACCTCGATCATCACCGCCGCGGCATCGCCACCGGGAGCCACATCCACGAGGACGTTGTTGAATGCGCCGTCGAGTTGAAAGGCGTCCGCCAGCGCCCGCTCATTCATCCAGAACACGCCGAACCGCTTGTTGTCCGGAAGAGTCTCGCCAGGGCGGGCCTCAAAGACGTACTCCGGCGAGAGCGCGACGCCGACGATTTTCAGCCGCTGTCTGGCGCCGTAAATCGTCGCATCGATCGTGTTCCCGGGCTCAAAGCCGTGCGCGAGGGCAAAAGCCTCACCAATGACGATCTCATCCGCGTGGCCAAATTCGGGAAAGCGGCCGCTCCGCAGATACAGCAGATCGAGCTGCTGCGGGCGATCATCGGGCAGGGAGATCACGGTGGCATCCGCCGGCTCCGCGAGTCCGGGAATATCGAGCTTGGCCGAACCCGTCACCCGCGTATCCACGGCCGCCACGTCCGCGATTTCCGCCAGGCGCGGGCGGACCGCATTCGGCGCGCGCTTCAAGTCACAGAAGACGTCCGCAAATCGGTGCTCCGAGTAGTAGGCATCGCGCGTCGACTCCAGCGAAAGGATGAGGCTGCGCGCCATGATCATCATCGCCAGCCCGCAGGCCATCACGACGCTGACCGCGATCATCTGGCCTTTCATCTTGCCGATGTCGCGGAGGAGCTTGAGGTCGAGCGCGGAGAGCATGGGCGGAAGTAATCAGTAATCAGTCTGGGAAGTAATTAGTCCCGCCCCGAGCCATACGTGGGGTGTCCGCGGGCTCCTGATTACTGACCACTGATGACTGATTACTGTCCTCATCGGGTCACCACGCCAGCGACCGCACCGGGCGCCGGTTCTTGTTTTCCTGCACGTCGATAATGTGGCCGTCGGAGAGATGGATCACGCGGTCGGCCATATCGGCGATGACGGCGTTGTGCGTGATCAGGACGGTGAGCGTGCCGAGGGTTTGGTTCACGTGCTCGATTGCTTCCAGGACGGTGATGCCCGTTTTCACGTCGAGTGCGCCCGTTGGTTCGTCGCAGAGCAACACTTCGGGATGCTTGGCAATGGCGCGCGCGATAGCCACGCGCTGTTGCTGGCCACCCGACAACTGCGACGGAAAGTGATCCATGCGAGTCTCAAGTTCCACCAGGGTCAGCGCCTCTTCCGAGGTCATCGGGTCGCGCGAAATTTCGGTGATGAGGGCGACATTCTCCCGAGCGGTGAGGCTGGGGATGAGATTGTAGAACTGGAAAATGAATCCGACAGCGTCGCGTCGGAAGCGTGTCAACTCGTTCTCGTTGGCCGCGGTCAGGTCGAGCCCGCGATAGGTAAGCGTGCCGCCGGTCGGCGTGTCGAGGCCACCGAGGATGTTGAGCAGCGTGGATTTGCCGCTGCCCGACGCTCCGAGGAGCACGATCAATTCGCCTGGGTACAGGTCGAGGTCTACCCCATCGAGGGCGCGAATCTCCGATTCGCCGCTCGGGTAGACTTTGGTCAGCCCGCGCGCGGCAAAGAGCGCCTCGCGACCGGGCTCCGAGCGGTCCAGGATTGGCGGCGGCTCTAGGACTGGCGGCGGGGCAGTTTCCATTTGGAGATGAACCAATTGACGACGCGAAGCATGTTTTCCTCGGACGGCCGGGGGGCGATAGGATCAGGCGTTCCCGCAAAGAATCCCGCGAGCGCAAAGAAGAGGATCTCCGTGTCGTCCTTTGGTTCCGCAGAGGGCAGGCAGCCGGTGCGGCGACCCTCCTCAATGATGGCCTCAAGGATCGACTGTGCTTCCTGCGTCATTTCCGCAATGGTATCGGGGATCAACCGCAGAACGGCGCGGGTCAATTCAGCGATGGCAGGTTCCTCGCGCACCGCCTCGACGGTGTGAAAGCGGATGCGGAGAAACTCGCGCAACTTTTCATCCGCCGCGAGCGGCTGGCGCAGGACGCCTTCAAACTGGGAATGCAGAAGCTGCCGATGCTCCTCCACCCAGGCCAGAATCAGCGCATCCTTGTCTGGGAAGAACTTGTAGATCGTCCCGACGGCGATATCCACGTCGTGGGCGATATCGGACATCGTCGTCGCCTTGATCCCAAAACGGCCAAAGCGCCGCTTGGCGGCATCGAGGATGCGAGCGCGCTTGGAATCCTTTTTGGCGGTGAGAAGAAGGCTCGGCATGAAGAAGTGAATATTTCGCTCGGATATTCATTTCGCATGAGATGACGGGGGCGTAAAGGGGGGAATTGTGAATATCGGATGCCGCGCGAATTGTAGCGCGAGCGAGCGAACAAACTGGAGGGTCGGTGCTCCGTCACCGCCCTAACTTCAGCGGGCGGAGGTGGTGGGACGAGACGTGCCACAACTATTTGCTCAGCCACGCGACCATCCTACGATTCATGCCACTCAAGAATCTCGATCTCCCCGGCCCATGGCCAATCTTCTGGCTTTGCCACCAAATCGTGTCGAACGGGATTACACCGAACATACTCCCACTTCGCCGCGTAACTCTCACCCTGCCGCAACTGCGTGGCCCACTCGTTCTCCTGCCAGATCGGGTGTTCCTCTCGTCGCGGCCACCGTTGCGAGGCACGGGATTTCCAGAATTTGATCCATTTCTCGAGTGGCACGTCTCTGTTTCGTGGGCCGCAAAAGAAATGCAGATGATCCGGCATGATCACATATCGACCGATGACCCACGCGTCGGCTTCGCGCCATGCATCCAGAATCACGGTCACCGCATCCTCGCGGTCGAAGATGCACTTTCTACTGTTCGCGCAAACCGTGACAGAAATGATGTCTGAGCGATTGCCGCTCTCGTGGACCGGCCAACGTGCCGGTCGATTGCGACCGGGCTCCCGATACGGATTGGGTGGGGAGGACGGCATGGGCGGTGTTGTAACACGAAGCCACGAAACGCTCCACCATACCGGTATTGCCGCGGGGGAGGCGTGGTGAGCAACAACCGGACAGCGGTGCTCCGTCGCCACGTTTGTCCTCCGACTCCGCCCACGGATGTTAGGGCGGCGACGGAGCGCCGACCCTCCAGCCCGTTTACGACCGCAAGTGCGATGGCCAATCGCTTCTACTTTCGTGCCGGCTCCTATTGCGCTGGTGCCGGAGCCGCCCCCGCCGCCGGCTTCGCCTCAGCCGCCTTCGGCTTGTAATCCATGTTCGTGCTGATGGAGGCCGGGTCGAACGTCACGGGGGCGCCGCCAGCGGGGATCTCGATCCCCGCGGTCCAAAGGATGCCATTCGTCACGAAGCGGCGCTGGCTTTCGACGGACCAATTGCGGTGCAGGTCGCATCCCGTGAAGCCGAAGCTGCGGCCGCCGTTGGGGCGCTCGTAGGCCCAGCCGATGACTTCCGCCCGGCCGTTTTGCGCCTTGGCGTCGGCCGAAGTGCGGCTCTTGTCGGGCACCTGGCCGGCCAGCAAGGGTTTCGCACCGGGTGCGAAGTGCAGATTGTAGAGCCAGCCGTCGAGCGGCGCGGCGAAAGTGGTGACGCCGCGCGTGGTCGGATGCTGCGGAAATTCGCTGAACTCCATGTCCCAATGGCCGCGGCAGCCGATGTCGCTTTGGAACGCCGCTCCCAGCCAGGATTTCATCTCGTCGGCATGGTCATTCGGGATATCGACCGATTGATGCAGCATCACGAAACCGGCGCCGGCATCCATCAAGGATTTCATCTTCGCCCAGCGTGCGGGTTCGAGAAACGGCAGCTTCACGCCGCCATCGGCATAGACGACCACGGCCTTCGCGCCGTCGAGAATGGACTCATTCTTCGGCCAGCCCTCGGCGACCAGCACCGGCCACACGCCCGGAGTTTGTTTCAACCAGTTCATCATCAAGGCGCACCCCGCAAAATATTCATGCTGGCCGGGCTTGTTGCTCGTGGAGCCGGCGATGAGCACGATCTTCGCGAGCTTGGGATCGGGCGAGGCGGCTTCGAGTGGGACGCGGCGTTGCTCCTCGGTGAGTTCCGCGCGTGCGCAGAGGGTCAGGGACAGGAGGGCGAGGAGGAGGGTGGGGGTTTTCATGCTTTGAAGAGATCGTGAACCACCTGGCCGTAAACGTCGGTGAGCCGAAAATTGCGTCCGGCGTAACGGTAGGTGAGCTTTTCGTGGTCGAGGCCGAGCGCGGCGAGCACGGTCGCGTGCAGGTCGTGCATGTGCACTTTGTCCACCGCGGCGTGATGACCAAACTCGTCGGTTTCGCCGTAGGCGAGACCCGGCTTAAAGCCGCCGCCGGCGAGCCAGATGCTGAAGCCCGCGGGATTGTGATCGCGTCCGGTGCCATTTTTCTCGGCGTACGGCGTGCGGCCAAATTCACCGCCCCACCAGACAATCGTATCCTCGAGGAGTCCACGCTGTTTCAAGTCGGCGAGCAACCCGGCCACCGGCTTGTCCACCGCCTTGGCATGGTCGCCGTGTTTCTTGAGGTTGGAGTGCTGGTCCCATGCGGGATTGTTCGTATTGTCCGCGTAATTCACCTGGATGAAGCGCACACCGGCCTCGCACATGCGCCGGGCGAGCAGGCACTGCCGGCCGAAGTTATCGGTCTTGTCCTCGCCGACTCCATAGAGCGCGAGCGTCTCGGGCGATTCTTTCGAAATGTCCATGACCTCGGGAGCGGTGCCCTGCATGCGCCACGCCAGTTCGTAGCTGTTGATCACGGCTTCGAGTTCGCTCTCGCCCGGTTTTTGCGCGAGTTGCTCCGCGTTCAGGTCGCGCAACAGGTCGAACTGGCGCTTCGCATCGTCCATCGAGCGCGGCGGTTGGAGATTGCGAATCGAGGCTTCCTTCGCCGGCACCCCCGCGCGGCCGATCGCTGTGCCCTGGTAGATCG
>Ga0105237_10007235_pt1 | contig 12175 bp, 6 predicted proteins | sample KBSC24metaG_FD_81520 | JGI IMG/M metagenome (GOLD analysis project Ga0105237, IMG submission 81520) | Corn rhizosphere microbial communities from Kellogg Biological Station, Michigan, USA - KBS C2-4 metaG | ecosystem: Host-associated > Plants > Roots > Rhizosphere > Soil | place: Michigan, USA...
GAAATCCTGCAGCCCCAAACCGAAAAAGGAATTTCGCCGCGCGTCGGATTCCTCCGAGGCGCATCTCTTCCGCGGCGCGAATGGGAACTATATTCTCCATCGCCTGAAATGCGATGTTCACCGGCCCGATGACATTTTGAGTGGCTCGAACTCCGCCCGCGGCCTGCGGTCCGGCGACGCTTGCGCCCACCAGCATTGCGCCCTGATACACCATCCATTGCAGTTGATTCGCGATTCCGAGATCGATAGAGAGACTGCGAATGCGGCGCCATGAGGTGATGGTCTCGATGCGAGAACTGCGCAACCGCTCTAGCACTGGGCCCAACAGAAATGCGATTCCAGATGTCAGAGCAATCGTCCAGAACGCGGTGCCTACAGTCAACCAATGCGCTGCCCACAGAATGCCCAGGACAAGCACTTGGCCGCCGTAGCTAATGGCATCGTTCCACACCGAATCTTGCGCCTTGCCAACGGTGAAGTAGTAGCGGCGAAGCCAGTCCTGCAAAAGATAAAGTGCCACCGCTAGAGAGAAGGGCAGTACGAATCGCGACGGAACGCCGGTGCGGTCGACCATCATATAGATAACGGTGGCGCCGACGGTTGTCACCGTTGCAATCGCGCAGAAGATGAGTTGCACGCCGTAAACGCCACGCACAAACGTATGTCGCTCATCGTCCCTGCCACAGAGCGATCCCAAGGTGATCATTGGCGACGAGATGAAGCTGAGCTGGACGCTATTGGCGAGAAGAAGAATAACGTAAGCGATTGTGAACTTGCCAAATGCCTCCAGGCCGAGGCCGCGAACGAGGATGATCCCGGTAAGGAAGTTACAGGCACTTACCAGGATCTGATCAACTATCGTTTGTGCGCTTCGGCCTCGCGCAAATTTCTGCAGCCGCAATCCCCGGAGTTCCACGAACTCAAGACCTCCGCGTTTTCTGGGCGATCATGCAGACCGCTTTTGTTGCAGGCAGGGAGCCGAGGATCGACACCCGCAGATCCGATCGTAGCACCGTTATCCCGCAATCTGCTGTCGGCCCTGAAGCGCGCGCAGCGACCAGCGGACCGGCTTAGGCACGGCAGCAGGCTTGCGTGCCAGCTCTCTCATCAGGTCAATATTGGTGATGATACAGAGGAAGATCGCGACCTCATAACCCATCCAGCCAAGAATCCCTGTAGACATGATGGTCGACATCCAGACGTGGATGATGAGCACATAGGTCCCTGCGAATTCCGGGTGAACGTTCCATGCCGTCCAAGCTCGGAAGGACGCAACCACGAGCAGAGCAGCTCCGAGGAGGAAGCCAATAATCCCCAGGCCTGTCAGCACTTCCAGGAAGCCATTGTGCAACGAGCTCATTTCTTCGAGGTACAAGTTTCCGATATGCGCGATAACGGTCTTGCCGCCGACACCTCCGCCGACACCTAAGAGCGGATACTTTTCGAATTGGCGTACCGCAGCTGTCCAGACGATCGTACGACCGCTGAGAGTGACGAAGCTTGATGAACTCTGCTGGCCCTGAAGTCGCGTTACAACTTCCGTCGAAAACATGATGCCCATTACAGCTACGCCGGCGACGGAAAGGATGCCGATCATCTTCGACTTTTTGAAGACCACGAGGAGTACTGAAAGAAGGAGAATGCCCAACGATGTGCGGCTCGCCGAAACGCTAAACAAGCTCAACGCGAAGATGAGCTGAGGGATCGCGGCCCTGCCGCGGATGCGATGCGCCTGCCATTCAGCTATTACAACGAGTATCAGCGCACTGGCTACATACCCGAGTCCGTTTCCCGACAAGAACGGTGCCTGGGCCGTAGTACTTGTGACCAGGCCTGCGCGATGCTGCACGAATGCATGCAGGCGAAGGCAGAATCCGAGCACGGCCAAAGTGCCCAGCAATGACATTACGAGAAGCGTTATCTGGCGAAGTCCTTCGATGCGCGCAACTGCGTGCTCTCCGCGGGACGCTTCAAAGAACACCATCCCGGCAAGGAGTAGTTCTGCGCTTTTGCCGAGGGTCTGGATCGGAATAGCCGACCAGGCTGTCGAAATAAAGTAAAGTCCTGCAAAGGCGAGATAGCCAAGGCGCAAATCGGTATCGCGCATGGGAGCTACTCGCGGTTTGAACAATAGAAGAAGAAACGCGATGACAATGGCAGGGGTGCGAATGAGCAGAATTGCTTTTGCGCTGCTATGACCCGCACCTCCCCCGGAAAGATCTTCCACCTGCAGCATTGCGCCCAGCAAAATGCAGAAGAGAGCAATGCCAGGTAATCCTGTGACGCTAAAGGCAGAGCGCCAGGATTTCAGGTTCCATGGAAATACCGAGAATGCCATTGTGCTATCCATTGATTTCTCAGCGCCTCAGCGTGTGACGTAAATTGCTGCCGATGTAGTCTGCGCCACTACGCCTGTGGTGGAACTCAGCACCGTCTTTACGCGGCTGACGGGAACATAGACGATGTCTCCTGCCGACAAGGACAGGGGAACTTCTTTCCCTTCCATGATCTTTTTGTAGGAAATGGGAATCTCGAGCATTTTCCCATCGGGCTGTTTTTGTACAACGCGTAGCGCCCCAACCTTTGCCTGAAGGGCAAGACCCTGGGCTAGTGAAATTGCCTGCGCGACATTGAGTTCTCCCTGTTCTTGCATCGCGTAGCCGCCCGGGCGATTGACTGCACCGAGGACGTACACAACGCCTGCGCGTTTCACAATAACGGTGTCGCCTGGGTGGATCATCACATCCCGAATTTCGCTGGTGTCGCCACCTCTCGAATAGTGGTAGGACTTGGTCGGCGGGTCTCCGTCGGAGCGCTTTACCTCAATCACATTTCCGGCGAGCTGAGTCACTCCGCCGGTCATGCCGATTACATCAAGCAGACTGTGAGGCGCGAGCAATTCAACCTTGCCGGGACTCTGCACTTCTCCCATTACTGTCGCAGATGTGGTTGCGAATTGCTGCACGTCGATGCTGATCTGGGGATTTTTGAGGATTCCCTGATCCTTGAACGCTTTTTCCAGAGCCTGCTTCGCCTGGACGACGGTATCGCCAGCAATGTGAACAGGCTTGAGAAAAGCGATGTTTACGTTGCCTTCATTATCTACGCGGGCCGGCCCAGAAAAGTCCGGCTCATCGTACACGAGAACATTCAAAAGAAAACCCGGTGCGAGTTTAAGACCTGCGAAGTCCTCGGGAACGCTTACCACGCTGCTGGGATTATTCGCTGGCGGGGCAAGTCTGCCTTCGGGCTGAGCCGGTGCAGACTGCTGGCTTCCATTTGGCTGAACCGCTTGCGCGATGGCTGCGGGTTGAGTTCCATACGCCGCGAGCACTCCAAGCGCAAAAGTGGCTAAACCCGTCTTTCCGGTGGATAAGAGATAGGGAAGTTTTGAATTAAGCATCGAGGTAATCTCCATTTCCGTGGTGACCGTACGCGTCAAAGTAGTCGATGGAGTTGGTATCAACTCCGTTGAGCACGATACCTACTGCACGGGATCCGCTCATCTCCAGCACATTGGATAGGCTCTTGAGCACCGTGCGGGTGGTCTGCCGGGCGCGAACGACGGCAATGGTTGCGCCGAACTTCTCAGACAGGACACGTGCATCCGTCAGCAACAGGATTGGCGGGCTGTCCGCGATGATCAGGTCGTATTCGCTGGTAAGCGTAGTCAACAATTGATCGAATTCAGTGGATTCGAGCAGTTCGGCAGACGCAATGGTTTCAGAGCCGGCCGGTAACAGCGAAAGGGTGGGCAAAGTGCGGTGCGCATAAATGCAAGACGCGGCCTTTGCTTTTCCAATCAGAACATCGCTGAGTCCAGGAGAGCAGGGACGATCGAAGAAATCGTGGAGATGAGGCTTGCGCATATCAGCATCAAGCAACAGCACCCGCTTTCCTGAAAGAGCAAATGCAACTGCGGTGTTGTAGGCGACGGTCGACTTGCCTTCGCCGAAAAGGGGGCTCGTTACCAGAAGCGTGCGAAGCCTTCCGGATTGCGATGCTACCTGAATGGCAGTGCGAAGCGAACGGAACGACTCTGCACCAGCTGACCGTGGGTCGTTGATGAGCGGGCTGCTCTCAAGGTTGCTGCCGCCTGAAGGCAATGAACGGACGCCTGGCGAGGTGGGAATATTGCCAAGCATGGGAAGGTTTGCGCCGCTCTGAAGTTGCAGAGCAACGGTGACGGTGTCATCCATGTGTTCGCGGACGAAAGCCGATGTCACGCCGGTAAAGAGTCCAGCAATGAGACCGAGGGCAAGGTAAAGCGGAGGATTGGGCCGCTTGGGCGCCGAAGGCGGACGAGCAGGATCGGCAACGCTGATATTGGTGGCCCGAAGTCCAGCCTGGATGTTCAGTTGCTTCAGCTTGCCATAAAGGGAATCGTACAATTGACGGCTCGACGCTGCTTCCTGCGTCAAGGACTGGAGTTTTACGGCGCTGACATTTAAATTGCCAGCCTTTTTCTGAGCCTGCTCGACTGCTGCACGGAGGCCGTTTTCGCGCTGGGCAGCAAACAAATACTGCTGACGTGCCCGCTCGTTAATGCGCGAAATTTCTTCCGAGATCTGTGCGTTGACGGTGTCGAGTTGGCTCTTGGTCTCGATCAGATGCTGGTTGTTCGGACCGTACTTCGTCAGCATGTTGTTGTAGGTCACGCGAAGAGCTGCCTGCTGCTGCCGGAAGCTGCGAAGCAGATCCAGACCGGCCGCGCCGACCGCGCTTTCTGCAGCAGCGTTGCTCACGCCCGCGTCATTCGCTGCGAGAGAAGCCACCGCTTCAGGATCCTTCGTCTGCGTCAGCTTGTAGATTGCTTCCTTGCCAATCCGTTCTGTTTCTGCAGCGACGTATTGCTGATTTAAGGCGTCCAGTGAATCCAGGGCGGGGACGTGGGTGGTTCCGCCGGAAGCCCCGGTTTCCCCGAGCGCGTTCAGCACCATACCATTCAATCCGCTCTGTTGCTGGAAGCTAGCGAGCTTGTCCTGCGAATTCTCGTAGTTCGTCTTGAGCTCGTTCAACTGATCGGCTAGCCAGCGTTGCGCATCGGAGGTGGCCTGTGAGCGAGCCTCATAGGTCACATATTCCTGCACAATCGCATTGGCAATCTGCGCCGCGCGATTCGGATCTGGGTTCAGATACTGAATCGTGATGAGCCGGGTGTCAGGGGTATTCTCCACTTTCAACTTCTTTGCGAAGATTCCCAGAATTCGGTCGCGCGTGTAGGGAGCCTGCTCGAGGGGCAAGCCGCGCTTGATCTCGTCCTGGATGCGTGCGTTCGATCCGTTCACATAACCCATCAGCGATGGCGAGAACTTGAAAGGCGCCTCACGGTCGAGGTGGAGATCACGCACGGTGGCGAGCAAAACATTCGGACTCTGTAGCACAATCATGTGCGTGGCGATGTCACCTTTGACGGCATCCATCGTTGATGGCAAAGGATCGGAGTTGCCTCGAAGGCTGGTCTCTCCGGCGTCCGTCTTCTGCACTTCAATCGTGGCTATGCCAAGGTATTGACGGCTCATCAGGGCGCAGACAGCCAGCGCGAGCAATAGTCCGGCCAACCCTGCCGCCCAGATTGACTTCTTGCGTTTCCGGATGACGCTCCAGATTCCCTTGAGCGACTCACCCTCCCCAAATCGGAAAGAGAAATCGTCAACCCGCCGGGTTTCGGGATGCTGCGGCAGGTACGGGGCGATCATGCCCTTAGTTGGATCGTTGGACAATGACATTGGCTGGGTGCCTCCTTTTGCTGGCTTCATCATCGTTTGATGACGAATTGCTCGTGGTTACTTCTACAACTAAAGTTCGGTGGACCATTCAGAACACGTGCCCGATGTCGGGCATTAAGTTCCTGCGGGCACCGGCCTTGACGGGACCATTTTTCCTGATTTCAATACGGATCGATAGACATTGAGCAAGAGCGACAAATTTTTGTCGCCCGTATAGTTGGACTGAAAACAGCGACGGGCGTTTGTACGCATCGAAGTTAGAGAATTGCCCTGAAGCAGATCGCGCAAACGACTGCGCAGAGCCACAGCATCGCCGGTATGGAACAGTGCGCCCGTCTCTCCATCGACGATCATTTCTGGATAGCATCCGATGCTCGAAGCGATGATGGGCGTTCCGACTGCCAGGGACTCAATCACCACTCTCGGCATGCCTTCGTACCACTGAGAAGGACAGAGCAGAGCGGAAGCATCCGCCATAAGGCCAAGGACCTCTTCGCTGCTCCGCGCACCTAGCCACTCTACGTTTGGCATCGTTCCGACGGCCGCACGCACCTCGTTTTCAAGTGGTCCCGTGCCGGCAATCTTAAGTGTGGGAAGATCCTGCCCGTCCTTCCAGCAATCGAGCAGTACGCGAATGCCTTTTTCCTCGGTCAGCCGGCCAACGAAGAGGAAATATCCGCCACGCCCTTCACCAGGGCCTGGATCTGGATCGACGAAGTTCGGCTTCACGATGACTTTGTCTGAAGGTAAACCGCCTTCGATAAGCTTTTGACGGGCGAACTCCGTGAGAGCAACGAATCGATCGATCGACCGATTCCAAGTTCCCAGTGACCAGTGTGTCAGCATTCCCCCGGTCGCCACCGCACTTCCTGCAGTACTGCCGCGATAGCAAGAATGAAGGACCCCTGGCGTTCGGAGCGTAGTTCCTACACAGTCTTCGCAAACGTGGCCATCGCGAAACAGGGTGGCATTCACGCACAACAACCGATAGTTGTGCAGCGTGTGAACCACTGGTACGTTTTCGCGGTAGCAGATGTTAAACAGAGAGGGCGAGAGCGTCGGAAACCAATTGTGAACGTGCACAACGCTAGGGCGAAATGCGGAAAGAGCTCTTCTGAACCTCGCCTGTGCGGCTGTCGGCAAACCAAACTGGCCGAACGAAACCTGGATCTTTGTCACGACGCTCTGAATGGCATCGTTGTCAGCATCAAACCGCTGGACCTCGACTCCATTTGCAGCCAGCAGACGTGTCTCTGCGTCAACTACGGCATCTTCTCCGCCTCGCTGCTGGTATCGATTGTGGACTACTAAAACTTTCATTTGTTCCTCGGTGTCTTCACGTTAGCCCCCCGGCCGCGAAAGACATCCTGGCTCTTGACGAATCTGATTGAACGGGTCTGGTGCGTCCGCAGGTGCGGTCAAACCTGGACCTGAGCTTGTCGTGACTCTTGCATCAGATTCCTTTTGCTGCATACACCAGAGTGTGAAGAAGGATAGCGACATCCATCAGCACAGTCCGATTCTGAATGTAGTAAAGGTCATACTCGATCGATTGGTGAATTGCGAATTGCCGATCCGCGCTCAATTGCCAAAGCCCGGTAATACCCTGCGGTACGGTGAGGCGAGCCGCTTCCCACGGGCCATACTCCTCGGTGATGAAGGGCATCTCCGGCCGCGGCCCAACCAACGTCATTTCGCCTTTTAAGACGTTGATGAGCTGCGGGATTTCATCAAGGCTGGTTTTCCGCAAAATCCGGCCTACCCTTGTAATCCGGGAGTCTGTATGCTCATTGGGCGATCGGGCGTACTTTGGTGCATCCACCTTCATGCTGCGGAATTTAAGAATCTCGAAGAGCTTTCCATCCTTGCCCACTCGTGTTTGGCGGAACAGAATAGGGCCTATCGATTCAGCCCGAATCGCAATGGCGAGCAACGCCCAGATAGGAGAACTCAACAAGATCAGGAGAGCGGAGCAGCCAATGTCGATCAGTCGCTTGACGAAACTATAGAAGCGACCGGCGTCGTTCGGTTCCGTGGTTGCAACGAACAAGCCATCCATTTCCCACACACGGGTGGGGCACTTGTTTGCCAATATCTCCTGGTCATCAACCAGGGAGAGAGTGCAATTGGCAGCTTGTGCAATTTCCCGTACCGTTTTTAGTCCATGGTCAGAGATATTAGAGTCGCAGACATAAATGTCTTTAATGTTCAACCGCGTGAGCATATCGACGCTCAACGGCTCATGGAAGATGGGGCGTGAATCCCGCTGGAAATAGTCGTAGCTGTAAATCGCGTTCCCGCGCTCGCTCTCGCTGCCGATGAATCCCACGGGATCGATGCCGAGCATAGGAGAATGAAGCGCGCCGGTGAAAAAGCGGCGTGCTGTCCGCCGGGAACCATATATCAGGGAACGGCGCCGGGGAAGTGAACCAGCAATTCGCTGTCTGACCTTCTCAAGGACCCACACGCGGCCGATGGCAAGAAATGCCGTCCCGACAACCCACCCGCCGAGCATCGCCATGCGCGGCACGGGATAGCGTGCGATGATGCACACCACCAGGCTGATCATGATGGCTTTTATTGAGACGCGCAGGACGGTTTCAGTTTCTTTTACGTGAAGGAGACTGGAGACACGAGGATAAGCATTGTCGCTCTGCAGAAGGCAAAGTACGAGGGCGGTATAGATGACCGAGCCTAGAACGAGCGACTGGGTGCTTAGTGCGAATGAATGGGTAAGCTGAAAAAGATGGCCGATCATCCCGCCGACTAACGTACCGACCATCAAAAGCATTAAATCTGCTGTCACCCTGATCAGGGGAACAGAGAGCTGAGATGGCGACCAGTCGTTACGCGCTTCGGTCTGAACAGCAATGGAAATTGGAGTGGGTTCAACCCTGTTTGTTCCTTCAGGCTGAAACGGGATCGCATTCGTGTTCATCCACAACGCCTCAATCTGATAGATGGGGAGATGCATTGCACAAGCGCTGATCTAGAGAAACGGGATGTGGACCCATTCCGAACCGAGGCGCAAATGGTGCATATCCGTTCAGGTAAAGCTCACTACGTTTATTGCTGTTCTTTTGTCGGACGATCTAGCGCGTCGTCTTTCATAACCCATCTAATGCATATGCAAACAGCGGGAACTCTTTGCTGAGATAACGAATCAAAGCAAATATGATGCGGAGCTCCTTCCTGTATGCAGGAGGGGAATAACTGATTTGATGCGAAGAATCCCCAAGGGTTTGATATTCATAGGAAGAAAAATTAAAGGGGTGTGAATTAGCCTGAATAGCCCGTAAATTCGCGAATTTCATGAGCGGGGGTTTGGGCCGGGGATGAACAACCTGTCATAATGCGCAATTTTCTTCTGTCATGTCGCCAATAAATTGCACCAAAGAAACTCGAAATAATCAATAAGGAACGATGAGAATGACGTTGATGCGAATATCTTGTGTCAAGAAGTTGATCTCGGCCGCACTCGTCGTGTTTGTCCAGGCGGGCGTATCAGGAGGGCTTTCCATCGGGGAGGCGGCCAGATCTGCGGAACCGAGCCTCCGCCCGCTGCAGTTTTCCCTAGATTTTGTGGGTATGCATACCCTGTCGCCAGCTCGGCACTGGCCTGACATCCAATTCGGAAGCATTCGACCGGCCGGGACATCTTGGGGAGCGATGGAGCCCGCCAAAGGGCAATTCGACTGGCATTCTCTCGATACTTGGGTTGCTCAGTCGCAGAGCCATCACGTGCAGCTTGACTATGTGTTTGTGAATGTTCCTCAGTGGGCGAGCACCCGTCCAGACGAAAGCTGCATTGGAAGAAAGTTTGGCTGCGCGGCGCCGCCCAACATTGATGATTTTACAGCGTTCGTGACAGCGCTGGTGACCCGTTACAGAGGAAAGATCTCGAGCTATGAGCTTTGGAATGAACCAAATGCGTCCGGATTCTGGACAGGTACTCCGAAGCAAATGGTCGAATCGGCAGCGCAGGTTTACCCGATTATCAAATCAATTGACCCCGCGGCGATCGTAACTACCCCCGCTGTATCTTCCACGGGGTGGCCTCTTTCTCACGACGTCTGGCTTGATCAATATCTTGCCGCAGGCGGCGGCAAATATGCAGACGTGATTGCCTGGCATGGTTATGCAGGGCGCAATGATCGGCCGTCTCTGCCGCCCGAGGGGTTGTCGGATCAGATACGGGCGCTTCGAAGAACCCTCGAGAAGCATCACCTGGCGCATATGCCGATCTGGAACACCGAAGGCGGGTGGGGTAAAGACGCTCAGCTCCCGGACGAGAACGAGCAGGCAGGTTTTCTCACCAAGTGGTACCTGATCAACTTCACCAACGGGATTTCCAGAGCCTATTGGTATCAGTGGGACAATTCCGAGTGGGGCACTCTTTGGCGCGATGGGAGCGGAATCACACCCGCAGGGAAGGCGGCGCGGCAGGTCATCACTTGGCTCGAGGGGACGACCGCGGCAGCACCCTGCCATGTCATGCCTCGATCACAGGTGTGGGAGTGCGATCTCCGGAAGGGAAACAAGCTCTATCGGGTGGTCTGGAGCGCCTCAGGCGAATCGGCATTCAGCAACGTTGCAGGGGTCGCTTCTATCACCCCGCTAGGTGGTTCGCAACGTGCCGTCGATCATCAACCCATTACCGTGACTTCCAAACCCCTGTTGCTGGAGTATGCAGAGACTAAATAAAAGGGAGTTTGCGGCAGGGCAAGTGCCGCAAACTCCCTGTGTACAGACCTCGCGTTCAGCTTACTTGAAAGCGACTGCCTGAACTGAGTACGGTGGCACCTCAATCGTTGTCGTTCGGCTGGTCCCCTGTGATGAAAAGGAAATCGGCGTAGAAGTAATCTGCGAGCCGTTCTGGATCTGGTAAAGGGTACCCTGCGCATCACTGAAACCAGGATTCGCGAATGTGACCGTGATCTGCGGGTACGCCGTTGCTGTGGGATTGATGATGACAATCGAATCCTGCGTTGACGTATAGAAGGCTGTGGTTGCCAGCCCTCCGCCGCCGGTGGGAGTCGAAATACTCTTCGCCATATAACCGCCCGCCGACAATCCAAGATAATTTGAACCGCCGAATAGCTGGTACGCGAAATATTGCGGGTAGGCTACAGGAGTTGCACCGGCAGAATAGAGGCAGTCCATGTTGGTGTCCTTTACCCCGATCAAACAGAAGTAAGGATAGGCGCTGCCGGCAAAATAGTAGAGTTTGTTTGGTCCATGCGCGCTGCCGTTGTACACCGAGTCGAGCATATCGGTGATGTAAAGGGAATTCCAGACTGGCGCGTAGGTGCTGTCGTTGCGGCAGCAGTCTTTGAAGAACGACCAGTTGGTGTTGAACTCCGTTACGTAAATCGGAGTGCTGGCCCCACCAGGTTGTTTGCCGAGCGCAACATGAGCAAGAGTCTTCTTGTAGTTTGCAAAGGCCCCTACGCTTGGATCCTGCGTCATCTCGTACAAGGATGGAACTCCGTTGTACTGGTCCCATTTCGCTTCCAACTGGGATTGCCCAAAGAAGTACTGGTGGTAGCTGACGAAATCGACATACGGAGCGGTCGAAGTGTTGGAGAGTAGCGTTGAAATCCAGGTCTGAGAATATCCAGAAAGCACCGGTCCACCGATGCGGATCGGGAGGCCATCCTGGGCAGCCTGTGCTTTCATGGCCGGCGCCGCTGCCGCATAGATGCTCATGTAGGTATTCATTTGGTTGAGCGTGGTGCACATGCCCGTGGCGTTTGGCTCGTTCCAGATCTCATAATCCTGCACCACGTTGGGGAACTTGCTGTCGAAATGGGCGACATAGGCAGCAGTGATTTCTGCCCATTGGCTAATGTTGGTGGGGGCGGCGTAGACGCTGTTCGCGCATTTGCCCGTCGTCGGCTGTAGCCACACTGGAGATTGGTTCAGCTGAATGAGCGCATGTTGCCCGGTGGCCTGAATGGCCTGGATCATCGGATCGATTTTGGTCCAGTCAGGTGTCTGCGTAGCGTAGACGTTCGCAATCTGTGCTGAGATTCGCGCTTCGGTGAAACCGCCCTGTGTCAGCAACCCGCGGTCTGAGGTGCCGCGAAGCCCCTCTCCTCGCCCATAGCCGAACATGCCTGCTGGAACCGAGGCAGTGGTGTTTGCACGGGAATTAAAGTCCGCGGTGATGCTGGTGAATGCTGTAACGACGGCGCCGCTGGTTTTATTCAGCGTCGAGTCTGTGACTCTGACTGTGTGCTTGCCAGGAGTAGCGGGTGCGGTGTAGACGCCGCTGTTTGTGATCGTTCCTACTGAAGCATTGCCACCCGCAATGTTGTCGACCGTGTACGTGACATTCGGACCAGTGTCCGGTACGAGGCATTGCTGCGCTTGAAATGTTTGCTGACCACCTGTCGGGATAGAGGAGACGAAGGGGTAAATCTCAAACGTCGGAGATGCAGTGA
>Ga0105237_10007239_pt1 | contig 12169 bp, 9 predicted proteins | sample KBSC24metaG_FD_81520 | JGI IMG/M metagenome (GOLD analysis project Ga0105237, IMG submission 81520) | Corn rhizosphere microbial communities from Kellogg Biological Station, Michigan, USA - KBS C2-4 metaG | ecosystem: Host-associated > Plants > Roots > Rhizosphere > Soil | place: Michigan, USA...
GGGGCCGAGGATGGCACGATAATCATAGAGAAGTGGTGGGTCGACATTGATCGGGATCATCAACGTAGGCTCGAGCGCCGGAATCACCTCCGCGGGAAAATTCGAGAACACGTCGACATTCTTGGCGATCGCAAGACAATCATCCGCCTTGGTTGCGACCCAGAAGCCACCATGGCTCGGCGCATGCGCGAACGGCCGGTTGCGCTGCATGTGCATGAGGATGTCGATCGAGTGCGTGCGGTAATCGAAGCTGTGGTGATCGAAATTCTCCATGAGCTGATCCAGCTCGGCCCCGGAGAGGTCGTTGGTTGGATTGAACATTCAGTACGTCCTCGCAAGGCGATGAGAATATGCTCGACGCCTAGCACGGTTACGGGCACGGGCCTTCGTCCGAAGGGACGAGCCTCTCGCGTCGCCTGGGCTGGTGCTACGATGACGGCGCAAGCCGTCGCCGGCCAAGTCAGCTGATTTCGGATTCTTCGACGACGGGCCGGCTCTCGCGCGTTCCCCGCATGCGGCTGTGAGGATCCCTGGGGTCAGCGCTGATCAGCACATAATCGTCATGGACCTCGACAAGCGTGCCAACGAAAGGGAAGTCGGCCAGGCTGCCAGTGACGCGATAGCTCACCGTGTCTCCGATTTTGAACGTCCTTTCGTCGAAGTTGAACGCGAAGGGACAGCTGTCTCCCATGTCCTGCACGACCCGGCTCCTGTAGTCTGATGTGGCTTCTCGAGATGCTGGCAACCGTCCACCCGACGCCTTTCGGGTCGCCGTGCGGGGGGCTATCACGGACCGAACGGCAATTTTATCACGACAGCATTGGGTCCTGCTCCCGCGGCGGCCCATGCCCGCTCTATTGTCGGTCGCGCGTCGTCGGCCGTGACGGGGTCCGCGCAATCGATCCCCATCCCCCTCACCATGTCCGCCACCGCCGCCCCCATATCCCGGAAGTCCATCCCGGCATAAGCGGGTTTCGCGCTGTTATGCCCCGCGCCGGCGCGCGCCGCATATTGTCGGGCGAAATAGCGGGTGGACCCATAGCCGCCATTGTCGAGCACGACGAACGTGATCGGCAGGCGCTCGGCGAGGGCCGTCCACAGCCCATGCATGCCAAAACGCAACGCTCCATCTCCAACGACGCAAGTCACCGGCTCTCCGGACGCGAGCGCGACGCCGACCGCGGCGCCTGTGCCCCAGCCCAGCGATGCGCCGGTCGATCCGATGTAGCGGCGGCCGTCGCTCGACGACAGACCGTTGATCAGGGCGACCGAGCCCATCACCGATTCATCGACGAGCCAACCCCGGTCGAGCGCGTCGTGAACCGCCGCCAGCGCCCGTCCATAGGCGGCAAGGCTCTGAGCGAATGGGGTATCGAGCGCCTTCGGTTCGCGACAGCCCTGGATGAAGTTCCGCCGCTTGAGCAGGATGGCCTCCGCAGGCGGATCCAGTGCGGCCTCCAGCGCTGTCAGGAACGCGGCTGGATCACAGGCGCAGGACCAGTTGGCGACATGCGTTTCCTCGAGCTTTGCGGGATCCGCGTTCACATGCGCGACAAAGCGCGCGGACGGAAAATAAGGCTGTGGCCGGGGATGACCTTCGGCGATGAAGCGTGCACCGATGACCAGGACAAGGTCGGCGTGCCGCTCCGCGATCGCCCCTCCCGGGCCTGTCGCGCTGCCGATCCAGCCGCGATGGGCCGGCGCGATCGAAAGGCGATCGTTGAAGCCCGGCTCGCAGGCAACAGCGATCGCATGCCGTGCGGCGAGCCGGTCCAGCACCTCGGCGCCGCCAAAACGCCGGACTTGACCCCCGACGATGAGAAGCGGCCGCTCCGCCGTCGCCACCCTATGAGCGACTGCCTCCACATCGGGCGCCCCCGCCGCGAGGCGCGCGGTGTCCGGAACGGCGCGTACTGCTACCGAGCGTTCCAGAACGTCCTCGGGCAACGCCACGAATGAAGGACCCGACGGGTAACCGGTCGCTGCGCGAGCCGCCGCTGCGAGATTGTGATAGACCGGCATCCCGGCAGTCAGTTCACGCGCATGGCGCGTGAAGGGCTGAACGACGGGTACCAGATCGCCCTCACCGATAGTGCCCTCGCGGGTCCGCATCGTCGAGATCTGCTGGGATGCCAGGACGAGCATCGGCGTCTCGTCCCGCCACGCATTGTAGAGATTGGCCAGACCATTCGCCACGCCGGGCATCATGTAGAGGTAGGCGGCACTGAAGCCCGCGACCCGAGCATAACCATCGGCCGCGGCTATGACCACGGACTCATGGATGGCGGGAACAATGCGAATCTCCGACTGGGCCAATTCCGTCAGGAGAGCGACAAGAGACGATCCGGGCAACCCAAAGATGTGCCTGATCTCTCGGTCCTGGAGAAAGCGGACCACTTCTCCCGCGCCGATCGCGCAGCTCCGTTCCTGATCATCGGTCACCCAGCGCCCTCCTAATCTTCGTGCCGACGACTCCATCTCTCAGGGCATCCAGCCCTTGGCTGGAACATCGCTCCGTCCTCTCAGCGCCTGTCGCGAAGCGCTTCATCATCCGGGCGCGCAACTCGTCATCATTCGGCGTAGCCGGACGGATCGACGACGACCTTGCACTGGTCCGGATTGCCGCGCAGCCCTTCGAAGGCAGCAGGCAGCTCATCGAGCGATACGGTCTGCGTGAGCATCTCGCGCGGTTCAACCGCTCCGCGCTCCAGCACCTCGAGGGCCCAGCGAAATTCCCGCATCGTGTAGAGCTGCGGGAAGAGCAGCTTGGCTTCGCGACCTCCCGCAAGCGCCGGCACGATGGTGTCTGCCATGAAACAGTATCCGAGCGACACGATCGTGCCGCGAGGCCTCAGCTGCGCGATCGATTGGCCGAGAATGCCCGGACGCCCCACGCACTCGATGACCACATCGTACAGGACCGCCGGATCGACCGGGTGAAACTGCTGATCGCCCGGAGGCTGAGGCGCCCGCACGCCGTGCGCGCCCATCTTGAGCGCAAGACCGACGCGGGCCGGGGCGCCCTCCACCATGTCGACGATGCCTGCGCCCATCGTGCGCGCCCAGAAGAGGGCAGCAAGGCCGATCGGCCCGGCTCCCTGCACCAATACCCGGTCGCCCGCTGCGATTCCCGCCATCGCGACGCCGTGGAGGGCGACGGCAAGAGGCTCGGTCAATGCACCGTCGGCAGCGGAGAGTCGACTTGGCAGGAGCGTCGCGGTGTGGGCGCTGACCAAGGCGAATTCGGCATATCCTCCGAACAAATAGGAGATATTTGCGCAATAAGCCGGCTCGCCGGTCAGACAGGCACCACAGCTGCCGCAGCCCGAGACCGGCATTGCGACAACCACATCGCCCGTCCGGAAGGAGGTCTCCCCCTTGCCGACCTCGACGACCTCGCCGGTGAATTCATGTCCGAGCACCGTACCGGCGGGAGCCGTGTAGCCATGCCCCTGCGTCATGTGGAGGTCGCTGCCGCATATGCCGCAGCGATGCACCTTGACCAGCAACTGCCCCTCGGACGGCGCGAGATCGGCCAGTTCCGTGATGGCAAGCGGCTGTCCGGCCCGTTCGAATATGGCTGCTCGATACATAGACTCTCCGCACCATGAGCCGGTCAGGCCGCGACGCGATCCTCGGCCGACAAGAAGCGGGCTGGAAGAGCCCCGGTCGGCTGCCCGTTCTCCTGAGCAAGCACGCCGTTCACGAACGTGTAGCGGAAACCGCCGGAAGGCCGCCGGAAGCGGGGCCGGCCGCCGGGTATGTCATGCACCTTCTGCTCGATATCCCAGTGCAACTGCGCGAGATCGAACACCGCGATGTCGGCGATCGCTCCCGCTTCCAGTATCCCTCTATCCTTGAGCCCGAGCAACTGCGCTTGGTCGCGCGTCATCCGCTTCACCGCCACCTCCAACGTCATGTCGCTGCGGTCCCGCACATGGCGGGTGAGCACGAGGGTGACGTCGCCCGCGCCGTCGAACATGCCGATATGCGCACCGGCATCGCTCGCGCTGATCAGACTCACCTCAGAGGCGAGAAGCTGGCCAACCTCGGCCACGTCGGTATTTGTGAACGGATAGACGAACTCCGCCTCAAAATGATTCTCCAGGACCCAATCGGCGAGCACGTCGGACGGATGTCCTCCACGTTCATCGAGAATTTGGTCGAAAGTCTTGCCGAGATATCGTTCATAATCAGGTCTACCGACCTTCACGATGCGGAAGCTGCGCGACATGCTGCCGCTCGGAAACCCTTCCTTCACTGCATCCCAATCGGCGCGCGCCTGATCGCGCCACGCGGGATCGGCCAAGCGCCGCTGCTTTTCCTCGAGCGGCACGTCCGGCTGCACGACGGCGTTCCAGGCAGGCACGTAGATGAAGCTCATGCATTGGTGGAAACTGATCAGCAGCTCGATCGAGCGAGGTGAAGCGAGGAAGAAGAAATTGCCGCCGCTTGCCTGAATATCCTTGCCGACGCCGACGAGGCGAGGCGCATAGCCCGGGTCATCCGGCCGCTGGAAGATGCCGTTCGAAACCACCGCCACGCCGCCGTTGCGCGCCGAATAGGCTCCCATCTCCCGCAGATCGCGCTCCTGCTGGTCGATGTCGGCCATGTCGGGAATGATCTGGACGATGGCCTTGTGCGCATTCGTCACCGCGAACAGGCTTTCGAGTTCATGCGCGTCGCTGTAGAAGCTCGGGACAAGCTCCCCTGCCGGGCTCCGGCCAAAGCGCGAGGTCGAAAAGCCGAACGCCCCTGCTTCGAGGGCCTCGGCATAAGCCAGCGCGATCCGCGAAATTTCTTCGTCGGTGGAGGCCCGGCGCCAAGCTTCGTCACCAATCTCATATGTGCGCAACAGGGAATGCGAGATCAGCGACACGATATTCACGCCAAATTTGCGTGATTTCATTTCGCGGGCATATTCTGGAAACGTCTCCCAGCTCCAAGGCACTTCGGCTTCGAAAACGTCTCGCGGCAGATCCTCGATATAGCTGAACAATTGCGCAAGACCGCTCACCTGCTCCTTGCGGACGGGCGCTAGACCCAGCCCGCAATTGCCGATCAGCAAGGTCGTCACACCATGCTGCACGATCGGATCACAGGAGGGGTCCCAAAACAGGGAGCCGTCATAATGGGTATGGGTATCGATGAACCCAGGAGTGACATAGCAGCCGGATGCGTCATGGACCGTGCTCGACCCTGTCTCCAGGTCTGGACCGATCTCTACGATGCGACCATCCGAAATACGAATATCGGCTGGATAGGCCGGCCTCCCCGTGCCGTCCACGATCGTTCCTCCCTTGATCAGCAGATCGTCAGCTTGCTCGGTCGACACGATATCCTCCAATCCCGGAACCGCCGGGGGTAGCCGTGCGTCATCGCACGCAAAGCGGCGAACACCTTCGTCCCATTGGACTAAGCCGATCGACCGGAGAACGGCCTTCGACGGTCGGTCAGGGGATGAGCGTTCGCAGGTTGAAACCGGTATCGGCTATCTGGGCATCGGATACGGAATGATCGATGCCAAGGAGCTTGCGTCCCAATACATGATCGCCGGCGGCATTGACCGAATCGATCGCGACAATCCGATCGCCTCGCTTGTAGAAGATAGAGAATTTGGCGTCGGCTGGCACCCCACGGACAATCTCTCTGTCCGCGCCCTGACACAGCCCGACCATCTGCAGCTTGAGCGAGAATTGATCCGACCAGAACCAGGGCACGGCAGCGTTGACGATCTCGCGTCCAGCGATCGCTGCGCCGGCTGCCTTGCCCTGATCGGTCGCATTCTGGACGGATTCCAGCCTGATCGGGCGGCCGGCAAAAAGATTCATTCCGAACGCGCAGTCGCCAGCCGCGAATATCCGCGGATCCGAGGTGCGACCACAGGCGTCGACCAGCACCCCCTCGGGGCTTGCCAGTCCGAGATGGTCGGCGAGTTCGATATTCGGGAGGGCGCCGACCGCCAGCACGACGAGATCGGCACCGCGGCGTGCTCCGTCGCTGGTCCGTACCGCAACGACCTTGCCGCTCCGCCCTTCGATGCTCTCTATGCCGGTTCGACACAGGATGCGTGCGCCGTGCCGAGCGAACTCCTCCTCGATGAAGCGCGACATCGTGGCCCCCGTCACGCGCGCCAGCACGCGGTCGAGACCTTCGATGACGAGCACGTCGCGGCCGGATTTCACCATGGAGGCCGCCAGCTCGAGGCCGATGAACCCTCCGCCCACGATGACAACGGAACCGCCTGCGGGCAGGCGTTCACGGATGAGGTCGGCATCGTCGAGCGACCGCAGAGTGACGACCCCTTCCAGATCCGCACCTTCGAGCGGAAGCCGCCTCGCCCGCGTCCCTGTGGCAATGGCCAGCTGATCGAAGGCAAAGCGCCCCTTGCCGGTTTCGACATAGCCGGACCGGTCGATCTCCGTCGCCTTTGCTCCAAAGACGATCTCGATCGCATTATCGCGGTAGAAACCTTCCCCCCTTAGCGGCAAGGTCTCGCGCTCCACGTTCCCGAGGAGAAAGCCCTTCGACAAAGGCGGCCGATGATAGGGCAGATGGGATTCGTCCGTCAGCATCGTGATGCTTTCCGCAAATCCGTTCTGCCGGGCGGAGGCCGCGATATTGAGGCCCGCATAGGAGCCCCCCACGATGACGAGGCCGCTCACGTCAGAACTGACGCTCCGGAATATCGACCACGATGCCGTCGAGCGCCTCGGTGAGGACGAGTTGACAGCTCAGCCGGCTGTTGACGCAGCGTTCCGAAGCCACGTTTTCGAGCAGATCATTCTCGACTTCGTCGACCGGAGGAAGCCTGTCGATCCACGACAGGTCAACATAGACATGGCAGGTCGCGCACGACAGCGTTCCGCCGCAATCCGCATCAATTCCGGGAACGCCGTTCATCGTCGCGCCGAGCATCACCGAGCGCCCCGCCGACACCTCGACCTCGTGCTCCTCTCCATCATGCGTTCTGTAGGTGACTTTTGGCATTCCTATCTATCCCATCATCCGAATGCGGACGTCGGGAGCGTTCGCAATCGCGAAACCTCCCGCACCCAGCCATTCGGCCGTACCCTCTCACCAGGCCACATGGCATGGTCCAACCAGACGATAGCGAGCAGCGAGCGCGGCCGTTCGCATCGGCACTCCAGCCGGACCATGCGATGCCCTTCTCCCGCTCCGGCGTGGGATCAGAACTTCGCCGACAGCGTCGTCCCATAGGTGCGCGGATCGCCCCAGCGACAGGCCGCGTAGCCGATGCTGTTGAGATTGTCGGCACAAGCCAGACGGTAATAATTGTTCGTTACGTTCGAAACCCAGACGGCTGCGGAAAAAGGCGATCCGAACACATCGTCCAGCGTCAGCCGCATGCCTACGGTGTCGAAAGCCGGCGTCTTGTAGATACCCTGGACAGCGAGACCTTTTGTTTTGCTCCGGTAATAATAATTCACGTTGAACGAGGCCTTGGCAAAAGATCCGGGAACGAAACGCATCTGATATGAGCCGGATATGCTGAGGGTCGTGCGTGGCACGCCGGCAAACTCCTTGCCGCTCAGATCCTCTCCTCCGCTAAAATCGATCGGATTGGCGTTCGCGATCGGCAGCGCGGGATTGACCGCCTGCGGCACGATCGAGCCCGCTCCGTAGCGGCCGACCTGATAGGAATATCCAAGGCTGAGCTCGAGAGCGGGCAGCGGCTTGACCGAACCTTCCACTTCCACGCCCTTGATCGTGGCCTGCCCGACATTGAAGACGATGAGATCGGTGTAGGAGCCGCAAGCGGGCGCGTTTGACGGATCGGCCGCGGGATTGCTACAGAACTGAAGAATATCCTGGGTCTGGATCTGCTTGTACTTACCGACGAAGCCCGCGACATTCACCCGATACGGTATCGTTCCGAGCCGACCCTGGTGCTTCAGACCGAGCTCGTAATCCGTGATTCTCTCCGGCCCGAACATGAAATATTGAAGCACGCGCGTCGACGAATCCGGATTGCCGGCCTTGAATCCTCGGCGATTGGCGAAGTAGACCAGAGTCGAGCGCGCGACCTGATAGTCCAGCGACGCTGTCCAGGTCAGCGCCTTGTACACCCGCTTCGAAGACATCTGGCACTTCGACGGATCGTTGATCGACACGGTATTGCCATCGCTGCCGTTCAGCACGTTGCAGACCGTGTCCGGACCGTAATTCTGTCCGAACGTGGCTGAATCGCTGTAGAAATTGGTGGTCCGGGCCGAATTTTGGATTCGGGTGTAGCGCAGGCCCGCCGTGAGCTTCAACCCGTCCAAGCCAAGGCCGGCCATGTCATATGTGCCCTGCGCGAAGCCCGCGGCGGAAGTGACCTTGTCCTGCAGTGCACCGTAGCGGTTGAACAGCGGACCATAGAAGGATACCGGCCCGACGACGAACGAAGAGTTAACCTGATAGTCGTGTTTCAAATGGGAGTAATATCCGCCTGCGATAAACTTTAGATTTCCGACCTCGCCGATCAGCTGCAACTCATCCGAAATCGTCTTATATTTATTGATATAATAGGTGTCGTTGTTCGTAGCCTGCCCGGTCGCGAAACCGGGCGGCACGCCGAACAGCTCACCAAAATCGAAATTCATTCCACTTATCGCAGAAGGATCCTGGTAGTCGAGCGCCCATTCGTGCCGGTAACCGAAGATATTCTTGATGCTCAATTGGTCGTTCAGCTCGAAGCTGGTCGTATTGGCGATGCCCCAGACATTGGACCGCGATGCAAACCCGCTCAGCGCCCGGTAGGGCCCCGTCAGGAACGCATCGGTCGTTCCGGTCTTCGCCACCGATCGGAACGGGTTGCCCTTGCGTACCAGCAGCCCGTTCGCGCTGTCGACATAGGGCTGTCCGCCCCCCAATGCACTCTGCTGGGCCACGGCCTGCTGAGTCACGCTGCGGAAGAAATTGTCGGTAAGCGGCGCCGCTTCGATGATCCAAGGCTCCGGAATCTCGTTGCGATGGATATAGTCGAACACGAAGCTGTTCTTGAGGCGATCGTTCGGCGTGAGCAAGACGCTGGCGCGAACGCTCTCATTGCGTCGATTGTCCAGATCGTCGAAACCGGGATTGACGTTCTTGAAGAACCCGTGCTGCCGTTCAATCTGGCCGTTGATCCGCAACGCCATCTTATCGTCCACGATCGGCACGTTCGCCATGACGGTACCCTGCACCCGGCCATAGTTTCCGAGTTCGAGCGTCATCTTGGCCTCGGGACTGAATCTGGGCTGCGCCGTGGTGACCACCACCGCGCCGCCCATCGAATTCTTGCCGAACAGGGTTCCCTGCGGCCCCTTGAGCACCTGGACGCTTTCAAGATCGTAGAGCGTCAGTCCGCGCGTATCCTGTGCCACGCCATTCACATAAGTGACCACATTCTCATCGGTATAGAGCACCTGACGCTGCCCACGAATGATGAATTCCGGCTGCGACGAATAGGTCTGGCTCGGCTTGATCTGCAGATTGGGGACGCTGAACTGGATGTCACTCACCGTGGAGACGTTGCGCTGCTGGAGCGCCGCGCCCGACAGAGCGGTCACGGCGACGGGAACCTTCTGGAGGCTCTCCTCGACCCGCCTCGCGGTGACCACGATATCCTGAAATCCACCACTTTCCGCGGGAGGCGCCGATACCAGCCCGGCAGTGGACTGCTGTGGACCTGTCGTGGCCTGCTGATCGTCGTTCGCCAGTGCGGCGGTCGATCCAGCGCAAGCGAAGGCAAGCACCGATGTCATAGTAAATGCGCGGCAGTTCCTCATATATTTCCCCATCTGATTCGCTCGCAAAGCACAGGCGGGCGATGGACGGATCCCTGATCCGTTGGCCAGCGCCTCCTCGCAATCGACCTTGGGGTTAGCCTCGTCCAAGCGGACTAGCTCAGACGCGATCGAGCCCGCCAGCGCGGTTTTGGCGCATGACCCGCTCGCGACGCGGTGCGATGTGACGTCGCGCGATCCTGACTCAAGCCGGCGAGATCGAGTTTCCCAGCAATGGGATGCTCATTCCGCCATCGACGCGGATGATCTGGCCGTTGACGAATGCGGCATCCGGTGAGAGCAGGAAGGCTGCCATCGCGGCGACATCGTCCGGCTCCCCTAGCCGCGGCCCGGCGGTCTGATGCAAGATCAGGTCCAAGGGAAGCGCATCGCCCATCGCAACGGCGTTCTCCACCATTATCATCCCGGGCTGGATGGAGTTGCAACGGATTCCACGCTTTCCATAGCGGGCCGCAATATGGCGTGTGAGCGCGTCGACACCGGCCTTGGATGCCGAATACCCCACCATCGCCGAGTCGCCGCGTGACGCCGCCAACGACGATGTCTGCACGATAGCGCCACCGCCTTGTTCGAGCATGTGAGGAATCGCGGCTTTGCAGGAGAGGAAGTAGCCACCGAGATTGGCGTTGAGCGATTGGAAGAATATCTCGGGATCGGTGTCGGTCACGTCCAGGTCGCGATCGAGCAAGTGCAAGCCCGCGCCGTTGTTGAACACGCCGTCGATCCGGCCATGATCGCTCGCAACGCCGTTCATGAGTTCAGTGATGCTTGCGCCGTACAGAAGGTCTGTAAACCGGAACTCGGCCTTTCCGCCTGCCGATTTCAGCTGCTCGGCATAGGTTTGTCCTCGATCCACGCTTATGCCTGCGAGGATCACTGTGGCGCCCTCGTCGCAGAGCCGCCGCGCGGTGGCCGCTCCGATGCCGCGACTTGCGCCGACGATAACAATGATTTTCGACTTCATCCTCGCCGTCAAGGAAACCTCCCGTCGCAGACTTCTCAATGGGGCGGCCGGTTGCCGGCCAGATGCCCACCGTCTACCGGGAAAATATGGCCGGTGACGAAGGAGGCGGCGCTCGAGCAGAGCCAGACAGCGGCTTCGGCCTGCTCACGCGCGGTGCCGAAGCGGCCGACCGGCTCGACCCAATCCCTGATGAGCTCGGGAGCGGCGCCCTGCAGATGCTGGAGCGCGCCCTGCATCATCGGCGTATCGGTCGCGCCTGGACAAAGCGCGTTCACCCTGATGTTTCGCGTCGCGAAGTCGAGCGCGGTGGTCTTGGTCAAGCCCGCAACGCCGTGCTTGGCGCTGACATAGGCGCTCATCGCCGGCGTTCCGATGAGGCTGGCAACCGAGCCGGTATTCACGATCGCGCCGCCCCCGGATTCGAGCATTCGCGGAATCTCATATTTCATCCCCAGGAAGCAGGAGATGGTGTTGAGCCGGAGGCACTGCTCGAAATCGGCAAGTGATATGTCGGTCACGGCGCCGAGCGGGCCGCCATGGCCGACATGGTTATGCGCAGCGTCGAGACGACCATAGGTCGCGATCGCGTGATCGACCATGTCGCGAATCGATGCCTCGCTGGCGGCGTCCACCGTTACGAACGAACCCTCGCCGCCCGCGCTCAGTATCATGTCGACGGTTTCGAGCCCCTTGTCGCGATCGATATCGGCCACGACGACCCGGGCGCCGCGTTCGGCGAACAATTGCGCCGACGCGCGGCCAATGCCCGATCCGGCACCGGTCACCAGTGCCACTTTCCCGGCAAATTCCGCTTTCATGCGCCCGACCTCGTCGACAATCCCAGCATCGCCCTGCAGGCACTAGGCCTTATGCGAGGCGGGACATCGTCCTTTCGGATAGAGAGGCGACGTGTCGGCAGTGCGGGATACGCGGCTGCCAAATGCCGAATCATCGAAATGGCCCAACCCTAGTCCTTTCAAACGATGTGCCTTGGCGCTCCAACCGTCCATCTCCCCCTCAGAGTATATTCAGGAGGTGGAACGCGATGGCTGAAGCTGGAAACTCTCGCCCGGTGGATCCCGGCAGCTTTGCTACCGAGACGCAGAACATGATGTGGCAGACGGTGAACGACAGCCTTGCGATGGACGCAGGCGAGGTCGCCGAGATCCAGCTGGCGGCGGTGCGCAACCGCTTCGCCGCGCTGCGCGACAGGTTGCCCCCGCTTCGGACGCTGGCCGCCGAGAATAATATCGACGAGATCGGCGAGCTCAATGCCGCAGCGAGCCTGCTCTTCAAGCATTCAGTGTATAAATCCTATCCGGTCTCTCTCATCGAGAAGCAGCGGTTCGATCGGCTCACCACCTGGCTCTCCAACCTCACGACCGCGGACCTTTCCGGAGTTCGGGTTGAA
>Ga0105237_10007240_pt1 | contig 12169 bp, 10 predicted proteins | sample KBSC24metaG_FD_81520 | JGI IMG/M metagenome (GOLD analysis project Ga0105237, IMG submission 81520) | Corn rhizosphere microbial communities from Kellogg Biological Station, Michigan, USA - KBS C2-4 metaG | ecosystem: Host-associated > Plants > Roots > Rhizosphere > Soil | place: Michigan, USA...
ACCGCAAACAAATTCTTTCTCAAACCCGCCCAAATCATAAGCTTGCCGCCACCCGCCAACGCAAGCCCTGCAACTCCGCCAGGCAAAAGGCGGCCTGATCGGCAATCTTCCATAGCGCCCCCGCCAAAAGGCCCGCCGGCCAATTCACACTCCGGTTCCCCGCCGGATAGCTTTGTCACCAAAACTTCTTTTATGAAAATCAAGCTGCTCCTCATCGTCGCGACGATGACCCAACTAACCCTGGCCTGCCGGAAATCCGGCTACTTCTTTCCCCAATCGCCCGAACCCACCGGACCGCTCAAGGTGGCGATCGTTTCGGACATCCACTATATGGACCCCTCGCTGTTCGACAGCAACGGCGCCGCCGGAACAGCCTTCCAAAACTATCTCGACCAGGACCCCAAACTGCTCCAGTATAGCGCCTTGGTCTGGAGCAAGGTAATGGCCCAACTCTCCGCCGCAAAACCCGATATTCTCCTGGTCCCCGGCGACATCACAAAAGACGGCGAAAAGCTCGACCATCAAAGGATGGCCGGTTTTTTCGCCCGGCTCCGCAGCCAGGGCATCGCCGTCTATGTCATGCCGGGCAATCACGACATCAACAACGCAAAGGCAAAACGATATGTCGGAAATAACGCCTACCCCGTGGCCATGACCTCGAAAACGGACTTCGAGAGCATCTATGCCGCTTTTGGCTACCATGCCGCCATTGCCCGCGACACAGCCTCGCTAAGCTATGTCGTCCAGCTGCGGCCGGGGCTTCGCCTTCTTTCCATCGACGCGAGCAAATACGAGGACTATGGTCCCGGCGGCGATGTCGCGGAAGGCCGGATCAAGCCCACTACCCTGACCTGGATCCTCACCCAGCTCGCACAGGCAAAAAGAGCGAACACGCGCGTCTTCGCGATGATGCATCACAACCTCATCGAACACTATGCGGGCCAGTCTCAGCTGGACCCCGGCTATGTCGTGGATGACTATCAGCCCATCGTCGATACCCTCATGCAGGCCGGGCTGCGCGTGATCTTCACCGGTCACTACCACGCCCAGGATATCTCATCTTATACCTACAAAGGCAACACCCTCTTCGATATCGAGACCGGCTCGCTGGTGACGCCGCCGATCCCTTACCGGATGGTCACCATCAGCAACGACCGCCTCGACATCCGATCGAACACCATCACCGACATCGGCATCACTTTCGGCGATGGCGGGAATTACACCGCTTATGCAAACCAGTTCCTCTCCCGGCACCTGGACGGCTATTTCTACTCTTACCTCACGACCCTCTTGGGAGCGCCGCCTTCCCTGGCCACCTTCGCCGCCCCGATCTTCCGCAACGGCATTATGGCCCATTTCGCCGGCGACGAGAAGCTGCCCTCCGACCAGGCCGCGCTGATCAACCAACTGGCCGGCTATTCGCCACAGCTCGCAGGCATCGTCACTACCCTATGGACCGATACGGGGATCACGGATAACAACACGTCCGTCGCAATCCCCAACTGACACAAAAAAAACCCGGCGTCAGCCGGGTTTTTTCCCCTTTTTTACAATCCCAACCGCGCAATCGTCTTCCTTCTCATCTGCTCATACTTCTTTCGCTCCCCCCCGATATAAAAGGTATGATGCCCTGCGACACCAATTATCATTCCTGCAAGCATCCCGGCCCCTCCACCAAGAATGGCGCCACCTGCCGCTTTCTCACCCGCCGAAAGGGCAAACCAAGAGCCGGTATCGTCTCCGCTTAAGAATCCAAGCAACGCACCCGTAGCCGCTCCGATCCCAAATCCTACCAGCGCCGATCGCCATACTACACCCTGATGGTAGAATTCGATGTGACCCATCTCCCGGTAGCCAAAAGAGCGAAGACCCCCGCGCAGCGCGGTATCCATCGGCCGGGAAAAGAGCCGCTCAGTGGAAAGTAATAAGGAAGAATCTGTCAGTGCATACAGGTAGCCGTGCCGGACCTGCCGGTCGATGCTGACCAGCCGGACCCTCATCGGCTTTCCCGGGAGGCCAGGGGCATCTTGCGCAAAAAGGGAGTCGCCAAAACTGGCGAAGATCAGGGCGAAGAGGAATAATTCTTTCATATTCTTTTTTCGACAAGGTACTCTGCCCGTCTCCCAAACCCTTGTCGCCTTTTGCGCCGCCCCCGGCGCCAATCCCCAAAATTCCTCCGCCCCAAGCACCGCCCCCGGCAACCGCATTGGTTTTTACCAAAAACCACCGTATTTTTAGTGGCAGTAGCAGTTCCTGCTGATAATCCCCTCCCCGCGTTGCATTTTTTCCTAAACACTAAACGGTTCAAGCATGGAGAATTCGACGAGTGTCCAGCAGATCTTCTTCCAGCACGTCAAGGACCACCTTCCTCCGCATCTCTCCCTCGTAGACGAGGTCGCCGATCTGCTCCACATCAGTATCGACAGCGCCTACCGCCGCATCCGCGCGGAAAAGGCCCTCTCCTTCGACGAGATCCGGACGCTTTGCTCGCACTTCCGCATCTCCCTCGATCAACTCTTCCATCTCGAGACGGATACCCTCCTTTTTTCGGGGAAATTTATAAACAACCAGGAAGCATTCAATTTCGAAGGCTATCTGCAGGGCATCTTTCAGCTCCTGAGATACATCAGTTCCTTCAGCCAAAAGGAGATCCAGTTCATGAGCAAGGATGTCCCGCTCTTTCACCATTTCCATTTCCCCGAACTGGCCGCCTTCAAAACCTTTTTCTGGATCAAGACGATCCTGCAGGACCCGCTGTATAACCGGCGCCAGTTCGTCGTCGACGAATTCCCTCCGGCCATAGGCCAGCTCTGCACAAAGGTCATCGAGGAATACAACGCCATCCCTTCCCGTGAGATCTGGCACGTGGAAAGTATCCATGCAACCCTCCGGCAGATAGAATATTATCGGGATACAAAGGTCTTCGCCTCCGATCAGGACCTTGCCAAAGTATACGACTGCCTCCAGAGGACGATCGATCATGTCGAAGACCAAACGGAGACCGGCCACAAGTTCTCACCCCACAACCGTCACGCCGGCCGGGCGCCGCTCCAACTCTACGTCAATGAGTTCGTGCTGGGCGACAATACTTATTTTGTGCGCATCGACGACCGCCGCATCGTGCTCCTCAACCATTCCGTCCTCAACACAATCCGCACCACCGACGCCTACTTCACCCGTCGCACCGAAGAACACTTTCAGAATATCATCCGCCGCTCGACCCCCATCAGCGGCGTCGGCGAAAAAGAACGCAATAAATTCTTCAACACCCTCCGCGAAAAGATCGAAGCCAGCCGGAAAGGGTAGGAGAACCCCACACCAAGCCGGCCCGAAAAAATAGGAGACCTCACACCAAGTCAACCCGAAAAAATAGTCGCCCCCCACGCTCACCCCCTAAAAAAGAAAAAGCCCGGATAAACATCCAGGCCGTCGCTAAAATTCAAATATCCTAATAAAAGCCATTAAAAGTTCAAGTCCAATAGACGTGCCAAACCGCCATCAAACCGCCTCAAACCCCCTGTCAAAAAAATAAAGTCATTTCGACTGGGACTCTCATCCGATTTCATTGTCATACTGACTAATAAGCCTGCCCCAGTGGCCTTCGCTGGCTCCGCCCTCACCCCATTGGAAACACCGCCGATGAGCATCCACTTTCGATATATTTACCCCTAAATAGGTAAAATTATCGGATATTTTGCACTACATACGGTAAAAAATATCGACATTTGCGTAAAAAGGATGGAAAGGAACCTATTTCGACCGCTTGCGGCGCATTTGGATAAGAAGGAATTTTCCATTCTTACGGGTGCCCGGCAAACGGGGAAGTCGACCCTGCTCCATCAATTGGAAGCCCGATGCAAGGAATTGTCAAAGCCTACCGCTTTCCTGAACCTGGAAAACAGGGATATCCTTACCATACTGGATGATCATCCGTTCAACCTTTTGAATTACCTACCGGACGTAGAAGGGAGAGTGATCGTCTTCCTGGACGAGGCTCAATATTTAAAGGATCCCTCCAATTTTCTGAAGCTGTTGTACGATGAACATGCGGCTCGTGTGAAGATCGTGGCAACTGGAAGCAGCGCCTTCTATATTGATGATCATTTCAAGGATTCACTGGCTGGCAGGAAAAGGGTGTTCCAGCTTTTGACCTGTTCGTTCGATGAGTATCTGAGGCTAACGGATAGGGGTGATCTACAGGTGGAACTGCAACGACTTTTGACGAATAAAAATGTGAAAACCACGCGGATTGAATATTTGCGGCAGGAATGGGAGTCTTTTATGGTCTATGGCGGATACCCCGCCGTCATCACGGAACCCGATCGAAAGGAGAAAATTGAAAAGCTTAAGGAAATAAGGGATTCGTTTGTAAAGAGGGATATTCTGGAGTCAGGTGTGCAAAATGAAACGGCCTTTTTTCATTTGTTCCGACTCCTGGCTGATCAAAGCGGTTGCCTGGTGAATGTGCACGAACTGGCTACTACGCTTCGGATAAAAAGCGACACAGTAAGCAATTACCTCCGTGTGCTACAGAAATGCTTTCACCTGGCCCTCGTAAAGCCTTTTTTTCGTAATCTCCGGAAAGAACTGACCAAGATGCCCAAGGGTTTCCTGCTCGATACCGGTTTGCGTAATAGTTTGCTCAATAATTTTCAATCCATTCCGGACAGAACAGATAAAGGGGAACTTTGGGAAACAGCCTGCTTCAGAGCCCTGATCGATGGTTGGGGGCTCGATTCAGTATACTATTGGCGTACGGCCGATGGCAATGAGGTGGATTTCGTCTTGCCCGACGTCGAGGCCCCTTTTGCCATCGAGACTAAGTACGATGAGGCGCTGATCAAGGCTTCGAAATATAAAAAGTTTACGGAAACCTATCCGGATATTCCTTTGCAATTCATCTGGGCGCAACCCTTTGATGAGGATTTTTTCCGAAGACTGAGTTTCGCAGGGTAACTCGAGCCGCGAAAAACAACCCCGAAATTTTTATCACCCGAATTTTTCCGTAATTTGATCCCGATTGCGCAAACTAGCTGCCATACTGCTTTGGGGCCTCTTCCTTTTCAACTGGGTCGGATACCGCGCCCTGCATGCCTACCTGCAGGACCAGGCCGCCCGCCGGCTCGAAGCAACCATTGACAAAGATCAATATCAGCCCGACCAGCTGCTCCATCTCAAGGTCCCCACCGCCCATCTTTCTTATTACACCCAGGAGAACGAATTCGAACGCATCAGCGGCCGGATCGACATCAATGGCGTTCCTTATCAATATGTGGCCCGCCGCATCGTCAACGATTCCGCCGAATACCTCTGCCTGCCCAACCAACAGGCGCTCAGCCTGCGAAACAGTCAGAACGACTATTACTCCCTCGTAAACGACCTCGGCTCCCGGCAAAGGAACCAAAAGGGCATCGAAACAAATTTCTTCGGGGATCCATACGAACTGCCGGAAGACTACACACTCCCTAACGCGCCAATGACCCCCATCGCACACAATTCTCTATACATTCTGCGCCCTCCCACCGGTACGCAGTCTCCCGCCGAACACCCCCCGGATAGCAACGCCTGATCCCGATCGATCCCAAACGCCTTCCCGCAAAGGAAGGCCATCGTTGCATTTCATCAACTTTCAAACATGCCGCACATTCCACTGGAAGAGCATCTCCCGGGCATCACCGGGCTGCTCGAATATCGCCGCGATAGCGCAAAGCCTATCCGCGAGCTGACGCAAATTCTGTTAAGGGGGGAGTCCACCCTCACCGAAGGGGAACGTGAGCTGATCGCCACCGTCGTATCCTCGCGCAACTACTGCCGTTTCTGCACCTCCGCTCATACCGCCGCCGCCAATATCCTGCTGGGCAACACCCTTGCCGCCGAAGCGGTCAAGGGAGATATCGACAAGGCGCCGGTAAGCGACAAAATGAAGGTTCTCCTGACCATCGCCGCCGCGGTACAGACCAGCGGCAAGAACGTCACCACCGATTTGGTCGCAAGGGCAAGATCTAACGGCGCCACCGACCGCGAGATCCACGACACCGTGCTCATCGCCGCGCTCTTCTGTCTTTACAACCGGTATGTAGATGGCCTGGCCACCGTTACGCCAACCGACCCGAAATTTTATGAAGAGCTCGGCGAGCGGATAACGCATCATGGGTACAATCGTCTGCCACAAGGCTATGAACACCTAAAAAAAGAAGCATGAAAAAGACCGGCATCTTCCTCCTCTGCTTTTTGAGTAGTATGGTTGGCGGCATTGTCATGACCCTGATGTCGGTGTTCCTGCCGGTTGTGGTAGGCGATCTCCAGGGCAAGCTTCCACCGGAAGAGCTCAATAGGGTAGGGGCGACCATTAACTCCATCTTCATCTTTGGTTGGATGTTTGGCGGCGTTTTCTGGGGCATCGTCTGCGACCGCCTTGGCAGGATGCGCTCGATGGCCTTCGCCACACTCTGGTACGGGCTCTTCACCGTCCTCACCGCGGCCGCACCCTCCTGGTGGGGGATCACGGTCTGCCGTTTTGGCTCCGGCTTCGGCGTAGGCGGGGTCCTCGTGACGACGACGATCCTCGTCTCCGAACTCTGGACCGGCAAACCCCGGGCCGTCGCGTTAGGTATCCTGTCGATCTCGATCCCCGTTGGCATCTTCTCGGCGGGACTGATCAACTTCCTGCTACCCGTCTGGCGCCAGGCCTTCCTCGTCGGCAGTATCCCGCTCGCCATCGGGGTCCTCGCCCTCTTCGCCGCCGGCTCCAGCGCCGTCGAAGCAAACGTCTCAACCAACCCGTCCGCCGGACCAAACGCCCCCGCAACCAGCGGTAACTTCCTGTCGCCGAAATACCGCCCCAACCTCTGGCGCGGCTCAGTCATCTTCGGCACCATGCTCATCGGCATGTGGGCCATCTTCGACTGGCTTCCCAGTTGGGTCCAAAGCCTCTCCGTCAACACAGACGCCCACCAGGACCGCGGTCTCAGCATGATGCTCATGGGCGGCGGCGGGCTACTGGGAGGATTCGCCTCCGGCTGGATCATGCACGCCCTTGGCGTCCGCCGGACCATGCTGCTCTGCTTCTCGGTCTGTTTCGTGATGGCGTTCCTGCTCTTCAAAGGCAATCATGCCTTTACCGGCATCGCCTACCCCGAGACAGCCGTGCTGGCTCTCTTCTTCGGCATCAGCCAGGGCGCCCTCTCGGCCTACATCCCCGAGTTGTTCCCCCCGTCGATCCGCGCAGCAGCCACCGGCTTCTGCTTCAACGTCGGCCGGCTCTTCACCGCAACCGCTGTGTTCTTCGTCGGCGCGCTGGTCAGTGCCCTGGGCGGCTATGGCAACGCGATATTCATCTTCTCCTTCATTTTCTTAATCGGTTTTGCAACCACATATTATTCTACTCATGGCACACATAAACTTGGGCAACGACCTGCCGGGTATCCGCGGGCCGATGGCCTATAGCCCCGAAACGGCCCGCCCGCTCAACGAGCTGGCGGAGATCCTTCTTCGCGATGACGATAACACACTCTCCCGCGGCGAACGCGAGTTGATCGGCACGTATACGTCCTGGCTAAACGACTGCTTCTTCTGCCAGAACGTCCACGGCAGCCTGGCACAGCACTATCTCGAATGCGACATGCCCACGCTCGATGCGATAAAGATCGATCCGCAGACGAGTCCGATCAGCCCAAAGCTAAAAGCCCTGCTGCCCATCGCCGCCGCCGTCCAAAAAGGCGGTAAGAACGTCACCGAACCAATGATCGCAAAAGCAAGAAGGGAAGGCGCCACCGACCGCGAGATCCACGACACGGTGCTCATCGCCGCGGCCTTTTGTATGTACAATCGCTACGTCGACGGCCTCGCCACCTGGGCCCCTGAAGACCGGCAATTCTACGTCGACCGGGCCCCACGCCGCGCCGCAGAAGGTTATATCAATTTCGATCTCCACAAATGATCATCGAAACAAATGATCACAAAAACCATTGACCATGCCTCACATCGCAGTAAATAACGAACTCGCCGGAATCCGCGGCCTCCTCAACTTCCGCCCGGAAACCGCCGAACCCCTCGGCGAACTCGCCAACATCCTCCTCAAGGACACCGAAGGCCTGACCCCCACCGAACGGGAACTCATCGCCACCCACGTCTCATATCTCAACGACTGTTTCTATTGCCATACCTCCCACGGCGCCATCGCCTGCATCTATCTCGACGGCGACAAGGATATCGTCGATGCAGTAAGAATCAACGCCGAGACCGCTCCTGTAAGCAACAAGCTCAAGGCGCTGCTCGCTATCGCGGGTAAAGTGCAAAAAAGCGGCAAAGCAGTCGAACCCGGAGACATCGAACGAGCCCGCAACGCGGGCGCCACCGACCGGGACATCCATGACACCGTGCTCATCGCCGCGGCCTTCTGTATGTTCAACCGCTACGTCGACGGCCTTGCAGCAAACACGCCCACCGATCTGAGCACCTATGAGACAAGAGCCCGCCAGGTAGCCGAACGCGGGTATGGAAAACATATATACACCACCAAAACAAACGTATGAGAAACTTATATCGTCTCTTAGCAGGTCTGGCTTGCATGCTGGTCCTGCCCCAGATCCTTTTAGCCCAAAACACAAACATCACCGGCACCATCACGGACCCCGCCGGCAACCCCGTCGCCGGCGCCAGCATCGTCGTCCAGTCGACCGCCAGAGGCACCGCCAGCGACGCCGACGGAAAATTCAGACTCTCCGCGCCCGCAGGCGCAAAGCTCATCATCAGCAGCGCAGGCTTCAAATCCCAAACAGTCGAAGCCAACAACGCCGAATTAAAGATCCGCCTCGAAGAGGACATCACCCACCTCGATGAAGTGGTCGTTACCGGCCTGGCCACAACCATCAAACGCCGCAACCTCGCCAACGCCGTCTCGACGATCTCCTCGCGCGAACTGAATGGCGTAGCCCCCGCACAAACATTCGACGGCGCCCTCGAAGGCAAGGTCACCGGCGCCTATATCAACGCCAACTCGGGTGCCCCCGGCGGCGGCATCAGCGTTAAATTACGCGGCGTCACCTCGGTCTACGGCAATACGCAACCCCTCTACGTCATCGACGGGGTCTACGTCGACAACACCTCCACCTCCTCCGGTCTCAACGCGATCACCGGCGCCGCATCCGGCGGCGCCCCGACCAGCACTCAGGATAACCCCTCCAGCCGCATCGCCGATCTGCGCGCCGAAGACATCGAGAACATCGAGATCCTCAAAGGCGCTTCGGCAGCCGCGGTATACGGCTCTCGCGCGGCGGGCGGGGTGATCGTCATCACCACAAAAAAAGGCAAGGAAGGCCGAACAAAGGTCACCGCCTCCCAGGACCTGGGCTTCATCAAGGTCCGGAAGCTCCTCGGCGTTCGCCAATTCGACGCCGGCAAAGCCGCAAGCCTGTCCAGTGACCCGGCCCAAAGTGCCGCCCTCCGTCAGGCCTTCCTCGCCGCGCAATCCGCCGGCCATATCTATGATTATGAAAAAGAGATCTATGGCAACACGGGATTCGCCCGCAACACGGTCTTCTCCCTCAGCGGCGGCACCGCAAAAACAGGCGTGTACCTTTCAGCAGCGCAAAAAGATGAGCAAGGAATAGTAAAGAACACCGGTTATCGCAACAGCAGCCTCCGTCTCAACGTGGATCACCACCTCACGGACAATATTCGCATCGGGATGAACACGACCTATATCAACTCTTCCGCCGACCGCGGCCTGCAGGGCAACGACAACGCCGGAGTCTCCCTGGGCATCGCCCTCTCGTCGACACCGTCCTTCGCCGAACTGCATCCGGATGCGAGCGGCAACTATCCCAACAACCCCTTCGCCTCCTCCAACCCGCTACAGACGATCGCGCTGATGAAGAACGACGAGTCGGTCAACCGCCTCATCACCGGCATCAACTTCGACGCACAACTGCAGAAGTCCGGCAAAAGCGTCACCCGCCTGGCCGGCATCGGCGGCATCGACTTCTACGACCTCGCCACCACGGCTCTTTTCCCCGCCGAGCTCCAGTTCCAGGCGGTGAATAAAGGCACTTCGATCCAGGGGAACACGCATAACCTAAACACCAACTACACCGTCTCGCTGGTCAACACCCTCACGCCCTCCGACCGGCTTTCGCTGACGACCTCGGCAGGCTTCACCCAGGAGACGGGCGACTATTACAATTTGCTCAACGTCGCCACCCAACTCATCTCCGGCCAGTCCAACGTGGACCAGGCCGGCGCTCTCAATGCCACCCAGCTACGCACCAAATACCAGAACGAAGGGTTCTTCATACAGGAAGAAGCAAGCATCAACGACGCCCTCACGCTGACGGCAGGCGTAAGATTCGACCGAAGCTCGAACAACGGGGATGTCGCCAAATTCTACACCTATCCCAAAGGCGGCATCTCCTGGAACCTCACAAAGGCCGGCATCGTCGGGGATGGCTTCTTCTCCAACCTCAAATTGAGAGCCGCCTATGGCCAGGCCAACAACGTCCCTGCCTATGGCAGCAAGTTCACCGCCCTGGCGATCTCCAATATCACCGGCAACCCCGGCGTGATCGTTCTCCCCCAGGAAGGCCAGGCGGACATCAAGCCCGAACGCCAGCAGGAATTCGAGACAGGCATCGACTTCAGCGTCCTGCAGGACCGTCTGGGTTTCGTGCTCACTTACTATCACAAAACGATCAACGACTTCCTGATGCAGAGCGCGCTCCAGGCCTCTTCGGGCTTTACGACAAAATGGGTGAATGCCGGCAACCTCCGCAATCAAGGGGTCGAGCTGGGCCTGAATGCCCGCCCCGTCAGCACCCGCGCGATCAAGTGGACCACCTCGCTCAATTTCTGGCTCAACCGCAGCAAGGTGACCACGCTCAACATCCCCTCGGTCCCCCAGGGTTCCTTCGGCTACGTCCTCGGTTCCTTCCAGATCCAACAGGGCAAATCCGCCACCCAGATCCTGGGTCTGAACGGTACCGGGGTCGGACTGCTCGGCGACGCCGAACCAAGATTCCAGATGAGCACCTACAACGAGGTCACCCTGAACGATCGCTGGAGCCTTCGCTTCCTCCTTCATTGGAAGAAGGGTGGCCAGAACGTCAATCTCACCAGCCTCGAGAACGACTTCGGCGGCACCAGCGCCGACTACGACAAGGTCACCAACAAGCTCGGCGTTCCCGATGGCGTCTTTCGGATCATGCAGGTAGGCACCAGCGCCGCAGAGTTCGTCCAGACGGCAAGCTACCTGCGATTAAGAGAGGTCGGTCTCTACTATTCCATAAAGCGCTCCCCCATCAGCTATATCAAGGGGATCCGCATCGGGGTTTCGGCCAACAACTATTGGACCTCGACCAAATACAAGGCCTATGATCCGGAGGTCTCCAACTTCGGCACCGGCTTCTCCACCGGCGTCGACGTAGACCCGTACCCCGCCGGCAAACGCGCCGACTTCCATCTCGCATTCGATTTTTAAACCTGGAAAAGAAAATAGTATGAAGAAAAATATAAGCTTAGGATGGCCGGCAATAGCCCTGGTGCTCCTTCTCAGCTCCTGTAAGAAAGATTTTGGTGACCTCAACAACGCCACCGTCGAGGATTTCACCGCTAACGTTACCGCCGGCGAACTGAACAACCTCGTAAGCGGGACAGAGTCTGGCATGCGCACCAGCAACGCGCTCTATCTCGACGACGTCAGCATCATCGGCCGCGAAATGTATCATTTCTCCACCTCCGAACCCCGTTATGTCACCGATCTGCTCGGCGCCAATGCAGCCACACTCAGCAACAGCAACTTCTATATCACGAATCCCTGGGCCTCACGGTATCAGGTAATTAAGAACTGCAACGTCCTCACCCGGGCCGCCACTAACTCCAAATCGATCACCGCCGCCCAACGCAGCGGCTACCTCGGCTTCGCCCGGACCATAAAGGCCTATCAGCTGCTCCTCCTGCTCAATCTAACGGACAGCAACGGGGTCCGCATCGACGTGGCCGATCCCGATCACCTCGGCCCGCTCGTCGCCCCGGCCGACGCATTAAAAGCCATCTCGGTCCTGCTCGATTCCGCAAAGACCGACCTCGGTTCTGCCTCTGTTGCATTCACCCTCGCAGGCTTCGGCGACTTCAGCGATGCTCCGGGACTCTTGAAATTCAACCGGGCCCTGTCGGC
>Ga0105237_10007244_pt1 | contig 12168 bp, 11 predicted proteins | sample KBSC24metaG_FD_81520 | JGI IMG/M metagenome (GOLD analysis project Ga0105237, IMG submission 81520) | Corn rhizosphere microbial communities from Kellogg Biological Station, Michigan, USA - KBS C2-4 metaG | ecosystem: Host-associated > Plants > Roots > Rhizosphere > Soil | place: Michigan, USA...
ATTTGCTCAGCGGTAATGTTTGGCCCGGTGCATGCTATACGGATACAAAGCTGGCTGGATTCCGTAGGCGCCGCTAAAACCGGTGTGAAAAGTCAAGTTGCCCAGTTTGCATACTGGCTTAATATGATTGCCATGAATAACAGGCCTGGTTATGGCTGGGAGGCTAAGCAATTTGTAAAACGCTTTGTACCGGAATTGGTATTAAAAAAACTTCGCTCTGCAAGGCGTAAACCATGAACACTGATATTGACGTAAGCATAATAATCCCGGCCTATAACAGGTTGTGGTGTTTACCTAAAGCTGTAGAAAGCTGCCGCGGCGCCCGGTGCGTTACCGAAATTATTGTTGTTGACGATGGCAGCACAGATGGAACCTGGGACTGGCTGCAACAGCAACCGGATATTATCAGCATAAAACAGGAGAACCAGGGCCAAACGTATGCTGTAAACAAGGGTGCTTCAGTTGCTAATGGGCAGTACATCCGTTTTTTGGATAGTGACGATTTTTTACTTGAGGGTTTTATCGACAAACAGTTTGAAAAAGCAATTGAAACCGGGGCGCAATTAGTATGCTCGCGGGTGGATAGTTATAACATGGAAACCGGGGCAATAATAATAACCCCTGATATAACTGATTGGGATGACTTCCTGGAGATACAATTGAGTAACCGATATGGTAGTCATTTTTTGGGGATGCTGTTTCATCGCGAACTGGTGAAACAGGTGCCCCGCCGGCCCGATTTTGCTTTTAGGGAAGACAGGATGTTTTTGCTGGAGGTTGCTTTGTTAAACCCTGTAATGTCAATTGTTGAAGGCTGCGCAGGCTATTGGGTTACCCATAAACAACAAATGCAGGGCAATTACTCGGGCTTTAAGGCACAGGTTGCCAACTGGCAGCACCTGAATATCTTCAAAATAATATTAGGCCGGCTGGAAGCATCCGGGAGGCTGCATGAAAAATATCAAAAGGCGGCATGCACCATTTTATGGCCGCTGGCACATTGGATTGCCATAAAACATTTACCCGAAGCAAAAGAGGTTGTTAAATGGGTGTACGAGCTCGACCCTGATTTTAAAATTCCGGACAAAGGGATAGTAGGAAAAATGTACCGTACACTCGGATTTTATAAAACCGAAAAACTGCTCCGCTACAAGCGCGCGATCAAATTACGCGACTGATAATCCACATCGAACAAAAATATGAGGCTATCGCTACTCTATAATCCGCTGGTAATGATCGATCGTATAGCGGTTGCAATTAACCGGCGAAAACGAAAAAATAAATTGAAAAATACGCCGGCGGCAAATTTGGGCCTGGGTTATATAGATAGCCTTGAGCTACTGGAGCTGATAAAGGCCGACGGGTTTAAGGCGAAAAATATTTTTGATGCGGGTGCCAATATCGGCACCTGGACGTTGCTGGCCAAAGCGTTTTTTGGCGATGCAACCGTTCACGCATTTGAGCCGTTAAGCGTCCATATTGATAAATTTAAGGATAATACCAAAGCGCTCGCTGATGTGCATATCCATCCGTTTTGCCTGGGTAGTGAAAACGCAACGGCGGTGATCAATGTCTCCAGCTATAGCGATTCATCAAGCATACTCAATGCTACCCCGCTTGAGTTTGAACAATTCGGCATAAAAAAAAGCGACGAAGAAGAGGTGCAGGTAAAAAGGCTGGATAGTTTGATAGCTAATAATGAACTGCCTGTGCCCGATGTGATGAAGCTTGATGTACAGGGATTTGAACTGGAGATTTTAAAAGGCGCCGGCGAATATTTAAATAAGATGAGTTACCTTATTGTAGAGGTATCGTTTAAAGAATACTACTACGGGCAGCCCCTGTTTTTAGATATTGCCAATTACCTGGCGGCGCATCAATTCAACATCTACGCATTTGGGCATGCCACCCCTTTGGGAACCGAACTGGGGCAGATTGACGTTTTATTTAAAAAACAGGCTTGAAGATCTTTTTATCCTTCCTGCAATCGCCGGTAAAGCACCCGGTGCCAGCTTATGATTTCTGGGAGTTCTATATTAAAAACGGGATACAGGAGGCCGGTCATACGTATGGCGAATGCCCGGATGTAGACTGGGCGCTGGGCCTGGTGCAGCAAACAAGTGAAAGCTACCAGCAATGGAAAGAACAGGCCTGGAGCAAAACTATTGATTGGTTAAAAAAGCATCCGGCAGATATGTTTTTAAGCTACCTGTACCCGGCAATGGTTGATGAAGGCGCAATCGCTCAAATAAAAAAGATGGGTATACCCTGCGTTAATTTTTTTTGTGATAATGTGCGCGAATTTCAAAAGGCCCCGGTTGAATTTGGTGTTTTTGATTTGAACTGGGTACCCGAATATAAAGCCGTAAAACTTTATCAAAAAGCAGGGTACCCGTGCATCAACCTGCCGATGCCCATTTGGATTGACCTGAAACTACGGATGGTACAGGAAGAAAATAACAACCAGGTAACATTCATCGGTTCGAAAGATATACAGCGTCAATTGTTTTTTGAAGATGTGGCGGCCAAAAAACCTGCCTTGCCCTTAGCTATCTATGGTAGTGGCTGGTCGGCAGATGCAGGCGGCGAAGTTGCTGCTTCTGAAGGCTATACAACTGCAAAAAAAGTAGCTTATCAATATAAATTTTTAAAAGATCACGGGGTTAGGCCATATCTGCGAAAGTTAAGCCAGCGAAAAATTACGACAGCTATAACAGCAGCATTGAAATTGAAAATACAGGGAACTATAAGCTTTGAAGCATATAACGATTTGACCGCCAAAAGCCTAATTACTGTTGGTGTTAACCGCTACCCTTCGTTTAATTACCCCCTGGCAAAGCCAAATACATACTCGAGATTAAGGGATATTGAAGCGCCGATGCTAGGCGCCTGCTACCTGACCGAGTGGACGGAAGGACTTGATGAACTTTACAGCGTTGGCGTGGATATAGAAACCTACGTTGATGCAGACAGCTTTATAGAAAAAGTGAGTATATTAACCGCTGATGCGAACAAAAGGAAGATGCTCAGGGTAAACGGGCAAAAAAAAGCGTTGCAAAACCACGGTATACCACAATCACTAACCAGGATAATTAAGCGGTTAAGTTGAAAAAGTTAAACGTTTATTTTCGGGAGCAGCCGCTGGGGTATAAATGGATACCCGGCGACAGGTACGTCATCAGCCGTTTAAAGAGATTGTTCAAGGGTAAACGCATCAGCGGGCTCGAAAAAGTTTTTATCAACCTGTGCAAGGGCCTCGATGAGTTGGGAGTTGACTATGTGAAAAACAGGCCCTTTAAAAAAATCCAACCGGGTGAGCCGGTTATTGTATTGGGGGTAAGTAAATATGCGCTTAAAGGTTATGACCGGTCAAACCCAGTAGTTGCAGGTATTGGGCTGGTATCGCACCCTGCTGAATGGCCCGATTTGTTTACCGCTTACCCTGTTGCAAAATACCTGCAGCATTCCGACTGGGCAATGGATATTTACATCCCATGGTACGAAAAAGAAAATTGCGACACATGGCCATCGGGCATCGACACCGGCCATTGGTCGCCGATTGCGAACACCGAAAAGAAAGTAGATTTTTTAGTTTACAGTAAGTTTCTGTTTGATAGAGAAAAGAACAGCGCAGAACTGAAGCAACCGATATTAAATAAGCTAAATGAGTTGAGCTATAGTTACCGCGAAATTGTTTACGGGCATTATACTGAAACCGAATTCCACGATTTGCTGCAGCAATGCAAGGCCATGATATTTCTGTGTGAGCACGAAAGCCAGGGTTTTGCCTGTTGCGAAACGATGGCAATGAACGTGCCCGTTTTTGCCTGGGACCAGGGATTTTGGCTCGATCCTAATAGGTTTAAATGGAATAACCCCGTTGTGCCGGCCACTTCTGTTCCGTTTTTTGATGAGCGCTGCGGTACGACGTTTAAGGATTTTGACGCGTTTGAAAAAAATATAGCCCCATTTTTCGACAAAGTAAAAAATGGTGATTTTGCCCCGCGCGAGTATGTATTGCAAAATCTCACCCTAAAAAAAAGCGCTGAACGGATGCTTGAGATTGTTAACAGCGTTTATAAATGAAAATATTGCTGATAATGGATCCCGGCATACCTGTACCGCCGCCCTTATATGGCGGTCACGAACGGCTGGTTTACATGTTTGCCGGGGAATACCAGCGGCAAGGCCACGAGGTTACCTTACTGGCCGGTCCGGATTCACATATTTCGGGTACCTGTTATGCTTTTGGCGAAAACAACCTGGAAAAGACGGCCCGGCAAAAAAACAAAGAGTTGCTGCAAGCCTGGAAATTTTTGAGGAAGCATAAGAACGAATTCGACCTGATCCACAATTTTGGCAGGTTGATTTACCTGTTGCCCGTTTTGAATAAGTCTGTAAAAAAAATAATGACCTATGGTCGGCCGGTTTCAGCAAGGGGGATAAAAATTATGAATGCGCTGCCTAACCGTAATTTAATATTTACTGCCTGCAGCGATTATTGCGTTTCGACCGGCAATGTTGCCGGCAGGTGGCAAACGGTTTATAATGCTATCGATTTCGCCCAATACCGGTTAAATGGCAACCCCGGCGAAAATGTCCCGCTAATGTTCCTGAGCCGTCTTGATAAAGTAAAAGGGGTGCATACCGCCATTAAAGTTGCGAAAGCTACCAACCATCAATTAATTATTGCCGGTAATATTCCGCATACCACCGATAACCTGGAATATTATAAAACTGAAATTGAACCGCAAATTGACGGTAAACAAATAAAGTATGTAGGTGCGCTTAATGATGCGGGAAAAAACGATTATCTCGGTCGGGCTAAAGCACTACTTTTTCCTATTGAGTGGGATGAACCCTTTGGTATGGTGATGGTTGAGGCCATGGCCTGCGGCACACCGGTAATTGCGTTTAGCCGCGGTTCGGTGCCCGAAGTGCTGACTGATCAAACCGGCATAAAAGTTAATACATTTGATGAGATGGTGGCAGCTGTAACACAAGTGGGGGAGATTGACCGAAAAACATGCCGCGAAACAGCCCGGCTAAGGTTTGACAGCCCGATAATTGCAAAACAATACCTGCACCTTTTTAGCAACGATAGCGCTGCTTATAGAAATTGATTTGAATAATTTATGACCGTTAAACAAAAAATAGGCAAGCTTATTATTAAAATGTCGCCGGTATCGCCGGAAAGCCTCACTATTTTACGCACGGAATTCCGCGCTTTCAGAAGCCGGGTTAATTACCGTTTGAACCCTTTTAAACGGCTTACCGTTGCTAAATTTTCGGCTGCTGATAACATCAGCTTAAACGTTGGCTGCGGCCCTTTTGGACATGATGGGTGGGTTAATGTTGACCTGATGAACTTAAACAACGTTTCATTTACATTTGATTCGAGAAAACATTTGCCCTTTAAAAACAACACGGTAGACAGGATCAGGGTTGAACATTTTTTTGAGCATTTGGATAAGATATCGGAAGCGCCCTTTTTTTTAGACGAATGTAAAAGAGTAATGAAAGATGGTGCAGTTTTAAGAATTGCCGTGCCGGACGCTGAAATGTTTATTGAGGCCTATTATAAAAACGACAAGAGCCTTTGGAAGGCGCTGGGATACGATATTGAAGCGCTCCCCGGAAATTTCGACACGAAAATTGCCATTCTGAACCATATTTTCAGGCAGGATGGCGAGCATAAATATGCCTACGACTTTGAAGCGCTAAAATATTTTTTGGCGAAACATGGGTTTAAAAACATAACCAGGCAACGGTACCGGGAATCGCTTGATGAACAATTGATAGAAGACCAGGAGAACCATAGCAATCATTCGTTGTACGTTGATTGCATGAAATAGCTTGAAAAAAATTGTGTTACTTTCCGTGGGCCAGCCATCTACCAATCCCCGGCTGGTTAAAGAAGCCAATAGCCTTGTAAAAGCAGGTTTTGATGTTTATGTAATATACACTTATTGGACAGAATGGGCGTGGAAGGCAGATAAGGTGCTTTTTAAGGAGGTGAAATGGATGCCGATACTTGCAGGCGGCTCACCGTTTGAAGACAAAACAACCTACTTTTTTACCCGATTACGCGTAAAGTTATTTGGTTTTATTGTGCGTAATGTAACACTGCATTATGGTATAGCCGAAATTGCCAAAGGAAGGACATATCCCAATCTGCTAGAAATTGCCAGATCAATTAAAGCGGACCTTTACATAGCACACGTACAGGCCGCGCTGCCGGCAGCGGTAAATGCAGCAAAAAAGAATAATGCGAAATGCGGCTTTGACGCTGAAGATTTTCACCGCAATGAAGTTACGGACGATATCGATGATTTAGATTATAGGGTGTCCAGGTTTATCGATGACAAGTACCTTCCGCAAGTAAATTATTTGTCGACCAGCAGCCCCCATATCAGCCAGGCCTACCAAGATTTATATAAAGATATATCGCCCGTTACCATTTTAAATGTATTTCCTATTGATGAGGGTGTGCCTGAACCGCAAGCACCGGCAGTGGAAGCCATCAAACTTTTTTGGTTTTCGCAAACGGTAAGCGCCGCGCGCGGGGTTAGCCACTGTATAAACGCTTTGCGGATGATAAATGACCCGGCTATTGAACTGCATTTATTAGGCTATGCCGATGCGGAAACTAAACAGCAACTAACAACTCTGGCAGGTGGTAGCTTTAACCTGGTATTTCATGACCCAATTTCGCCCGAAGAGATTATCCCATTTGCGTCGGCTTTTGATATTGGCCTTGCGATGGAAGACAGTACACCATATAACCGCGATATTTGCCTCACCAACAAAATTTTCACTTACATGCAGGCTGGGCTTGCTATAATAGCAAGCGACACAACTGCACAAAAAGGGCTGATGGACAACTATCCCAGGGCCGGTAAAATTTACGAAAACCGGAACATTCAAAGTCTTGCACAAGCTATATCATACTACGCAGATAACCGGGATGAATTGTATGCGGCAAAAAAAGCGTCGTACAGCATCGCCCGGAGCGAACTAAACTGGGAGATGGAAAGTGAAAAATTTCTCGCCCTCGTTAACAAAACACTGGCAAGTTGAAACGTGTCCTGATCATCTCGCCGTACTTCCCGCCGTCGAACGCTGCCGATATGCAGCGCATCCGCACCAGCCTGCCATATTTTAAGCAGTTTGGCTGGGATGCCGAGGTCGTAATTGTAGATGAGAGTTATTCAGAAATGGTGAAAGACCCCCTGCTGATGCAAAGTTTACCAGTCGGCTTGAAAATACACAGGGTAAAAGCGCTAAGTAAAACGCTGACAGCAAAAGTTGGTTTGGGCAGCCTTGGTTTACGATCGCTTTGGCATTATCGCAAAAAAGTAAGCCAACTTTTAAAAGCCGAAAAATATGACCTTATTTATTTTTCGACGACCCAATTCCCGGTTTGTATTTTAGGGGCTTACTGGAAAAAAAGATTCGGTGTGCCCTATGTAATTGATATGCAGGACCCATGGCATTCCGAGTATTATCAGGATAAGCCCAAAGAACAACAGCCACCAAAATATTGGTTTTCGTACCGCCTGCATAAATATTTAGAGCCTATTGCCATGAAACAAGTTGGGGGGGTAATAAGTGTATCGGCAGGTTATATAAACGAGTTAAGGGCCCGGTATGCGTGGTTAACAGACATTCCGGCGGCGACCATTACATTTGGAGCTTTTGAGCCAGACCTTAAAATAGCAGCAGACGATCAGCACAAGTTTGAACTATTATTGCAAAAAGGTTTTGTCAATATAGTTTACGTTGGCCGTGGCGGACTGGATATGCACAAAGCCATAACCCCGGTTTTTGAGGCATTAAAAAATGGCCTGGCAAACCAGCCGGCATTGTTCGGCAAATTAAAGTTCTATTTTATTGGTACCAGCTACGCGCCTGCCGGGCAAGGCGCGGCGACAATAACTCCGCTGGCAAAACAATACGAAGTTGAGGATAGCGTAATTGAATTGCCCGGAAGAATTAGTTACTATCAAAGCCTGTCAACCTTACTGCAGGCAGATGCATTGTTTATACCAGGATCTGATGATCCGCAATATTCAGCGTCGAAGATTTACCCGTACTTGCTAACGCAAAAGCCCCTGCTTGCTATTTTTAACGAAAATAGCAACGCCGTGGCTGCATTGAATGAATGTGCAGATGACGCAGCGGTATTAACCTTCGGTGCCGGAAACAGTCGACCGGAAAATGTATTACAATCACTGTTTGAAAACTGGGCAAAGGGCATTTTTACGCCGATAGGGCTGAAAAAGGAGTTTGAAAACTATAGCGCTAAAAGCCTTACTGCAAAACAAACCGAATTGTTTAACAAGGTTATTGGTATAGGGCAATGAAAAAGCTCGCTATTATTACCACCCATCCAATTCAATACTACGCACCCATCTTCAGGCTTTTGCAGCAGCGCAACAACATCAGCATAAAGGTATTTTATACACTTGGTGAAACCATTGCTCCCAAGCACGATCCTGGCTTTGGCAAAAATATAAGCTGGGATATCCCGCTGTTAGACGGTTACGATTTTGAGTGGCTTGTTAACATTTCACCGGCGCCGGGTTCACATTATTTTAAAGGCATAGTTACACCCGGTGCTATTGAGCAAATTGAAAAATACAGGCCCGACGCGCTATTGGTTTTTGGTTGGGCCTACCAGTCGCACCTTAAAATAATACGGCACTTTAGAGGTAAATTACCAATATATTTCAGGGGCGATTCGACCTTGCTAAATGAAACGGGCGGGCTAAAAAAAACCTTGCGTTCTTTGTTTTTAAAGTGGGTTTACAACCATATTACCCATGCATTTTATGTGGGTGAAAACAACAAGGCCTATTATAAGGCATTTGGGTTGAAAGAAAAGCAGCTAAGTTTTGCGCCACATGCGATAGATAATGAGCGCTTTGGATTAAAAAGAGACGAAGAGGCAGAAGAACTTCGTGCCTTGTTAAAGATAAATAAGCAGGACATATTGGTGTTATACGCGGGTAAGTTTGAGCCGGTGAAAAATGTGGAACTATTATTAACTGCGTTTGTCACGTTAAACCGGCCAGATGTGCATTTGCTGCTTGTCGGCAATGGTCCGGATGAAAAGAAACTGAAAGACCTGGCAGCTAACAGCAATACTGCTGGCAACATCCATTTTATGGATTTTATCAATCAAAGCAACATACCGGTGCTTTACCAGGCGGCCGACTTGTTTTGCTTACCTTCGAAAAGCGAAACCTGGGGGCTGAGTATTAACGAGGCGATGGCTAGCGGAACGGCGATATTAGCATCGGATAAAGTGGGATGTACTGCCGACCTGGTAAAAATTGGCGGGAACGGCGCTGTGTTCAGGTCGGGCGATGAAAATAACCTTGCCCGTAATTTGCAACAGCTTACCAAAGATAAGGCACAATTAGCTAGATTAGGGCAGCAGTCGGAATTGATTATTAATGATTGGAGTTTTGAACAAATTGCCCTGGCAATTGAAAATAAGTTATTGAATGAAGCGACTTGACCGCATAAAACTTGATTTTACCCGGAACTGGAAATTGCCCGGTAAGGAACGCCTTTCCAATTTGCTTAAGCCGTCGGATCAGCTAAAACAAAGCATAAATAACGGCATTGTTTGGCTAACCAACGAGGATATTGCCATATACACGAGCGCCGATAGCTATATCGAATATTCGATATTGAGCACCGGTACCTATGAAGATGAGATCAACAAACTGATACGGATATCGCTCAAAGACGGTGGCAACGCTTTGGATATTGGCGGAAACATAGGCTTGCAAAGCATTCGCATGTCGCAATGTGCCGGGCAAGCCGGTAAAGTTTTTGCCTTTGAGCCGTTGGAATATCTTCGCGAAAAGTTTAACCGTAATACAGCCCTCAATCAGGCTGATAACGTTACATTGTTTCCATATGCTTTATCCGACCAGGAAAGTGAAGCCGATTTCGCGGTAAATCCCGGGTCGTGGAACCAGGGTACATTTAGCCTCAGTGGCAATTCGACCGGGCCAGGCACGCAGCGCGTGCTGATTAAAGTGGCGGATGATATGCCCGAAATTCAAAGCCTGCCATCGCTCGACCTGGTAAAAATTGACGTCGAGGGGTTTGAGTTCCAGGTATTGCGCGGTTTGGCCAAAACGCTGCATAAACACAAGCCACGCATAATTTTTGAGTACGACGATAATTACTGGCGTAATAACGGGCAAAGCATTGTTGATTGTTACTCTTTTCTGCAGGCAATAGGTTATACCATTTACCAGGTATCATCGGTAGGGTGCGAATTGTTAAAAAGCGCCGAGGCAATTGAGGGCGGTAACTTATTTTGCATCCCGGTTTAAATTATGGACAAAGAAAATAACTACGCTAAAATCCTGCTGCTTTTTTTGCCCTGGGCGTTGGCTATGTTGTTTTCGGCATGGCCTGTTGGATCATATTTTATTGCCTGGCTGGGTTCGTTTTTTATATTTTATGTTACACTAACCGGCAAAATAAAAGCGCTGCCCGATGACCGCACGATTGCCGAACAGTTGATGCGGCCTATTTTTATCGTCCAGATAATATTTGCCGGTTATATGTGCTGTACATCGATATTTTACTTTTTAAGCCTTATGGGCTATGAGTATCTGACAAAGGTAAACACGGTACTGGCATTAGATGAGAGCGCGTTACAGATTGCCGCACAGTGCCAGCGGTATTATTGTTTGGCCCACGCAGCTTTTGTATCGGGTATTTTGATATTTATGAAATACCCTGCCCATTCAAAATATTATATCGAAAAAGAAAAGCTTGCCAATCTTTTATTACAAACGGCACTGATCACTTTCCCGGTGTCGTTGCTGTTTTTAAAGCTGCCGGGCCTGGCACAGTTTTATGTGCAGTTGGGCTCTTTGAGTTTTATAGCGGGTACACTTGCATTGGCGTTTGCCATACCGCTTAGAAAAATGGGAAACACAATGATTTGTGCCGCTCTATACTTGTTCAACTTTTATGAGGCGTTTACTTCCGGGTTTAAAGAGCCGATCATTATAAGTATTTTGGTTCTAGGGATTTTTTTGTACCCAAGCTACAAAAAATTTGTGACAGTCACCTTCGTTCCCCTATTGCTGTTGTTGTTCATCTACCTGCCATCGTTTGTGGGTAGTCTTCGTCAAAACAACTGGGCTGGTGACGAAAATAAAGATGACGCAGCAGCAATTGCTTTGGATGCCGCACTTAACCAGGATTCGGACGACAACAGTAACTGGGGCTTTCTGATATACCGACTTAGTGAAATAGAAATGTTTACAAAGTTTGTAAAATCAACACCCACAAATGTTGATTTTTACGGAACTGACTTGATTAAACAATCAGCCATTGCTATCGTGCCACGTATATTATGGCCGGAAAAACCTATTACTGAAGATTTGATTATGGAGCGTGTTTACGCTGCCGGAGTGGTAAACCGTAACTCAAACGTTTCGGCCAAGCCGGCGTATGTTGTTGATGCTTACTTGTCGTACGGGGCCATAGGTATTTTTATTTATTTATTTGTGTATGGTGCTGCGGCACAAATAATTGCCATAAAAGCCGAAAAACTATTCGGCGGCTATATTTTAGGCGCAGCATTGATATTCAGCGGACTGTTCCAGATATTTTGGCGCGGATTAAGTTTCGAGTTTTTGGTAAACTCAGTTTTCTGGAGTTACGTAACCATGATTATCGTGTTTAAAATATTGCGGTCGAAAAATATACTAAAGGAAATTTGAGGGTTCTACAAATTTGCGCTGCCTACAAACCGGCCTATATTTATGGCGGCCCAACCATGTCGGTATCGATGTTGGCCGAGCAGTTAGAAAAGGCGGGTATCCAAACCGAAGCCTATGCCACTACTGCCAACGGTAAAACAGAGCTGCCTTTAACACCCAATAAACCTTTGGTTGTTGACGGCGTTACCGTGACCTATTTTAAACGGCTCACAAAAGATCACAGCCACTTTTCGCCGGCGCTTTTGAGGCAATTGTGGAAACAGGCTCCAAATTTTGATATAATACATATTCATGCCTGGTGGAATTTGGTTTCGTTATTTTCGTGCCTTGTGGCCTTAATGCGTAATGTGCCTGTTGTGTTATCGCCACGAGGTACCCTTAGCCCTTACTCGTTTCAGAATAA
>Ga0105237_10007247_pt1 | contig 12163 bp, 7 predicted proteins | sample KBSC24metaG_FD_81520 | JGI IMG/M metagenome (GOLD analysis project Ga0105237, IMG submission 81520) | Corn rhizosphere microbial communities from Kellogg Biological Station, Michigan, USA - KBS C2-4 metaG | ecosystem: Host-associated > Plants > Roots > Rhizosphere > Soil | place: Michigan, USA...
GAAATACTTGCTTGGCCCGGGCGAGGTGAAACGCGCCTCCGAAACATTGCCAGACGGATCGACGCCCAGGCGCATTCGCACCTTGATGTGGCCCTGAATCGTCCTAAGTGCGCCAGCGGAGGGGGTCGGCAGCACACGACGCACAACTCCATTGGGCGCGGCGGGCACTGCCGGCGTTTCTGCCGCGGGTGCTTGTGTCGCAGAAGTCGCTCCCGTCTGTGCACTTGGAGTCGCTTGCTGATGCGTCCCCTTGACAACAAGCAGGATTACGATGACCACTGCCACCGCGATCAGCGCAATCACGAGCGGCTTCAATTTGGAGGAGGGTGCGGGGTCCCGGTCTACGACTTCCTCCACCTTCACTGGCGCTGGTTGGGCGGTCACCCGGGGCACCGCGGGCTGCATGCCGATAGCGGCAGCAACCTCACGAATTGTCCAGCGCCTTGCGGCATCGTTTACGAGGCAGTGACTCGCGACTTCGGCGTACGGTTTGGGCAAATTTGCCGCTGAACCAATGCTGGAGGGCGCATGTTGTGTCAGCGACTCCACGAGCGTGGCACCCAGATTCCAGATATCAGTGCCCGGCGAGATCTGACCCGACGAGAGTTCGGGGGCGCCATAATGATTCGACAGAGTTTTCGGAGCCGCCCCAGGGCCGCAGACGCAATCCGTTGAAAGCTTCAACTGGTCGCCAACCGCCATGACGTTCGCGGGCCGGAGATCGCCATGAATCAGACCCTGATCATGCAAATATCCCAGCGCGGACACCGTTGGACGCAGCATGATGTCCGTTTCACTGGCGGTCAGCGCACGATGAGGAAGAACTTGAGCCAAGCTTTCGTCCGCGAATTCAGTGACTACGTAAAGAAGTTCGCGTCCAGAAAGCCAACAACGCCCGCCGTCGAAAACCTGCAGCAGGTGCGGATGTGAGAGCTGTGCTGCGCGCTTCCAATTGGCCACCAGAATATCGCCATCGGAAGCACTCGCAACGACCAGCTTGATGGCAGCCTTGCTCTTTGTGCCCGTTGGAACTTGTGTGAGGAAGACAGCAGTCGAATCCGATCCCCCCAAGTACTGCTGCAAGGGGTACCGCGCGTTTACGGTTTGTCCGACCCAGTCTTTTCCAAGTTCCACAGTTTTGCCCGGAATTACTGCTGCCCGCATAACCGAGCATTGTAAGCCAGCAAAGCATCAAGGAATGCTGTGAAAATCAGCCGGAAGTGCAAGGAGCCACTCGGCAGGAAGGCATGGGCATTCGGCCGGTTGGACTCAGGCCGATTCGCCGCGAGCTTTGCGGATGGCACTGGCCAGGCTCTGCACGCTCTCAAAATCTTTGGGGCTGCCCGAGGTCAGCAGCGTAACGCCATATTGCTGCTCGATAAAGCCGAGGATCTGCAGGAGACCAAGAGAATCGACTTTGCCGGAGGAAATCAGCAGTTCGGTTTCGGTGACGCCGCCTTCCGGCACGACATCGCGGGAGATGAATTCCGTCAGATCGTTTTCGATGCTCACGCTTTTTTTGCTCCAGTCATATTTTCGCCCACCCCGCGGATGGAGGAAATGCCAGCCTTGATACCTACTTTGCCGCAGCAGTCGCCACTCGGCTCTGCCACTCGCGCAGCAGCAGTTGCCGATCGGTTTTGCCGGTCGAAGTGAGCGCCATGGACTCACGAATTTCAATTTGCTCCGGCACCATATACGTCGGAAGAAAACGGCTGCAATGCGCGCGGAGTTGGTTGGGGTCAGGTTTCTGCCCTGCCCTGGCAACCACGGACGCAACAATTCGGTTTCCGACCTCCGGATCAGGAACAGGAACGGCAATCGCTTCGAGAATCTCGGGATGTCCTGACAAAACACTCTCGATCTCGCCGAGTTCGATGCGGAACCCGCGACTCTTTACCATGTGATCGCGACGGCCGAGGAACTCGTAATTGCCATCGGGTTGCAGTTTGACGAAATCACCCGTGCAGTAAGCCAGACCATTCGCGTTCGAGTCCTTGCGAGGGTCCGGCACCAGAGTCGCGGCAGTTCGCTTCGGATCATTCCAGTAGCCGCTCATCAGATTGCCGCCCTTCGCCCACAGCACACCTTCCGCACCTTCCCCCACGACCTCTCCGGCATCATTCAGAACAAATGTCTCCATGTGCTCGCAGGCTTTGCCGATGGAAATCGGCGCGGTGCGGTCTTCCGGGATTGTCGGAGGCACCTCGTAGTAGGTGCAGACGTTCGTCTCGGTGGGACCGAAAAGATTGAAGAGCCCAACATTCGGAAGTGCCCGACGCAAGCGCCGTAGCTGAGGCGTAGGAAAAACTTCGCCAGCGAAAAAAAGTATTCGAAGGGTCGGCAGCCCTTGTTTCTCGATTTCGCCGGCATTCAGCATGGAGACCAAAATGGAAGGGACGGAATACCACACCGTCATCTTCGTTTCTGTAATCAGCTTCACCAAGTGCGCCGCAAGCATCCCTTCGAGACTTGAAATCAAGCGTAGGCTCGCGCCTGAGCCAAGCGAGGCGTAGAGATCTGAAATGGAGAGATCAAAGTGAAAGGGGGCATGGCTGGAAAAGATGTCATCTGGCGTAATCGCAAACCGGTCTTGCACCCAGTTCGTGAACGCAAGGCCCGACAGATGGGTGTGGATCACGCCCTTTGGCGTTCCCGTCGATCCGGAGGTATAGAGGATATAAGCCAGGTCTTCTGGATGAACTTCGGGCAGCGGGACTGACTTCCGCGCCACAGCGGAAGCGAAAGATTCCAAGGCGAGATCCGGCGGCAGGTGAGCAGCCGTGATCGCATCTTCGGCGGCTTCAACGATCACTTTGCGCGGCGATAAACCCTGGAGAAATTCTCCGAGCGACGCGAGCCGAGGCTGGTCAGCAATGATGGCTGCGAATCCGCAGTCCTCCGCGATGGTGCGGCAACGACGCCAGGGTGCGCGAGGATCCAGAGGAACGTAAGCCGCACCCGCCGCCATGGTGCCGAGAATCGCCTGCACGCAATTCGGAGTTTTGTCCATCCATATGCCGACGCGATCACCTCGGCCAACTCCGGCCTCGTGCAATGAAGCGGCAATTCCTTGGGCCCGAGAGATGAGCTCACCATAGGTGCAGGAAGCATCGGCGTTCCAGATTGCCGTTTTCGAGGAAGGTACCCGGCCAGCCGCATCGCGCACCAGTCCCCATAAAGATTGAGCTTTCATATCTTGTGGAATCCCCAACAAAATTGCTGCTGCTTGCTGCTACCGCGCCGCCGCTTTCTGCAGCATGCGCGAGCGGACTTCGTTGATGACTTCCAGATCTGTAAGGGGGACATCTGGATGTTCTACTAGGGTACGCAATACTCGTTCATAGTCGACGGCCATGTGCGCAATAGTGTCTTCTCTAAACAGATCGGTGCTGTATTCGAAGAACCCGGCTGCCCCACCGGTAGCGACAAGCTCAAGCGACAAATCAAATTTTGAGGTGCCGTTATCGATCCATTCGGGAGGCGACACCTCCAAGCTATGCAACGCAAGCACAGGCACAGGCTCTTTTACGACTCTGAAATTGACTTGAAAGAGCGGCATGCGCCCTGCGGCACGCGGAGGGCGGACAATCTCAACCAGTTTGTCGAACGGCAGGTCGGCATGAGCGATCGCTCCCAGCACTACCCGGCTCACCCTTCCCAGCAATTGACGAAAGTTCGGACTTCCAGAGAGATCGCTGCGCAACACCAGCGTATTCACAAAGAAACCGATCATCGGCTCAATTTCCGCTCGACGGCGGCGAGCGATGGGCGATCCCACGCAAATGTCGGTTGCACCGGTGCAGCAGTGCAAAAATACATTGAAGGCCCCGAACAAACTCATAAACGGCGTGACGCCGCTCTGGAGACTCAATGCCTTCGCGGCATCGAGCAATTCGCCCGAAAGCACCATTGGGTAGCGCTTCCCGCCGCGACTCGGAACAGGTGGACGGGGAAAATCGGCCGGCAAACCCAGATCGACTGGGACATCTTTCAACTGTTCTTTCCAGAAGGCGCCAAGCCGGTCCAGCATCTCACCTTGCAAGAACTGACGCTGCCAGAGCGCGAAATCAGAAAACTGGATTGGCAGTTCCGGCAGCTCGGGCTTTTTTCCGGCCGCAAAATGCGCATAGAGTTCTGCAACTTCGCCGTACATCAGCGCCGTGGAACGAAACTCCCAAGCAACGTGATGGGAAACGTGGAGGAATATCCACTCGTTCTCGTCCATGCGCAGCAGCACACCCCGAAGCATGAGATCGCGAGCCAGATTGAACCCGCGGACGGATTCCTTTTTCAACAATAGCCGAGCTTTCGAGCCTCGCTCTTCAGGTTTGAGGCGTCGAAGATCAAACGTCTTCAATTCGACTTTCCAGGGATCCGCCAGCACCGGCACCGGCAAGCCGTCCAAGTTGTCAAAAGTCGTTCGCAGAATTTCGTGTCGGCCGACGAGAGCGTCAAGTGACTTCTGCAGAGCGACAACGTCCAGTGGCCCGCGAATGGTCATGGCGTAAGGAATGTTGTAGGTCGGATCAGCCGGCGAAAGCTGATCAAGAAACCACAGGCGCTGCTGCGAAAACGACAGTGGACAGGGGTCTCCCGGTGCGCGGCGCGTAATCGCGTAGCTGCGCACTTCACCCACGGTTCGGGTCACGGCTTGGGACGTCGGGCTACTGACGGCGGATCCTCCGGACTATGTCCAGCTCATTGAACTTCTTGTCGGGATCGGCCATAAGCGCGGGGAGGAGGGCATGGAAATCTTCTGCCATGCGGGCTATGGTCGCTCGCTCGAACAAATCCGTATTGTATTCAAAATACCCGCGCGATTGTGGAGACGAAGGTAACTCCAGCGCGAGGTCGAATTTCGCGGTGTCATTGTCCACCAGATCGAGCGATTCGGTTTCGAGTCCGGCCAACTCGAGCTTCGCGGGAGCGGCATTCTGTACCCGGAAGTTGACCTGGAAAAGGGCATTCCGGCTCAGATCGCGGGGCGGCCGCACGGCCTCAACAATCTTTTCGAACGGCAACTCCTGGTTGGCAATCGCCCCGAGCGTCGTCTCGCGGACGCGGGCCATGAGTTCCCGAAATGTCAGCTCTCTGGAAAGCTTGGTCCGCAGCACCAGCGTGTTGATAAACATTCCAATAATGCTGTCTGTTTCCTTGCGGCGCCCAGCAAATGGTGAGCCCACGGAAATATCGGTTTCACCGGTGTAGCAATTCAGGAAGACGTAGAAGCTGGACAGCAGGAGCATGTAAAGCGTAGCTCCGCCTTGCTGGGCAATGCGGTTTGCGGTGGCTAATACTTCCTCGCTGAGTGGTACCGCGTACTTTGCGCCGTTCAGTCTCTGCACTGGAGGACGTGAATGATCGGCTGGAAGTTCCAGTTTGGCAGGCGCGCCACCCAGCTGCTGCTTCCAATGCGAGGTTAATTTCTCCAGAATTTCGCCCTGCAAGTACTTCCTCTGCCAGGTTGCGAAGTCGGCGTACTGCAACGGCGGCTCAGGCAGGGTGCACTCCTTACCTTCCGAGAACGCGGCGTACAGCGGCGCAAGCTCCTGGTAAAAAATCACCTTCGATCGCAGGTCCCAGGAGATATGGTGCGAGACGTGAAGCAGGATGTACTCATCGTCGCTGAGGCGATATAAAGTAGTCCGGATTTTCAGGTCTTTGGCCAGGTTGAAAGAGCGTGCGGAGTCTTCTTTCAGCAGGCCAGGCAGTTTGGCTGTTTTTTCCTCATCCCCCATGCTCCGCAAATCCACCTGACCCATTTCAACCGACCACTGCTTGGCAACCAGTGGAAGTGGCTGACCCTTGAAATTGACGAACAGCGTCCGCAGCACCTCGTGCCGGCCAACGACGTTGTCCAATGCACGTTGCAAAGCAGCCACGTTGAGCGGACCGCGAATGCGAACCGGATACGGAACGTTGTAGGCGGAAGCGCCGGGGGTGAGCTGATCCACTAGCCACAGTTGCTGCTGACCAAACGACAAGACGCGCGGGTCTTTGGGGCCACGACGGGGGATCGCAAAAGTCGATTCGGCCGCACGCGCCTGCTTCAGCCGCTGCTGCAGAAGAACCTGCTTTTCAGGCGACAACTGCTGGATCTTTTTATCGAGTTCTGCTGAGACGCCGGATTTCAACTGGCCCTGCCCCGCAGACGCGCTCCCCCAGGGAATTCGGCTGCGGCAGCAATAGGACCCGACATCTGAGTGAGGTATTTCTCTATCGTTTCTGCCACCATGCCAACCATAGGTTCGTGCATCATTTCACGGGCAGCCGTGCCCTTCACCGGCATTTCGCAATTCTGAATGGTGCCACGTACGAAGTGTTTCCAGCCTAAATCTGGATCGCTATACGGTCCGAGGTCGCGGAACAACAGGATGTCCCCAGAATAACTCTGATGCCGGTACTGCCTTTCAGCCCGCCCGTTGATCATATAGAAATACGAGTTGCGCAGGAAGTCCGGCATTGGACTCCGATGGTGCAGATAGTAATCATAGAGGCGCAGACGAATCGGACGGGTAGACCGTCGAACAAAGCGTTCGGTGCTCTGGCGTAGTGCTGTGAAGCGCCATCCGAAGTGACGGCGAGTCCTGCGAACAACAAATCCAACCTTCTCGATTGGGCGAAGATTGCCGAACTCCTCCCAGCGCTGGCGGATTCGCTCCCTGCTTGAGGCTGATCCTGCCTCGGCATCTGCGGTAACCGCGAACTCCGGCGTGCTCGGAGCGTTCAGCATTGCAAGGAGGTCTACTTTCTCCCCCATCCGCAGAAGTTGTTGGGCCATTTCGAAGATGATGATCCCACCGAAACACCAACCCGCCAGCAGATAAGGACCATGCGGCTGCACAGTTTGTATCTCCTTGATGTAGTGCGCCGCCATGTCCTCCACCGTCGAGTGGGGCAGGTCAATCCCAAAAAGCCCCTGGTTTCGCAGCCCGTAGACCGGCCGATTGGGGGCTAGACGTCGCGCTAACGGGTAAAAGCCGAGGACGGTGCCTGCGGCTCCGTGGACGCAGAATAAAGGGGTCTTCGTTCCTTGCGACTGGATCGGAACCAACGACGTCCATTTTCGCGCCGGCACATGCTGGTCGCGCAGCAAAGTGGCGAGCGTTTCGATGGTAGGCGCCTGAAATAGAGGAGCTGTCGGGAGGGCTGATTTCGCCAGTCTCATTTCAATTCGGGTCAGCAATTGTTGGGCCAGCAGCGAATCCACGCCCAGCTCAAAAATATTGTCGGTGATCCCGATTGGCTTGATCTTAAGTACATGTTCAAAAATCGAAACCAGTTCTTTCTCGAAGGAATCGCGGGCAGGCACGTGAAGACGTAGCAGGGCGGAGTTGTCCCGCGTGGGCCTGGGAAGGGCTTTTCGATCCACTTTCCCGTTGGGTGTCAAAGGAAGTGCATCCAGCACCACAAATGCTGCAGGAATCATGTACTCCGGTAATTTGGTTCGCAAAAACTCGCGCAATTTTTTTGTTGCCAGATCCTGGCCTGCAGCGGCCACGACGTAAGCCGCGAGGCGCTTGTCTCCAGGGGAGTCTTCCCTCGCGATGACCACGCACTGCCGAACAGCCGGGTAGGCATTTAGAACCGATTCGACTTCCCCAAGCTCAATGCGGTAGCCGCGAATCTTGACTTGGTGATCTATGCGTCCCAAGAACGCTAGGTCGCCGTCCGGGAGCAGACGCACGAGATCCCCGGTCTGGTAGAGGCGTGCCCCGGCTTCATGACTCGAATGATCCGGAATGAATTTCTCCCTGGTTAGCTCGTCTCGATTCAGGTATCCGCGTGCAACACCTTCCCCACCGATGAGGAGTTGGCCTTCCTGCGCTGATGGAACAGGTTTGAGCTGCTCGTCGACAATTTGGAAGTAGGTGTTGCGAACCGCCCGGCCAATGGGAACGACACCTTCACCAATGGAAGGGACGCGATACAGGCTCGAATATATTGTCGTCTCGGTAGGGCCGTAGCCATTCCACACGGTCCCGCACCCGGCAACAAGCGCGTTTGCGACTTCGCGAGGAAACGCTTCGCCTCCACAAACCACCTTCAGTTTCTTGTCCCCCTGCCAACCGGATTCGAGCAGCAGCCGAAAGAGCGCGGGTGTTCCCTGCAGAAATGTGGCTCCGGTTTCTTGGATCCGCGCCTGAAGCCGCTTGCCGTCTCGGGCGTCGTCCCGATTGACAATCGCGATGCTCGCACCAGAAACGAGCGGTAAGTAAATTTCCAGCCCGGCGATATCGAAGCTCAAAGTAGTGACCGACGCAAAAACATCGTTTGGCGCAATTTCGGTGGTCGCCTGCATCGACAGGAGAAGATTCACCACGCTGTGATGCTCGACCTGCACTCCTTTCGGCTTACCTGTGGAACCGGATGTGTAGATCACGTAGGCAAGGTTTTCTGGCCCGGAAACCGGATCCAGGTTCTCTTCTGAGTAGTTTGCAATCGCAGACCAATGCGCATCGAGCGACAAGATTTCTTGCGTGATGTTCGGAATGCGTTCAACCCCGTTTTGACCTGCGATCAGCACCCTGCAACCCGAATCGGACAAAATGCAGGAAATCCGATCGGGAGGATATGTCGGGTCGAGAGGAACATATGCTCCGCCCGCCTTGAGTACAGCTAATAGGCTGACCACGGCATCCAGCGAATTCTGCAGACAGACTCCGACCAGAGTTTCTTTTGCCACGCTTCGGGCGCGCAGGCACCGGGCGAGTTGATTGGCGCGGCGGTTCAACTCGCTGTACGTCAACGACCGGCCATTCTCAAAAACTGCTACGGCATCCGGGCCAAGCGCAGTTCGCTGTTCGAACAGTTCGTGGATGCACAGCTGAGAAGAACCTGGATTTCCGGCATACGAAGGACTGCCAGGAATCCTCAAGTCGGAAGAAGGAGGAAATTGCGACATCTGGCACCCGGGAGACAGCTACGCGGCAACGTTGAACCTTGGGTCGTTGCGAAACGCACGGCCCGGAGAAACTTGCGACCAACAGGTATTCTTACCCAAAACAACCATACTTACGGGTAATAAACACGTAAAAGGCATAGGATTCTTGGATTACAGTCAGAGTTGCTAGTCGGCACCACCGTGAACAGCGGGTCCAATATCTGGACATTGCTGCTCTTTTGTGAGAACCTTGGCTTGCAAAACATTGGTCCGGCATTCGCGTCTCATCCCCGGAAGACCTGCGAACCGGTGAGTCGTAATCGTACTTTGCCGTCCTCTCCCTCAAACACAGCGCCTTGATAATGTGCCTATGAATGGAAGCTACGAGCTTGTCATAAAACCCCGCAGCGGCTGGCAGCCGATCGACTGGCGTGAGGCCTACCTGCACCGTGAACTGTTGGGGTTCCTGATCTGGCGAGACATCAAGATTCGCTACCGTCAGACCTTGCTGGGCGGAGTGTGGGCGGTCTTGCAGCCCTTGATGGCAATGCTCATTTTTACTTTTGTTTTCAATCGACTGGCAGGTGTACGAAGTGATGGCCCGCCCTACCCCCTTTTTGCCTTTGCCGGACTGGCGCCCTGGGTTTTCTTCTCTAACGCCCTCACGGCATCCAGTAACAGTCTGGTATCGAACCAGCAGTTAGTCGCAAAGATCTACTTTCCTCGCGTATTCATCCCCATCGGGGCAGTAATGGCGCTGCTCGTGGATCTCGGTTTCAGTCTGTTGCTGTTATTCGTGCTGATGATTAAGTATCATTGGCCTCTGACGTTTCATGCGCTGGAGCTGCCGGTGTACATCTTCGCCGCCCTGCTTTCCGCCAGCGGTCTTGGCCTCATCTTCTCGGCCCTGAATGTTAATTTCCGAGATATTAAGTACGCAGTCCCTTTCATCATTCAGATGGGACTGTTCGTCACCCCGGTCATTTATCCGGTCAGCTACTTGCCGGCGCGGCTGCGACCATTGCTGGCCCTCAATCCCATGACAGGCGTAGTCACGGGCTTCCGCTCTGCCCTGCTGGGGACGCCGATGGACATGAGCGTGCTGCGATTGTCCCTCGTCGTGAGTGTGGTTTTGTTTGCGGTGGGCCTGTTGATCTTCCGCCGGATGGAGCGCCGGTTCGCCGACATAATCTGATGCCTCCGATTATTGAATTTCGCAACGTTTCGAAGGAGTATCTGTTAGGCGGCGCCGTCCGCCAGCAGGAAACCCTGCGCGAACTGCTCATGCGGAAGTTGCGCCTGGACGGCAAAGTGGAAGTGGAGGCCGCGGTCAAGCAACGTTTCTGGGCTCTGCGTGACGTCAGCTTCGACGTCAATGAAGGCGAAGTGCTCGGCATCATCGGACGTAACGGTGCGGGGAAAAGCACCCTCCTCAAGATCCTGTCTCGGATCACCGATCCGACAGAAGGCTCGATTCAGATCCGGGGACGGTTGGCCAGTCTGCTCGAAGTGGGCACCGGGTTTCATCCCGAACTGACGGGACGCGAAAATATTTTCTTGAACGGTGCCATTCTCGGCATGCGCAGGAGCGAAATCGTTTCCAAGTTCGATGAGATTGTTGCGTTCTCGGAGGTCGAAAAATTCCTCGACACCCCCGTAAAGCGCTACTCCAGTGGCATGTACGTCAGGCTGGCTTTCTCGGTGGCCGCGCACTTGAATCCGGAGATTCTGGTCGTGGACGAAGTGCTGGCGGTTGGGGACATGGCGTTCCAGAAGAAATGCCTCGGCAAAATGAGCGAAGTCAGCCAAGGCGGACGCACCGTGATTTTCGTTTCGCACAACATGGCAGCCGTGCAAAACCTTTGCCAGCGCGGCGTCGTTCTCTCGGGCGGAAAGGTCCTGTTCAACGGAGGCGCGGAGGACGCGATCCAGCAATATCTTCACAGCGTGGCAGGAACCGCGCAGCAAAGTTCCATCATCGATCTCCTCAACGTCCCGCGCACAGCGAAGAAAATTCGACCACGCCTTCTCGAGACTATCGAGTTCACCACCGATGGGGATGTCGCGATGGCGGGCACCATGCCCATGGGCGCGGGACTAAAAATGCGGATTCGGTTTAACTTCCCCGACCCGGTAGAGAGCTTCGATGTCGGAATCGGCTTCGACAATGTTTATGGACAGCGGGTATTTACAGCCCACAGTTGCTTCGAACCCGAGCGTGATGGCGGCACGCATGTCGGTCCGCAGACATTCATCTGCAATATTCCGAGCCTGACGCTCGTCCCGGGAGAATACGTCCTGCGAATCTGGCTGGACGTGAATCAGCGGGAAGTTGACTTGGTTAATGAAGCGGCTCGCATTCAGGTGATCGAGTCCGATTACTACGGCACTGGGCGCGTCCCCTGGAACGGGGTATTCGTCCTCAAGCACCACTGGTATTCGGAACGCGCGAACGGCGCGACTTCCTAGTACCATCAGTGCTGACTAGGGCGCCATGCCTGCCCTAATCCTTCATGAAGCGAATCCGATTCACGCCAGCGGATGTAGAACTCTTCAGTCGCGCCAGTCACGATCGCAATCCCCTACATCTTTCCGACGAGTACGCGCGCCGCACACCTTATGGTGGACGCGTGGTGTTTGGCGTGCTCGATGGGCTTACGGCGATGGGGTCGATTCCCGACCGTCCCGGACAGGTTCTCTCCAGTGTGGAGTTCGAGTTCTTCGATACTGCGCTGCTGGGGGTCGATTACTCGGTGCGGGTTCATGAGAACGACGATACCGAAGTCGCGGTACAGGTCACAGACGGACGGCGCCCCGTTCTGGAGGCAGTTCTTGCCTTCACGACACGCAAGCCGGGAACTTGGACTCCGGGGACTCCGCAGGCAAGTGCTACGCAGGCGCGGGAACTGGCGAGTGCGGAGTTGCCAGTCGGATACCACGTGGACGGAAAGTATGGGCCGCCGGAATCGGTACTCTCTGAGCTGTGTGCCAAGCTTGGCCTGAAGAAGTCCTGGCTCGCGCCGCAACATGTCGCTGCGCTGATGTGGTCGAGTTATCTCATCGGGATGGAACTTCCCGGAAAACGGGCCTTGTTCTCGCGCCTACGAATCGAGTTCGAAGATGTTTCCAAGATAAGTTCCCCGTTTGATTACAGCGCCGAGATCACTGCGGTCAGCCCGGTGGGAGAACTAAACATCAAGGGGACCCTGTCCTCCGGGGGCGACACTTGGGCGACGGCGGAACTCGCCGCGCATGTCCGCGAAGATATTCCTCCAA
>Ga0105237_10007249_pt1 | contig 12162 bp, 13 predicted proteins | sample KBSC24metaG_FD_81520 | JGI IMG/M metagenome (GOLD analysis project Ga0105237, IMG submission 81520) | Corn rhizosphere microbial communities from Kellogg Biological Station, Michigan, USA - KBS C2-4 metaG | ecosystem: Host-associated > Plants > Roots > Rhizosphere > Soil | place: Michigan, USA...
CGCAGCCCACGGAGACCGAGACTGCGTCATGCCCTAAAAGTATGTATTTCAACACCTCTTTGAGAGACCGTTCATCGACATAAGGGAGCAATATGAGAGTTGTTGGCCTGGATCATCGATGTCAGCCCCGATGGTACAGCTGCTTCACGACGAATCACCTGTCACTAGGTGCTAACGGCGATGCTCGAGGAGTATGTTATGGCTGAGCGACTTTGAAGGAGGAGTAGTAGTAGACCTCGAGATTTCTTCGCTTTTCCTGAAGGAGAGCTGTATTGGCGCCTGTTAAGCGGTCGTCTCATGCAATGTATGGACATCTTGTCCTCCTACATCAAAAAGCATATGGGCTTAAAGCGACGATTTGGAAGGCTGTATGGATATATCCAAGAATCGGGCTGTTCTGGCTTTCTCTACATGTCTGTCAATGAAAGTAGTTACTTGACTTCGTCAATGGCATCCGCTCCTTTGTTAGGCCCCGGGAAAGTTCACGACAAACTTCCTAGTTGCTCTTTTGTCCCTGTCGGTTCTCTCGTGGGCATCTGGAGAATTTGCGCGAGGTCAGCACCCTTGTCTCGTCTTGGCATGTTCAGAGGTAGTAGGTCTCGCTCACCAACGCGGCTGCCTTCCCTCACATGATAGACAGGTTCGTCAAGTTCTTTCATTGTACTCTTACTTTTCATTTGTTCTTCCTGTTCCTTCTTCCTAACATTCACTTCAATCACAACTTCCTTGTACCTCTCAGCCTCAACCTTTGCCCAACTGTTAGTAATACACACGATCGTCCGTTCCATTTGAGCGCCCTGAAATGGACTCACGAGTCACCATGGGACCCGATCCTCTCGTCGAACCTAATGGCGAAACCAGTGTCACCATCAACACGGGTCTGGTGAACATGCGCTTTGCAGAGTGAGTCGATCAGCAAAACATCATAAATCCATACTGACCTCGAAAGCTACATATCTTCGCCTGTGATCGAGGTCAGTGTCGGACAGAACCAATGGAGCTTCAATATCCACAAGTCACTTCTGGTCAAGGGTTCAGCATTGTTCAGAGACCACCTTAGTCGAAGAGGAAACTCTAGCAAACGCAACATGAAGATTCTGCCTGCTGTGAAAGATGGTCGCCATCTCCAACCCTTCGTCTGCTGGCTGTATGGAAATAATACCGAGGTCTTTGATACAGGAGATAGGCCGCCTTATCATCTTGGACAACTCTGGCTGGTCGCCGAAGAAATTGAATCGACGGAGTATCGCAACTGGCTCGCCAACGAACTCCAGCGTGCTCCCGCAACAATCGAGCAATATATGAGGGCTTACAACGAATTGTGCAGTGTTGAACAGGGTGAATCGGCTATAGGGAACTTCATGATTAGCGGTATGGCGTATGTCCTTGTTACGAAGGGACTGACAGACATCTTTGGAGGCGACAAACCCTCGACGCTGGAACACGCCATTTTTGCGGAGGGTCGGAAACTGTGGCGTCGGATCTGCCCAGTGTTGGATGGAATGAACCAGGAATTCCGAGCAGGTGAACTCCAGGATCCCAAGGATCGGTATGACTGTTGGCTACACCAGCATGACACCGAGGAGTCCCGAGAAAGTTGTCCACGGTACAGAAAAGCGGAGGTTCAGAGTCCCGCAGGAACCATCATCGACATCACTGAGAATGACAAGGGAGAAGATCGTGCGAAGAAGCGGGCTTGTCCTGACAGCTTCGACCCAGACAACAAACGTGTCACCATTTAAGTGGGAAGCCGAACATCAACCCCATCTGCCGTTGAGGGTGGTCAAATTGGTGATGTGGCTATGTTGTAACACAACCTACTTCGATTTTTTCAATCAGAGATTGGGTAGAACTATCCTGACGAGACAAAATTGTCAGATTCAAGTTAGTCAGAGCAAGAGCGACTCTTTTTGGTGTCTGCTCCAAGTTATGCTCAGAACGCCATTCCAGGGTCACGATTGCATGAGAAGAAGGGCACTTTCGTCTGAGAATAGAGGTGATTGCGCGTCATGGGTTACTATGGCTTGACGTTCATCGAGAGAGTAAATGTTAAATGAAGTGATGACGCACTTGAAAAACCTTCCACACTCTATTTTACTTAGGCGATATCATGTGCTTTGAGATCTTCAATCGGAAATCCAATTTCCCCGTACAGTTCTTCCACAAAACTTGAAGGGGATCATGGTAGCATGGCTTGTATACCACATCTGGTGTCGGGGCTGTGTTTACTGCTGATGGGATCGATTAACTTACCTCACAGCGCGTAATATTCCCGCGATGGAACAGGCTTTAGGTTCTCTTATCTGGCGTACGGGTTCCGGAACCGACTGGTTCGAGAGGTATTGAGACAGCGGCTCCTTCCACGACGAAGTCTTCTTGTCGCCTTGGGTTACTGGTGGCTTCTGATATGTCGAGCCAGACATCCCAAAGAGCACATGTTATTCACAACAAGGCAAATCCTTTGTTTAGGTTGGCTCTTCTTGGTGAGTGAGCTTACCTTGTACAGTTTCTTCAGTCAGCTAAATCTCTCAGCGAAAAGTTTTATGATGTCGTACTCCATATATCACATAAAAGAGCCACCAGCCGCGAACCCATTTCGATGTGTAGAAATATTGAGAAGAATTGCTTGAGCCAGGGAGAAGCGCTTCGACGGGCAGACAGATCTGCAAGCACACCATTCCTTAATTGGTCTGAGGTCAACCGACTTCTCATTGGATACTAGTGCACCGAAAACCGCGAACCCCGAGCCGCTGCATTAGATCAGATCAGTAATCAAGACCTTGTTCTCGAAAATTAACTTCTCCTTGCTTGCTCCCTGTACTCTATTATATCAGCACAACCCACATGAAACGTTTTGCCCTCCCACGAGGCATTCAGTTACGGGGAGTGTGACGTCGAAGCATCGGACAAGCATTCCGTTCAATATGCTTTGAGTTCAAATAAATCAATATACCTGCTTAGTAAAGCTAATTCTCGGCCAAGACGCCACTAGCTTCAGCCATGAGTCCATCACGGACAACAATCATGTGGCTAACGAAGAAACCCGAGTCCAGAGGAAGCATTATAACACCGGCAAGCCCCCAATGTGCAACTGGAAATCCTCAACTGGCACACTTTGAGTGGAAGATTGCTTGCGAACGCCTGTTTGATACGCTTGACGGTGAACTCACTTTAGCAACTACCAGTAAATACCAAGAGAGAGACGTTGCGGCTTGAGAATTTCAGCAGGGGGGAAGAACAACAGACACCAGGTAACTACTAATTCATGACCAGCCAGCCGCTGTGGATCTCAAGTATATGGTCATTCAGCAACTAGTACCTGGTTGAAAGTGGCGACCTTGGAAGGGGTGCGAGACTACTAAAGAAGACGATTACTCGAATTCTCATTCTACTTCTGAGCGGACACCCAGCACTTTATAGATTTGACAAGACTCCAAAGAACTTGCGCTGATAATAACATTCATCAGTTTACTCAGTTGAAACAAGCAATTAACTCCGTGGCTATGGCCAACTACCGGATTTGACAACTCAGGATCACGACCTACAGCTGAAAGAGGAAATTCAGTCAAGGCCCTCGCCTTTGCACAACGCCTTGCAAGAAGCGAGTAGTAATCATTGGCTCTGCTCGGTTGTCGATATGCCACCTAAACGGAGCCAAGGACCTCCCCCTGTAGGTGAGGCCCCTACTCGGGTTGAGGAGCCAATTGATCGGTCGAACAATGCGACGAGCGAGACTCTCAATGGTGAAGGTGCTCTTGGTGGCTTCCTGTTTATTGCTTCAACGGGACAAAAGTCCGGCCCCCGCGATCGAAAGCAGCTGAAAACTGTACGAACTCACGTTATGCATAATTACCTAGATCGAACCAGCGCCAAAGATGCATCAGATAAACTGCATCCCAGCGAGACTGAACCCCAAAATGTCGTGGGTAAGGCCAAGGCCGGCTCCTCGGCTGGCCAGAAGATGAGGTTCCGACTGACATCGGGAGGACTGGAATTGCGGCATCCCCATCGCCTTCGAAAGTCTAAGAGGAGACCCCAAGAGGCAGACAATCAGGGGGAACCACAAGCAATTCCTAACCCAGAAGACGAATCAGATGTCATACCTTCCTTACCTATCACCTGGCTTAGCGCTTCCCGCAACGATCCTTTCGATACCCTTCCTGCGCGGCTCAATGAAAGCGATGAGATTCTACTTTCACGATTTCGCACCGTTGAACGTTGGCCCTGGTGTCCTATCAACGGACAAGGGCTCTGGCCGCAGTTCGCGTATTCGGACCAGCTCGTGTTCCACGCGACGATGTACAGTTTTGGCATGCATTTTAAATGCCGGATCCATAAAGGGAACACCATCCCAAGTTTGGACCCAGAAGAAGATATGCGAATCATACAGCATAAATTGGCTGCGATTTCTTTAATCAATGATCGGTTATCGGACGAACGACAAGCAGTCAGTGACGGATGTATTGCAGCGGTCGCAACGTTAACGAACATTGCGTTGGTACTGGACTCGCATGAGGAAGCGAAGAAGCATATGCAGGGGCTCAGCGCCGTCATCAACATGCGAGGAGGATTACTATCCCTAGGAGATGGAGTGCAGACACATCTGCAACGGTTGATTAGTTTCAACGACTTGATATACTCCGAATTGTTCGACGAAGAATTGAGATTCCCGCCGCTTGTTGAGGTTTGGAACGGTGCGTGGGCAGCGTTGGAGCTGCCAGAGAGCTCCGGGTCGTTACCTGGTCTGAGCCGAGCGGAGCTGGATTATTTCAAGATACACCCGCACCCGGTACTCGAGGTGCTGGAAGAGATTCGCCAGCTATGCTATTCCGAACAGACGAAGCCCTTAGAGCAGGCTAGCGATACTGCAAGAATGATACGGGCTGACGTGTGCCTAAAACTCGAGAGACGCTTACGCCTGTTCATCCAGTCAGAAGCACCACCAGCTACCAGTGCGATAGATGGGCCTTTCTGGAAAGCAACCGCACTCGCGGCACTGATACATGTTCATCGCAGTCTGAGGGGAAATCCGCTTCGATATCGACACTTTAAAGTGTTGACGATGCAGCTCTATGATACATTACTCACCATGGACGATGGCCTGCCCGAACTTGATTTTTCCCCTTCTATGGCTGTGTGGATTTTGAACACTGGTGTTTTCACTTGTCTTTCACCGGTTGTGCGCTCTGAATTTTTAGAAATGCTTCGCAAAGCTTGTATGAGGTTTGGGTTGGTAACTTGGCCGACTTTCCACCGCACAGTGTCGAGGTTCCTGTGGATGGGAGAGGCAGATGAACAGAGATATCGAGAGCTGTGGGAGGAGCTGTGACGATGAGAGGCTCTCTTTAATCCCTCTGATGATGATTACGACATGACGATGTAGCAATAGTAGCAATATTGGCGGATTCCAATCTATGGACTTTGGATCATAATAGTATTATTAGGTGACGAGGTTGTCCATGCTTCTGGTCGTGCCCCAACCTAAACCTGGGCTGAAACGATAGGAACTCCGGGGCGTCTTAACTCCGAAAGTTTGTCCACCTTGCGGGATTGTACGGACGAGGGCTGATTGTCGGTATCATCATCACCCTCGGGTTTCGCGTTTGCTGCATCCATACCCTCTGACTACCTTCCTACATTGTGATAATTATCTGTCTTTCTCCTCAATTGAGTTGAAGAATCACCCAATCAGTCTAATCATCATCATCATTTATCCATCGAAGGATTGATGGTGGTTTCTTCTAAAGCCTCATCCTTGCCCCCAACCGTACGCTACCCTGCCGACATCGCTGCAGTCTATCCCCGACAGTTCCCCCAAGGTCAACTTCCGTCAACTCACATCTGACAGTTCAAGTCCCCCAACCTGGACGCTGGAAAAAGGACTATGGCGCAACTTTGCGATCAATCGCCAGAAATTCTACACAACATCTTTGTCAACGTCGATACCACAGATCTTGCCAGGTTATCCCGGACATGTAATTACTTCCATGAGTTCATCCAAAATGACGAGTTTCTGTGGAAGCTCCAGTATCAATCCCGATTTGTAAGAATCACGAGTTTCCACTAGATCGTTTTCGGTCATCCGTTAGTTGCTGCAAGGAAGGCCCACTGACGAGATCCTTCTGATTATTTAGGACGATTTAAACGATACTGCTGACGACTCGTCGACATGGAAGGACCGATTAACCCCTCTGATCAAGCTGGAGAAGATCCTAGAATCGGAGAGTGAGGACGAAAAGGTAGGAATCTAGTGCTAGTCATCGGCGCTTTGGTGGCAAGACGATGATGTAAATGAACTGACCATTTGCGCTTTGAAACTCTAGAATGAGCACCTTGAAAGAGTTTTGAAGCAGAGTATTGATCTTGCCCTCAACTCGCCAGCGACATCATGTCGAAATCAGAACTTCTTGACTGGGCTATACCGAAACGCGATGAACACGTCCACCTATCTCTGCAGGTCAAGCATATTCCCTCTGGCCAAACCGTCTGTCTGGACAGCAGGATCGACTGAGAACCTCCGCCAACTCTCCGCTCAGCTACATGTCTTGTGTGGTATGGATCTTGAATCAGCATGGCCCAGCCCCGACGAGATGGCATGCCCTCACATCCTGGAAGAGCAGGGCGTTAATCCCAATCTGTTTCCTCTCCGCTTCGTTCATCCGTATGCCAGATCGAGGGTCTACGATCTTCGTCGATACACGGAAAGCAACCTGTGGGGCCCATTCATGAACGATGGCTCGGAGCGGATCGACTGGGAGAAAGTTCAAGCCATCATGATTGTCATAGCCTTCAACCTGCGCATCTACACGGAACGAAGCCTTCGACCTCGACCACGCAGCGGCCTGCGAACATCCTCAGTCACTCCCCTATGGGAATCTAGATCGTCCACCACATCCCAGCCATCCACATCGTCATCAGCATCGACGTCATCCTCCTCGGCAGCCTCAACATCACCCTCACGCCCCTCGTCGAGCAAACATAGCGCCCAGTTATGGGACGAACCTTTCCAAGGTATCGCAAAGGACAGCTTCGTATCTCAGCCTTTGGGCGACGGCGACGGACTCGTACCCATAACACTTGCACCAGTGCTCCATCCGGAGCTCGAAGCACTCGACCCGTACGGCGTGACTGGCACGTGGACGCGGATCGTCTGCTTCCTGGACTACAACGACCTGTACACCTTCAATTTTGAGACTGAGTATGCCCCATTGCCGCAGGAGCGCGATCCTATCACGACGCGCGAGGCCTTCCGGCTCATTCGACTGCAATTGAGAGTCACAGCCATCGAAGAGCCGAGCGAAGACGACGGAAAGGACTATCCTGTCGTTCATTTCCAAGGATCCAGTAAGAGTACATTCATGGCCTGGGACCCGAACGCGAATTCAAGGATTCGAGGTATGTTTTTTTTTTCCGTCTTTGTCTTGTTTCCCGGCATTGCCTGTCCAGCATGCATCCCTGCGGGCGCCAACTCCCCTCCCCTTTCCATCCAACACCAACCGACTTACTCCCTTCCTTATCTCAATACAATTCAAACCCACTGACAACCCTGCTCTTCCTACCATCAGGCACAGTTAGGCAAACTCCAGGCGGGGCGATCCGCTGGACGACCTTCTCGATCTTCCACGGCGAAGAGCGGTGGCGGTCTGAGGGCGTGCAGATCGGGGGGCTACGCTCTGGCCGCGGCGTGCTGGGCAACTGGTTCGACAAGGACTACGACATCCACGGGCCAGCGGGTCCCACCGCGTTCTGGAAGACCAGCGACGACATTGTTGAGGAAAAGCCCCAGGCGTTCACTGCTGCGCATTGGAACCATGATCTTGTGCATATTATTATTTCCAGTCAGTGAGTATGAGAGTACGAGAGAGCGAGGGAGAGAGAGAAGGAGTGGTACAAGGCTGTGGGTGGGGGGATAAGGTTGTGATGGAGAGGGACGACAGAGAGTTGATCATTATAATGAAGTGCTTTTTGCTACTGGACTTTACACACGCACACACTTGGCGGATGCAGCAGCACTGCTGGGAGCTGATATAGGCGAGACACACGCCAACCTTCCTGTTTTTCCACCCCAACAACCGCCGCGACCGACACCAGAAATACAGCCCTCGCGCCACGCAATACACCGGCCGGAATCCCCCTCCTACTTCGTCCCCAGTTCCTTCATGAGAGCAGAGCAAAGCAACAGGAACCGAGTCCTCGACCTCTCCTTCTACTCCACATCAGTTTCTTTCTTTTATGGAATTGGAATGTACGGGATGCATCGGGAGGGAGAATGTGGTGGAGAAATCGGCATCATTTGTGATAAGCGAGGAATGAATGGGCCATGGCCTCGTAATACTTCTCTCCCGGTTCCCCATCATCCCGCTCATTCTGTATTCCTTTGCGGGCATCTCGGATAATAATTATGCATATACTTTTTCCTCTTCTTCACCACCTAGCTTTAGTCCGTCCGTCTAAGCTGAGCTACCACCGCCAGGAAAGGAAAACCAATAATGCCCTACCCTCCCCCCCCATAGATATATCATATCTCTACATCCTCCGTACATGTCAGGCTAAAGCCAGCCAAGTTCAAGACTCGTGCACATCAAAAACATGGGGTGGGGGCACCCTAGGGCCCTTCAAACCACGAGGTGATAACGACGTGAGAAAGTGAAGGGACTACTACTAGTACAATATGTAATATCGTCAGCAAGGCCGGGGAAGTATTTCAAATAGTGGCTTCTGAAAGGATTTCGTTTTCTATTTACGTGTGTATGTGAAGATGCTGTTATTTCATCTTTAGTGCACATGTACATGTTCCAGTGACATCCACCTGGCCATGGTCTCCACATACGTACGCATCACGTCTCACTCTCCTTCGAGCAGAATACTTGGAATATTGGGATTCCAACTGTTCATTCCTCCCTCCAATTCCCACGTGCCGACGTTCATTTACTACTTCGAAATCATGGCAGAGCCCCTATGGATTCTGCTGCACTGTACATAATATGTGGAAACTTTATGGCTGAAAATAGAGAAAATCAAAGAGACAAGGGGTTTGATCATATATTCATTTCCATTTTTGAGAACAAAGTTTATTGTTATTTGATTCCACACAAAAATCAAAATTCCACCCATCCATCCAGGTATAGCCAAGACAGCAAAGAAAAAGTGCCCAAGATAGTACAGGGGGCCAGAACTCCTCATGAATAAACCTCTTTTCTGGGTGTTCGTGATCATCAACCACGGGACGTGATACCGGTATGTAAATTAGAAAACGCCCGCTACGTTGTTTTGATAATTTGTGTCAAATAAAGAACATGATTGATGGATGTTGTTATGGTTGTGGTTTGAGACTTTGGATGTGCTTGACTTAATCAATTTCCATCCTCCCCGGGTTCGATGGTCCGGCAACAGGTCGCTTTCCACCGACGCCGGGTTCCATTTCGGTTGCATATGGTGCATAGGCGCTTCCCATTGGCTTCTCATCTTCCTCAATGGGCCTTGTCTTGTAGATATAAGGCTTGAGGCCTTTGTTGTAGTTGAAGGCGCAAATCAGAGCATTTGCGATGGTGAGAAGAATTAAAATAATTGTTAGGACTGCAAAGGACGCTAGCTCTTTGCGAGCAGGTCTGTAAGCATCCTCCCGGGCGGCCGAGTACATTCGTACGAGCTTGAAAATGAAATAAGCCAGGCCACCGAAATAGAGGATCTGAATTCCAAGTGATTAGTGGGGGCTGTGTGAGAAGGGTCAGGTGTGGCGTAAACTTACAACAACTGCAATGGTTCCCCACAGATTCTCTTTCCGGACAAACCAGGCCGCAGCTAAAAGGATCATGATGGTTACGGGCATGGCTGCAATGGTCAGAGCAAATTCAACTTGTCGTTGTGTCACAATGACGACGAATTGGACAGTAAAGCCGAGGAAAAAGAAAAAGTCGAACTTGAGTAGAGCGATGTAAATCTGGTACTGCAAGTATCTTCGCTTCATCCTCAAGTCGGCAGAAATTCGCTTATAAATGGTCCATGCAAACTCGTCATAGAGCTTCCAGGCACAAATAGCCAGAGCAATGGTGCCGACGGCGATAATGGCTGGAATTGCAATGAGGAATGGTTTGGTATCGGACCAGATATTTTGATGCAGAACCTCATCTTCGGCCAAGGCGAAGATGGCTTCTTTAATCTGCTCCATCTGGACCGCGCCGTAGATGAGCAAACCAACATTATACATGACTAGGCCGATGACTTGAATGGTGTTCTTCATGCGCAGGGCATCCCAGACAAGAACTAGCTGATAAAGGAAGCCGAAGATGTAGAGGGTCAAGAAGGTCGGGATGGTCCGAGATGAACTCGAGTTTCCCCTTGAGTTTGATTGTTGGAGATGGATTTGGAAGTGTGCAAATACATAGCTGGATCACCATCAGCAAAGAGCAAGGCCAGAAAGTAATAGGGAGGATGGCAAACCATTCAAATGCAAGCACCACACATGCTTGGACGAGGGCGACCAAGGTGAAGGCCCAGGTCCATTTGGAATTTGGGAGAAAATACATGATTGTTCTCTTGCGACTTTGTTCAGGAGGGTTTACAGCATAGCCTTCGCGCTGATGGTAACCTCCAGGTAGAGGATGATATCTATCGGCCTGACCTCCGAGGAGGGAACTTCGGGCCTCGTGAGAACGAATTTTGGCGGCTGCAGGGAGTTGCGAGAACGGAGTAATGGAAATGCGTCAGGTTACCACACTCGACAGTTGTGGTACGGCTCAGCGACGTTGGGGTCGCCGACGATGAGGAAGAGATGAAGGGATCAAGGGGATGTGTCGATAAGAGATAGGGAGGGATTGATGTTTTGGGAGGGAACGAGGTATGGAGTAAGTGTATGTAGTAGTGGGAGAAGAAAGGAGCGAGCGTGGTGGTATGGTGTCTAAGGTGGAAGGCTGTTCCAGCGGCTGAAACGCGAGGAGGCGCCAAGCGACTGAAAGGTTGGGGAAGAAGACGATCAGCACAAGAATGAGTTATTCTGGTGCTTGAACGCGTGTGAGATTATTTTGGCGTTGGGCTTGGACGTGGTCTCATAGATTCGTAACGTAGGATGGATGGCCAAGTGAATGGGAATGAACGAAGGTGCAGTGACTCGGTGGTGGTGAGCAGCTGAGAAGATGAAAACGGAAGTCGATGCAGATTTCAGATGTTACAGCAGAGAGTAACTGTAACGGGTATTCGAACGAGTGCCTACGAGTACGAGTAGGGCCCAAGGAGGCTACGAGTCTGTACATCATGCATAATACATAATTAATACGGACTATCCGTCTGGGTGTCCGTCTTGCCAACTGGAGACTGTCCCAAGATTGCTCGGTAGAGGACCAATGGATAAGGGATTGGGATGGAGACGAGAGGATTTGGTCACCCTTGACCTCCTTGGGAGGGGCTTGAGGGGGTTTGTTTGGGCCCTTGGGCCCTGTAGGCTCACTTGGGTTCCCTCCTGGTAGAGGCCAAGACTGTCACGGGCTTTGGGGGGGAAAGGCGAAGAGCACAACTACTCACAAGCCCTAGTCTGACAAGGCTAAAGTCCCAGCTAAGCAGCTAAGGCTCTAAGGGTACAAACTGCGCCCGCTCGATAGTACTTGGTCCCCTCCACCTCCCCAAGTCCCGGGTGCCTTCGGTGCCCCAGGCGCCCGTTATCTCTTGCAACCAACCCACCAGTGCCACCACTGACCACTGACCACAGCTTAAGGGCCCCTCGGCTCGCGGGTGACGACCAGTACCTACGAGTGCTGAGCAAAGCACCCAGCCCCATCCCTGCGCCTCTATTTATGGATCTCTGGGTCCCCCCCCCCAACCAATATTTTGGCCTCTTGGAGATCGCACGGCCACCGGTCAGGCTTGGCGTTTCGAAGCCACCCCACCCGCCACCTGCCACTGCCACTGCCACTGCCACTTGTCTTCCTCCATTGAACCTCACCAGTTCACATGTTGACAACCCATCCGAGTTTGGACTCAAGCGCTCACGTCCTTCAAAGGCCTTTTCATCCACGTATCAAGTGACCGCACCTACTGGTACATACCATACTCCAATGAACCACGGCCTTGGCACACACTCTCTCGACTCTCTGCGCGAATTACCAACCTCAGCTCTTCCTGCCGCAGACTCCGTACAGACTCTCACTTGAACACCTACTACGTTAGGTA
>Ga0105237_10007251_pt1 | contig 12162 bp, 3 predicted proteins | sample KBSC24metaG_FD_81520 | JGI IMG/M metagenome (GOLD analysis project Ga0105237, IMG submission 81520) | Corn rhizosphere microbial communities from Kellogg Biological Station, Michigan, USA - KBS C2-4 metaG | ecosystem: Host-associated > Plants > Roots > Rhizosphere > Soil | place: Michigan, USA...
CGTGTTCTTTTTGATGAGCCCATCCTTTATCCGCGTGTCCAGCTGCTTTTCCGCCGCGCTGCGCAGATAGGTGTCCCCCGGGCTGATCTTGTAAAGCAGCTTTTCCTTCAGCTCTTCATAGCCCCGTATGGACTTCGTCTCGCCCAGGGGGCTGACCACCGCCGTGATCGTATCGTCCTTCAATACCCCCAGCAACTCTTCTACCGGGTCCCCCGACCCACCGCCATGGTCCGTGTCCAGGTCCGTCTCCGTATCGCCATTCTTGCTGTGGAAATGTATTTTCTCGTACACCGTGTTCAACAGCAGATTGCCCGTACTGTCCTTCTCGATGATATAAAAAACCCCTACCGTCGACTTGTTTACATTGTCTACCTTTTTATCCATGACCTCCATCTGCAGCTCCGACTCGTTGGAGATATCATAATGATACTTCGAGCCCACCGGAGGGTCCAGCCGCAGCTTATAGACCTTCGTAGGATCGCCTGTCTCATATCTCCGGCTGGCATCGGGACGGGTCTTGCAGGCGCTATTCAGGAATAAAGAACAAATGGCCAGTATGCCGGCATCTTTTAACCGCATGGTATTATCCTCCAATTAACTTATTTGCTTCATCAACCGACATTGCGCTGAAAGAATCCAGTTTTAGCGTTAACGTTACCTCCCTGTCATTGCCATATTGAAAATCCAGGTCGATATGATCTACTTCATCGACCTCATCCCGATAGTATTTTAGCAGGAAAAGCACCATATATTTCAACATATTCATAGAGATCAAGCCCTTGAACTTTTTCTTTTTTACATCGAAATACGAACATGACGAATAAACCGTATCCTTATTGATGGATAAATAAAGGGTAATATTGTTGAGGATCAGCTCGATACTTTCTGTAAGCTCCTCTTTTAAGAGTATGAAGAGCAGAGAGATATCTCTTACCGTGTCCCCATTTACCGAAATAACAATGGAAGGCTCAAGCTTTTCTTCGTGTATGCTTGCCTGTAATTGAACTCTTTTTGATATCATTTCCAACGTAAATGTAGGTTCTGTAGAACTTCCCCTGTTTTAGGATCAAGCTCTTCCAAATGAATATGATTATCGTTTGTGTCACCAGGTTTAGCCCGGTACTGCCATTTTCCGTCCCTGCTCCTGAATTTATTAGGAGCCACCCGTACCGGGTCTCTGCCTAACTTAACCCTCGCTATCGTCCTTGCCTCCCTCTCACTGTTATACCAGGCGCTTGTGTTCTTGGTATTTTCTGTCGGATAATCTTTAGGGTATCCCTGGGGATAGGTGTCATCGAAGGTCTGAGGTTTGTCCGTCGAGGAAGATGGAGAGTTTGAATTTGATGAGGACGGCGGCGTTGTGCTGCCGGCCCCTCCCGCATTTGCCAATGCATTCAACCTTATCAGCTCCTGCATGGATGCCTGCATATCCTTCCCACCCACAATACTTACTCCCGCACCATGTATTGTAAGGAATAGCGACAATCCACCGCCTACTCCCGTCCATCCCACTGATAAAAGCCCCCTTCCTCCAATAAACGACTCAGTAGCGCCTTGGCCCATCGCAATTCCATCCCCTGTGACCCTTCCTCGCAAATAAGCCATCTTTTCTTCGATGCTTCCGTAGCTTTCCAAAGGATCAGGGCGTACGAAATCGTAAATTCCAAGAGTATTGGCATTGGCCAGCGCATCCAAAGTCCCTCTTAATGCAACAGCCTGCAGATATGCAGTCCACTTAGGGTCAGGTCCACCGCCACCACCTATTATCCCAACTCCTTCGGTGGAAATGCTTACATTGATCACCTGTGCCGCCGCTAACGCTCCCCGAATGGTAAGATTCCCAATATTCAAAGCCAGCTTTCCGATATCAAAACCCGTCTTGCTTACTTTATATCCTACTACTACACATTCCGTTAGGGTCTTGGCAGCGTCCGCAGTTGTTGCAATACCTCCAAATAATCCCTCCACATCAACATTGGTGATCGGGTCATTCATCGCGTAGGCATACGGGCTAAAGGATGGATAAACCTCCGACATTGGATCCATTTCCACAAATCTTGCTATCTGCGGATCATAGTCTCTAAAGCCATAATCCAACCACCCCAGATCCGCATCCTCATCCAATAACTCCTTGTCGTTGTAAAGATAAGGGTTCTTCAATTTGCCTTCTCCCGCATCGCCCAATTTCTTGCTGCTGATACCTGCTATCTTCAACCCAAACGCATAATAGTGGTTCTCTTCGATGATATTTCCAGCCGTAATACCTACTGCCAAATTATCAAAATAGACATCCTGATCACTTCGGTTGCTCACATACACAAAGACATACCCATTCTTCGGCGCCTTGACATTGGTCAGCCCCAGCGGAGGAGTTCCCGTCGTCCAGGAAGAAGCCACCTGTTGCTGCGCGACACCTCCATCCGCCTGCGGGATCAGGTTAAATCGCTCGTCAAAGAATAAGATCGTCAAAAATGCCTGGGGTGTCGATCCTCCCACCCCAGTAGGCTCTACCGCATTGACGAACGCAGGGTTGCCATTCAGCTGGCTCGTAATACCCGCGCCATTGCCATGGACGATCGTCCCCGATGTGGCGCCCCCTGCCAACGCACCAGCCAGGCTGTTAAGGACATTTGGAATGATATTAGGACTACTGTTCGTTATCGGCCCCTGATAGTAATACTGCGCCGAAGCCGTCACCAGGTCTCCCGCCATTACCTTTTGTAATGTATTCGGCCCGATATTATGCCCCGCCAATTGCCCAAGTCTGCTCACTGATGTCGAACTATTGACAGATTGCCATCCTGCAGGAGTCGGATATCTGGTCGTCTCCACCTCGTTAGCCGCACCAGTCTGCCCAAACACAGGGTCCTCCGCCGCCGGCCGCCCGCCTGTCGTCTCTTCCGTACAGGTATTGAAAGCGCTATGCGTCTCCTCTGTAAGGATCATGCGCACATTATCCTGATAATCCTCTATAAAATAGTCCCAGGCTCCTGACTGACTATTCGGCAGCGTCAGGTTACCGTTTTCCGTGAGCCCGTCCAAACCATTACTCTGGCTTACAGGAGTGATTGCACGGATCCGCCCATTTTCAAAGTTGATATAGGCCAGTTTAACACCTGAACCCGAGAAAGGTGCTTGTGAAGATAATGTCAATGGTCCCGACTCCTGATATACAAACCTCTTGATATAGGAAGTGATCGTTGCATTGCCGCCCGCCTCTGGAATAAATGCCCTTTGCAGTTTCACACCATCCGCATCGTATACGATGACAATCGTGCCTTTTCCAACCACCCTGATCTGATCCGGCTTGTCCAGGTAATTGTAATGTATGCCGTTTGTCCCCGCCGCCCCGTTATTCAGGCTTTGTACGTTCTTATTTAGATCCAGCACCAGGTTGCCGTTGTTATCATACACATAGTCAGGCGTACTCCCGTTGGCTCCGTCCTTGAAATCCCCCATCTGGCCATTCACCGTCGGGGTTGCCATCTGATCAGTTACACTCTGCAGCTTATTGCTGTAAGCATTATATGTATACCTTAGATCATCTATGGTGATGGGCGCAGAAGTTCCCGGGACTACTCCCTTTTGCAGCATGGAAAGCAGGTTCCCATTCAGATCATAGGTTATAAATCCGCTGATCCCGCCGTTGACCGAAAAGTCATTTACACTATTGCCCCATCCGTCACCCGGATGCTGCTGCTCGCCATAGGCCGCTTTGATGAGCCTTCCCGCATTGTCATAGGTATAATCATATTTCCGTTGCGCATCATCGCCTTGCGTATTCCAGATCGCTCCCGTAACCCTTCCATTCAGCTGGTTAAAGAGGAAGGCGTTGTCCCGGTTGTCAAACCCCAGGTACATTCCGAAGAAATGCCCCCACTTGTTGTATGTTCCCGATGTCTTTAACGCATAATCCTTATTGATGCCCGTGATCTGGCCGTGCAGGTTGAATGTATAGTTCAACGACTCCAGTTCAGCCACACCCGAATTCGGGTTATTATACCCCGGATCGAGATGCTTGCTCTTGACTCTTCCAAGATCGTCATAGTCATAACTGGAGATCGTTTTCATCGGATTGCTCCCATATTGCTTTTGAATGGATGTCACTCTGGCCAGTTTGTCGAACAGGAATTTTGTCAAGGTTATAAAGGCTGAATATCCTGTCCCCGGGGCAGTGTGATTCTCACATGAGCTTAATATATGCCCATCGAAATGATGTTGCACCGTGGTAATATCCGTTCCCCCTTTGACATTATCCTCCAGGATCTGGACACCTCTTCCCTTTTCGTCATAATATCTCGTAATGCCCAGGAAAGTATTGGTGCCTAGCACCCGTGTGCGGCTGCCCGTAAACATCCCGATCGTCCTTGGAGAAGATGCTATCGCCATGACATTCGGGTCGCTCGTTCCGTAAGCCGTAGTATTGGTGAAATTGTTGTCGAATGATTTGGCCCCGGTAAAGGAGTAGTCATCATAGTAATTGTACTTGACAATAGTACATACCGTGCTATTGGCCAGGTTGGCGGCTGAAATAGGATTTCCCAATGTCGTCACTGTGCCCGAATATCCTTGCGCAGCCGGAGAAGGGTCGATATATGCCGTAAAGTTATCACCCGCCGCGCTCTGGAAGTTCCCTCCCGCATCAGCGGCAAAATTGATGCTGTGGGTCGCCACATATTTGGGTACACTAACATCGCGATGATCATACGTGAGATCCGCCGCCGGAGGTGTATAAGACGGTATATTCACCGTGGTCACCGACACCGCATTATTGATATCCGTTTGCAGGTTGGCCGCAGTTTCCGTAGTGTTGTATAGCAGCGTCGTCGTCGCCCTGTCCAATCCGTCGTATAGATAAGCTGTCCATTGCGGAGTAGCCAGGCCAGCCTGGTTTCCATCCTGCGTAAAGACCATCCGGTCCCGGCTGTCATATAACATATTCAACGCCGCGGTCCCGGGAGATTTTTTCCAGACATTCCTGCCCTTGTCGTCATAGAAGTATTGGAACACCTGCTCAGCCAACACCGTAGGCCCATTCGTTCCCGTAAAAGACCAGCTGTTTGCATCCAGATATTTTACTCCCTCCGGCTGGATTTGAAATCTCAATAGGCCAAAATCATCATAAATACTGTAAGTACAGCTCCATCCTGAATGGGCTGCGCTCGGCGCATTGTCAACCTGCACCTTTTTCAGAATTACTCTTCCCGCCTTATCTCTGTACTCCACCACCATGGCATTATTTACATCCGTATATATCAGCTTATACAATGAGCCTGCGGAATAAGCGCCCTGACTCACCGGAGCATCTCCCTGTACATAATCCACAGACCATAGCTGAACATTGTCATCAGCCGTATTGACATCATATGTGATATTGGTACCCGCGGACGCCGCCCATCTTTGCCCTGCCTCCTTTATATTGGTTATCTTGTTCAAGGGGCTATTGTCAAAGCCAAGAGCGTTGAACGCCGAGGTTTCATTATATGTATTAGTATAATATTGAGGTTGCTCCGTCGACGGCGAAGATTTATACTTCCCGGACTCAGTGGTAGTAACATAAGGGAGATATCCCTTCGGGCTTCTTCCAATAGCATCATATTGATAGAACTTTACAATATCACCCCAGGTCCCACCCGCCGTTGGGGGCGTGGCCGCCTCTCTGTCCACTTTCTCCAGCGGCCTGCCTAAACCATCCATATAGTTGGTTGTCTGCAGCTTTTGTCCGATGGGCAATCCATCTACCGTCTGCCAGTCCGTAATACCCGTCACCATCACCACATGCTCTCTGACATAATTGATATCTTCCCAATTGGCAGACACCAGTATCAGCTTGATGACATTGGAATAGATGAAATTACTGGGGTTGGACACACTATAGGTCTTACGCCTGTAATACATGCTGTGGGGCAAATGATAGTTCGCAGGAAAAGTATAGCTGCTGCTGGTCGCGCCGGATATATCCGTAAACCCCGACTCCAGCGGCCCGTCACTCTGCTGCCATTGATACCCCGGACCGCCCTGAACTATGATATAGGCAGGCATTAGCTCCACCAGCTGATCAGGTGTCTGTGTATAGGAAAAATTATATTTTCCCGTGGTGCTGCCGATGGAATGCCCGGAATACCAGATCGTAAACTGAGCGTATGCCTTATTCATCGACAACAGGCTCAACACACCCGTCATCAACAGCAGCGATAAGAATTTTACACGTATCATCGGATAATTTTAATGCTTTAGACTTTTTTATTGCACCGGACAGGGCGAAACACTATGCATGGAGTAGGTCCCGCTGGTCGACCCATCAGACCATACATAATAATAGTAGCAGGTCCACCCGTGGGTCGAATCCCCCGTAGAGGTCGTATATACCCGCGACCCCATCTGGCAGGAGTTGTTGATACATTTCTTCCCCTCACCCGTACAGTTCGACGCGTTACAACCCGTGGACGTACAGGTGCCATTGGTATTGGCATAATTCTGCCCATTGGCATTGATATCATTGGTCGCCTGCTGATCTGCATCCGCCTGGCTCAATGTAGAGAAGTATTTCCCTGGAGGCACTGTATAGGTCACCTGGCTGCCTGTATAGCCTGATGTACAGGCTTTCGTAAATACCCTGCTTTGCATCGCATTGTAATAATTACCCGCCGGACAGGCATCCTGCGGTCCCGCATCGAACCATTGCAGCTGATGATAGGTTGAGCTGTTCGGGTTCTGATCCGTCGCCTTCCTGAACTGATGAGGCGGCAATTGGCCATTCACACTCAGACAATATGCCGAGTCCCCATCCGTCCACTGCCAGTCAGGACTGGTATCGAGTGTACAGTTCTGATGGGCCGGTGAATTGAAATAGGCCCATTCATTCGCCGCTATGTCATCCGCCGCCTGTTGATTCGCGTCCGCCTGGCTGATGATGGAAGAATAGGTCCCCGCAGGCACCGTATAGGTTACCATGCCCCCCTTCATCCCCGGAGCACAATCTTGACTGACCGCCGAGTCCGAAGCAGCCACGTTATAATAGATAAGGTAACAAGCTCCATTGGTATTGGCGTTGCTCGGGCCATTGGTCAACAGCTCCAGCTCCGCGCGCGCATCCGCCGCCGCCTGGCTGATGGCAGAACTATACTTGTTCGCCGGCACCGTATAGGGAGCATCTCCGCCCTGATAGCCCGCCGCGCAATTGGACCGGGTAAAATATTCCGTTACCTGACGGTTATAATAAGTGCCGGGGCATCCATTCTGCGCAGACACCGCCACGTTATTATACTCATACATCTTCAAAGCATAATGATTTTCATCCTTTATGAACTTCAATCTGCCAAGATTGTCGTATTCATAATAGATCACGCGGTTGTTTTCGTCGCACTCTGATGTTTTACCAAGTATGGGGTCATATGTCAATGTCTTCATAGTGGCTGTTTTTGGATAAAGCCGCAATTCATCGACAGTAGCCGTACCCGATAATACTACAACACTATTACCCTGTGGGATATCAAACTCATAGTAGGTGAGCCCGTTGATGACCGGCCCGGATTTTATAACTCCACCTCCCGTTACCGTAAGGCCCGCTGTAGCCCAACAAGACATCGTATACTCTTTCGCTGTATTCAGACGTGCCGAAAGCGACCCGCCTGAAAAAGTAAAGGTCCTCGTACCCGTAATGGCATTTGCATTGGTAGAAGCAGCCCCGCTGCCAGTCAGTGTCCATCCACCCAAAGAGGAGGTTTCAAAGCTCGTATAAGCAGGCTTATCCAGCACCGCATCCGCATTGGCGACCACCGCCACCACATATTTATCATTGTAGTCGAAAATATTTGCCACCGCTCTACCCCCCTCATCCTTTATCCCCGATGGATTCCCGTTAGCGTCATAGGAGAATTGCTTCGTGACCTTGTAGATACTGGCATTGGAAGGATTGTCCGGATTATAGTATTGCCTTGAGGGGTACGTGCTTACATCCGAAAAGCGTTGTTGCAATGCTCTCGACGGGACAATATCACCTCCAATGAGCCGTGTATACTCCGTTACATTCTCACCCAACATGGCAAAAGTGGGCAATAAATAAGTAGCCTCACTCATCACCCGGTTGACGATATTGTTTTGTTTCAAGGCTACCACAGCTGCATTGGTGCTGGTCGGGTAGTCGGAGGTGTAATGCAGCACCTTATACAAAGATTTCCCGTTGCTCTCCGTCGTGACAATGGTGGAGGCATTGAAATTGTAATAGGAATTGTAATAGTACTGCGTCATATTTTCCACATACTTCGTCGGATCGTTCTGTTTGTAGTCACGGACGAGGACCGTATCCAGCTCGACCTGGCCCGTATAGAAGTCGTAGGTATCCACTGCCATATCGCCGCTGGAAGAAGTAATATAAACATTGCCCGCATTGTTCTGCCAGTCCGTATTCCGTTGGGAAGTTGTGTGCTTGATGGTACACTTGGTGGATAGCAGGCCCAGGGGATACTTCAACATGGATTGCGTGCAGCTGTCGACATTGCAACATTTCTTGTAGCTCGTATCGGGGGGCACATTACACCAATGCGCATTATAGTCATATTTATTGATCAGCTGTTTGACCATATTTCCGCTGGCATCCAGCGTAGTATGCTCTTTAAGAAGCCCATATGCCCACGGAGCAAACCGTTGCCGGGTTGAAAGATTCGGATTAGCTCCCGCCGGTACCCATACCGGATAGTCTTCGTCACTCGTAAATTTCTGTATCGTCTTGCCATTGGCGCCCGGACTCTCCGTTACCTCCACTCGCTTGAACTGTGCCGGCAAAGGACTCGCGCCATTCAGGTCAGAGTTATAAAAGACCGTATAGCCGTTGTCTTTTGAATTATTTCCTGAGAAGCAGGTAATCCCCACCGCCAGCAGCCCGCCGATGATATCCACAATGACAGCCGCCCATGCCAGCACTCCCGTGCTGCCCAACGCCACCGTCAGCACATCCACCACATCCGTGACAATGGAAATGATGCCCAGCGCCGGCCCGATGGCTTGCATGAATTTTTGCAGGTCCGTCAGACCCACCGCCTCCATGGCAGACAGGATGCCCGGATACGCATAGTTCCAATAACATTCGCCAAAGGGGAACTTGTAATGCCAGCGCTTGTCCTCCGACTGATAATGGCTGCTGGAGCTTATTTGGTTCAAAGGCATTTCCAACCCCCACAAGGAAGATCCCGTTCCGGGACCATTCAGCGTAAAGCTATAGTTGGTGACAATGGCCGTATTACATCCATTGGAATGCCCGCCATCCGTGGAGCTGGTGGACTTTACATGCACCCCGCCAACCGTTACTTCGGAGCCGCCCGATGTCAGCACCCCCGTATTTTGCTCATAGTCGTAGGTCAGCGTTCCACCCGTCGGGTAAATGATCTGCCGCAGCAGGCCATTCTTTGCATAATTCGGTTTGGGGTTCAGGAATACCTGCCCCGGCGCCGACTGGTTGATCAGGCACAGCCCCTTCAGCTGGTAATAGTTCATCGTATTCAGATCCGTATTCGTTCCCAGCACCGGAATGGCCGAGTTTGTTATGTCATTATTATAGGGCTTGCTGTAATTCCCATTATAGAATCCCCAGATATCCCTGGCATAAAAGAAAGGAGGAGGTACAAAATCATCCGTCTGGCCCGAGCCAGACGACAGATAATAGTCAAAAATATAAGGAGGGCTGTCTTCCTTCAGGTCCGGCCCCAGCTTCGTCACCGACTGCAGACATAATCTGGCTGCGCTGGACTGCTGACCCGAGCTTGGGATCCCATACCGGTTGCGTATAAAATAAGATGTCTTCAGCAGATACCTCGAAAGATATCGCCCCTGGTAGGCAACATCCACCGATGACAGCACATAGTCTCCATTGAGATCGGCCCTGGCCGCGCCATAGTTCAGCGTCACCACATGTCCGTCCGGATAGGTGATCGATCCCAGCGCCGGCGTGCTGCTGATGGATTTTTTATGCGAAATGATAACATAGTCGTTCGTATAATTACAGCTCATATCCAAACCTGCTATGGCATTGATGCTCCTTGTATAGGGGTAATTGAAAATAATCTTACGACCCGTCAGCGGATCGTCGACCTCGGACAGATACCAGCTTCCGATGATATAAGGATTTGTCAGGCTGGCATTCTCAAATCCCATTTGATGATAGGCATGCTGCCCTTTGAACGTGGGCTGAGCGCCCGGCTTGGTCAGCTTGGGATCGCAAAAATCCACGTGCAGCTCCTTTGTCAGCCCATGCGTAGCAAATTTGTAGATCAATCCATCCTCATCCTGTATGGAAAAAGAAGTAATGGTCGTCCGGATGCCCTGGCTCACCATCGTCTGATCCGTCACATAGGTGATCTTCATCTTGTTCAGCCCAAGGGAGACACCGACATGATTGACGACATCCAGTACAAATAACCCTGTCTTGCCATTGAATTGAAAGGAAAAATAATCCAACTGCTTGTCTTCCTGCATGGAATTATTCAGTGTGTACATGTGGTTCTGTCCCCTGTAAATAGGATATCTTGTCAGTGCCGTAGGACAACCATTCGCCGCCGGCGTGCTCGCATACATATACCCAGCCGGATAGCGGGATATATCCAGACTGCTTCCATTCCCGGGATTCGCCTGCTGGTCATCCGGCTCGCCTACCTGCATCCGTACGATCACTCCTCCCGCCGCCAGGTTCCATCCCTGTCCGACATTGGATGGAACATCGCTTATCTTCAATCCATTCCCGGAACTATAGCTAAGCGCTACCGAGGAATTCAATTGGCTCTTATTGTCCTTCCAGTTGAACATCGGGATGGAAAAGACCGCGCTGCCCGTCTGTAAGTTCACCTGCCCGTATCCCTCAAAGGCCAGCGACGACAGCAGTATCATTAGCGGCAAGATGGAATGCATTTTTCTTTGTAACATATCCCTGTATTTATTACTTTTTAGATGGTTCCCAACAGTTTAAAAACTATACCCTATACGGAACTTCAGCGGCTGCGACTTAGGCGCCTGCTGATAGCTCAGAAAATCCCATAACAGCTGGATCTTCGCATTTTTTAAGGCTCTGCTCTTCATGGAGATGATCTTGCTTACACCGATCAGTCCGCTCTTCTGCCAGCTGTCAAGGCCCGGCACCCCCTGGATATTGAATGGCTGCTGATAGTTGTACTCGAACCCTCCACTGGCAAAAAAGCTCTTGCTGATATGTATATCCGTGAAGCTGCGAAGACCTATGCCTTGTCCACTGACCTTCACATGCGATATATCGCTCCCCCACCCCACCTTATAGCTCGCCCCGACGCCCACAACATTCTTATCGTCTATCTTATATCCCAGCGAGACGCCGATGTCGGTCGTCGTAGGAAAATAATAGGTCGAATGGGCCGATTGCAGGTTCATTCCAAATTCCAATCGCCGGAAAAATGATCTTGTCTTCTGATTGTTCGGCTTGAAGTCGGGAATATCCAGATCCCCATTGCCGCCGCCTGCCCCGGAAAGCTTGTCACGCAGCTGATCCACCTGTCCCTGTGCGTTGTTCACATTTTGCTGCAAGCCCGCCGCCGGATCGGCGCTGCTGCCCGGAAGGGACGACCCCCGCACCGCCGCCATGACCTGGTCACGGGTCGCCATACCCTGCACATCACCGGTAGATGGCCCCCCGCCGCCGGCCGGTATATTGAACAGGCTCGCCAGCATGGAATTCTTTTTCACGAAGTCATTAAAGGCCGGCAGCGTATGCAATGCCTGTAAGCCCCGCTGCATTAATTTGTCCGGATCATTCAATTCATCCTTATAGGATTGCAGCTGCTGTGAATAATAATAGGCCTGCTTCTTATAGTCGCTGAAGACGCTGCTCACACCCGGGGGAAGATGCGTATACTGTTGTAAGTATTGTCGGATCTGCTCTTTTCGCTGCTGTATGAATTGTTTTATCTCCGTGGCATCCTCCAGGCGGGCCTGCAATTGCTGGAACTGTCCCGATGCACCCTGCAATTTTGAAGAGATATCACTACCCCCGCCTGCCAGGGAAGGATGCTGTTGTAGAAAAGCAAGGCTCGTTTTCATGGAGTCTACATAGGCCATATAAGGGCCCTGCATCCTGACATCCGCCCTTCCCGTATCCAACCCTATCTTCCGCGCCAGGGCGGCATATCGCTGATCGACATCACC
>Ga0105237_10007255_pt1 | contig 12158 bp, 5 predicted proteins | sample KBSC24metaG_FD_81520 | JGI IMG/M metagenome (GOLD analysis project Ga0105237, IMG submission 81520) | Corn rhizosphere microbial communities from Kellogg Biological Station, Michigan, USA - KBS C2-4 metaG | ecosystem: Host-associated > Plants > Roots > Rhizosphere > Soil | place: Michigan, USA...
CTATGGTGATGAGGAAACTGAAGTTGAGAAAAAGTTCGTCACCCACTTTCCTAGTACACTTCAAGGCACAATCAAGGGATGGAGGGTTTGGGAAGGAGATGTATTGACAAATCCGTACGTCTATTGTATCATGCCCTTCATATCGATGCAACTAACAACCCGCAGCTCTGATATTTGCGAAATTGAGGAGGAATGCCCTCACACTGTCCAATTTTTGGGCATGTGCACAAACTGCGGAAAAGACATGACGACGTATGTGCTGTTAGCTCCGTCATCCTTTCCTTCATTCGTTACTAACTGTGTCCCAGTATGCAGGCAGGCAGCGAAACGACAGATGCTGATCGAGCACCCATCCGCATGGCGCACGACACTCCCCATCTTACCATAAGCAAAGAAGAAGCCAATACTGTCGAGGAAGAAGCCAAGCGCCGTCTTCTAGCGTCCAGAAAATTGTCCCTCGTTGTCGATCTCGACCAAACTATCATACATGCAGCCGTCGATCCGACGATAGCTGAATGGCAAAAAGATAAAGACAATCCGAACTATGACGCTGTCAAGGACGTCCGCGCCTTTCAACTGATCGATGATGGTCCTGGAATGAGAGGCTGCTGGTACTACATCAAACTGCGACCAGGCCTTGCTGAGTTCCTTGAGCACGTCGCCCAACTTTTTGAGCTTCACATTTACACCATGGGAACTCGACAATATGCCCAGCAGATTGCCAACATCGTTGACCCAGACCGCAAATATTTCGGTGATCGAATATTGAGTCGCGATGAGAGTGGAAGCATGGTCGCCAAAAATCTTGAGCGACTTTTTCCTGTTGACACGAAGATGGTTGTTATAATTGACGACAGAGGTGATGTGTGGAAGTGGAACTCCAATTTGATCAGGGTGACCCCCTTTGACTTCTTTGTTGGCATAGGAGACATTAACTCTAGTTTTCTGCCCAAGAAGCAAGAAATCCAGAGCACACCGAAACTGGAGAACAAGGATCATACAGCCAATGGTGTAGACCAGGGTGCAGAAAATGCTAACGGAGCTACTGATGGCGTTTCCGACCAGCTACTTCCAACTGAGGACAGTGCATCCGCATTGGAGCAGCTAATGGCTATGAGCGGTGGCGATGATCCAGTTGTGCGAGAACTGCAGACCAAGGGACAGGAAGAGCTCATTACCTCACAGTTGTCGGATAAACCACTTTTGAAGATGCAGTTGGAGCAGGATGAGAAGGATCAAGCTGAAGCCGTTGCTAATGGCGACGCGCAGGCATCTCAGTCCACAGATTCCGATTCCAGCGACTCCTCCGATTCATCCGATACCGTGCCACCTGCACGGCCTAAGCCACGGCACAGTATTCTAAAGAACGATGATGAGGAGCTGATCCACCTTGAGTCAGCCTTGACAGCTGTACACTCTGCTTTCTTTGGAGAATACGACCGCAAGAGATTGGGGGGGAAAGGCGGGAGGGTGGCAGAACTTATTGGGAAACGCAAAGCACCGTTGCCTAATGGTGAAGAGGAAGATGGCACTGCCATTGATTTGTTACTTGTACCCGATATCAAGAAGGTTATGCCTGCGATGAAGCAACGCATTCTTAACGGGGTTAAGATTGTCTTCAGCGGTGTGCTTCCACTAGGTACTGATGTTCAAAACGCCGACATCAGTACATGGGCCAAAAGTTTCGGCGCAACTATTGCTGAAAAAATCGCTCGAGATGTGACACACGTTATCGCTGTTCGACCTGGTACTGCCAAAGTCAAGCAGGCTGTGAAACGTGGTATAAAGGTTGTGGGCACACCTTGGTTGATTGAATCCATGCAACAGTGGCGCAAGCTGGATGAGCGACCTTACCTCCTCGAAGGTGTTGGCAACCAGAAGCTCGAGACTTCTAGTGAAGTAGGGGATGGCGTGGAGCAGTCCAACCCTTCTTTACATAATTTCCTCCTCAGCTCTTCTGAGGGAGAGTCCACTGGCATCGACACCGAAGATGATCAACCCTCTAGGAAGAAGCTCAAACTAGACATCACAAGCAGCGGAGACGGTGAAGGCGGACAGGACGACGAATTCATTGACGATGGGAGTCCGCTTACCATTGACCAAGATGAATGGGCAGACATTGATGCCGAGCTTAAAGAATTCATGGGAAGTGAAGTGGACAGTGAGAGCGATACAGACTCTGTGGGTTCGGCTCTAAGTTTCAGAGAACGGCGAGCCGCTAAGCGGAGAAGAGAAGACTTTGAAGATGAGGGCGGTAGCATCGGTGATTCTCCAAAATCGAAGCGAAAGGCCGGTGGCAGTGGTCTCAAATCAGTCTTTAATATCGACAGCCAACGAAATTCCGAGACGTCGAGTACTCCCGGTGCCAGAGACACGGATGAACGGATCGAGCGTGATCAACAGAGAATCGAGGCAGCACAGGAAGATGAAGAGGTTGAGGAGGAAGATTCGGATGACGAGCTGGCCAGAGAACTAGAGAGGGAGCTCGACGAGGCCGACGCTGAGTTAGAGACTTCAAGAATCCTGGGTTGATCCCCTGCGCATGAGCTGTGTAAGCTCACCCAGTCACCCTTATTGGGTTCGATCTTAGTCACGTTGCAAGTCCGTACAGCAAGGCGTCCGGAGGTGAGCATAGTTTGCATAGCTTGCATAGCATACGTGTCACTCTTCATCATAGCATGGCATTACGTCTCCAGAGAGCACGCCCAGTATAAGTTCAGAAGTGTCATGATAATAGTTACGTAGGTATGTAGCGAGTGCTCTAGGTTCTGACAAGCGTTTCTTGACTTTGGCCTCCAGAACCGACGTCGGATCAACGTTTCACCGGTGGCCATTTCGCCCCTTTCTCGGGTTCGGCTTGCTTTATCAACAACTGCAAATGGGAGTCGACCCATGTCCAACGCCTGTTCAGAGGGTTATATGTATCATAGGAGAAAATAACATCGACCGAAAAAATCGTGTATTTTCATTGGCACAGGACTACGAAAAACGAAAATCTAGACCCCCATCCAAGAGTTTGTCTGATGGGGGCCAAGTTGGACTCCCTTGCACATCCCATTCGGCTCGCCGGCCATTGCCCGCGCCTCATGGGCAAATAGACCCTTTAAAGAGAGCTCATTGTTGTCGGACTTCCAGCCCAATCAGCTCAGCATGCATTTAGCAGGAGCAAGGGTCTTGCGTGTGCTTTTTCCCTGCTGCTTACTGATTCACGCGATCGAGCTCTATCCTCACTGGCTTTATCCCTCTCCCACCTCGTGTCGTCTCCTTTACTCACCCTGATGTGTGCATAGTGTGTGTTTCTGATAGAGCGTGTTGATTCGATACCATTTTCCGTTTGGCATGCAGTGCAGATCCTTCGCCCGGATGAAATTCAACGCGACAATCATCTCATAACAGTATTTTCAGCTGTTGCCAGAGGCTCAATCAACTTGAAGTGTTACAAACCGACGACACCCTTGGAAGTCATAAGCCGCTTCATTCTTTTGTTGGGGAGAAGAAAAATCTTACACTACTCTCTTAAGACATAGCGGAGTGTGTGTTTCCAGCCCAGATGAGTTAACGCCAACGCTACATCAATGGCAGACTTGTCAGGTGGGCCGATATATGAAGACCCGAGGCCATGGTTTCGAACCAGTAATTGGATCCGTCACGATGCTCCTTATGACCATATCTCTAAATCTCAAAACGAATCAGAACAGCAGGCAGCTCATCCGAGAAAAGATGAAAAGGTCATTCATCACGAATCATTTGCAGGCCATCACGACAGAATTCGAATTTCGACACACAACGTCAAGTGGAGAACAGTCTCAAGCCTGAGGAACGTCGCTGTGTTCCTCGGGTTTTCCATACCGGTTGTCATATTGATCATTGTTATTGACGTCCCCCGGCTGTATAAACACCACTCGCAATATCAGAATAGCAAGTTCAACCACTGCAATTTCAATGGGGCCTTCACGCCTTACGATGACCCATCGATCAGCCAGTGGGACAAGTCTGGGTTTTTATACATAACAGTCGCCTGGGGCAGAATGTCCTTTCCACTCGCGAAGTTTATCGATGTGGTTTGGGATACAGTGGTAGGCAGAGGCGTGCAGGCTCTCCTTGCTTGGACCACGTATGCAATCTCCTCACAGTATCTCACAATAGCCATACGAGAGGCGCCGGTATCTTATACTACTTACGAAGCATTAGCTTTCGTCCCTCCAACCTTCATCAGAACGTTGAGGCTTGCTGGCGATCTTCTGATGAGACGAGGGACGATTGCCCGATTGATTATCCTCTGGATTGTTCTGAGCTCACTCTTTGTTCTCAGCTTTTCCTCTTGGGCGACCGCCATGACAGGATACAGTAGTATCACTTACGCGGTGATGAAGACGTACGATGGTGAGCTGGTTGCATGGGAAAACTACCAGGTCGTGCAATTTACCCTCGCAGATGCGTGGAGGGTTGGTGTGCCAGGTCCTGTTCTCATAACAACAGGTCAAGCATGCATCGCGGACGGTTTTCTCAAAGACGAGGATAAGGATGTAGAGGAGTCAGATGAAGATGGTGAGCCTTGGGAGTACGTCCCGGCTAACTGTTCATTGTTCTGGCGGACCGTCGAGTGTGAGAACTCGCCCAATTCAAAGCTGTCCCATCGGGAGTGCTAATACTCACAGATGTGAACAAATACGGCCTGCAGGCCAAGCAAGACACTTCAAGTGCGTTAATCATAGATGGCGTTCAACACAATCTGAGCGCTCCAACTCTCAATATTACAACCTCATACGACGATTCTTCACTCGAGACCCTATCAGGATATCTTACAGACCTGTCTAACAACAAGCACATTTCTAGAATGGGCTTTGTCGAGGATATATCCCCGTCCACTTCCTGGGTATATCAAAACGAAACATATCCCTGGGAGTACGTGCTCGGCCATGCCTCATGTCGGTACAGTAAATACCACGACTGGGGATTCTCATTCCTGATTCTCTTCATTACCTCCCTACTCCTCGCCCTCTGGTCGATTGGAACTTACGCCCTGTGGCTTTATGTTCAGATGCGAGATCAGAAGCAGCAGCACGTATACGGTGACTGGGGAACTTTGGGCATATACAGCTCCAGTTTGACCCTGGCGCACTCGTTGAGAAGCGATTTCGGGAACGATGTTCTCCAGCCTGGAATGAGGGAGTCGGAAATCCAAAATTTGGTTCGACGGAGAGGAAAAACGGGGGTAGTAGGCGTTCGAGAGCCTCACGTTGTGAGCACGACAACTTTCCACGAGGAAACCGCGGCATGCGCCGTCCTAGACCGTGAAGTAAGAGGAAGCCTTATTACTCCCCACAGCAGCGGAGCACTGAAAAATGCTTGGAATCGCATGAAAGCTTTGCTGTGGCCCGGGTATCTATCAGCCGTACCATCTCTTCCGTGCCAATCCGCAGTTTCCTCACAGACCCATATACTGCACTCCTCCAAAGGGACATCACCAATGGACTCCTCCAGCCTGGCGCCCATCATAAGCCAATCCACGACATTCAACTATAGCGCTGCGATCCCAGCGTCCGACCCTCCCGGTCTCGGGACAGATCTCACCCCATCCACATCTCGAATCAGCTCTAAACCTGGAAGGCTAGGCTTGTGGCCGAACAATTCAGCAGGAGTCCGCTCGTGTTCTTATTCTTCGGCATCGTCGCGAGGCGACCCTGCGGCCTTGGACCGGCAGACCACGATGTCATGGCAAGTGAGCTCCACGCCGAATGATGCCCCTTCGTTGCAAGGCATGTCACGAATGTCGAGGTCCTCGAGTACTAGAAATGTGCCGGGCAAAGAAGTTGCAGTGAACGCTCTTGAGTACAGAAATGACCTCGGTGACGACTGATAGGCCGGATGGTCTTCAGGATACGAAATCAACAACGATTGAAAAAAGTTCAACTCTATTCCTTTTTCTAGCTTTATCTCTTCATTTATGACCGATGTCTGAAGACCGAGTCGAGAGGATTGGATGGATGGATGGTGTCACAAATAAGTAGGAACTAGGCAACAAGGGGGAAATGGACTTCTTCTGGTCGCTACTGGGACTACTTTGTGCAGTATTCCCTTGTATTGATAGTTTGGTACGCGATGATACGTAATGACGGCCACTGTGGACGCAACTACCTAGGTGGTTACTTTATCTATTTGTTAGCGAAGGGAAGGATCGATTCTCCACGGACCAGGAGCAAAAAGGCTACCTTGCGATAAGTAGAGGTCAACAGGAGTGAAATTGGAAGATTTGTGCATCCCTTATTTTCTCGTAACGTCGAATTGAATCTAGCGCACGGTCATGAAGTGCTGTGTCTCTAAGAGCAGTGTACGGTATAACGGTGCAGTGAGCGTGGCATTGGAATGACCTCAAACAAGCTAATATCTGTCTACCGTGTATGGATCCACGATCATTAGCCGGATTGTTCGTGAGATTAACATGCACTGCGCGCACGAGGCGAGCGAGAGGTCCGTCGACAATGGGCATAATCAGGCCTGGGACAGCAGGTATTGAGTTGCTTCTCTTCGCACGTTAACCAACGTTGAAACGTCTCTTTCACGCGGCGGATACCAAATTAACCATCGCGGGCGCCAGCCGCGCACAGTGCCTTTTCAAAATAGGAAAATTATCCATTTGCCTACCTGCCACGCGGCCCTGCAGATCCTTCCTCTTTTATCGCTGACTGCTCTGATCGACCTATGTTGACGGATGATGATATATATGGTGTTCAGGGCAACCTTGCTGACTTGTAATTTGGATGGAGAATCGGCCTGCTCAATCTGCATGTCAGATGGAAAGACTTCATCCGAAAAACGGTGGAACCACGGGGTTCTCGATTTATTCCAAGTCAGCGAGGGTGACGAGGGACAGTTCGTCATGTGATTTTGCTAACTCTGCTGAACGAGTGTGGTGCTGGTGACGCCTGAAGGCACGGAGTTCCATCATTTGTGAGCTATTTGTGGATTGGAAACACTCTTGAATCTCCCGAGCTTTGATATCGGGAGGTTGAGGGCGCACGTCAGCAGGGTAAGGTCTTTGATTCCCAGGATGGGGCTCAGATTGGGAAGAAGAGCTTTGCAACCTCTCTTTGGATTTCAACATACCGCAAGCTCCTCTACATTGCGGCTACATATGGTGAGCATTTTGTCAAGTAAGCGGGTCGAAATTGGCCTCCAAGATGAGTGAGAATTGGCTATTCTTCATCTCATGGGTACGCCCTCTCATTGAAGTCACTTCACGATATTTGACATGCTCGCATTAGGAGACACGGGGAAGTCTGTGTGATTTGGAATCGACACCTTTTGGTCGATGCTCGTATGATCGTGAGTCCCCATCACCCCTTCGCTGTAGAGCTGTTAAGGTCCCTCTCCATCGACGTGTTTGCTTCAGACGAAGCCGTTGCTTCGCGAGCTTTCTTTTCGAGTTCGCGCTTCTCTCGTGCACGTCTAGCTTGGTGTCTCCTGATATTCACGGGTTGATATACTTCATTGAAATTCATGACCACCCCCAGGAATCGAAGGTCAACGTCAGGTTGGTGTGCCAAGTCATACAGAAGCATGCTGAGCCGTGACCTAAATTCTGCCGAAAGATTTAATTGCCTTGATCGGAGAGAATTTAGATGGGATTCATCATCTGCAAGCCCCATATGCAACATTGGCTGTACGAGTGGCGAATCGTTCTCTTCGGGAACAAGCTGTCCTGGCTTCAATCCTTTGTTTATAGTTGCCGAATTAGGCGTGCTAGCCCTGGAATCTCCTGCCAAATCCTTTTCGGTGATTCCCCAGCGGCCTTGTGCGGTCCTTTGTTCAATCTTGGCACTGAATTGTTGTCTTCGAGTATATTCGGCGACGCTGTATGAATAGAGTGAATCAATAACCTCACGGTAATTGAGCATGCATTTGAGGATATGATGCACTTGGACTATAAGGCTGTCTTCCTGCAAGCCTGTCACTGGGTGTCGCTGCTGGCCAATCAATCCTTTCTTGGTGATATTGTGTAAATAAGTTGTATGCGCTTCAATCAGATCATCGAGAGTGCCTTCCGGCTTCTTGATGGCTTCTTCTAGTTTTTCCCAACTAGCCTCGATTACCTCAAACAGGAGATAGTACTGGAGTTGGTTAACAAAATGTACCATTTCTGAAACCACACATCTAGAACGTTTCCAGTCATTCCCCAATTTGTCACTAACAGCAGCAAGGACGCCGCGATCTCCTGTCATACATCTCTTGCAAGTTGTGTTGAGAGAAAACTCCACTCTTTTGATTCTCCAGAGCAAGTTGAAGATTTTGAGATACTGCGTGTTTGCCCATTGTGTGATTACCACATCACATGGTGCACTGATTTTGTACTCCAGTGTAAAACAATCCCAACCAATCTCACCCGTTGAGAGCTCGAGCATCCGAGCGTCGAGGCGCCGTAGGACTTCAGAGTCATCATACTGGGCATTTGAATGCCGAATGGCATGTTCAAGTTGTGACGTCAGATTGTGTCGATACATTGAGTTGACCGGCCGGTCTAGATGTTGGGCCAGGGATTCGATGAGAAGTTCGAAGAAGTCACCTTGAGCAAAAAGTATGTAATTTCTAATGGCAGTCAGGTGTGTGAAAAGCCCGAATTTCGTTGACATCAGACTCGTCAATCGTGACATTGTTGTTCGATAAGCAACATCGATCGAGAGTGAGAGATTTGCAGTGTTTACATAATCCAGAGATTTCGAGTTCGACTTCGAGTATTGAATGACCCAGTCTGAATCACCACAGTTGTGCCGAATAAAATTGAGGGATTTGCCAATCAGGAAGACTTTCCGTGCGAAATCCGAAGATATAATAGAAGGAACCATGGCTGATTCAAGCTTGTACTTTTCCTCCCACACCGAGGTAGCAACATGTCGATGATCTACTGCTGGTTGAGCATTTGGATCTGGCTCGGTAATGAAAAATTCGTGGTAAGGATCGACCAGTTCACCGTCGTAAATCCAGTGTCTCAACATCTCATAAAAAGGGCGCGCCACATTTGAAAGCAAGCGTTCTGCAAAAGAAGCCACAAAGGGATCGCCATGTGATGAGGACAGCGAGTGTATAAGGGAAATCAATTGACCTCCACGCTTCGTTTTTGATTCTTCGACGATCAATTTCATTAATCTTAGGCCCATGGTCGCATCTCGCGTCCAAATAAGACATTTCTTCAAAGTAACGCCGATTATTTGGAGGGCCATCTGGTCCTTTCCCGCGTTGATTGTGGCCAGTGCTTGCCTTATTTCTGTTTCCAACGAAGCAACCAAACTCAAATATGACCTCAATTCGTTATTAATAGCGGAGCGAAGGCTCTGGTCTATCAAGCCACCGTCTTGTCCCGCTGAGTACTCGGCCAAACCACGGTATAGGAGACATGGTTCCGCCAACGCATGAAGCAAAGACAAAATGGGAACTGGTAGAGTCGGAGGAAGGTTCACCGAATTGCTCCCGACAAACTCCAGATGCGCCGATGAGACTCCTTGCAAATTGAAGGGAAGATCGCGAAGCAGCTCCAGTTCGGAAGGGGAAATAGGCTGTGGTGTCTTTTTGACAGGTAGTTGTTCAGATTCTGGGTCCAGGTTCTCACGGAGTCCCTGCTCGTTCTGCGGCCGACTGAGCTCGCTTTGGTCTGCTGCATATTGCTTTGCTGTTGATTGGAGGCCGCCATACCTTCCAGATGAAGGGTCATGGCGCTCAGGCTCTTGTTCTTCCTCCTCATACTCAGGGCCTTCGGTAGGATAAGGTTTCTCAGAGGAGAGGGTATATCGTCGGGGAATATTTCTAACTTGATCGGAATCCACAAGTGGAGCACGCCGGTGCTGGTCTGGTATTGAAGGCTCTCCCAATTTGTAAAGAAGATAGAGGATCGCCCATTTCTGATTGAGAACCGGGATGGCTAGCATTCGAGAGTAGAGATTGCTAAACCTAGCAGCCTTCTCAGGAGATGCATTTTCTCGTAACAACTTTCTCTTAATTAGGTCTGAGGCTTGATTTGTCTCTGAAGGGAAACGAGGGTCCGAGTTGCAGACATATTCTTTGGCATTTTGGATGACCTGTTCGATGCGGAACTCAGTTTCGGCATCAACCTGATCCGGACTTAGAGGTGGTATGAGGCTCTCGAATAGACGGTCCAGTGCACCATCAACGCGAGTCAACCCTGGATGAGCCATCAGCAAGGCGAGGGTATGGAGGGTATTAGTGGCATGACACCCTCCTTCGAAGGGTAGTCGGGGCGTAACCAGGCGTTTGAAACCCGGGAGATCGTGAACAGCGACAGTGCGTGGTAGTAGCGGCAAGTTTTCGCTTGGTGACGGGTTTGGATGATCCGGGTGCTAAGGTAAAGACTCTCAGAGTCGTGTACTGCGCCAGCGGTGTACGAGTCCTTAGGTAGACGCGTTTCTGGTGTATTTTGGAAACACGATGAGGGGTGCGCCCGAAAGGGTTTAGTTTACGAGTTCCATGATCCACGCCAAGTCCTTCCTATCATTTTTGAGACAATCACGGAGTCTGCACGGAGAACAGGGGGCTCGAACACAGCAGGACTCAGGGAGACTGCTCAGTTCTACCCATGGGGTGATCTATAACAAGAGAGATCCGGTCCTAAGATGGGCATCTTTACGCGCAGATTCAGGCAGCTTCTGACGAGATGAAATCCCTTCTTTCGGGAGACGCCATCTCCGAGCCTCGCTTGGTGGGTACGTCTATTGCTGTAGCCATCGTGGCGTCAACTTAGTTAGCCTCGGGTTCACAACTTCCATGTTTCATACTCACCTCAAACCAACTATGAAACCGGGTACTTTGCTTCCAATCGACTATGGATAGTGCGCTTCAATGGATGACTGCACTGAAAAATCCAATCAGATGCACTCTTTTGGGTCCTAAGCCTTGACAAGCAATGTTCAACCCTACCCATTACCTGCATGAAGGGAAGGCCGAGGCTAAGATGGCCTTGTTGACGATCGACGATGGGACGTGTCCGTTTGAGATGGAGTTCCACTGGATGGAAACGTGACATTTGGTTCGGCGGCTGGACCCTCCGATCTACTTTCCAATCTGTGGTGCGAGATCTCATGATTGACAAATCGGAGAGAGATAAGTACTGCCTGAGGTAATGTACGGAGTACAGCTGCCTCGACTCGTGGTATTCAAGCTCAATATTACTCCCCATTCTCTGTGGCAGGTGCATTCTCATTCAAGCCTCAGTGATACGAGAACTCGGATGCAAGAAAGACGGTCAGACCTGCCCCTCTCTTCAGTCTTGCTACTTAACATCATCTTCTCTCCTTGCATTTTTGAGAATCTTGAGGTCGCCAAATCAAGCAAAAACATCTCAAAAAACATCTCAAAAAACATCTCCCAGTGAGATCTTAGAGAGGGAGGAATACTTTTCGAAGTCAAGACGGTTTCAATCACAGGACCAATATGTCAGAGTTTCTGGTCAAGCTTTGGCTATTGCTGTTCAGCATAGCGATTTTTGCATCTGCTGCTTTCTACTATTCCAACCGAAACAGCAAGCAACCTTTACCAGACATCCCATGGCTCAACACCAAGGAAGGCGAACAGTTCACGGTATTGAGATCACGATTTCGATCACTCATCAATTTCAAGCAGACCATTGATACCGCATATGAACAAGTATGTGCCTCGAACCCCCCACATCCGAAGTGATGCTAATTTATCTCAGTATTCTAAGCAAGAGTTGTCCTGCATTCTACCAAGTCTTGCTGATGCAACCATCCTCCTCCCTGCCTCGCACGTCACATGGCTTGCCAGTCAACCAGAGACTGTCTTAAGCGCTACTGAACCTCATGTCGAACAGCTGCAAACACGATTTACGTTTGTACATCCGTGGATTGTCCAAAATCCCGTTCATCACGACGTTATCAAATCAGAGCTTACACGCCAGATATGCTCGCTAACGGCACCGATTATGGAGGAAATTGCCGCAACGTTTGACGAATTGTGGGGAACAGACACCAATGGATGGAAGGATGTGTGTGTTTTCGACACTATCATGCAGGTTGTCGCTCGTGCCAGCAACCGTGCTTTTGTTGGGCTTCCATTATGTCGCAGTAAAGCATTGCTCGATCACGCTATGGGTTTCGCCCAAGCTGTACCGATGGCTGCAGTCGTCCTTTGTC
>Ga0105237_10007256_pt1 | contig 12157 bp, 9 predicted proteins | sample KBSC24metaG_FD_81520 | JGI IMG/M metagenome (GOLD analysis project Ga0105237, IMG submission 81520) | Corn rhizosphere microbial communities from Kellogg Biological Station, Michigan, USA - KBS C2-4 metaG | ecosystem: Host-associated > Plants > Roots > Rhizosphere > Soil | place: Michigan, USA...
GAAAAATCATAAATTGCTGATTCCTGAGTTTCAGTGCCGTCTTCTTCGCTTTCAGAAACATGAGTTATATCTTTCTTTCTAGCAACGGGCAGCAAAAGTATATGCACCAGGCCTGGGGTATCCTTATCGATAGGTTCATCCATCGCTAAATAGCCTCGAACCGCATCTATTTGATTGTCTTTATTCTTTTTCTTTTTATTGTGGTTTTCTGCTGCAGCAACAATACCTTTCAAATCCTTAAGAGGAATCGTAAAGCCCCGGAATACATCCTGGTCATTTGGTGTTACATTAATGACAATTTTCTTTTTGGGATCACGGTTTTTGTAAGCTCTTAACAAATCTGCGTAATAGGTACGCCATCTTGTCGTCAAGGTTTTAGCTAGTTCAAGGTTGATAGGAGGAAATTGTTTTTGAGTCATTTTTTTGGTTCTTTAATAGGTTGTGGTATGACTAATATAAAAATAATATCAAATTATAGCATCCTTTTTTTAGGGTAACCAGGTCTTTTTACCTATATACTAAATCAGGTTTTTTTGCGCTAAAGAACGCCTTGTTCTTGCTGTTACTTTGCTTATGTCAAAGAGAAATGACAAACAGGGATGCCGAAAACTGTATAGAGTAGGCGATATTCTGTTAAACTATAAAGAAATGCCACAAAAAATTCTAAGTCATGCACATTTTTCAACCACGATCAGGACTGCTAATCGGGGTATCAAATTAACATCGAATAGTTCCGGTTGGCACAGGTTAAATATAACAAATTATGGAAATGTAAATCTAGATCCGGGTGAAGTTAGGCAATTGCCCGAGATAAATGCCAATACTCTATATACAATTGAAGTACTTCCTTCAGGTGCTAGGGGAGATATTATAGTTGATTATTAGTAAAGTATTGAAAAAGAGAAAAGTTTTAATATAACCTAACAATGAACATTATGGCCAGATCAGTTAAAATGACCGTCATCAACAATACCGGTAAGGTGTTGAAATTCAAAAGCAAAAATGCAGTACATGGAAAGTTTAACTCAGACCCCCCGACCAGTATTGAAGCCTCGGGCAGTTGGACTTGTACAACCAGAACAGGCGGCACCTATGGTCCGGAGGGAACTGTAACTTATGAAACCGACGGGGGTGAGGTTACAGTTGAATTTTATTATAACCACCCCTATGGCAGTGCGGCCAGTTCCTATCGTGTTATACCCAGTCCTTCTGATTCCATGGGATATGAGATCAAAGGCAGCTTTAAAGGACACGATCAGAAGATCACTTTTGAGCTGTATACGATATCCTGAAATCCAAAAATATAACTATGGAAACGTCAACCTGGATGAGCGGCCTGGACAGCAGTATAAAGCTGAACGGGATAGTAATGCCTGGAAGTCATGATGCGGGTATGTCTCAATTGAGTCATTGTGATGGAGGGGCCAAATTGAATTGTGGAATTATAAAGACGCAAGCCTTAAATATCCTGCAGCAATTGGAAGCTGGTTCCCGATATTTTGATATCAGGGTAGATTATGATCATTGGGAACTGGCTACCTATCACAGAAGCGGTGATGCCGGATGCAATGGCCAAACGCTGGCTGCTGTTTTAGACCAATCTCTCCAATTTATTCAATCCCATCGTTCGGAAACCTTTATTCTGAAATTCTCCCATATCCGCACCAACCGAAAGAACGAGAGAGAGATAAAAGACAGGATTGACGAGTTTCTGGCGGATGTCAAATACCGGGGCTATCTATTCACATCTCCAAAAAGAGATGTCAATCTGGCCAATATCACCTTGGACGATTGCAGGGGGAAAATGATTCTGGTTTTTGATTATCCTGAATATACCGGGGCCCGGGCGGGCCGGTTCCGCTACCACGATGGGTTTGGCTATCGCGGGCCTAATATCACCGTGTTCGATTCCTATTCCAATACCACTTCTCTGGAAAAAATGAAGCAGGATCAGCTGGCAAAACTGGATGCGCATGGTGGCTTAGATCAGGACTATTTCTTTCTGTTGTCCTGGACGCTGACACCCGACACCGATACTTTTTTTAAAAGCTCTATCGAAAAATTGGCTGAGGTTGCAAATGCTGCATTGGAGGAGGTACTGGTCGAGCGTATAAGTCAGCCAGGTCAACCGAAACCCAATATCGTTTATATAGATTACCTCAATGTAAAAGCCGCCCAAAGCATTATTCAGTGTAATTTCTAAATCACTTATTTAAACATCCTATTATGAACAATTCTGAAAGAAATAACCCCTTATACGGGGTCACTATTGGGGCAACAATAGATGCCCTTACCGGGAAATTCAAGTCCAGTGTGGTAAACGGACCTATTAGCTTAATGATTTCCCAGGAAGAATCTCAAAAATATATGTCGGGCGAAAGTAGTTACGTGTTTTCTGAGAAAATGAACCAGGGGGCATTTGGACTGTCTGGTGCTTATGGAGTTTCTGGCTTAAGCTTACTTAAATCTTCATTGTCTGCTTATGTGGGGAAATCGTCGGCCGCCAGCAGCAAATCGGTGTCGGTGAATTATAATGCGATTTCCGTTGGAGGAATAGAGTATATCAATTTTGAGCGGCTTACTGCCAGCCAATTTATGGCCGGCCTGAATGAGGCTTGCCAGCAAAGTATATCCTCCGTATTGGTGGCATATAATGAGGTTATGGCTGAGGCTTCAAAATCAGGTTTGGATTTGTTGAGTGTATTTCGTACCGATGATCTTCAAAGTGAAAGGTTAAAAAAGCTGGTAAGTGCATGGATAAAGGAGTCAGAGCAATTTATACATGATTTTGGTGATGGCTTGGTGGTTGGGGTTGCCTGGGGTGCTTTTGGAGGAGTGAACATGGAGATGATTTCTGAGAATGCGTCCGGGTCCTGGAAATATGGTGGTCAGGCAGATTTTTCGTATGCGAACACTTTTGCTTCTGTTGCTGTAAAGGCTACTTATGATGGCAGCCAGTCCAGTGGGAACGCAAAGGTGAAGGTGAATTGTACCAGTTATTTGAGCGGCACTGTGCTTGCTGAGCAGATCAAAGAATGGTTCGGTCAGGTGGCGAACAAAACATTTGCCGATCTGGCCGATGTAAATGTTATTGATAAGGCACCGAATATGGATATTACCCATGGAGCGCCTTCTATTCCGGAATTTGTACAACCCGTGCCTGAAGAGGGTATTGTGGAAAAAGTGGAAGAAATAAAAAACCTTAAAGGCTTAGATACCATGGCAAAAGCTTCGGCTTATGAAAAGACAAAAATCACCAACCCAACACTTACTTTTGACGAATTTATAAATAATGCAGATAAGCCTGCGAAAAAGGAAAAACTCGATGAGTTTAAAAAGAAAATAATTAATAATGAGATTGATACGCTGGATTTTTCTAATAAGCAGAAGAATAAGGCAGGAAAGATAGTGGAGAGATACGGGGATTTGGCGACGGGTTTAGTGGACGATTTTTTCTCTGCTGAAGCAGTAGGGTTTAATGCGGAGGTAAAAACCGAAGGATATGTTCCTCTGGGGGTATGGATCAGCAACTGGCCAGACCTTTTTCCGTGGATGGCCCAGGGGTATTATAATAGTATCGATGGCATCGAGGGGGAGGATGTTGTAAAGGCGCGGGTAATGTTGCAGGATTATCAAACCCTGAGCAAGATGTACTACATTGCCCACTCCTCAGGAATCACCGAGTTTAAAAGAAAAGATTCGTCTAAGCCAAAAGTGGCTTCATTGAGTATCGCGGATGCTTTTGCCAATGCTGCAGGAAAAATGCAGGAGGTTTCGGGAAGTCTTGGTGGAAGAGGAATCGAGGAGGTTTATGGGGATTTGGGCGAGGCAGCCAGAACGATTTATAAGCTGTGGAATAAAGTAGCTTTTCTTAGGAATTGTGAATTGGGCCTGGGCTTAATAAAAGATAATAAGACTATAGGCAATCCTTTACCGGATGCAGAAAAAGATGGCAATCACCGAACCTATGCGTTAAGTACTTGTGATTTTGATGGAAGAAACTATACGGCCTTTAGCCGTGCTTACAAAGTATTGCCTTTACTGACGCCGGATGGGGATATTTGGGTTTTTGGTCCGGAACAGGGTGCGTTGAGTTCTATTTATAACAAAGAGATTGTCTTTTCTAAGCCTGGAAGGGCGAACTATTTGGTGTTTGAGTATAGCAAGGAGGGGAGAATCTTGAGTAATAGTGACAACGGGATTAAATTGTATCCGATCCCATTCTCGGCTGCACAGAATGTTTCTGCCTGGAAAGGCATGTCTTTCAGTACGAATATAGGTTCTGTTAAGAGTTTAAATGATCGCTTGAAATCTCTTAGTGATGATTTGGGTAAGCTCAATGCCTGGTCTTTTAGCAGTGCCAATTGGAACAAAAGCTGGAAGGGGAAAGATGTTTACAGGCAGCGGAATATTAAAAAGCAATATATTGGTCTTATTGAAGAGATCGGGAATGTATTTTGATTGAAGAGGGGGTGAAAATATGATTTCTGATCGCGCTGAACCTTACAGGTTCTGAGGCTTGATCATGAAATCATATTTTCTTGGGTGCAGACCGGGAATGTTGCAGGGTAGGCGTATTATATTTCTGACATTATTCTAATGATTGGATTATTACTTTTGTTTACTATATTTGAATGTTTACTGTCAGTAAACATTCAAATATAGTAAACAAAAACACTTGGAATGAAGGTTCAAGAATTATGGAATAAAGGTATTGATAGTTTACCTGAGCATCTAAAAGCGGCATTTGGAAAGCCGAAATTTGATCTTGCTGCAGACAAAAACACAGGAACACTGGCTGTGATATTTAAAAATGAGGTCTTAGATTACCAGTTGGTAAAAGTCTCAAAACTAACTCATACACTATTGGTTTTTCTGAAGAACTTGCAAACCCACACACCCGCAAACAATTTATTTATTCTTACCCCAATTGTATATCCGAAAATTGCAGAAGAATTAATTAGTGCAGGTATCAACTTTTTGGACACTGCAGGTAATATTTATATTGATAAACAGGGGTTTTTCTTACAACGAACTGATCAGAAAGCAGAAAGTAAATCAAAGGAGCAAAACAAAAGCAGGTTATTCTCCGAGGCAGGTCTGAAATTACTCTTTGGAATTCTGCAGGTACCAGAATTCATTAACTTAAGTTACAGGGAAATGGCTGCAGCGGTTGAGGTGTCTCCAGCCTCGATTTCTATCATCTTCAATGAGATGCTAAAATCCAAATATCTGCATCTGGGGCATAAAGAAAGGAAGATTGTTTCTCGTAAAAAAGAGTTACTGGAACGTTGGTCCGTAGCATATAAAGAGCAACTCAAACCTAAACTGCTGATTGGCAACTATACTTCGAAATTTCCGGGTATTCTGCAAGATTTCAATAACATTGATCTTAATGTTATTGGAGGAAAATGGGCAGGCGAGATTGCAGGAAACCTGTATACCCATTACCTGAGACCCAGCAAGATTTCTTTGTATGTAGAGGAGAAGAATAAAAAATGGATGCCATTACTTAAACTGATCCCCGAGCCAGGGGGAGAAGTGGAAATCTTACGATTCTTTTGGAAAAGTGATCACCCTATCTTTAATTTAGAAGTTCACTCGACCGTACTCGTTCCCCCTATACTTGTTTATGCAGATTTAATCACTTCAGAGGATAGCAGGAATATAGAGACGGCCCAAAGAATTTTTGATGAGCACATACAATTTACCGACCAATAAAATACCGATCCACCTTAAAGAGGTCATTTATGCCATACAAGAAATTCTTGGGAAGAAAGCCTATGATTTCATATTAATTGGTGCTACTGCAAGAGATCTGATTCTGGATGGTCAGTATAATTTAGGAATTGGCAGAGCTACTTTGGATGTAGATTTCGCTATTTATGTGCCTGAGTGGGATAGTTATGAGGAAATGATCAAAAGGCTGCTATCTTCTGGACTATTCAGCCCAACTAAAGTTACACATAAGCTCATGTTCCAGGAGCGGATTGAGGTCGATATCGTCCCTTTTGGTGAGATCCAAGACGAAAACGGGGAATATACCTGGCCACCAAATTTTATCCGTTCGATGAACGTAGCTGGTTTTATGGAGGTACGAGATCAAAGTATTACCTATGAGGTGGAGGGTGAGAAATTCCATTTTCATGCTGCTCCTATCCATGCCATTTATTTTATGAAGATATTAGCCTGGAAAGACCGGAAGCATAAAGATCCTAAAGACGGTAAAGATCAGGGTTTTATCCTTTCTAATTATATTGAGTTAAAGTATGAGGTACTCTACGACCAGTATGAAGACCTGGTAGAGGATCCGAAATGGGATACGATCACTTCTTGTGCCAGAATGCTCGGTAGAGATATAGGTGATCTGTTGAATGCCAATACCAAGGCTCTGGAAAATGTTAAGGCCGTTATAGAGGAGGAACTGTTGGATGAAGATAATTCTTCGCTTGCCAAAAGTATGGCTAGTGGTGGAAATTTCAGTTACACCAAAGCTTATCAGTCTTTGAAAGAGCTTTTGTTGGGCTTAAATGGGTTTTAAGATTAATTTAGTTGACCATAGACCGGGGAGGGTAAACGTAGGTTATTGGAGAAAACTCAGTTAGGCTTACTATCCCAAACCAATCAAATCCATTCAGATTCTTTTCAAAACTATTCAAAACCATTCGCGGCTTGTTGAGTGGCAGATTGTTGTTTTTTAGGTGTTTACTTTTGGTTTGTGGGTTTCTGAATCTGTCTTGACTGGCCAGCGAGGGGTGTTTTTTGGCTTTTTTCCGGCCTACAGCAGATGGCTACCAGCTAGGTATTGGATAGGGCTTAGATTCGTATTGTATTCGATGAAATGGCTATTTATCCCCAAGGAATTGGCTGTAGGGGCTTATTACCCCAGCAATCTGGCTACAGCAATGCTATTAAGGCTGTTTTTTAAAAAAAATCTACTACTCATAAATGAAATATTAGCGCAAAAATATCTGAAGGAATTTTGGACGCTTTTTCTGGAAAAGTTGGGCCGGTGGTTGGTTACGGGTGCAGACCTGGTTAGAAATGATTGCTAGCTTCAAAACAGTTGTTAAAGCCAGGCTTAGGTTATTTACTTAAGCCTGGCTCTATATTTACTCTGCAGCAGCTTGTTCGTTGATGAAGCTTTCTGCGACTTCTGTCAGGGCTACGTCTGTTGCTTTTTCGTTTTCAAGAGTTTGGGCAAGAAGCGCTTCAACATCTGTATGTCCCATAGTGGCTGCAAATACTCTTAATGTGCCGTAAGTTGCAATTTCGTAGTGTTCTACTTTTTGTGCGGCCAGGATGAGTCCCGCATCGCGGATCAGCGTTCCAGCATCAGTATCTTCAATAATGCTGTTTGCTTCTTCCAGCAGGCCTGCCATAGCATCACATTTTTTTGCTGCTGCTTTTTCTCCCAGCAGTTCAAACACTTGTTCTAATGTTTCGATGTGTGTTTGGGTTTCCTGCGTATGCTTTTCAAAAGCAGAAGCCAGTTCAGGACTTGTAGCTGCTTTTTTCATTTTTGGCAGAGCTTTCACCAGGTGTTTTTCTGCCCAGTAAATGTCTTTGAGTTCATCTACAAAGAATTCGTGGAATTCTGAGTTTTCCATTTTGCCGGTTTTACTTGCTGATTTTGCCGCTGTTTTTGTTGTAGTTGCCATAATTATTGTTTTTAGATAGATGTGATTAGTTTTCTGGACTTGGTGTTCCGACTATACAACGCATGCGAGTCTATTTTGTTTAGGTTATTTAATTAAATTATGAACAATTTAATTGATGCTTCCAATTGATGCGGATTTGTTGGTATGTACATCAGGGCTGTTACAAAAATAAGGGTATGAAATTCTACGGCAGAAAAAGGGAACTTGAACTATTAAAACTTAACGAAGTTCAATCTAAAAAAACAGCATGTTTTACTGTTATGGTTGGTCGCGGGCGTATTGGTAAAACCTCATTTTTAAAGCTTTCTGAAAGTGAACGAATTACTGAAAGCTAAAACCAAAACTATACAAAAAGAACTGTCCAAATACAAAATTGAGGTTTTGGGGTTTTCTTTGAGGGATATGTAGTGTCTTTATTCGGAATGTTTTAAAGTTTGTAGACCTGAAGGTCTAGCTGTGAAATCATATTTTCATAGGTGCAGACCGGTTAACTTAGATATGTTTTAAGGTAATTGCCGGTAAGCGAGTTTTTGTTGTTTAATAAGTCTTTTATGGAACCCTGAAACATTACTCTTCCGCCTGCATTACCCGCACCTGGGCCGAGATCTATAACCCAGTCAGCTTGAGCGATGATATCGGGGTTGTGCTCAATCACGATTAGTGTATTGCCATTGTCGACAAGTATATTCAGAAATTTTAGTAGTTTTTTTGTGTCGCTTGGGTGCAGGCCGTTACTTGGTTCGTCTATGATGATTATTTTATCGGTGCCGGGAAGTTCTCTTGTTAACTTTAACCTTTGCCGTTCTCCACCCGAGAAGCTATCCATTCGTTGCCCCAGGGTGAGATAGTCCAGTCCGAGTTTAATCAATATATCAAATGCAGAATGGAATTTCTCCTTTAGGAAAAAAGTGCCTGCATCATGAACTGTCATCTCCATAATTTCAGCAATGTTCTTTTCATGGTAAAGATATTGCAATACTTTTGGATGGTATCCGGAGCCATTACATACATCACATATTTGTTCGATATCATCCATAAAGGCCATTTCAATTTTCTCAATTCCCAGTCCTTTGCAATTTGGACAGCAGCCTTCACTGTTTCGGCTAAAAAGTTTGTCTGAAACTTTATTTGCGCGTGCAAAAAGTTTTCTCACCTCATCAGACAGGTCGAGATAGGTAAGCAGATTTGAACGATAACTTGCCGCAGGCAAGGATTGGTCAATAATGGTCACCTGGGGGTAATGAAATGGAAGCACTTTAGTTGCTAATGTGCTTTTTCCAGATCCAGCCACGCCTGTGAGAACAGTAAATATGCCTTTAGGGATATCTACATTGATATTTTTTAGGTTGTGTAAAGAAGCGTTCTTAATGGTGAAAACTTCTTTAAATGTCCTGGGATCTTTGTTATACGAAGTTTTTTCAGAGAAACACACGCCTGTTATTCCTGCTGATTGCTTTAGGCCTGCAAAATCTCCCTGATATACGATTTCGCCGCCTTTCTTTCCTGCACCGGGGCCCATATCCACGATATGGTCTGCCAGTCTGATCAGGTCATGATCATGTTCCACCAATAGAACTGTATTTCCTTTATCCCTTATTTTCAGGATGATGTTTGCTATGTTCATCACATCATGAGGGTGTAACCCTGTACTTGGTTCATCAAAAATATATAATAAATCTACCAGGTTGTTACCAAGATGCCTGACCATTTTAATACGCTGGGATTCTCCGCCGGAGAGCGTATTTGTTGACCGGTCCAATGTGAGGTATTGTAAACCTATATTCATTACATATTGTAATTTCCTTCTGATCTCCTGCAAAATCGTGTCAAAAGCATCTGAATTTAATTTACTTATAAATGCATATAAGTCTTCAATGGTCATCATTGTGCAATCGGCAATATTTTTACCTTTTATCTTACAGGATAAAATTTTAGGGGCCAAACGTTGTCCCTGACAGCTCGGACATACCTTTGTCACAATCACCTTCTCTAAAGATACCCTTATGGTTTCCCGATGTTCTATTTCCCGGTTGAGGAATGCGGTTTTGATTCTGGGGATAAGTCCAATATATTTTGCTGATTTCCTCCAGTCTTTGGTTGGATGCTTGGGTTTCTGTTCTTCTGCATAGAGCAGCAGATCCCATTCCTTTTTACTGAAATTTTTCAGTTTCTTATCGTTGTCGAAATTTCCTGAGTCTACGTAACGCGTTAAACGCCACCCTCCGGGTTGAAAGGTTGCGAATTTAATTGCACCTTCGTTCAGCGATTTATCTTTGTCAACCAGTTCGTCAACTTCTACTGCCTGCACATAGCCTAATCCCTCGCACTCCGGGCACATGCCCAAGGGGTTATTAAATGAAAAGGAGTTGGAGTAACCTACAAAAGGTTTACCCATTCTGGAGAAAAGCAACCGTAAGGAAGCATAAATATCTGTAGCGGTGCCCACAGTAGAACGTACATTTCCTCCCAGGCGTTTTTGATTAATGATCACCGGGACATTTAGGTTTTCTATCCGTTCTACATCAGGAATACCATAATGTTTCATACGCATTCGGGCAAAGCTGCTTTCTGATTCATTGATCTGCCTTTGTGCTTCAGCTCCTATGGTATCAAAAACAAGTGATGATTTACCGGAACCGGAAATTCCCGTAAACACTGTCAGTTTTCCTTTGGGTATCTTCAGGGAGATGTTTCTGAGGTTATTTTGCTTTGCGTGCGTTATGGTAATATATTTTATCATAAAGTGCCAGGCTTTTATATGGTCGTAACAGATTTGATAAAGTTATTCCAATATTAACATACTAAAACTTTATTGGTTTGAAGTTGGGGTGAAAAATATGATTTCTGATCTCGCCGAACCTCTTACAGGTTCTGAGGCTTGATCATGAAATCATATTTTCTGGGATGCAGACCGGGTATGTTGCAGGGCAGGTGGGGGGAGCTATTTATGCACTACTTTGAAGGCGACTGCATATTTGAATTTTCCTTGTTGAAGAGCAGCGGGGATGGTCAATAAGATTCCATCATCCTTGGCTTTCCATTTGATATTCATTTTGGTTCCAAGCATGCTTACTTTTTGTATTTTCTTTGCTCCATCCAATGCTATGAAAATTTGCTCTGGTAAGTGAACATCTTCGGTTTCTGCAAGCCAAACGGCATAAGACTCTGTGCCTTTTTTAGACTGGGTGTAAAAGATGTTTTTCGTGGAATATGGTGCTATTGGTTTTGAGCCGTAGATGCACTCGCCATTAATTTTTATCCAGGAACCAATATCTTGTAAACGCTCGTAAGCTACCGGGTCCCAGTCTCCATTAGGACCAGGGCCAATGTTAAGCAGAAAATTTCCACCTCTGGATACAATTTTGACCAGCAGATCCACCAGTTGTTTGGCAGATTTATAGGTGTCATGTGGTACATAACTCCAGGAATTTCCCATGGTCATGCAGGTTTCCCAGGGATAAGGGAGGGGCTTGTCTGGTACTTGTTGTTCTGGAGTGGTGTAGTTCTCAAATTCACCTGTTACCGTGCGGTCTACTACAATTAAACCAGGCTGATGACTTCTGGCCATACCGGCAATTTTGGCCATATCTATGTCCTGATTAAGTTTCTTATTCGGTCTGACCTGACCACCATCCAGCCATAGAATGTCGATTTTTCCATAATCGGATGCTAGTTCCTCAATTTGATTGTAAGTGAAATCTTTAAATTTCTGCCAGCGCTCAGGGTATTTGGCCGGATCGTAATTTACGTTTCTGTCTTTGGGTGGAAAATATGGCCACCAATAATATTCACTGTGCCAATCGGGTTTGGAGAAATAGGCGCCAATTTTAAAATTCTCTTTTCGGAAAGCATTAAAAACCTCTTTTGTGATGTTGCTTCTGGGGTTAGAAGAAAAGGGGGTTTTAGCGTCTGTTATTTTATAGTCTGTTTGTTTGGTGTCAAACATACTAAAGCCATCATGATGTTTTGTTGTAAATACCACATAGCGCATGCCTGCATCTTTAGCTGCTTTTACCCACTTTTCCGGATTAAAAGCTACAGGGTTAAACGTAGTCTGAAGGTTTTCGTAAGCTTTTTTATACTTAAAATAATCGTCTGAAAACGGTCCCTTACGTTGGGTCCAGTCCTCATCTTCCGGACAAATGCTCCAGCTCTCTACAACTCCCCATTGACTATAGGGGCCCCAGTGCATAAATAAGCCAAATTTAACATCTTGCCATTCCTTAATGTTTTCTCGAACCAACGAATCTTTAGGAACCACATAGTCATCAGACATTTTGTGTTGCTGGGCTTGAGTCCCAAAATGGAGCATTAAAAAAGCAATAATTACCAGAAATTTCTTCATAATCAAAAATACCTATTTAGGTTATACAATCGGTTTGTAATTATGATTTTACGAAAACGTTTGTTTCGTTTTATAAATGAATGGTAGCGAATTGTAAATAAACCGGATTTCTTGACCTATAATTATTATTTTACGCGGCTTAAATAGTTAA
>Ga0105237_10007257_pt1 | contig 12157 bp, 8 predicted proteins | sample KBSC24metaG_FD_81520 | JGI IMG/M metagenome (GOLD analysis project Ga0105237, IMG submission 81520) | Corn rhizosphere microbial communities from Kellogg Biological Station, Michigan, USA - KBS C2-4 metaG | ecosystem: Host-associated > Plants > Roots > Rhizosphere > Soil | place: Michigan, USA...
AGGGCTTGGCGGCGCTGCTGGTGACTCATCTCGCCCTTGAGAACTGGAATCGCGGCGTTGTCCCATTCCTGCATGTCTCGCCCGAGAACACCCGTGCGCGTACCCTCTACCAACGGCTAGGCTTCCGCCAGCGCGTCGAAGCTCAGCTACTCGTGATCAGCTACTGAGCGCCGAACGGTTAGCCTCGGCTGATCGTACCCTATCCATTTTATCAGGCTCTATCCTCACATTTGGGGCGGTTACATGACCGCCCCGTTTGTTGTCTAATGGAAACATACCGCATTGCGGTGAATCAGATGCATCTAACGGAAGGGAAAACTTCTATGGCGGACATTTTGCAGGGATTATCGGATGATTTGGCGGCGGCAGTCGAGAAGGCCGGGCAGAGCATTGTCAGCGTCGAGGGTCGGCGGCGTCAGTCGGCGAGCGGCATTGTCTGGTCAGCCGACGGCCTGATCGTCACGGCGCATCACGTCATCGAGCGCGACGAAAACATCACCATTGGCCTGCCTAACGGTCAAACCGTCGCGGCGACCCTCGTCGGGCGCGACCCGACCACCGATGTCGCCGTCCTCAAGGCGACTGCCAGCGGCCTGACTCCGGCGGAGTGGCTCGATATGAGCGCGGTCAAGGTCGGTCATCTGGTGCTGGCGCTCGGTCGTCCCGAAGGCGACATGCAGGCGACGCTCGGCGTCATCAGCGCACTCGGCGACGAGTGGCGTACCCATGCGGGCGGGCGCATCGACCGTTACGTTCAGACCGATGTCGTCATGTACCCCGGCTTCTCCGGCGGCCCGCTGGTGAGCGCAGGCGGCGCATTGATCGGCATGAACAGTTCGGCGTTGTCGCGCGGCGTCAGCCTGACGCTCCCGGCAGCGACCATCAAGCGTGTCGCGGATACGCTGGCGACTCATGGGCGCGTCAAGCGCGGTTTCCTCGGCGTGAGCGCTCAGCCTGTGCGCCTGCCTGCCAATATCGCGGACAGTTCTTCGCAGGAAACTGGCCTGATGCTGGTTGCCGTCGAGCCGAACAGCCCGGCGGACAAGGGTGGTCTGCTGCTCGGCGACGTGATCATCAGCATGGGTGGGCAGCCTGTCCGTCACATGGATGATCTGATGTCGCTGCTCAGCGGAGATCGCGTCGGTACTGCCGTCCCGGTGCGCGCGGTGCGCGGCGGGCAGACTCAGGACTTTTCGGTCACAGTTGGAGAGCGAGACTAACGTGTCTGTATTCGAGCAGTTGAATTCGGCGCTGGCGGATGTGCTCAACGAAGTCAACGCCAGCGTCGTGCAGGTGCGCGACGAGTCGCGTGGGGCGGGTGCTGGCACAATCTGGCATTCCGATGGCCTGATTATCACCAATGCGCACGTCGCCCATCACGGCCCCTTCAAGGTGGCGCTCTACGATGGGCGCGTGCTCGATGCCAAACTGCTCGCACGCGACGAAGAACACGATCTGGCGGCTTTAGCCGTCGAAGCCAGCGATCTGCCGACTATCCAGATCGGCAGCACCCGCGATTTGCAGCCCGGTCAGTGGGTGATGGCGCTGGGGCATCCCTGGGGCGTCGCCAATGCCGCCACCAGCGGCGTGCTGATTGGCATGGGGCGGCAGTTACCCGAACTCCCCACCGCCAGCGCGGATTGGGTCGTGGCGGACCTGCACCTCCGCCCCGGCAATTCGGGCGGCCCGCTTATCGACGCGCACGGACGGCTGATCGGCGTCAACACGCTGATCACCGGGCCGGGAGTCGGTGTCGCAGTCTCGGTCGATGTGGCGAAGGAATTTCTCAAGCGCGCGATGGCTGCGGTCGGGGCGTCACCCTCCGCGCCTGCTGCGCGGCCTGAACCTATCGCCCCCGTCTCCGAGATGGTCTAGGCAATACCAGTTCCGCAGAGCGATTAGGTGTACTACCAGCGATAAACTGTAGAAGCGGCGAGGAGAAATCCCCGCCGCTTTTGCGTTAGAAACCATGATAGCGATTTATCTGGTCGTTTCGTTATACGCCGCCAGAGGCTCGAAGCCTCTGGCTAGGAAATCCAAGCCTGCTAAAGCAGACTGTTTTTAGTCCCCTTCAGGGGACTTGGGTTTCGTAGCCGGGGGTTTTGAACCCCCGGCGAGGCTAGCCGATCTTGAATGGTGAGGGATTAACCCTAGCTAATGCTGAACGTCACCTGCACATCGACCGTGACGCTCAACTGACCCTGACTGACGGGCTGTCCACCGCCGCCCGCCGCAGGCAGCGCCGCCACGTTCGCCCGCATCGTGAAGGGAACCGGGCTGCTCGGCTGGACTTCAGTGATCGTGATCGGCTTGCCCAACGTCGCGCCCAGCGCCGAGGTCAACTGCTCCGCGCGATCCTTCGCCTGCGCGACGGCCTGCGCCCGCGCCTGCTTCTCTAAGGCGCTCGTGTCCTGAATCCCGAACGTCAGGCTGTTGATCGAATTTGCCCCCGCCTGAATCGTCGAGGTCAGCACGGCCTCCACCTGATCGACTTTGCGAATCGTCACCTCGACCGAATTGCTCACCGTATAGCTCGATGTCCCGGTCAGGTTGCCGTTATTGTCATACTGGTTCTGCGGCGTCACATTGACCCCGTTGGTCTGGATGTCCTTGTCATCGATGCCGAGCTTCTTCAGCGCATTCAGGACACCCGTGATCTTGTCCCCGGTGTTCCCGAATGCCTTGCCTAAATCTGCATCGACCGTCTGCACGCCGACTTCCAGATAGGCGACATCCGGCGAAGCATAGACGATCCCTTCGCCGCTGACGCTGACGGTGCTGGGTGTCGCCGGGGCGGGTTCCGGGGTCGTTTCCTGAGCGGCGGCAGGGAGAACCATGACGATCATTAGTGCAGCCGCCGCAGCGATCAGCGCTGCCATGCGACCAGAGCGAATATTCATCCCGTTCATCACAAAACGCCTTTCTCTTAAGAAATCCATTATGACTCTACACCCGTTTTAGCGGGTTTCAACCGTACTTTCACTTAGATTTGATGTTTGGAACATACCTTCAGAGGCAAGTTTCAAGGGAAAATGTATTTCTTTGATTTTACTTTGTGGTCTTTGCGGTCTTTGTGGTGAAACTGTTTTAGTCTGTTTCAGCGACTAGCCAGCTTCTCAAACGCTTGCATGACGAACCACTTATGTCCGTCTCGCATCTTCCGCTCAATAATGGGATCACCCGCCCAGTCACCGATTTTGGAGGCGGGTCGCAGCGCCGCGCATAAATCCCAGTAAGGCAGATTGATCGTATTCAGGCCAGTCCTCAGCGCCAGATAGTTAGCCGTGAAGCGCTCCATCGCTTCGCTGCCGAACGCCCACAGCATTTCGAGCCGGGTATTGCCCAAATCCGCCAGCGGATCGCCGAGCACGGCGTTTTCCCAGTCGATCACCGCCGCCAGTTTGCCCTCGCGCCACAAGAGATTGCCCGGCCAAAAATCGCCATGCAGCAGCGCCGTTGGATTGACCTGCTTCACAGGCCACACGGCTTCCAGCGCCGCGCGAATCCGTCCCTCATCAAGCGAGTCGTCAAGTTGGGCGGGTCGCTGCCGGAGCTTTTCAGTCTGCCGTGCTTGCTGCTCTGGTAGAAACGCCAGTTCAGCGCCATCGATCCGGTGGATTTCCGCCAGTGCAGTCGCCGCTTGGTGCAGGAAATCGTCCAAATCCGGCGGCGCGAATTCCGGCTCACCTTCGACATATTCGAGGACGATGTACGGGGTAGCAAATATCTCGCCGGACGCATCGAAGGCGTAGGGCTTCGGCGCACGGATGCCGTTGGCCTGTAAAATCGTAAGCAGCTTGAACTCGTCAGCCGCGATATTGGGATTGGATGCGCGATCCGCCGCCCCATGCTGGCGCACCACCCATTTTTCGGTTTCGCCGCCGAGTCGCTCAATTTCAAGCGCCGTCACCTGCGCCGAAATGCCACCTGTCAGCGCCCAGGATCGCACCAGCCTGCTCTGCGCATCAACTTTTCGGGCCACCTGCTCCAGTTTTGGATCAATCTGTGTGTCTGGCATCCGATGGCTCGCTATGGTCGCCGGATGGTTCAGCGGCGGCACGGGGCAGTGGCGCGTTATGGTTGCCGAGGAGGATTCAGTTTCCTAAATCCTCCTCCTCGCCCTGATGCCCTATGACTGCGCCGAAGCGCTGACCATCAGCCTGTATTTTCCGCTCGTGTAGCCGTCCTGGTCGTTCTCCCTCGCCACGACAATCAGGTATTTACCGGGGCCGGGCAGGTTGTAGCCCTGAATTTGCGCCCAATCTTTGGTGTCACCTGGATAGGCGCTGGTCAACTGCTGACCGTTGGCATCGAGGATTTGCAGCATTGGCGAAAGCGTGCCCTGGTTGCGAGTAACACTCACATCGATCTTGCCGCCTTTATCGCTGGTGAACGTCCAGACATTTTGCCACTTGGCGTTGGTAATTTCACCGTTTACAGGCGTCGCCAGCGTGATGTCCCCGGCGGGTTCGCTCAGTTTGGGGCTGCCTTTGCCCGTACCATTGAGCGCAACGGTCAGGGCATACGCGCCGCTTGAATCGCCCGTTTGCCCGCTCTTGCGCGTCACACGGATGGTGTAGCTTCCTGGCCCGGCAAGGTCGTAGTGGCTGATCTGCGCGCCTGCGTTGGTGTAGTCGGTGTAGCCGTGCGTGATCTCCTGACCGCTGCCGCCCAGAATGATCACTTCCGGCACGAGATCGCCATCTTTCCGCGTGACGGTCGCGGTGAGCGTGTCACCCGCGTCAGTCGTCAGCGCCCAGTCCTGATACCACTGCGCGCCGCTGATCGCGCCGTCAAGTTCCTGATCGTAGACGACTTTCCCAGCAGCCGCTTGCAGCAGCGGGCTGCCTTCGCCTGACCCGATCAGATGCACCGTCAGTTCGTAAGTGCCGAGCGTGTCGCCCGTTTGATCATTGTTGCGGCTGACGGCAATCGTGTATGCGCCAGCGGCAGGCAGATCAGCCTCGCCTGTGTCAGCGATGTCGTCGCTGTTGTAGCCCGTCTTGAGCGCCGTGTTGTTCGCGTCAAGGATCGTCACAACGGGCAGCAGCGTCCCGCCGGTGCGTTTGGCGATCACCTGAATTGCGTCGCCTGCGGGCGCGTTGTAGGTATAGAGGTCATACCAGTGAGTCGCCGTGATTTCGCCTTTGACGGGGGTGTCCGACTTCACTTCGCCGATCACGGTCTGGTTGTTCGGGTTGTCGGGGGCAGTACCGAGCGGCGTCACGACCAGCGAATACGCCCCGGTTGTCTTGCCGTCCTGTCCCTGATCGCGCACGACCTGAACGGTGTAATCTCCGGCGGCGGGCAGCGTGAAATCGGCGATTTGCGCGGCGGCGTAGGTCTTGTCTGCGCCGTAGCTCTGCGAAACAACCGTTCCAGTGCTGTCAAGGATTTGGATATTGGGAATCAGGTTGCCGCTGGTGCGCGTGACCGTCACCTGGATGCGATCACCCGATGCGGTGCTGAGCGGCCAGTTTTGCTGGAAATTGGTGTCGTCAATCGATCCGCTGACGGGCGTGCCGTAGCTCAGCGGGCCAACCTGCGATGTGGCTTCGGCGGTGGGTACAGCGGTGGATTCGGGGGTCGCGTCCTGTGCAAAGACGGCGCTCACGGCTAGCAGCGCCAGCACGATTCCGGTTAAGAAAGCGTAGTATCGTCTCACAATTGACCTTTCTTCGTCCGAAAATAAGTATCCAAGCGATCATCCTAGCACGAATTGATGAGAGCGGGGTGATCCATGCTGTTCTTTTGGTCGCTGAAATGAGGCGGAAGGGGTGGACGAGATTTTCGCTGTCTGTGCGAAGAAATTCGTTATACTTTAGAAGTGGTGCTTATTTGGATACCTGAGGGAACTCCCAACCATGCCTCCCCCACGATGGAAAACGAAAAAACGGAAATCAGGGTGGGGCAGACTTATTTTTGCGGTTCTCATCTGCGGAGGGGGTATCATCTGGATCATTTTACATTCTGGCGGAAATGACGGCCACATCGATTTGTTTGGTACGACTGCGACTCGCATCCCTGCTGCGCGCATCGTCGAAACGGTGACTCCTCAAATTGGGACGCAAACAGCGTCCGCAGTGCAGACAGCAATCATCTCCCCCGAAACGAGTGAACCTATTCCGGCAACTGATGAGCTAGATACTACGCCGACATCTGCGCCGTAATTACCCCGTTGTCTTCATCCCGGCGGCGATGCCGTTGACGCTTGCCAGCACCGCATCGAGCAGCCCGTCCGATTCGTCGGTTCCTGGCGGCAGGGCGCGCAGGCGGCGCAGCAGCGTCACCTGAATATAGTTGAGCGGATCGACATAGGGGTTGCGCCGCTCAATCGAGAGGCGCATCACGGGCGTATGATCGAGGAGTTCCTTCTGCCCCATGATGGCGCAAATTTGCAACCGTGCGCGCTCATGTTCGGCTGCCATCTGGTCGTAAATCTGGTGCCGAATCCGATCATCGCTGACCAGCGAGGCATATAATCCCGCGATTGCCAAATCTGCTTTGGCGATGTCCAGTTCGACATTCTCGATGATAGCGTTGAAGAACGGCCACTCATGGAACATCTGCTGAAGCATGTCGAGACCGCTGCCGTCATTGACATATGATTCCAGCGCCGTGCCGATGCCATACCAGCTTGGGATGATGGCGCGGCTCTGCATCCACGAGAACATCCAGGGAATCGCGCGGATCGACTCGAAACCGCCTTTGCTGCGCTTGGTCGGGCGGCTGCCGATGGGCAGCCGCGCCAGTTCGTTGATCGGCGTTGCACCGTACCAATAATCAAGGAAGCCGGGCGTCTCGTAGACGAATTTGCGATAGGTTTTTTCGCTGGTCTGCGACAGATTATCCATTGCCGTGCGCCATTCCGGGCGCGCTTCGACTTTCGAAGGCGCGCCGAGCGACATCAGCACGGCGTTCATGACCTGCTGCAAGTGCCGCCGCGCAATCGCCTCGTTGCTGTAGCGGTAGGCGATGACTTCGCCCTGCTCGGTGATCTTGATCGGCCCCTGAAAGGCTTTCGCGGGCTGCGAGAGGATCGCGCGGTTGGTGGGGCCGCCGCCGCGCCCGATGCTGCCGCCGCGTCCGTGAAACAGTTCCAGCTTGATGCCGTGCTTGTCGCAGACTTCCGCCAGCGCCTGCTGTGCGGTGTAGAGATTCCAGTTCGAGGAGAAGTAACCGCCATCCTTGTTGCTGTCGGAGTAGCCGAGCATGATCTGTTGGCGCATCCCGCGTTTTTGCAGATGTTTGGCATATTCCGGGTTGGTGAATAGGACTTCCATCACGTCGGCGGAGGCTTGGAGGTCTTCAATCGTCTCGAACAGCGGTACGAGATCGACGTTATCCTGTACGCCGACTTCGCGCGCGAACAGCAGCATCGTAAGCGTATCGCTCGGCGCGGTGCTCATGCTGGCGATTACACTGTCGATCACGCTGCTCCCGTACTGGCGATGCGCCCGCGCGATCACGCGCCAGGTGGCGATGACGCGATTGGTTGTCTCCGAGAAGATTGGGTCAATCGGGAAGAAGGGGCGCGGATTGGTGATTTCCTTTGTCAGGAGTGCCTGCTTGTCGGCTTCCGGCAGATCAGCGTAATTCGCCACCTGTCCGTAATACGCCAGCAGTTCAGCCAGTGTTGAGCGATGCAGGCGCGCATCCTCACGCACATCGAGCGGGACGAGGTGCAGCCCGAACAGGCGGACTTTTTCCATCAGGCGGCGCAGCGTGCCATCAGCGACATACTCACCCTGATTGACTTTCAGGCTGTCGCACACAATGTCGAGGTCAGCCAGCAGATCATCCTGCGTAGCATATTCGTCGCGGTCAAGCTTGTCCCAGATCAAGCCCATCATCAGGCGATAGACCTCATCGGGTGAGCGATCCGGGTGCAGGCTGCCCTGAACTTTTTGCAGCAGTTCCAGCGAGACTTCGATTTCGTCGGTCGATTGGGTCAGGTGATCGCGCAGGAACGCGATCTCGTTCAGGTAGACCTGACGGGCGGCCTGGCGCAGCGTCGTCAGGGTGGAGAGCGTTACGTCAGCCGTGACGTTGGGGTTGCCGTCACGGTCGCCGCCAATCCACGAGGCGAATTGCAGCACGGGCGGCAGTCGTGACCAGTCTTCACGCGGATAATGGGTTTCAAGCGAGAGGCGTAGGTCGTCGTAAATATCGACCACCACATCCATGATAACTGAAGTGATGAAATACAGCCCAAAATCAACCTCATCCTCGACTTTCGGACGCGAGGCGCGCGTTGGGCGCGTCTGCCACAGTTCCTCGATTTCCTCGGTGACGTTGGCTTCCAGTTCGCGCAGTTCACGCGGGATGACGAGGCGCTGCTCATCTTTCCAGGCCATTTTCTGCGCGATCTCGCGCAGCTTGATCAACACTTCTTTACGCTTGGCTTCGGAGGGGTGCGCCGTCATCACCAATCGCACGCGCAGATGGTCGAGCAGGGTGCGCATCTGGTCGGCATCCGTGCCGGACTTGCGCAGGTCGGCAATTGCGCTGTCAATCGATTCGCCCAGCGGCCCTTTGGCTTCGCGGCTGCGCAGCACGCGAATACGCTGCTGATCTTCAGCGATGTTGATCAACTGGAAATAATTACTGAAGGCTTTGATCAGTACGTCGAGCGAGGACGCATCCAGTTGATCGATGGTGGCGCGCAGGGCTTCTTCCGCGCCCGGTTCGCCTTTACGACGCGCTCTGGCTTCGGCGCGCACCTGTTCGACCAGTCGAAAGCCTTCGGAGCCGTGTTGTTCGCGGATGACCAGGCCAAGTAAATTGCCGAGCAGCTTGATGTCGGCGCTCAAAGCGTTATTGAGATCGGTTTCCTGCATCGTCTTCCCCTCTTGACCTATGGTCGAGATGATACCGCAATGGGAGAGAAATCTTCAACTAGAAGAGGTAACAACATTGGCTGGCAGACTGCACAAAAGATATTCAACGCTGCACAGCGGGTTTGCGCAGCTTGAGGACGAATGTCGGCGGCACGAGTTGAGCGCGCTCGGATGAGTACCATTGATCGGGCGACTCGACTTCTGAGCCTTGCTCCAGATTGGCCTCGCCCTCGACCAGCCGCTCGATCTGAAAGCCAGCGGTGAGCGCACTATTGATAAACGTGCTCATCTGGCGTTGATGCATGACGATGGAAACGCCGTTCCAGGTGTGCGAAACGCGAATTTGTTCGCGGTAGCGCTCTTTGACCACATAAGCGCCGGATTCGTAATCGAGGCAGCTATAAAAGGGGTGTTCCCAGCTAAAGACGTAGAATCCGCCCGGTTTGAGATACGAATAAACCAGCGCCAGTGTCGCGTCGAGATCAGTCGTCCAGCCGAGCGAATAGAGCGAGAGGACAAAGTCGAAGTGGTTCGCAGGGATGCCGGGATTCGTTTCCATCGGCGCATTGAACAGATGCGCGCTGACGCCGTGTTCCTGTAGCAGCGCCTGCGCGAATTCGATCTGCTTCGTTGAGAGATCGATGCCCCAGAGATCATTTGCGCCGTGCTGCGCCAGATAGAGCAGGGAGTGACCGCTGCCGCAGCCGATTTCCAACACGGTTTGATCGCTCACGTCGCCCAGCAGATTGAGCGTGTCTTCGGTCTGCGCGAACGGGCCATATTTCGGCAGGGCGGCTGCGCCATAGAAGCGCGGCGCGATGACATCCCAACCCGCCCGATTGATGCTCAGCATCGCCGCTTGATCGAGATCAGACATGGCTTCACTCCTTTAAGCAGGGCAGGCGCATCATTCTATCAGCTCACAGGATTGCGGCAAAGGTGAAGAAGGGTATCTACGGATTGGCGCGATCTCTCCACTTGAATCTGCAAATTCTCAGTGATATAGTTCCAGAATAACGAACGTATCTTCAACCATACACTCGTTGGACAACTGAATAACTCATCAAGAGCGGTGGAGGGTTCGGCCCTACGATACCGCGGCAACCCCCAGAGCGCTGGGAAGGTGCCAACTCCGGCAGAGGTTAAACTCTGGCAGATGAGAGGTGAACGTAGCATCACAGACGCCTCTCTACACCAGAGAGGCGTTTTTTGTTTCTACGTGAGGAGATCATCCATGGTTCAGGTACGTCCACAACTGGCAAGCTCAAGTTTCATGACTTCGCCCAGCTACTTCTTCACCTCGGAATCGGTTTCTGAGGGTCATCCCGATAAGATGTGCGATCAGATTTCGGACGCAGTGCTCGACGCGATTATCGCCCTTGACCCGAATGCGCGTGTGGCTTGCGAGACTTCGACCACCACTGGCATCGTCTTTGTTTTTGGCGAAATCACCACCAGCGCCTATGTCGATATTCAGCAGCTTGTGCGCGATACCGTGCGTGACATCGGCTATACACGGGGCAAATACGGCTTCGATTGCGAAACGTGCAGTGTGATCGTCTCGATCAAGGAACAGTCGTCGGACATCAAGCAGGGCGTCGATCAGGCGCTCGAAGCGCGCGAAGGCCGCATGAGCGAAGCTGAGATCGCCGCGACGGGTGCGGGCGACCAGGGCATGATGATCGGCTTTGCCTGTGACGAGACCGAAGAATATATGCCGCTGACGATTTCGCTGGCGCACAAACTCACACGCCGCCTCGCCGAAGCGCGCAAAGCCGGGGAAATCACCTGGCTGCGCCCCGATGCCAAGAGTCAGGTGACGGTGGAGTACGAATATGGCAAGCCGAAGCGCGTCGATACCATCGTCATCTCGACCCAGCACGCGCCCGAAGTCGATAACGCGACCATCCGTGCGACCGTGATCAACGAAATTATCAACAAGGTCGTTCCGGCTGGCCTGCTTGACGATGCGACCCGTATTTTCGTCAACCCGACTGGACGCTTCGTCACGGGCGGCCCGCTCGGTGACGCTGGTCTGACCGGACGCAAGATCATCGTTGATACCTACGGCGGCGTTGCCCGTCACGGCGGCGGCGCGTTTTCTGGCAAAGACCCGACGAAGGTAGATCGCAGCGCGGCGTATATGGCGCGCTATATCGCTAAGAACGTGGTCGCGGCAGGGCTGGCCTCGCGCTTTGAGCTTCAGGTTTCCTACGCGATTGGCGTCGCGGAGCCGACTTCGCTGGCGGTGGAGACGTTCGGCACGGGGAATATTCCTGACGATGAAATCGAAGCGCTGATTCGCAAGCACTTCGACATGCGTCCGGCAGCGATCATCCGTGACCTGAATTTGCGCCGCCCCCTGTACAAGCAGGTGGCGTCCTACGGTCACTTTGGGCGTCATGACATTGATGTTCCCTGGGAAAAGACCGACAAAGCCGATCAACTGCGCGACGAAGCGGGTCTATAACCCTCGATAGACGATTTTTGTGGGGCATGACGTGTGACCTTCGGTCACCTTGCCATGCCCCGATCTTCTCTTCATGGTTGAGCTTCCCTCGACGCGACCGCTTGCCCCTTCCGGTAGGGCTTCCCTCAAGGCTCCCGTTGTTCCCTTCACCCACTCTCCGGTCGCGTAATGCTCCCTCAACGCTCCCGTCCGGTGATCGGACGAATGTCCTCTCGATCTCTGCTAACCTTTGTTGCTCCTGCGCGATTCGTTGGTGTATAGTTTGATCAGGCGACTACACCAGGGGATAGACGATGCGCGCTCTCAGGGCATTCGGCAGATTCTTCAAAAACTTCATGATCATTTTCTCGTTTATCGTCAACGTTGTGCTGATTGTTGTCGTGCTTGGGCTGGTGCTGTTCATCTTCGACATTAAGGACAATATCGTTACGCCGCTGGTGACGGGGCTGCACAGCAGTTTCGTCGGCCTCGACGAATCGACAATTGACTGGACGATCCCAGTGCGTTCGACGATCCCCGTGAAGTTCGATTTGCCGCTCAATCAGCAAACCACCGTCACCCTGACCCATTCGGTTCCGCTCAACGTATCGGCGACGATCACGCTGCCGGGGGTGGGACAGCTCAATAACGCGCAGGTCTATCTGAATTTGCCTGCTGGCCTGGAACTTCCGGTACAGTTGAATCTGACCGTGCCAGTCGATCAGCAGCTTCCGGTTTCGCTGGACGTGAGGGCGGTGATTCCGCTCAACCAAACGCAGATTCACGATCCGGTCAACAATTTGCGCCTCGTGTTTGAGCCGATCATTCGCGCGCTTTACAATTTGCCGAATAATTTTGGCGATGCCGG
>Ga0105237_10007259_pt1 | contig 12156 bp, 11 predicted proteins | sample KBSC24metaG_FD_81520 | JGI IMG/M metagenome (GOLD analysis project Ga0105237, IMG submission 81520) | Corn rhizosphere microbial communities from Kellogg Biological Station, Michigan, USA - KBS C2-4 metaG | ecosystem: Host-associated > Plants > Roots > Rhizosphere > Soil | place: Michigan, USA...
GGCGACGGCTTCATCAAGCTGATCAAGATGATCATCGCGCCGATCATCTTCTGCACCGTGGTCCACGGCATCGCGTCGATGGTTGACCTGCGAAAGCTGGGACGCATCGGCTTCAAGACGCTGGTCTACTTCGAGGTCATCTCCACGCTCGCGCTGGTCATCGGGCTCGTCGCGGTAAATCTTTTTCAGCCGGGCGTCGGATTCAACATCGACCCGAAGACTCTCGATACGAAAACGATCGAGAACTACACGCAGCAGGCCCACGCCTTTACCGTTGCCTCGTTCCTGCTCAATATCATTCCCAATTCCTTCTTCGGCGCGCTGGCGGAGGGAAATCTGTTGCAGGTCCTCTTCATCGCGGTGGTGACCGGCTTCGCGTTGACCCATCTCGGCGAGCCGGGCCGGAAGGTGCTCGTCTTCATTGAGCTCGCCTCAAAGGTCTTCTTCGGGATCATGCGGATCGTCGTCCAGGTCGCGCCGATCGGCGCCTTCGGCGCGATGGCCTTCACCGTCGGCAGCTACGGCCTGCAATCGCTGAACCGGCTGGTGGAGCTGTTGGTCCTGGTCTATGCCACGGCCGGATTTTTTGTCGTCGTGGTGCTGGGGATGGTGGCGTGGTGGAGCGGCTTTTCCATTTTCCGTTTTCTCTACTACATCCGCGACGAGATGTTGCTGGTGCTGGGAACCTGTTCTTCGGAAACGGCACTGCCGAGCATCATCGAGAAGACGGAACGCCTTGGTTGTTCGGAGACGACGGTGGGCTTGGTCATTCCGCTCGGTTACAGCTTCAACCTCGATGGCACGAACATCTACATGACGATGGCGACCGTTTTTCTGGCTCAGGCCACCAATACGCCGCTCGATTTGCAACAGCAGCTCACCCTGCTTTGCGTGGCGATGCTTTCCTCAAAGGGGGCAAGCGGCGTGACGGGAGCGGGATTCATCACCCTTGCGGCAACACTCGCCGTTTTGCCTTCGGTGCCGATTACTTCCCTTGCCTTGCTGGTTGGTATTGACCGTTTCATGAGTGGTTGCCGGGCGCTGACCAATCTTATCGGCAATGGCGTAGCCACCGTGGTCATCAGCCGCTGGGAGAAGGAACTTACCCCCGCACAGCTTCAGGCCAATTTACAGGCCGCTGCTTTTTCCACGTCCGGAACAACGCGCGCAGCGGCCCATTCCTAAACAGCGGCTTAACCGCCGTGGCAGCCTTGAAACAGGAAGATAAGGCCGATGATGGGAAGCGGAACGCCGAGTAGCCACAGCAGCAGCAACGGCGCGCGTCCCCTTTGATTGGGGGAATCATGCATTTTCATAGATACTTGGGAGATGCATGGTCCGTACCAAAAAGATGAAGTACATATAAGCAGCTCGTGTAAAAAATCTTATGCGAAAAGATCCAGGAAAAAATTATTGCAGAATGCGAAAGTAATTTGATTCATCAGGCAGGGTGCCTTTGAAGCGCGCCTGATCTTATTTAAGGGTGGCCTTTTTGATCTGTTCGATGAGAACGCTGGGATCGGTTTTTTCGGCCAAACCTTCCGATTCTTTTTCGGAATCAGGAGTAATCTGCAGATGCGTGCAAATTTTACGGAGAAGGAGGAGAGTTTCCGTGTCTTCCTGCTCGGCGAGAAGCGCGATTTGGAGCGCGAGATGATTCCGCTCATCGGCCAATTTAGCCTGCCGATTCTGGCTCATCATGATGATGGGACTGGCGTAGGCCGCCTGAAATGAGAGGGCCAGATTGAGCAGAATGAACGGATAAGGATCCCACGGCTTGATGAAATGGAGGACATTGGCCGTCACCCATGCGGCGAGGAGGACTGTTTGAATGATGAGAAATGGCCAGGAACCGACCGTGCTGGCAAAAGCATCGGCCACTTTTTCGCCCCACGTCCGGCGGGCTTCGGCTTCGTGCTGGATCCGGGCAATGGTTTCAACATTTTTCTGGGTAATGGCCGACGCCTGATCTTGCAGAGTGTTCGAATCAGATGGAAAGGAGGGGGGCATATCCGGGAGAAATGCTTAGGCCGTTCCAGAAATCGGTTTTGAGAGCAAAATGATCCTTTCACGGGGGAAGAAAATGAAAATTCTATTTTGAAGAAGGTAGAAGAAATTTTCTTTTCCCATGCGATTTGCATTTGGGCCAAAAAGACCTCGTGCAGATCACCGCGCTTTTTTGCAAAGAAAAATTATTTCTCATAAATCGAAATATGTAACTCTTTGTGCCCCAAGAAGAATTAATTTCGAAATAAGGATGGCATGCGGGCTGCCAAGTTGGAGGTATATGGGTAGTCCAACTCGCACTTTCTCTCTTCCCGCCACGCTGCGGGAAATCTCCCGTCTCAAGCAGGCCGCCACCGATGCGGTCGCCGATCTGGACAGCCCGGTGGCCGGCTGGCCGGGGTTCATGAGAAAAAGGGCGGGGCATCGTTCGGTTCGTCCGAGGCGAAGCTAAGGATAACTCCTATCCAGAGGGCGCGGTCATTCGCCTTGCCGAATGAAAATCGGTCGTCCTCCGAAACGGAAAGAGATTTTGCCATGGAACCCCAGAAATCGACTCACATCCTCATTGTGGAAGACAACGACGACGATAGCTTCATGCTGATTCGGCAGCTGGAGCGCGCGCAAATTCACGATCACGCCACGGTTATCACCAACGGTCGTGAAGCGCTTGATCTTCTCTTAAAGGAATCGGCTGCGCCTCCACTGGCCGTTTTCCTCGATCTCCACCTGCCCGGCCTCGGCGGCATTCAAGTTCTTGAGGGAATCCGGAAGACACCGCACCTGGAAAGCGTCCCGGTTTTCATCATGACGGGTTCCGACGATCCGAAGGAGCTGGAGGAATGTCGCAAACTGGGAATCACGGCTTATTTACCAAAGCCGATTCAATTGCGCACCTTCATCAAGGCGGTGGCACATTTGTTTCCGAAGGCGGTTGCTCCCGAATCGCAGTAGAACTTGATGCCCCATCGGGAATTTTCATCTCCCGGGCAAAAGCGAGTCATCCTTTGTCGAGTGCCTCGCTTTGGATCAGTTCAGTACGCCCGTGACTAAAGACAATCGGACTGAATCCGTCGACAGGCTCAAATGACGAAGTGGTGATTGTAAAAAATATTTCTCAAATGGGATGCGAGCAGAGTGGTAGTGCTTTCTGCCGGTACATTGCAACTCGCTTTAACTGGACTCGGGCAAAGAGCATGGACTCTTTCCGACTCGAAAATCGTAAGTGATTCCCGCCTAGTCACATGGAAGTGTTCCGGTCGCGTGGCATGGTTGATGCGCAAAGATTTATCAGAACTCAGAGAAGGATTTCAACGATCCCTCTGGGCGAAACAAAGGACTTCCAACATGAAAATCAAATCTACCATTCGCAATTGTTTATTCGCGGGCGTCGCCACGTTAAGCGTGACGTGCCTCTCATCCGTAACGGGGCAAACAACGACTTCAACACCGCCTAATCCCACCGGCTCGGAAGCCAATTCCAAATCGCCCAGCACGAGCACGGCGGAAGTGCGCGATGTTTCGGCCAGTCCGGCCAGCCCGGCGTCGGCTCCAGACAAGACCAACTCGAAGGACACCACGAACGCGCTGGATAAAAATCCTTCCACCGCGTCGACTGGCTCGGCCGACAAATCGGCAACGAAGGATCCGACAGGCACGACGGCGGATGACCAATCGGCTCGCAAGGACAAGGAGCCCCGTGAATTCTCGGACAAGCACTTTCTCGTGAAAGCTGCCGAAGGTGGGATGACCGAGGTGCAACTTGGCAAGCTCGCCCAGGAAAAAGGCTCGTCCGCGCAGGTGAAGGAATTCGGTTCGCATATGGTCATGGATCATTCCAAGGCCAATGACGAACTGAAGGGTCTCGCCCAGCAAAAAGGGGTAAATGTCCCGACGCAGCTCGATGCCCATCACCAGGCCGCGGTTGACCGTTTGAGCAAACTTTCCGGTGCCGATTTCGATCGCGCCTACATCAACGACATGGTCAAGGATCACGAGAAGACCGCTGCCGACTTCGAGCGCGCTTCTTCCTCGGCGCAGGATCCCGACGTGAAGGCTTTCGCCAGTAAGACGCTCGGTGTCATCAAGGGACATCTCGCGGACGTGGAGAAAATTCAATCCAGCATGAAATAACCCCGGGCCGCTTTTAAGGCCTTTCAAAAAACAAACAAACAACTCAATAACATTATGGCTAAGACACTCATCAAATCAGATAACGAACAGATCATTGGCGGTGCTTTTTCCGAACGGAAAAATGCCGACCAGGCCGTCCAGGCTTTTCGCGATCTGGGCTTTTCCTCCGATAACATCGAAGTGATCGTCCAGCTCACGGAAAAAGAGGCGAAGGAAGCCTACACGGATCTCCTGTCGGACCGCGGTTTCGCGGAAACTCAGGCCGCCTATTACGATACGGTGCTGCGGAAAGGAAAGACTCTCGTCGTGGTTTACGGCGTGACCGATCCTGCTCCCGTCATCGACGTCTTCGACAAGTTCAAGGCGGAATATAATCCCGACGGCTCGCGGAACGCCCGTGAGGACGTCTCGAGCATGACCGCCGGTGCCGCGATCGGTGCTGCCGCGGGTGGCGCGATCGGCGCAGTGGCGGGCGGCCCTATCGGTGCCGTGGCCGGAGCTGCCGCCGGAGCAGTGGTTGGCGGTGGTGGCGGTGCTGCCGCTGGAAAAGCCGCGGAACACAACAAATAAGTAACTTGAATCCCCCGGGAATAAAATCCCGGGGGATTCCCGCGGTCTCTACCGTTGAATTTTTTAAAATGGGCGGGTGAATCAGGGAGGGCTTTATGGGTACAAAATCTTTTTGGAATGTCTTTTTTTTCTCGATGATTTGTCTGTGGGGAGCAGGCAACGCAATGGCGTCTGGCCGGGGAAGTGAAGCCTCGGATCGCCAGGACAAGCTGAACGGCGGCTATTATCTCCTCCATCATCTTTGCGAGGACGAAGTGCAACTGCCGCTGTTGGTGGCGATCAAACATACGCCGCCAGATATCGTCGATTATGTAGACCGGATCGCAAAGACGGCCCATAGCGGCCTCGATACCATGGACCGGATCAAGAAAGGCAATTCCTCTGTCCAGTTCGACAAGAATCCGCTGCCGCCTATCGAGATCGATGTCCGCGCTTCCATCCGCGAGACCAAACAGCACCAGCTAGTTTTCGGGACGACCGACAAAGCCTTCGTGCGGGCACTCCTGATAAGCCAGATCGAGGCGACCAGTTACGGGTTGCATCTGGCGAAGGTGTTGGCCGAACAGGATCCGGACCGAAGCAAAGCTTTGCAGGCGCTTTCCGCCAAATGGAGCGCACGCAATGACGAAGCCTACAAACTTTTGGCCAACCTTTAACTACGAGAAAAAATTATGAGAACACTTTGCTGCCTATTTTTAACAATGTTGGTCACGGCCTGCGGGCCGCGCAACGCCGATACCCGTGAAACGGAATCGACGACGAAAGTCACCACGACCACCACGACTGCTCCCGCGGACCCGGCCCCGCCGCCTGCACCGGACCAAGTGGCTCCTCCTCCCCCACCCGCGATGCCTTCCGCGACTTTGACTCAGGTCAATCTTGATCGGGTGCAGAAGGATATGTCCCCGGCGCAGGTCGAGGCCATCCTGGGGACGCCGACCGGTTCCCAATCAGAACCAATCCCGATCGTGGGTGGGACTCGCACCACCTACAACTACGTGAGCGGAAACTCGACCGTAACCATCGTCTTCAAAAACAACCTGATGATGGAAAAGAGCGGATCCTTTAATCCTTGATGGTCTAGGATCGCCTTTATCCCGCATCCGATCGCCCTTTCCTGCCATGTTGCAAGAGCATCCCACACTCGAGCGGCAGGCAGGGAGTCGGGCGGCGGATCGGCGTTGGCGGGGACTCCCTGCGGTTCCGCGGATCACCCTCGTGGGGATCATTTTGCTGGCGGGGCTTTTCGCGGTGTTATGGTTTTGGGTGCCGATTTATCTTCGCGATTATCTCAATAAGCGCGGGCAGGAATTTCCGGACTACATCTGCCATGTCGGGTCGGTGCAGCTGGATCTGATTACCTGCGGCATTCAGCTGCACGATGTCAGCCTGGTGAAGCGGGCGGGAAAAATTCCGGTGCCGTTCTTTAAGGGGCCGAATGTGCATATCGCGCTGCAATGGCGCGAGGTCATTCATGGCTCGTTCCGCAGCAACATCACGCTCGAGCAGCCGGTGGTCAATTTCGTCAAGGGGCCGACCAAGACGGAAAGTCAGACCTTCCTGGAACCGCAATGGGTGGAGGAAGTGAAGAAACTGGTGCCGTTGCGCATCAACCGCTTCGAGGTGCACCGGGGCGACGTCCATTATTTCGAGTTCGATGCATCGCCGCGGATCGACCTGGAAATGGACCAGGTGGAGCTGGCCCTCGACAACCTGACCAACAGCGCGAAGAGCACGAGCGAGTTTCCCTCCACCGTCCTGCTGACCGGACGTCCCTTCAAGCGCGGTAAACTCCGGCTCGATATGGCGGTGAACGTCGATATTAAGGAGCCGACCTTCAAGGAGCAGTTGCGCCTGCGGGAAATTCCCGCGCCTGCACTCAACAGTTTCCTGGCGAAATATGCCGGGGTCTACGCCAAGAGTGGCGATGTGGCGTTCTATTCGGAAATCGTCAGCGAAAAAGGCGGCTTTAAAGGTTACCTCAAGCCGTTCTTCCAGGACCTGAAATTCGAGCCGGTGCCGAAGGATCGCGGCGGGCTGGAGGAGATCTGGGCGGGCATCATGAACGGTCTCAAGGACATCTTTGAAAACGACGACAAGATCGTCGCCACGCAGGTCCCGGTCTCGGGCAATTACAAGGACCCCGATCTCGATTTTTGGACCGCCGCCTTTGGCGTGATCAAGAACGCCTACTTTGAAGCGCTCGCGCAGGGTTTCCAAACGCCGCAACTAGCGCCTGTTCCGACGAAGCCGGAAAAGGGGTAAGTTACTTGCCGGAAGGAGAAGTCAGTCTCAGTCGGCCCTGAACGACGTTATTGGCGGGAGTGGCGTCGGTGATATTGGGAAGGCTCAACTGGGAGCGAATGACGACGGCGCCGTTGGTCAATTGGTAAGGAGAGACCTGCACGGTCTCCATCACCGATTGATTGGGGGCGAGATTCTGGACCGTGAAGTTAGAGGGCACGCCTGCCACCTGCACGGTGAGGATGCCGTCTCCGATGGCCGCCGTTCCGCGATTCTGCACGGTCACACCCACGGTGATGGGCTGGTTGGCGGTGCCCTGGGTGAGGATGATCTGCGAGGCGACAGCGCCGTCGACGATGTTCGGGGTATTGCGTTGCAGGACTCGGTTGAGATCAATCGTACCGTAGCCGCTCTGATCATCGCGGCCGGGAAGGCCTTGGTCGTCCGCATAGGTGGTCAGCAGATTTGCTCCCTGGACCGGTGTGAGACTGTGGTCGCTCGAGAGGAGGGCAGCGAGGCCCGCACTCACCGTGGCGGTGGAGGCGGAGGTACCGGAGAAGGAGACGACTTGGTCTCCGGCTTGTCCCGCGGGCAATCCCACTCCCGGTGCCAGGATGCCGAGCGGGGATCCGTAGTTGGAGAAGTAGGCGGGCTGGAGAGTGGCGTCGACCGAGCCGACCGCCAGCACGCCGGGATAGCCCGCGGGATAGGAGACCTGCCCGACGCCGTCGTTGCCCGCGGCGGCGACCACCGCCACGCCGCGGCTCAAGGCATAGTCGACCGCATCCCGGAGGACGGGACTGTCGCCATAGGAGCCGAGGCTGAGATTGATAATCTGGCTGCCGGCGTCGACGGCGCTGACGATGCCGTTGGCCACAGTGAAGGCATCGCCCTCACCGTTGGCATTGAGGACACGGACGCTGAGCAGGGAACTGCCGGGCGCCAGTCCGGCCGTCTGGCTGTCCCCGCCTGCAATAAGTGAAGCGACGGCAGTACCGTGGCTGAAAGAGGAATCGGTGGCGCCGGTAGTGGAATGGGTGAGGTCGATGCTTTGGAGGGAAGTTCCGGCGAGATTGGAGCTGGGATCGATGCCGCTGTCGATCACGGCCACCTTGACGCCGCGCCCCCAAGTGGGATCGACTCCGTTCACCCCCATCGCCTTGATCCAGTCCGGACCGAAAGCGGCGAGGGGCGTCTGGCCGTTGGGTGTGAGATTGGAGGGAAGGGGTGGGATGGTGACGCGGTAGTTTTCCCCGATCTGGGCCGCGTCGAGTCCCTGCAACAATTTGGAAAGTACCACATCGGAAACCGCGCCTACGCGAACCGCTCTCAGGCCCGGGATTACGCCGAGAATGGAGAGCCCGCGCTTCTCGGCTTCATCGAGGAAGTGCTGGTAGTCAGTGGCGTTCTTGAAGCGCAGGACGCGTTCGCCGGGCAGCGCATTCGGATCAGGCGGCAGTGTGGGTTGCCGCACCCGAGCCGGGGCGATTACAGCAGTCGCGGAATCGGAGGCGGGAGAAGCGGCATCCCCGACATTTTCCGGCGCAGGAGTTGCCGGGGAGGAAAGCCTCGCCTGATAGGCCATGCCTAGGACTATTCCCAAAAGTCCGAATGCCCAGACGGCCATGAAGATAAGGCGGGAGGCTTTCATCGCTTGGAAAAAAGGATATCCCCGGTTCCACCGCCGCGCCAGACCTCATTCGACGTGGCGGGGGAAAGGTTTCAGGCCTTTTCCCGGGGTGTGATCCAGAGATGATGGAGTTGGTTCTGCCGGAGGACCGTCAGGCGCGAGCGACGGTTCGGCTCGCGCAGGACGAGGAGCCGGTGCAGCTCGTGCACGGAGCGGAGTTCCTCATGGTCGAGCCAGATCAGCACGTCGTTCGTTTCCACGCCCGCCTCGGCCGCGGCGGAGCCGGGCTCGACGGTGTGGACGAGGATGCCGGAGCGCTGCCGCAGCTGATGGAACCGCGCCACCTTTTCGTGGAGGGGCACGTCCTGGCCTGCGACGCCGATGAAGGCGCGCCGGATGCGGCCCTCCTTGATCAGCCAGCTGGCGATGAACTCGGCGGTCTTGCTGCCGATGGCGAAACAGATGCCCTGCGCGGAGGCGATGATGGCGGTGTTGACGCCGATGACGCGCCCGTGCGTGTCGAGCAGCGGTCCGCCCGAGTTGCCGGGATTGAGCGCAGCGTCGGTCTGGAGCACGTTGTCGATCAGGCGCCCGGTGCGAGAGGGGAAGGTCCGGCCCAGGGCGCTGACGATGCCTGCGGTGACACTGTTGTCGAAGCCGAGCGGGTTGCCAATGGCGATGGCGATCTGACCCACCTTCACTTCTGACGAATCGGCGAAGGCGATGTAGGGAAGATCGGGCAGGTCGATGCGGATGACGGCGAGGTCGGTGTCGGGATCGTCGCCGATGATGTCGGCGCGGGAGACGCGGCCATCGGAGGTTTGCACCCGCAACTGGCTGGCGCCGTGGACCACGTGGCTGTTGGTCATGACGAGTCCGTCGGGGGAGATGAGGAAGCCCGAGCCGCTGCCGCCGCGGCTGCCTTCGGCGAGGGCCTGGATGTGGACGACGGCAGGTCCGGCCCGGCGCACCGTTTCGATCACGGCGTTGGAATAGGCGTCGAGGAGCCGGGCATCGGAGGGCGCGGCCTCGAGTGGCCGGCCCGGTTCCGTGGGGTGGTGACTGACAGGTACAACGTTCATGATTCAGCCTACTCACATGCAATCTATTTGCAAATGCGCTTGGCGTGGCATCTCGAGTGGCGGATGAAAAAATATTTTACCCCTTCGACTGCCTTTTTCGGAAGGCGATAGAGTGAAGGGAGGCCCGTTTTCCTCCCGTTTTGTTAAATTTCGTCTTTTGGGTGAAAAAGCATTGACGCTTTTGTGGCAATAACGCTATTCCTAGCGGTAGTTCTTTGATAGCACCACTATATTTAGTGGTAAAATGAGTAAAAAGTGCCCCTAAACCTTGAGTTAGGGGAGAATAGGGAAACGGGTGGAAATCCCGTGTGGTAGCGCCGCTGTAACGAGCGACGAAAGCCCTTGTAAGCCACTGCGTTAGACGCGGTAAGGTTGGGTGAGTAGGGCGACCTCGGAGCCAGAAGACCTGCTTTTTACGCTCATCAAGTCCCCGGGCTGGTGTCCGGGGCAACTCTCTCGCCAAAGAGAGGATGGGAATCCGGATGTCGCGTCTTCCGTTTCCCGCGCTGGGAAAGGGAAGACCTGTCTTCTGGTTTCCGGCCAGAAATCGCGCCGTGGCGGGCGCTTTGCCGGAATACATATCATGATCGAAGTATTAGTCCAACCCGAGGAAAGGGAAGAGGGGCGCCACGTCGTCTACACCTTCCAGAACCGCACCTTCCGCCTCGACAAGGAAAAGGCCCGCGCGCGCCTGGCGGGCAAGCGCGTGATCAACGGCCTGCGTAGCGCGGAGCTCAACGTTTTGCCGCTCAAGTACCACGAGGCCTACCGCATCTACAAGCAGATGAAGGCCAACCATTGGGAACCCGACGTCATCGATATGACGAAGGATTGCGCGACCTGGAACTCGAACAAACTGAACGCGCGAGAGCGGTGGATCATCGAGATGGGCGTCGGCTATTTTTCCGCCGCCGAGGGGATCGTGGGCGACAGTGTCCTCCACGTCATCGAGGACAACCTCACCGCCGCCGAGTTGAAGCACGCCTCGCTGCGGCAGATCGCCGAGGAATCGATCCACATGGATTCGCTGCTCCACATCATCGGCAGCCTCAATATCGACCTGGATGAGGTCACGGCGAAGTTCCAGGACATCCCGTCGATCCAGAAGAAGAACGCCTACATCACGCGTCACATGCCCGAGCTGAAGATGGGCATCGACCTGACGCAGACCGTGAACAAGCAGAAGTTTGCCAAGGCGCTCTTCGGCATCACGCAGGTGATGGAGGGAACGCAATTCTACGCGCTCTTCGCGATGATCCTTTCGCTGCACCGGCAGAACAAGATGACCGGCATCGGCCAGATGTTCCAGTACACCCTGCGCGACGAGTCGAACCACATCGCGCTGGGCCGTTACATCCTCGAGAAACTGATCGAGGAAAATCCCGATATCTGGACCGAGGAGTTCCGGGCGGAGCTGGTCGAGTTCATGCGCGAGGGTGTCGCGCTGGAGAAGGAGTTCGTTTACGACTGTCTACCGGAGGACATGGTCGGCATGACGCAGAAGGATTTCGTCGAGTACGTCGACTACAACGCCGACCGGCGCCTGACCAGTCTTGGCCTGCCCGCGCTTTCGAACGTGAAGAACAATCCGTTCCTCTGGCTCGACGAGGTGATCTTTTTGAAGAAGGAGAAGAACTTCTTCGAGACGCGCGTCACCGAGTATCAGACGAGCGGCAGCGTGAAGAACACCAACGAAGACGACCTGATTTAACCGGAAGGAACGACGATCATGAGCCCCATCGAAACACTTGAATTGGAGAAGAACCTGGGCGCGGGCGCTGTGTCGGAATTTCCGCGCGTCATTCGCCGCGACCTGGCGCAGGCGCCTTCGGCGAAGCCGCGCGTCGTGTCGTGGATCGGCCACAAGATCGAAAAGGCCGTCGATGCCGCCTGCGCCGCCGTGGGGCAGGAGCCGGTCGGCAAGCAAATCCAGGCTGAGGTCGAGTTCCGGATGAAGAAGGAGCGGCCGCTTTTCATCCATATCGAGCAGTTGCAGGACATGGTTGAGAACCTTCTCATCGAGCTCAATTACGGGCGGGTCGCGCTGGCTTACGGCAAGTACCGGGCGCGGCGCGCGGCGATGCGCGAGATCGAGGCGCAGGTGGCGGCGGGCGGCGGGGAACAGCTCGAACTGGCTTCGCCTGACCTAACGGGCGACCTTCGCCAGAGGCTCTCTTTTGCACGGATCGGATTGAACCTGACGCTTTCGGACAACGAGCTCATCGCGCGGTTGATGCGCAGTGTTTCGCTTTCCCTCACGCCGCAGGAACAGCGCGAGACTATTATCCTCAACGCGAAAAATCTTCTAGATGTCGACGGTGACAGCCGCTTTTTTGCGGGCCGCATCCTGCTCACTTACATTTACGAAGAAGTGCTCGGCTGGGACATCCAGCGCGATGGCATCGGCGCCCTCGCCTACTTCCACCAGCGCGCTTTCAAGCGCAATCTCATGCGCGGCGTGGAGATCGAGCGCATCCATCCCCGCATGCTTCA
>Ga0105237_10007260_pt1 | contig 12156 bp, 13 predicted proteins | sample KBSC24metaG_FD_81520 | JGI IMG/M metagenome (GOLD analysis project Ga0105237, IMG submission 81520) | Corn rhizosphere microbial communities from Kellogg Biological Station, Michigan, USA - KBS C2-4 metaG | ecosystem: Host-associated > Plants > Roots > Rhizosphere > Soil | place: Michigan, USA...
CTGGCCGTGCTCGACTCCGACGGCGGCCCGGGCAGCATCGCCTACCTGCCGAAGGCCTTCGATGCGGCGTCGCGGGCGATCCTCGAGGAGCGCTTCCCCGACGGCATCCACGTCAACGATGCGGATGCCGCCGTGCTCGGTCTGAACTCGTTCAGCGACGGCAAGAACGTGATCATCGCCTCGCGCGCCACCGACTTCGAGCGCCAGCTGCGCGAGCGCGGCTTCACCCCGCATGGCGTGGACCTCAGCGAGCTGCTGCTCGGCGGCGGCGGCGTCAAGTGCTGCACCTTGGAGCTGCGCCGATGAGCGCGGCTCGCGACGTGGTTTCCACAAGCTCAACCACCAAGAGGTACCTCGAGCAGGTCGAGGAGTTCGGCGCGCACAACTACCACCCGCTCGAGGTGGTCGTCTCGGAGGGCTTCGGCGCCTGGGTCACCGACGTCGACGGCAAGCGCTACCTCGACTGCCTGGCCGCATACTCGGCGATCAACTTCGGGCACGGGCATCCGATGCTGGTGGATGCCGCGAAGGCCCAGCTCGATCGCATCACCCTGACGAGCCGCGCCTTCCACAACGACGTACTCGGCCCCTTCCTCGAGGGGCTCGCGAAGCTCTGCGGCAAAGACATGGTGCTGCCGATGAACACCGGCGCCGAAGCCGTCGAGTCGGCGATCAAGGTCGCACGGGCCTGGGGCTACCGGGTCAAGGGCGTCGAGCACGACCGCGCCAAGATCGTCGTGGCCGACGGCAACTTCCACGGCCGTACCACCACGATCATCAGCTTCAGCAACGACCCGGATGCCCGGGCCGACTTCGGCCCGTACACGCCCGGCTTCGTGTCGGTGCCCTACGGCGACGCGGCGGCGCTCGAGGCGGCGCTCGACGACGATGTCGTCGCGGTGCTGCTTGAGCCGATCCAGGGGGAGGCCGGCATCATCGTGCCGCCGGCCGACTACCTGCCGGCGGTGCGGCGCATGACACTGGAGCGGAACGTCCTTTTCATCGCGGACGAGATCCAGTCGGGCCTCGGCCGCACCGGCGCGACATTCCAGTGCGACAACGCGGGGGTCATCCCCGACCTCTACCTGCTTGGCAAGGCGCTCGGCGGCGGCATCGTGCCGGTGAGCGCCGTGGTGGGCAATCAGGATGTGCTCGGCGTGCTCCGCCCAGGGGAGCACGGCTCGACCTTCGGTGGCAATCCTCTAGCAGCCGCCGTAGGGCTGGCGGTCGTCGGTCTCCTCGAGACCGGCGACTACCAGCGCCGTGCCGCATCACTGGGCGAGCATCTGCTCGGTCGCCTGCGCGAGCTGGTCGGCCACGGAGTCGTCGCGGTGCGCGGAGCCGGCCTCTGGGCCGGGATCGACATCGACCCTGCGCTTGCCACCGGCCGCCAGGTCTGCGAAGCGCTCGCCGAGCGCGGCGTGCTCGCGAAAGACACGCATGGGTCGACCATCCGCCTGGCCCCGCCGATCGTGGTGGAGGAGTCGGAGCTCGACTGGGCGGTCGAGCAATTGGCCGCCGTGCTGGGCGAGTTCGCGGTACCGGAGTAGTACCGACGTCGGTACCATGGACGTCATGGCCACCAACTTGAGGCTGCGACCTGCTGCCGAAGCGGCACTGCGTGAGCGCGCGGCGAGCACCGGCCGCTCACAGCAGGAACTGATTCGCGACGCCCTCGACCGATACCTCGGCCTGACCGAGGCGCCGCCACCACGCTCTGCTCGATCACTCGACGACCTACGCGCACAGGGTGTGTTGTTGCCCGCACGTGGACCGAGTCGAAAGGTTGAGCATCGACTGAACCTCGGAGGCAAGACTTCGATCGAGCTGCTCGACCGCGACGACCGGTTCTAGGTGCGGGTCTATCTCGACAGCAGTGCCCTTCTCAAGCGCGTGCTCGATGAGCCCGAGGCAGAGGCGTTCGACACCGCCTTCGACGGCTTCGAGCAGAGCGGCGCGTCACTATTCTCGTCATCGCTCGCGTGGCTGGAGGTCTCTCGAACCATCCGATTCCGGCTTGAGGCCGAGCCGCCGCGGACCATCATCGAATTGATCGAGATCGCGCTGTCAGGTCTCGAGGAGTTCGCGATCACCGAGCAGGTGATCGACATCGCTCAACGTCTGGGGCCAGCGACGATTCGGAGTCTCGACGCAATCCATCTCGCGTCCGCCAGCCTTCTCGGGGCCGATCTCGTGTGTGCCTATGACGAACGAATGCTGGCGGCGGCCGAAGAACTCGGGTTTCGCACCTCTTCTCCGGGGTTGGCTCGATGAGCCTGCCCTGGGTGTTCGATGCGCCGATCCGCACCGAGCGGCTGACGCTCCGGTTGATGACCGCGGCCGACGTCGACGACGTGCATGCCTACCAGGGCCGGGAAGATGTCTCCCAGTACCTGCTGCATGAGCCGCGCTCCCGCGATGAGGTCGCCGAATGGGTCGAGAAGTACGGGGCCGCCACGCGCCTGGCTCAGGACCACGATTGGATCGAACCGGCGATCGACTTGGATGGCCGCGTCATCGGCCACATGTACCTGAACCTGGCGACCGTTGAGAACCTGGGCGCCGAGATCGGGTGGACGCTTCATCCCGACTTCTTCGGGCAGGGCTACGCGGGCGAGGCCGCGACAGCGATCCTCGACCTCGCCTTCGGCGAACTCGGCTTGCACCGGGTGCGCGCCGAGCTCGACCCGCGCAACGACGCCTCGATCGCGCTCTGCCGGCGGCTGGGCATGCGCGAGGAGGCACTGTTCGTCAAAGACCTCATGTTCAAGGGTGACTGGGCCGACACCGGCGTCTACGCGATCCTCGCCGACGAGTGGGCGGCGCGGCGTTCATGACGACGGCCACCGAACTCGACGCCGCCGATCCACTCGCTCGGTATCGCGAACGCTTTCTGCCCGCGCCCGATGTGGTCGCGTACCTCGACGGCAACTCGCTGGGGAGGCCGCTTGCGGCATCCATCGCGCGCGTGGAAGAGGTTGCGCGCTCTCAGTGGGCCGGTCGACTGATCCGCGGCTGGGACGACGGCTGGATGGAACTGCCGGTGCGGATCGGCGACGAACTCGGACGGCTGGCACTCGGCGCAGCGCCGGGTCAGACGATCATCGGCGACTCGACGACGGTGCTGCTCTACAAGCTCATCCGGGCAGCCATCGCCCTCAGACCGGGCCGCGACGAGCTCGTCATCGACCGCGACGACTTTCCCACCGATCGCTACCTGGTCGAGTCGATCGCAGCCGAGCGCGGCCTCACCGTCCGCTGGATCGACGAGGGGGATGTCACGCCCGAACGGCTCGCCGCAGTTCTGAGTGAGCGCACTGCGGTCGTGGTGCTGAGCGCGATCGCGTACCGCTCCGGATACCTCGCTGACCTGCCCGCCGTCACCGCCCTGGTGCACGAGGCCGGCGCGCTCATCCTCTGGGACCTCTGCCACTCGGCCGGCGTCCTGCCGCACGAGCTCGACGCCTGGGGTGTCGACCTCGCGGTGGGGTGCACATACAAGTACCTCAACGGCGGGCCGGGCGCACCGGCATTCGCCTACGTCAGCGCCGGCCTGCTCGACCGGTTCCGGCAGCCGATCACCGGCTGGCTCGGCTCGGCGCGGCCGTTCGAGATGGGCCAGGGCTATGAACCGGCACCGGGGATCCGGCGGGTGCTGAGCGGCACGCCGCCCGTTCTCGGCATGGTCGGCCTGCAGGACTCGCTCGCGCTGATCGCCGAGGCCGGGTTGCACGCCATCCGGGCCAAGTCGATCGCCCTCACGGAGTTCGCGATCGCGCTCGGCGATGAGCTGCTGCCGGATGCCGAGCTCGCGACGCCCCGCGACGCGGCTCGCCGTGGATCCCACGTGACGCTCGACCACCCCGGCTTCGAGGCGCTGATGCCGCGCCTGTGGGAGCGGGGCGTGATCCCCGACTTCCGTCGGCCCACCGGCATCCGGCTCGGGCTGTCGCCCTTGAGCACCTCGTTCGCCGAGGTCGAGCTCGGCGTGCGAGCGATCGCCGAGGAGCTGGCCGCGGCTCGGTAGGCCGGCGGCTGCTCGGTAGGCTCGCGACATGTCCGCCCCGCTGCGTCAGCTCCACGTGCGCATGCGCGGGCGCAGCACCGAGGGACACCGTGCCTCGAGTCCCCTCGAGCTGCTGTTCGACCTGACCTTCGTGGTCGCGGTCGCCTCGCTGACCAACGAGCTTGCGCACGGTCTGCTTGCCGGTCGCGCCGGCGACATCTCGGCGTTCCTCATGGTGTTCGCCGCCGTGTGGTGGGCCTGGATCAACTTCACCTGGTTCGCCTCGGCCTTCGACGTCGACGACGCGCTCTACCGGGTGCTGACCCTGGTGCAGATGGCCGGGGTGCTCGTGCTCGCGGCGGGCGTGCCGACGGCTTTCGAGCACAATGATTTCCGCGCCATCACGGTCGGCTACATCATCATGCGGGTGGCCATCCTCGGGCAGTGGCTTCGGGCCGGCATCGAGCACCCGCAGAACCGCGAGGCCGCCTTCAAGTACGCAGGCGGCATCCTCGTCGTTCAGTTGCTGTGGGTCCTGCGACTGTTCCTGCCGCCCGCGCTGTACACGCCGACCTTCCTGGTGCTGATCGTCGCCGAGATGTCCGTTCCCGTCTGGGCGGAATGGCGCAACCGCACGACCTGGCACCCTGGGCACATCGCCGAGCGATACGCGCTGTTCGTGATCATCCTGCTCGGCGAGGTCGTTGCGGCCGCGACCGGGGCGATGCAGGTCGCCCTCGCGAAGTCGGGACTCACACCGGTTCTGGTCACGATCGGGGTGAGCGGTCTCGTCCTGCTGTTCGCGATCTGGTGGCTGTACTTTCTCGAGCCGACCGAGGCGGGATTGCGGGCACGCCGAAACTGGTCGTACTTCTGGGGCTACGGTCACTACCTGCTGTTCGCCGCCGTTGCGGCGATCGGAGGCGGTCTCGAGCTGGCCGTGGCGGTCGCCGGGCACGAACCGCACATCGGCGTCGTTGCGGTCGGCTACGCGCTCGCCGTCCCGGTTGCCGTGGTGTTCGTGATGCTCTATGTGCTGCACTGGCCGTTCCGTCAGCCGGACCAGGTGCCGGGCAGGGTCCTGATTCCAGCCGCCCTGCTCACCCTGCTCGTTCCGATGGCGGCGCCGGTGTTCGGGCTGGCGGAGACGGTGGCCGGCATCGCCCTGATCGGAGCGTTGGCCGTCGCGGCCACGATCGCGGTGGGGCTCCGGCAGAAGCGTGAGGACCCCGAGCCCCAGGACTAGCCTCGATGACGTGCCCGCATCGACCTCCGCCCTGACCCCGGAACTGCTCGACCGCATCCGCTCGCGTGCCGCCGGCTACGACCGCGACAACGTGTTCTTCACCGAGGATCTCGCAGAGCTTCGCGCCGCGGGCTACCTGGCCCCGCGCAGCCTGCTCGAGACCGCCCGCGATCAGCGCCGGCTCGCGGCGTACGCTCCCGCAACCGCGCTCGGCGTCAACATGCACCTGGTCTGGGTCGGAGTCGCGCGCGTGCTGCACGACCGAGGCGACGGCAGCCTCGACTGGGTGCTGCGGGATGCCGAAGCGGGCGAGCTCTTCGCCTTCGGCAACAGCGAGGCCGGCAATGACCTCGTGCTCTGGGACTCGCTCACCACGGTCGAGCGGGTCGAGGGCGGCTTCGCCTTCACCGGGACGAAGATCTTCACCTCGCTCGCCCCGGCCTGGACCCGACTGGGCATCTTCGGCAAGCAGACCTCGGGCGAAGGCACGGAGAACGGCGCCCGCCTGGCGCACGGCTTCCTGCGCCGCGAGACGCCCGAAACCCCCGTGGCTGGTGTCACGACCCTCGCCGACTGGGACACGCTCGGGATGCGGGCGACCCAGAGCAACACGACGAAGCTCGACCACGCGGTGGTGGCCGACGCCGACATCTCGCGATTCCTGCCGGTCGGGCCCAACGCCGATCCCTTCGTATTCGGGATCTTCGCCAACTTCCTGCTGCTGATCGGCTCGGTCTACGCCGGCATCGCCGACCGCGCGCTCGAGCTGGCGGTCGAGGCGGCTCACACGCGCACCAGTCTCAAGAACGGCGGGGCGGCGTATTCGAGCGACCCCGACATCCGCTGGAGAATCGCGGATGCCGCCCTAGCGGTCGACGGCCTCCGTCCCGATCTCGAGGGGCTGGCCTCCGATGTCGACACCCTCGTCGATCACGCCGGCAACTGGTTCCGCTACCTGACGGGCGCCAAGCACCGTTCGACCGAGGCCGCGCGCTACGTGGTGGACCAGGCGCTCCGGGTCGCCGGGGGCGGCGGTTACCGCTCGGGCAGCGAGCTCGCCCGGCTGCAGCGCGACGTGCTCGCGGGCATCTACCACCCGTCTGACACCGAATCGATCCACTCGACCGTGGCGACGGCGCTGCTCGGCCCCCTCGGCTAGCTCGAGAAGACGAACCTCGTCGCGTCGGTGGGAAACGAGAACCACGCCAGCGCGGTGACCGGAGTGAAGACGCGTAGCCCGCCGCCGTGTTCTGCCGACCACGAATCGGCGGCGGGCTCGTACCCGTCGTCGTGGTATTTGCTGAACGCCGCGGCCAGCCGCTCACCGAGCCCTTCGGCATCGGCGCGGGTCGCCAGGCTGCGGCCTTCGAGGATCACCGCCTGCCGCCCGTCTTCGAGCGACAGCGAACAGGCCGGATTGGCCTCGGCGTTGCGCGCGTGCTGAGTCGACGGCGATCCGTCGTAGTAGAAGGCGTCGTCGACCCACACCCCCCATCGCGGGATCAGGTGCGGTCGCCCGTCGGGCCGAACCGTCGCGAGCCAGTAGTGCTTCGACTCGACCAGTCGCGTCTCGACGGCCGACCAGTCGAGCAGGCCGTCGTCGTTGTCGGGGAGTCCATATCCCTCGGGGAAGGTGGGCCGCTCACGCCGGATCGGTGCCGTCATGCCGCGAACCTAGCCGCGGCATCCGACAGGAGCGGGTGGGTCGCCCGCTAGACCTTCTTCAGGTGGAAGATCGGCATCCGCCGGCCTTCGGTGGTCTTCGTGTATTCGAGGAACCCCGGCATGGTCGTCGTGACGGTCTTCCAGGCGTCGTCATAGGTGGCGTCATCCGTGATCTCGACTGCGGCGACCTTCGCGGTGTCGATGCCGTCGCCCTCGGCGGCGAACTCGACATCGAACTCGGGGTGCTTGCTCAGGTTGTGGTACCACTTCGGGTGCTTGGGCGACCCGGCCGCCGAGGCGACGACCATCCACCCGTCGTCCGTCCGGAAGCCGGCAACCGGCACGAGCCGTTCGTGTCCCGACTTCGCGCCGATCGTGTGCATGATCACGAGGGCGCGTCCGAAGCGACCGGCCGTGCCGTTGCCCTCACGGAACTCGGCGATCATCTTGTCGTTCCAGTCGCTCACGCGATCCATCCCTCTTCTCGCAGCCAGGCTGCGCACAGTGTGGTCCATTGCTCGGCGTCGCCCTCGCCGGTCGCGAGATTGAGGCCGTGCCTCCCCCGTGAGAACACGTGGAGCGCGTGGGAGATTCCGTGGTCGGCCAGGGCGGTCGCCAGCAGGTAGGCATGCTGCACCGGCACCGAGGCGTCTTCGGCCGTGTGCCAGACGAAGAACGGCGGAGCATCCGCGGTGACCAGGCGGTCGAGCGAGGTGGCGGCGCGCAGTTCCGGGCTCGCGTCGAGACCGATCAGTTGCCGGCGCGAGTCGGCGTGCGTCGGCAGTTCCATGGAGACGACCGGGTAGCAGAGGATGGCGAGGTCGATGCGCTCGGCGGCGGCATCCGCATCCGAGGGATGTGGGGCGAGGGTGGCGTGACCCGCCGCGTGGCCGCCGGCCGAGAAGCCGAGCAGCTCGACCCGCTCGTGCCCGGCCGCTCGAACGCGGCGCACCTCGGCTCGAACCGCATCGAGCGGGCCGGGATGCCGCGTCTGCACCGGGTAGCGGAACACCGAGCTGCTCAACCCGAGCGCGCTGAGCCAGTCGGCGACCGGTTCGGACTCATCATCGGACAGATCGGTGTACCCGCCGCCGGGCAGCACGATGATGTGGTCGGTCATGATCCCATTGTGGGGGCGCGGCATCCCTAGGCTTGACGCATGACCCGCTCCATCGTGTTCATCGGCGACAGCATCACGGATGCCGGCCGACGAGAGGACGCCGACGGGCACCTCGGTCACGGCTACGTCCGGCTGGTCGCCGAGGCGCTTGCCGCTCGTGGTGACGCCCGGCCGATCGTCAACACCGGGATCAGCGGCGACCGCGCGGTCGACCTGCGCGCCCGCTGGGAACAGGATGCCCTGGCGCATGACCCCGAACTGCTCTCGGTGTACGTCGGAGTGAACGACACCTGGCGCCGCTACGACGCGGGCTCCGCGACCACGGCCGAGGCCTTCGAGGCGACGTACCGCTCGCTTCTCGCGGAGGCGCAGGAGCGCCTCGCGCCGCGCATGATCCTGGTCGAGCCGTTCGTGCTCCCGGTGACCGCCGAGCAGGAGCACTGGGGTGCCGAGGATCTGGATGCCAAGCGCGCGGTGGTCGCCCGGCTCGCGGAGGACTTCGGCGCGGCCTTCGTGCCCCTGCAGTCCCTGCTGCTCGACGCGGCCGCGCAACACGGAGGGGGCCGCACCGGCAACGCCGCACTGGCCGCCGACGGCGTGCACCCGACGCCACTCGGCAGCGAGCTGATCGCGGGCGCCTGGCTCGGCGCAGAGACCTCCCTCTAGCGCGGCTGGGCTAGCGAGCTCGCGGCACGAGGCGCTCGAGCTGGGTGACGTGCTGCGGGCCGAGCTCCTCGAGCGACGCGACCCCGAGCAGCTTCATGGTGCGCACGATCTGCTCGCGCAGGATCGCGATAGTGCGATCGACGCCGGCGCGCCCTCCCGCCATGAGGCCGTACAGGTAGGCACGGCCGATCATGGTGAAGTCGGCCCCCAGCGCGACGGAGGCCACGATGTCGGCACCCGACATGATCCCCGTGTCGACTCCGATCTCGACGGCGCTCTGGCCGGCGCGGCCGCCCTTCTTGCCGCGCAGTTCGCGCACCACATCCGGCAGCAGGTGGAAGGGGATCGGAGCCCGGTCGAGCTGTCGCCCGCCATGGTTGGAGAGCAGGATGCCGTCGACGCCGAGATCGGCGAGCTTCGCGGCATCCCTCACGTTCTGCACACCCTTGACCACGAGCTTGCCCGGCCACATGCCGCGGATCACGTCCAGGTCGTTGAACGAGATGGTCGGATCCATCGCCGCGTCGAGCAGTTCGCCGACCGTGCCGCCGGTCGACGACAGGGAGGCGAACTCCAGGGTCGGAGTGGTCAGGAAGTCCCACCACCACCAGGGGCGCGGAAGCGCATCCAGGATCGTCGCCGGCGTCAACTGCGGCGGGATCGAGAAGCCGTTGCGCTTATCGCGCAGGCGGGCCCCAGCGACGGGGGTGTCGACCGTGAAGTGCAGCGTGTCGAAGCCCGCGGCCGCCGCGCGCCGCGTGAGCTCGTACGAGATCTCGCGGTCGCGCATCACGTAGAGCTGGAACCAGTTGCGCCCGGTGGGGTTCGCGGCCTTGACCGCTTCGATCGAACTCGTCCCGAGAGTTGAGAGAGTGAACGGTATTCCTGCGGCGCCGGCTGCGCCGGCGCCGGCGATCTCGCCCTCGGTCTGCATGAGCCGCGTGAAGCCGGTCGGGGCGATCGCGAACGGCAAGGCCGAGGGGCCGCCGAGGATCGTGGATGAGGTGTCGACATCCGCCATCCCGCGCAGGATCGACGGGCTGAACTCGATGTCTTCGAACGCCTGGCGGGCGCGAGCCAGCGAGATCTCCTGTTCGGCCGATCCGTCGGTGTAGTCGAAGGCGGCCGTGGGCGTGCGGCGCTTCGCGATGGCCCGCAGGTCGGCGATCGTCAGCGCAGAGTCCAGCCGGCGCTTCTTGGCGTTCAGGGTCGGCGCCTTGAACCGCATCAGCGACGCGAGGTCTTTCGGATTGGGGAACTGGCGTTTCACCATGGGGCGGCCTTTCGGTCAGGGTGTCGGGGTGAGAGCCGCAAGGGCCGGGATGAAGCGCTGACGCGACCCCTCGATGTGGTGCAGCATCAGCCCGGCGGCGCTGTCGCCGGCGCCCTCGGCGATTGCCGAGACGATCCGCCGATGCTCGGCCAGCGCGAGCGGGGTCGAGCCCTTGTCGTAGTACTCGGCGAACATGGAGCGCACGAAGTCGCCGCCCGCGCTCTCCGTTCCGAACGTCGCCGTGTAGACGCGGAAGAGGTGCAGATGGCAGTGCGTCCTGACGAACGACTCCTCGACCCAGGTGTTCCCGGATGCGCGGGCCACCAAGGCATGAAAACGGCTGTCGTGCTCGACGAACTCGACCGAGGCCGAGGCGCTCGAGCGCTCGATCCGCTCGGCGCGATGGAGTTCCGCCTGGAGGCCGTCGAGGTCGTCCGCTGTTCTGCGCAGCGCCGCCGCGGCAGCCGCCCAGGGCTCGATCACCGAGCGGAACTGGAAGAGCTGGTCGAACTGCTGCACCGACAGCAGATCGGTCGCCTCGTAGCCGCGAAGCGGGGTCTTGACGACCAGACCGTCGGACTCCAGCCGGGCCAGAGCCTCGCGGATCGGGGTCTGCGACACCGCGAGCTCGCGCGCGAGTTCGTCGATACCGACATGCTCACCGGGCGCGATCCCGTGGTCGAGGATCTTCGCCTTGATGGTGTCGTAGGTCTCGTCGGCCAGGGATCCCATCTACTTGTTGCGCACCCGCAGCCCGGTCATGCCGCCGTCCACCGCCAGGATGGTGCCCGTCGTCGCCCCCTGCGCCGGATCGGCGAGGAAGCGGATCGATTGAGCGACCTCGTCGGGTGTCACCAGACGGCCCGCGGGCTGACGGTGCTCGAGAGCCGTGCGCTCTGCCTCGGGGTCCGCGGCGAGATCGAGCAGCCGGCCGACCCAGGGGGTGTCGGCCGTGCCGGGATTCACCGAGTTGACCCGGATCCCTTCGTGGACGAGGTCCGCCGCCATCGCCAGGGTCAACGCCTGGACGGCCCCCTTGCTTGCGGCGTAGACCGCGCGCTGGGGCACGCCGACGGTCGCGACGAGTGAGCCGGTGTTGACGACCGCGGCCGAGCGGCTGGCCCGCAACAGCGGAAGAGCTGCCTTGGTGACCCGCGCCATGCCCACCACGTTGACGTTCAGAACGCGCTGCCACTCGTCGTCGGTGCCGTCCTCGACGGTCCCCACGGCCCCGATGCCGGCGTTGTTCACGAGGATGTCGAGCACCGACACCTGGTCGCGAAGGGCGGCGAAGGCGGTCTCGACCGACTCGGTGGAGCCCACGTCGCAGGCGATCCACTCGGCGACGCCCTCCATCGATCCGGCCGTGAGATCGAGGCCGAAGACGCGAGCTCCCGCTGCGGCGAAGTTGCGCGCGGTGGCAAGACCGATTCCGGAGCCGGCTCCGGTGATGGCGGCCGTGAGGCCGGTGAGTTCGGACATCGTTTCCCCGCCTCTCCGCGATTCGTTGCCGATCCTATAGGATTCTGCAATGATCGCCTAACACCACACGATCAGCCGCATCAGAGAAGACGGGGCCAGCAGCCATGCTCAAGTTCATCCGATTGGGCCCGCTGGGTTCCGAGCGTCCGGCCCTGATCGATGAGCAGGGAGTGGTGCACGACCTGTCGAGCCTCACGGCCGACATCGACGGCGCCTTCCTGGCGGCGGGCGGGCTGGATGCCGCGGCGCAGGCCCTCGCGGCAGGCGAGCTGCCCGTTCTTGACGACCCGGGCGACGGCTCGGGATTGCGTCTCGGCGCTCCGATTGTGCGGCCGTCTGCCGTGATCTGCGTCGGAATGAACTACGCGGCACACGCGGCCGAGTCCGGCTCGGCACCGCCGACCAAGACGGTGATCTTCTTCAAGCATCCCAATACCGTCGTCGGTCCCTTCGACGACGTTCTGCTGCCTCCCGGCTCCACCAAGACCGACTGGGAGGTCGAGTTGGGCGTCGTGATCGGAAGACGTGCGCGCTACCTGTCCTCGCCATCCGAGGCCCTGGCTCATGTCGCCGGCTACACCGTGTCGAATGACGTCTCGGAGCGCGAGTTTCAGATCGAGCTCTCGGGCGGCCAATGGAGCAAGGGCAAGAGTTTCGAGACGTTCAACCCGCTGGGACCGTGGCTGGTACCCGCCGCC
>Ga0105237_10007263_pt1 | contig 12155 bp, 13 predicted proteins | sample KBSC24metaG_FD_81520 | JGI IMG/M metagenome (GOLD analysis project Ga0105237, IMG submission 81520) | Corn rhizosphere microbial communities from Kellogg Biological Station, Michigan, USA - KBS C2-4 metaG | ecosystem: Host-associated > Plants > Roots > Rhizosphere > Soil | place: Michigan, USA...
ATTGCGGACGCCGCTGAACGCAATCCTCGGGTTCACCGGTACGATGCTCATGCAGCTTTCGGGGCCGCTTACCGCAGATCAGGAAAAACACCTGCGCACGGTGCAGCATAGTGCGCGGCATCTGCTATCGCTGATCAATGACTTGCTCGACATCGCAAAAATCGAGGCCAGCTAGAAGGCCGTCGATTCAGGCGCGCATGCGACCCTACCTGTTTCGCACGAGATAGATCTCGCGCCGGAACAGACCGCGCTCCAGCGCCGCGCGCATGCTCTTGCGGCGCTGGATTCGCGCTGCGTAGTCGTCTTCGCCGAGCAGATTGACAAGGTCAGCGCGCCGGGCAGCGAATTCATCCAGCAGCGCATCGATGCAGCGAGAGAATTCCTGCGTGACTTCGTGTAGCTCGAGCACGTCCCACCCGGTGTTGCACAGAAGCGCAATGTAGTCGTCGCCGGCATCGGGATGGGGTGGCCCACTCAGCGTCAGCAACTCGCGTTCGTCGTCCGTCAGGGACTGGCGCGTCAGGGCGATAACGGAGAATTCCATGAGCGCGCCGGGCTTTCCGACACGATGGCACTCCCGCAGCAGCTCACGCTTGTCCGGCATGCAGCACAGCACGTCGGAGTGGTGGACGCGATCGAATGTGCCATCCGCGAACGGCAGCGCGGCGCCGTCGGCCGCGAGGAGTGAACAGCGATTGTCGATGCCGTCATGAGCGGCCCGTGTTGCCGCTAGCTGCAGTCCGACCAGGGGCACGTCGCAGAGGACAACCTCGCAGCCCGACTCCGTTGCGAGAAACAGCGCCGGCCAGCCTGCGCCTGAGCCGAGATCGAGCACGCGACGGCTGGTGTCGAGGCCGAGGCGGGCGACGGTCGCCTCGGCCTGTGCGCGCGTTGTCCAGCTCGTCGCGCCGTAGTCGCTACCGCGCACGCGCTGTTCGATTTCGAGCATCAGTGGCGACTTGCCGACTTCGTATTCGAAGGCGAAGTCACATGACGCGCCGGCGCAGCAGGCGGTGTGGGGTCTCTCGGGAGACACGTCATCCGGCTAGGTTTGGTCAGGTGCGACCGCGGCCGCATAGGGCGCGATCTTAGCGCAAAAAGACACGCGCACGCGTGCCGCTACAGGCGGCAGTCTATAGGACCGAAATAACTCACGACAAGAACCGCTCATTGTGAGCATGCTGCCGGCCGCAGATTTTTTTCGCAACCTCGTCACAGCGATCCGCGCAATAAAGGCGTATCGTCAAAAGCGAAGGCCCCAAATTGGGGCCTTCGACGGAAGACGTGGGGCGTGTATGGTGCGGGCCGCGGCCTGAAGAACTGTCAGCCCAGGGGTTCGAGTCCCCTCCGCTCCACCATCTTTCGATTTCAGTATATATCGCTCTCTAGCCGGCCTGTCGAGACGGCCCTCACGTTTGGCGGCTCTGGAGCGATGGACGGTCGTGCGCCTGCGCAGCCTGCCGAGTTCCAGCGCCCAGGGCAATCGGTTGAGCGCTGTCGATCGGACTCCTTTTCCAGCGATTCGGTTAATCGTTCGGATTAATTCGTCGCACCGGCGGCTTCGCGGGTTGAGCGCCTTTCTCAAACTCAGCTCGAATCGCGAGGATCTCCCGTTGCAATTCCGCTGGCATATTGTCGAACGCTGTCTCTAAGTGCTCGCCCGCAGTTCTTGCCTCCAAGGCGCACAGCGCCAATCTCGGTCCGTGGTCTGCGACATCTCGCGCGACCTTCTCGATCCAAACCTGCGATGCCGCAAAGGCCGTAGCGAAGCGCTTGATCGGCCAAGTTGTCCATTTGCTCATGTGCGTCGAGTCCTTAGTCCGTTTTTGGTATGAGGCGACATGCTACGCCCAGCGGTGTGCCGTGCCGTGGTTGGCCATCATCTCGGTCAGTTCGGTCAAGTGAGTATCCTCCTAGAATCGGGTCGCCCCTAAGATTGAGTTCGCCCGCCCGCGCGCCAGCTGGTCAATGACCGTACTCGTCAACTCTGGTCCCATGGTTTTGACGACGTGCTCGGCTACAGCGCGAATATCGTCGTCGCTCAGTCCCTTAAGGCCGGCGCCGGCTGGAATGCTCAGGGTGATTGCGTGATTGAGATTTAGGGTGCCCAGTGAGCTTGCACCTGATCGCGTTGTCGATGTTGTGGCGCTTACCTTGCTGCCCGGCGCGCTACCTTCGTTGGTTGGTCCTGCGCCTGATGAACTTGATGCGGCGCTTGTATCGGCCGTCGCCGGCTGATGGTTTCCCTTCTGCTGCGCCGCATCCGTGTCGGCGATCTCCTTTAGCTTTGCTTGGTGCAACTGCTCAAGGCGCTGAAGCGCCTGCGCGGCCTGCGCCTTGCCAGAGGCATCGGCTTTCGCGGCGAGATCCTCGATATTCTGCTTTTGTTTTTCGTAGCTGCGGTTTTCGATGTCGGTCTGATTGCCGGCCTGCTGATCGAGCTCGTCCTGCAGCTGGCCGTTGAGATCAGCGAGCGCTTGGCTTGCTTGCTGTGATGCGGCCTTGAGCGCATCGACGCGTTGCTTGGCTGCCTCGAGCGCAGCGAGCAGCGGCTGCAGCTCCTGCTTGCCGAGCAGGCCTGTCTCGTAGTTGCCGCTCTGGATCGCGCTGATCAGGCCGTCGAGCTGTGATTCGGAGTACTTCGCGACGCCGGCGAGCTTGTTGAAGTCGTCGACGGATTCGGTGCCGATCTTGCCTGTCGCATCGATCATGCCCTGCAGCTGCGCGCGCGCGGCCGAGATTTCGTCGGTTGTTTGCTGCGCGGCGTCGCCGATCGCGCTGATCACCTTGGCGAAGCCGATGCCCGTGGCATCGAACTCGCCGTTGAAATCCTGCAGCACACGTTTGTCGAAGGCCTTGGCCGCGGCGTCGGAGATCTGCAGGAATCCGGCGCGCGTATTCGCCATGTAGTTGCCGAGCTGCTCTAGCGAGCTTGAACCGCGCGCTGCGAAGTCGTCGACGGCACCTCCAGCTTGCCCGGCCGAGTCGGAGACCGAACCTGGTCCGCCATGCAACTTGCCACTGAGGCGGTCCGCCTGATCAGCCTCACGAGCCAGGGCGTCGGCGCCGCGGTTCGCATCGCTGACCAGGGCAGCGTGACTGGAATCGGACTGCTTCTCAAGATCGGAGAGCGCCGACGTAACGCCGAGCACTGATGCCTGCTGCTCGAGGAGGTAGCGCGTCGAGGTCTTTGTCCCTTCATCAAGCTGGGCCGTGGCTGCGAGTCGCCGCTGGGCATAGGCCAGGAAGGTGTTCTGTATGTCCGCTATCGCCTGGGCCGATCCGTCCGATGCCGCTTTTTCTTTGATCAGCAGCTTCTCAGCGTTGTCTGCTGCTTCCGTGAGGGACTGTTGGCTGGTTACGCCGACCTTCTTCATTTCTTCCGTGAACTGCCCAGTGCTCGCCTTTGCGGCATCAAGCGTTCCTGTCAACTTGCGAAGGTTGTTCTCAGCCTGCGCATATTCAACGAGAGCCGCTCGAAAGGCGTCAGCGTTCTTACCTCCGGATGAGGCGAGTAGCAGCAGTTTTTCGTATGCTGTGCTCGCTGATTCACGCGCCTTGTCGAGCGCTTCGCGTTGTTCGTTGGTATATAGGACGGAACTTGCGGCGGCACTGGCTGCCTGCTTGCTTGCTTCGGCCACTTTCGTCGCCGCGGTGGCATGGGCCTCGATCTTTGGCGCCGCGGCAGCAGAAGCCTCTCCCACCGCCTGCGACTGTTCGGTCGCCTCTTTCGATGCATTCGAAAGATCGTTGACGTCTTCAACCAAGTCACTGATGTGCGCGCCAGCGTTCGTCGCAGCCACTTCTCCAACAGACTGCAGCGCCGCATGCAGGCCTTCAGTTTGATCTGTAAGCGCCTTGCTGGTGCCCGTGAGGTTTCCAGCCTTCTCGGCCAGCGTGACCAAACCGTCTGCGCCCTTCGCGGCGCCGGCGACGACGCCGTCGACGACAACGCCGAGACCATGAAAGGCAATACCAACCGCGTCGGCAGTCTTTCCCACAACCGTTGCGACGGTGCTCGCCGACTTCGCCATCGCGTCGAGCGCTTTCCCGACGCCATCGATCGCCTTGAGCGCGTCGTCACCGAATTTTTGCCAGTCTGTCTCGGTGATGAACCTGTCGATGGCTTTGGCGGCATCCTCCGCCATCTTTTTCGCCCTATCGACAAACTTCTGGAAATCAGGGGAATTGGAGAACGCCTCGAGTCTCTCCGCGAGTTTTAACAGCTCGTCCTTGAAAGGCGTGAGGATCGGCTTTGCCAGCTTTTCGCCGATCGAAGCGATGGAGTTTTCGAAGCGAGTTGCTGCGCCGCGCAGATTGTCATCGAGCAATCGTGCCGTTGTTGCCGCGATGCCGTTGGACTCTTCCAACTTCGCGTTGAACTTGGCGATCGCATCCGGCCCTGCATTGCCGAGTGTTTCGACCAGGGACCGCGCCGGGCCATTGAGAGTCAACAGGGCCTGCGCGGCGCGGGGCGTTCCGGAGTTGAGCGCCTCGATTGCCTTGCCGAAGTCGCTGGTATCGTCGCCGAGGACGCTAAGCTCGCCACGCAGCGAACTGGCAGGGTTTTGCAGTTCCTGGAACACCGTGCGCAGGCCGCGTACGGATTTCTCGGTGTCGAGGCCTTTGGTGTTGAGCAGACCGAGGATCGAGACGATATCGGTGAACTGCAGGTCCAGCGCCTTTGCGTCAGGCGCGAGCGTCGTCGCCGCGCCGGACATGGCAGCCAGGCCGCCGGCGGCGCCATGGCTCGCCGCTGTGAGCTCATCGACGACTTTCTGTGCATCGCTCGCCGGCAGGTTGAACGCGGAAAGTTGTTTGGCGACTTCGGCAGCGGCTGTGCCGACATCGATGTTGGCGATTTTTGCTAGCTGCAGGGTCGGGACAAGCGCTTCGATCGCCGCCTTGGCGTTGAGTCCCTGTCCGACCAGCGCGGCTAGACCCGAAGCTGATTCCTGCGACGTGACGTTTACGGTCTGCGCGGCTTTCTCGACCGCTTCGTCCATCTCACCGAACGCACCGGCCGCGTCGCCGGCGAGCGCCTTGACCCGCGAGAGCGAGGCCTCGACGTCTTCAGCGCCTTTGATCTGGTCCTTGCCCCAGTCAATGGCCTTAAGCGCAAGCTCTACGGCTGCGGCGATCGAGACGATCTCGGCAAGCTTCTTTTCGAACTCGCCGATGAAGGTGCCTGACTTCTGCGATTCCTCGCCCGTCTTCTGGATCGAATCCTTGACCTGGTCGATCTTCTCGCCACCGACGGCGTCGAAGATGTAGCGGATGATTTCGTCGCGGGTATTACTTGCCATTTCTTGATCCCTCGATGACGGCTTCTCTCACGCGGAAAGTGCTCGTCGCCGTCGGGTAAAATGCGCGCCATGTCAATTGGAGGTTGAACCCATGGCGCCCCCGAGGGCGACGAGCGTTTACGCTACGAACTGGCGCCAGGATCGGCATAGCCGCCGCGCCAATCGCCGGCGGATGCGCCGAAGTCGAAACGCGCGGCATAGTCGACGCCGTTCGATTTGAAGTTGTACTTTGAGGCCAGGACAGGCGCAGCCTGGCCGTGCAGCAGTGCAATGTTCACCAGCGGTGCGACGTCTGGATGTGCGGCGAGATACCAACCCGTGCCGCTCAAGGTGGGCGTCGAGATCAACTCAACGCGGCCCGCATCGATGAGATAGCGTTCGACATCGCTGCCAGATTCTCCGAAGCCGTGCGGCAGTCCGACTGTATCCCATCCTGCTTCCTCGAGCTCGGCGGGCACGATCAGATAACGTGGCCGAATGTTCAATGCGCGATCCCCGCCTGGCGCTTTTTGACGACGCATCGCGGTCTTACCGGCGGCAATGCTGCCGCTCGAAAGTGCAGACCCGCTTGCCGCCAGATTTGCGTGCCCCCCGGCACCGTCAATGCTGGTTGTGTTGAACATCGCGCCGCCATCCAGCATCGTGGAATTCGCGCTCAGGAGGCCAAATACGGCATTGTCGACGGTCGCGGCTGCTGCGCGGCCAATTGTCCTTGCGTCGGAAATTACGCTGCCAAGGTTGTTGTCGATCAGAGCCTGGCCCGTGATTCTGAAGCCGGCCCCATATGCCTCCGCGCCAACCTTCGTTGCATACGCAGGAATCTGTCCCGCCGGGATCTCGCCGTTCTCATTGACCTTCGATAGTTGGCCCAACCCGCCAACTATGACGCGTTGCTCGGGGCGATACGATCGAACGTCGACGAAACCGCAAAACCGTTCGTAGGTGTGAGGCCCACTTTCCCAGCCAGCAAGCAAGGCTTGCTGCATAACGCCATCCAGAACAGACGGGAAGTCGCTCGTGCTGAAGAATGCCTGCGCATTGATCGTAAGCATTTTGCGCGCCGACTGCTCGGTGTTCGGAATTCCAGCGCGCTCACACATTGCAGCGGCGATTTCGATGATCCGGCAGCCGCGCAAATTATTGCCGTAGTCTGGTGGGGCGAGACCGTAGGGCTCCAGGATGGCGTTGACGCAAGCCCCCACGAACGCACAATCCGAGGCCTTCGACGGATTGAACGCATCGAGAGGATAGAAAGGAACAACATTCAATTTCATTTGTTCAGCACTCCCGTAAGGTTGGGAGCCCGATCATAGTGCGTCAAAGTGGATTATTTAGGCCACTTCGCTGAGGTGTCGCGCACTGTCGCTATCTGTCGCACCTTGTCGCAACTTACGATTCTCAGACCAGCTCGCAAGGCCTGCACGCGGGTATCGCCATTGGCCACCGACGCGGATTCGCGGCGGCGCGTCGCCAGCCCGATGCATGCGCTCTAGCGTCCGCACGCTGATTGCCAGACTTACTGCGACGGACTTGCGTGGAAGAAAATCAGAAGTCGGTGGCACGGCCTATCCCCTGGCGATACGCTCGAGAAGTGTGTTGCTTTATGCGGCTATGCCAAGGCGACGTAGGCGCCGTTTCGTTCGGGCAGCCCGACGCAACGGGAGATGTTCCATGTGGAACAAGTACAGGTGTATACCCGACTGCAGTCGGCTTTGCCGCGCCCGCCCCCTTGATTAACTGAACAAACCGCACAGAGGGTTTCAGTGAGGCTTGCCAGTTGGAGTTATCGAAGCTGCGCCGCGCGATACGTCGATCGAGACCGAGTCTGCGAATTCGAACGTGCCGACAACGAGTGTGGGTCTTCCCGCTACTATTCTTTTTTTCGGACAGTGAAAGAGGAAATAGACGCGCGCACGTGCGGGCACCAGCGCAGTTGTGCGGCCACGCGTGCGGGTACGAGTCCGCGTGGAATAAGGACGCGGAGACCTGTGCGGGTGTGCGGGCGTACAGGCGCGCCCGTGTGCGCGCGCACGTGCCCGCGCGCCCGTGCCCGCGCAGGCATGTGTGAAAGGATTTCGCTAGTGTGGCCGCACAGCCCTCCAAGTCATATGGTGCGGGAATTTGCGGGTGCACGAGTGCCCGCACATCTGGCCTCCGCGCCCGCACAGATGCGTTCATGACTCGCCCCGGACAAGCAACTCCGCGCCATTCATGCGCTCCAACTCCGCTTTGAAACGCAGAATGTGTTCGGCAAGCCACTCACGCGCCCCGTGACCAGGTGGCGCGTGCGAGTCGAAGAGAATCACTGAAGCCGGGTTTTTCGACGCACCCCATCGCACCCGCAATTGACGAACGCCTGGCGATCGTCGAAGGAAGCCGACAAGGTGCTGCGTCCCTGCTCGGATTGCGCGCTGCTGGGTGCACCACGCCCCGTACAGCCGCTCGATGTCGAGTGAAAGGCAAGCGGGGCCGTGCGGGACGATTCTGTTCGCAAGCAGGTCGAAGCAAAAACGCTCCAGCGAACTCACGAATGCATCGCCGGTTGCGGTCCCTTGGATATGGGCCGAGTGGTCAGGCACATCAGGGCTTGCGCACGTAGCTTTGGGATTGCTATTCATCTATCGCCCCCGGAATTCAGTAAGTTTCGCGTGCGCTAACTACAGGAAAAACGCGGTCTTTTTACCCGCATGCAAGATCGTCCAGGAGTACCTTTGCCCCGGCCAGTGTAGACGTGTATACCTTGCCTGTGCCTCACAGCCCCAGGACAACGCGGGGAGTGGGGCACGTCCGGGGCTGTTCTGTTCATGCCGCGCGCTTGGGGCGCGGGCCGAAGCGTGTGTCAGCCAAGCGCGGTCGAGACCTCATCCACGCCTCAATCTCGGAATACAGCCAACGCGTGGCCATGCCGATCTTCACGGGAAGCGGGAAATCGCCCGTGCCTTTCTGGAGACGTTCGCGCGACGCGCCTGTAATGTAGGTCTTGCCAAGGCACGTGAGCTTGCAAACGTCATTGAGGCGGAGGAGACGTTCGCCCGTGATGGTGCCTGGCTCTCTAAGAATTTCGGCAGGAATTGTTTGATGCATCGCAGATCGCCTCCGTACGGTTCCGCGCTGTTCCGCACGGAATGGTGGCGAATAATCCCACGCATTAACGGCAAATTGGGGGGGCGATATAGCCCCTTATTTCCCCCCTTTTTGTCCCACAGGCCGCACGTGTCTTCGTATCTCCTTTACTTGCTCCTTGGCGGATCTGTTGCTGCCACGCTGTTTGAGTATTTCGGCTGCTGCTTTAGTGCGATTCGTCTTGATTCCCTTGCTTTCAGCCAGCTTCATCTGCATGAAGACATCTAGAATAATTCCTAGTTCTCGACTCCGCGATTTGGTTTGACGAGCGTACGTTCCTGCGCCCCGTATTGGCATGCCGAAAAATGCTTCCTCGAGTGCCTTGGGCGGTCCACCCTTGTCCATGTACCTCTTAAATACATCCGCTAAGGTGAGCAACAGTTCTGGCGGCGGATATAAACCAAAACTGATCCACAAGAAAAGCGCGTGTAGCGGCGGTACCCCGAGTCCCTCATCGGCATCGCGAGAAAATGCGCCCGGATAGACGAACTCTCGGCGACACGCCTGCCAAAATGTCTGCAGGCGCATCATCCTCGCACGATCAAGGTCACCCACGCCTAAACGATCATCAAGGCTGCTGATCTGATTTGGCAGGTCGGAAGTACCATGGCCGTCAAGCCAGCGGCGCCAGGCACGGACGCAATCCCATTGCTTCTTCTCGGCTGCGCGCATCGCACGCGGTACTAGTTCAACGATGGTCCGTGCCTTGGCGACTGCACGCTTGGATTTGACTTCGCCGCCATCGCCACTGTCGATGGCTGGCGCTGACGGCTTTCGTTTCTTCATGGCGATTCTGCGAGGCCGTTTTGGGCGTGCGCAGCGCTCTCACGCAGAGCTAAGGCGAGTAGGCGGAGGAACTCAGCGGCTTCGACCGCCTCAACAGCGCCGCGCGGAGCCCCGCCTTCTGGCGATCCCTTTTCTTCGTCGAGGCGCATGATTGCCGACGCGCCGCGGAGTGCACCGCCAGCCATTGCGTCAATTCGCTCGGCGTAAGCCTTGAGCTCGTCAGGGTGTTCGTTGGCGAACTGCATAGGAAGAGTCATGTCGTCGCCGAGGTCAATCAGATGAGCGCTCATGCGGTTACCCCTCGGACAAGCTCTTCCAAACGAACATCTGCGTTCAACTTGCGCCTAGTGATCTCGACGCCGACGGCTGAATGCAGCGAGCCGATGATGCTCGCCGCATCAATTATTCCGATTGCGTTGCTGTTCTCTGTTATCTCGTGCGCGCATCTTTCCAATTCGTCGCCAGCGCTAGCCACGAGCGCATAAAGCGTCTTCGCCAGATCATCTCCTGCAACACGCAGGTCGTCTATGTGCATCTCCAAAAAGACGATTTCGAATCCGGACATTGTTCGACCGGAAATCAAGTGTTTAACGTCCGTCTTTTCGGACAGGAGCGCAAATAGGCGCGGCGATGATGCCGTGTCGTTCGTGTGCGGTATACTTTTCTCAGCCATGATTGAAACCTCACTGTTTCATTGTGGTTAGGCCCGCTCAGGTGTTGGTAGCACCTGGGCGCGCCGCTTTACCCGGCTATTGCCGGATTCTATTTGCGCCGGCTGCGTCGGGTAGCGACGGCTCGGCGCTCAGTTTTCTTCGTAGTATTCGAAACCACTTCGTCCGGTAACGGTGGGAGTTTGCCACTCAAGAAGTCTCGCACCAACTTTCTAGCCAAAGCGTCGACTAGACGCTCAAGTGCCGGGTGTATCGGCACTTCGGCAATCACCTTTTTCATCGTGGCACCTTGTTTGGCCTCCATAGCCCGCTTCTTGGCGCTGTTGTCAGCGCTGCACGCCTACTTTCGTGAGTGGCACCACTGGGTCGGCGCCTTCGAGTGCATCAAGAATCCTCTCTCGCCGGTATTGATTGAGCTTTTTCATCCCGCGCCGGCGGCGTTCTTCTTCAAGCGCGTCTAGGCAAGCCTCGTCATCTGCATGGGCTGCTGGCCTCGGCGGTTGGGGCGGGAGCGCTTTGAAGAGCCGCTTCATGAAATCCGTTAGCCTAGGATCTGGCTGCGGCGGCGGAATGCTGGCCATAACGTCGATCTCGAGCGCCAGCGCTTTGATCTCGTGATCTTCCCAAGCTTCATGGATTATGCTTTTGCGAGCCATGACTGAAACCCCTTCGTTTCGGTTGTGGTTAGGCCGGCGACACTGTTAGCAGCAGCGTCGCCGGCCGGCCCTTGTTCACCGGCTTGCGCCGGATCCTATAGGCCGCAGCGAAACGACTTGTTCGCCGCGGGCCAGCTGTTCTAAGTGATCCGCCCAGGCCTGCATCATCTTTCGCCTGGGCTCAAGGTACATTGCCTTGTTATAGGTGCCCCGAATCTTGTCCGGATCGCCGTGGGCAAGTTGTCGCTCGACCCAATCCGCTTCGTACCCCAGCTCGTTGAGCGCCGTCGAGATCAGATGCCTGAATCCATGAGTTGTCTGCCGTCCCTTGAATCCCATTATCGCGAGTGCCTTGTTTACGGCAGCATCGCTCATCGGTTTGTGCGGATCGCCGCGACCTATGAAGACGAATTCGAACGTGCCGGTGAGCCTGCGCAAATCGCGCAACATCGCGATCGCCTGGCGAGGCAGAGGGGTAAGGTGCGCATAGCCCCGCTTCATGCCAGCGCGGCCCTTCTCAACTGTCCAGAGCGCGTCGTCGAGGTCGAGCTCAACCCATCTCAAGGTGCGAGTGATACCAGGGCGATTTGCGGTCCAGAGAGCCAGCCAGATTGCGCCGCGCGTGATTGGTGAGCCGCTGTAGCGGTCCAGTGCGCGCAGGAGTTCGGGCAGTTCGTCCACGCCGAGGTGCGCGTAGTTGGTCGCCGCAGGTGCCGGAACGGCGACGTCGTTTAGGTGTTCCGCGGGGCTTTGCGTGATCCAGCCCTTCGCGATCGCATAGCGGAAGATCGCCTTGCACCACTGACGGGCCTTTTTTGCCGCGTTGTGCGCGCCGCGCGCGCTGATCTTATCCATTACGTCGCCAAGGTCGCGTGGAGCCAGGCTCGTCAGGGGGCGCGTGCGCAGCGTGGGTAAGACGTCCTTGTCGAGATACTGGCGCGCCTTCTCGGCCGTCGCCTTCGCCCATCGAGGCTCGTTGAACTTAAACCATGCCTCAGCGGCGGCGCCGAAGGTATTGGCTACGTTCGCTCTCAGCGCTGCTTTCTGCGCTCGACGGTGCTCTACTGGGTCTATTCCATCGCGCAGCAACGCGCGCGCAGCGTCGGCGCGCTTGCGAGCCTCAGCGATCGAAACGAGAGGATAGGTGCCGTGCGACACCGATCGTTGTTTGCCGCCGTAGCGATAACCCTGTTGCCAGCGACCTACGCCGTCTCGTGTGACGAGGAGTGTCAGCCAGCCACCATCCGCAAGCCGCTGCATTTGGTGGCTTGCCCGCGCTCGCTTGAGCGCCGCCTGCACAGCCTTTTCGGTGAGTTCGCCCAACACCGTTCCCGAGTAGCAAAACTGGAGTACCAGCAAATTTACTCGCAATAAACGACGGTAGCAAGCGGAACAGGGCGGAAGGCTGCGGAAGCCAAACAGCAAAAACCCCGCATTAGAGCGGGGGCTTCTGTGGTGCCGGACGGAATGCTGCGGAACGCAGCGGAACTTTCCTTGGTGCCCAGGAGAGGACTCGAACCTCCACGGTTTTACCCGCTAGTACCTGAAACTAGTGCGTCTACCAATTCCGCCACCTGGGCAGGCGTGGGAATACTGCGAATTGCGCAGGGCCG
>Ga0105237_10007267_pt1 | contig 12153 bp, 4 predicted proteins | sample KBSC24metaG_FD_81520 | JGI IMG/M metagenome (GOLD analysis project Ga0105237, IMG submission 81520) | Corn rhizosphere microbial communities from Kellogg Biological Station, Michigan, USA - KBS C2-4 metaG | ecosystem: Host-associated > Plants > Roots > Rhizosphere > Soil | place: Michigan, USA...
CAGGTTGATGTATTAAAAGATGCTTCTTCTGCAGCCATTTATGGTTCAAGAGGGGCAAATGGTGTTATTGTAATTACAACCAAAAAAGGAGCTTCAGGCGGTACCAAACTTGAAGCTGGTGCAAGCTGGGGCGTTTTTGCTGGTTATATGAAGAAGTATAAAGTGCTCTCTGCTTCTGAGTTTAGAAGTTACACAAAAGCCAATAACCTCAATTTTGATTCAAGCTCATCTGTAGATGCGTTAAATGCTATTACTCAAAAAACATGGGGTCAGAATTATAATTTAGCTGTTAGTGGTGGAAATGAGAATGGAAAATTCAGGGCCTCATTTTTGGGTTCCAAGACTCCTGGTTTTATCAAGAAAACATCGCTTGATAAATACCTGGGAAATTTTTCCGGTCAGTATAAATTTATAGATAATCGTTTATCTATTGACTTCAACGCAATTGCCGGACATACTACAGAAAACATCGGATTGGTAAGTAATACTGCTGGCGCAGGTGGTAACTTAATTTCTTATGCTTTAAACTGGAATCCAACCAAATCCTTCTATCAACCAAATGGTTTATTTAGTTTGGCAAGTAATTCAATTACGAATCCTCTTGCATTGATTGACGGTTATAATGATGTAGCAGACGTTAATGTATTTCTTGCAAATATTTCAGCTACAGTCAAGATAACAAAGGATTTGGAGTATAAATTTTTATATGCCATTAATCATGGTTCAGGTACAAGAAATACAAATATTGATGGCTGGATCGATGGTTTGAAAGGCGTTTCTGGTTTAGGCTTTGGTTCTATCTCAAATGCTGCGTTAACGTCTCAGACATTTACGCATACATTGAATTACCACGCAAAATTGAACCAGGATTTAACATTGGATGCGGTTGCAGGTTACGAATACTGGAAAACAGATTACTCTAATTCTTCTATTGGAGCAACGCAGTTTAATACTAACCTTGATCCTGCCCACAGGATACCAGTTCTGTACACAAGCTTCTTTCAGAATGCAAAAACACAGATACCTTTAACTACTTACGTAGATCCAAGAACAGAGATTCAATCTTATTTTGGCAGGATTAATTTCAATTTGAAGGATAAATACTACCTGACAGGTACAGTAAGAGCTGATGGTTCAAATAAATTTGGTGCCAATAACAAGTACGGTACATTCCCTTCTGTTGGTGCTAAATGGGTGATGAGCAATGAAGAGTTTTTAAAAGGGATTTCAGCATTAAGCAACTTGTCATTACGTGGTTCATGGGGTATTACCGGAAACCAGGAATTTCCTGCAGGTGCTTCTCTTGAGCAGTTCACATCTGGTGCATACAATAGCATAGGTCAAAGCAATGTTGCCAATCCAAATTTAAAATGGGAAAAAACAACTTCTTATAATATCGGCTTGGATTATTCATTCCTCAAAAACAAAATTTACGGTTCTATTGATTATTATTATAAGAATACGACTGATATCCTGTATCAAAGCACTGCCATTCAGCCGGCACCGGCATCTATCTTCTTTATTAACCTGCCTGCAAACCTGATAAATAAAGGCGTTGAATTTTCAATTGGTGCAACCATCGTATCTAACAAACAACTTACATGGGATGCTGCATTTAATATTGCTTACAATAAGAACCTGTTGAAGAATTTCAACCAGGCACCAATTTTTACTGCGCAGGTTAGCGGACAGGGTGTATCAGGAGCGTTGGCACAGATTATTGCTAATAACTATCCGGTTAACGAATATTATCTTAAACCTTTTGGTGGTTTCGATAGAAATGGTCAGCAGATTATTGGTGATAACCCGGTATATGCGGGAGATCCAAACCCTCATGTGATTGCAGGGTTCTCCAATACTATCAGGTATAAAAAACTCTCTTTCACATTTAATGCAAGTGGTGCTTTCGGATACAAGATTTATAATAATACCTATAACACCGTTACCAACATCAGTAACGTACAAAACGGCAAGAACATTTATGCGGGTGCTATTAGTACAGGAGAAAGTATTAATGACGGCGTAGCGGCTTCTACCAGATACCTGGAAAGTGGGAACTATGTAAAACTCAGAAACGCTTCTTTTACTTATGCTTTGGGTAGCGTTGGTAAATACATCAAGAGCCTTAATGTGTTTGTGAGTGGAACAAATTTATTTGTAATTACTAAATTCACAGGTTTTGATCCTGAAGTGAATGTGGATAAGACTAACAATGGCTATCCATCAAGAAACATTGAATACATTCCTTATCCCACACCAAGAACAATTTCTTTCGGTTTCAATTTTGGACTATAAAACCTGATAAAATTTTGAATTTATGAATAAGCATAAATATATAAATATCGCAGCAGTTGCCCTGGTATTTTCAGTGGTAACCAGCTGTACTAAACTGGATCAGAAACTAAACAGTAGTCTCACCAACAGTGAAGCTGCGAATGCGCTTGGCACAAATGGAACTTCTTTATTATTACAAACTGCATATAATGATGTAGGAAATCCATATTCAGATCCGGGAAATATCTTTGCATTGGAAGAAGTTGCTGCAGATGAATGTCTAATCCCTACACGTGCGGGTGACTGGGATGATAATGGAAAATGGCGGGCATTGCATCAGCATGCCTGGTCGGTAGATGGAGTTGATGTTATATTAAATCAATTCAATTCTCTTAATAAAATAAACTTTGATGCCACCAACGTGCTTGCTTTTACTCCTACCGCAGCACAAGCAGCCGAAGCAAGATTTTTAAGGGCACTTGCATTGTACCAGCTTTTGGATTTGTATGGTCAGTTTCCTTTCAGAAATCCAGGTGATAACTTGCTAAATGCGCCAAAAGTTTACAGCGGAGACAGCGCAGTACAATTTATTATCAGTGAATTGAATGATATAATGCCTGATTTAAGTGCTTCAAATCCTATTACAAAGGCAAAACCTGATGCAGCAAAAATGTTGCTGATGAAGCTGTATCTTAATCATGGAGCTTTGGTAAACCGGGAAAATCCGACATGGCCTAGTGCTGACATGCAGCAGGTGATAACATTGGGCAATTCAATTATTAACAGTGGCAAGTATGGTTATAATACCAAGTACTTTGATAACTTCAGCCCTACCAATTCAAATTCTCCTGAAGGTATTTACGCCTGCCCTAATACATCAGGGGTCTCAGTGAATAATACAGGTATCCATAACAGGTGGTGGGCTACATTGCATTATAATCAATATACGCCATTAAACCCACAAGCCGGATGGAACGGATTCTCCACTGTTGCTGATTTTTATAATTCTTTTGGTGTTACTGCTACTCCAACACAAACTCCTGCAGATACATTGCTGGATACAAGAATTGGTGGGAGATTTTACAAAGGAAGTACTGATATTTCTGGTATCAGGCCCGGATTGTTAATTGGCCAGCAATTCAATGAGAAGAACGAAAAAGAAAAAGACAGGAAAGGAAATCTTTTGGCTTTCGACCCCAAAATTGCGGCTGATCTTAAAGAAACAGGATCAAACCTTGAGGTAACAGGTATTCGTATCGTTAAGTATGTTCCTGATTATTCTAACAATGGTGCCAACTATTCAAATACATCGGGTAACTGGCTAATGCTTTTCAGGTATCCTGATGTTGTTTTGATGGTAGCTGAAGCAAAAATGCGTACAGGGGATAATGCTGGTGCTTTAGCAATGGTTAATGAACTGAGGAAAGCCAGGGGTGCTGCTGTATTAACCACCATGTCTTTGGTTAATACTTCTAACGTGTATGATCCAGGAACATTACTGGCTGAAAGAGGCAGGGAATTATATTGGGAAGTTGTAAGAAGATCTGATTTGATACGTTTTGGCGTATTTCTTAAAGCCTGGGCATATAAATCAGCGAGTGATAAAAAATACCTGGTTTATCCAATTCCTACACAGGCATTGGCTGCCAATCCAAACCTGACACAGAATCCGGGGTATTAACATTGTGAAGAACGAATGTTTTATAAATAGTATAAAGGTCATTATTCAATAATGGCCTTTATATTTTTAAGAACCTGTTGTTTGTTTGATATTTATTATAAATGTAGTTTCGATAGTGCGTATGAAAAGATTTTTTCCTGCTATTTTAGTGTCTACAATAACAATGCTCGTGCTTTTGTTTTCCTGTGGCAAAAAGCAGCAACAACAAGTATTATTCAAATTAATGGATAGCACTGGAATTAATTTTAATAACAGGGTTGTCGATGGCAAAATTGAAAACAGTTTTCTCTTTAGAAATTTTTACAATGGTGGTGGAGTTGCCATAGGTGATATTAATAATGATGGACTCGCAGATGTGTTTCTAACCTCTAATATGGGCGAAAATAAGCTGTACCTTAATAAAGGAAACTGGAAGTTTGATGATATTACAAAAACTGCTGGCCTTAAACAAGATAGCATGTGGAGTACCGGGGTTATGTTTGTTGATATCAATAATGATGGCTGGCTGGACATTTATGTTTGCAATAGCGGCCACATGCAAAACAGAAACAGAAGAAATAAACTATATATCAATAACCATAATCTTAATTTCACAGAAGCTGCTACAAGTTATGGTCTTGATGTGTCCGCATATACTACCCAGGTTTCTTTTTTTGATTATGATATGGATGGAGACCTTGATTGTTTTATGATCAATAACAGCCCAATTCCCGTTAACCAGTTAGAATATGCCAACAGGCGTGATTTGCTTGATAAAGATTGGCCTGTGGCAAACTTTCTAAAAGGTGGGGGTGATCATTTATTTAGAAATGATAATGGCCATTTTTCCGAAATAACCAAGCAGGCAGGTATACATGGCACCCTTATTAGTTTTGGGCTTGGTGCATCAGTAGCAGACTTTAACAATGATGGTTTTCCTGATATATATGTTTCAAATGATTCTTATGAGCGGGATTATTTATACATTAATCAGAAGAACGGAATATTTAAAGATGAGCTTGAGCAAAGCACGGGGCATATAAGTTTTTCTTCAATGGGCGCTGATGTGGCAGACATAAATAACGATGGCTATCCTGAAATATTTACGACAGACATGTTACCGGAAGATGATTACAGGCTTAAAACACTGGGCGCTTTTGATAATATTGATCTATATAATACCAAAGTAAAACAAGGCTTCTATCATCAGTTTATGAAAAACTGCCTGCTGCTGAACAATAAAAACGGAACCTTTTCTGATGTAGCCAATTACAGCGGAGTTTCTGCTACGGACTGGAGTTGGGGAGCACTTATGTTTGATGCAGATAACGACGGTCTTAATGACATATATGTTTGCAATGGAGTAAACAAAGATGTAACCAATCTTGATTTCATGGATTTTTTTGCCAATGATGTTATTCAGAAAATGGTGCTTACCGGAAAAAAAGATGATATAGATAAGGTGCTGGAGCATATTCCAATCAATCCAATGATAAATAAAGCTTTTAAGAATCAAGGCAATTATAAATTTTCAGACGCAGGACTTTCATGGGGCTTTACCCAGCCTTCCTTTTCAAACGGAGCCGCCTATGGGGATCTTGATAATGACGGAGACCTCGATCTTATCATTAATAACGAGAATCAGCCAGCTTTTATTTATCAAAACAACTCAAGACAATTTAATAAAAATAACTATGTAGGTGTATCCTTAAAAGGTACCGACAGCAATGCTTTTGCCATAGGTAGTAAAATAAGAGTTTATAAAGATGATAAAATTTTCAACAGGGAACTGATACCCAGTCGCGGTTTTCAATCCTCTATGGATTATAAACAAATCATCGGCCTGGGTAAATTAGATAACCTGGATTCAATGGTAATCATATGGCCAGATAATTCTGTCTCTAAGTACAATCATCCTTCCATTAATAAAGTCTACCAGCTTTCACAAAAAAGTGAGACAAGAATCAAAGAACCTGTTACAATAGAAAAGAGTTCTGCTGCGACACTTCTTTCTACAGAAAAAAATCCCTTTGATAAACATGTTGAAGATGATTATACTGACTTTTATTATGAACGCAACATTCCCGAAATGCTTTCATGCGAAGGCCCAAAAGCAGCAGTTGCTGATGTTAACGCAGATGGGTTGGATGATATTTTTATAGGAGGTACGAAAGGGCATGTAGGGCAGTTATACACTCAAGCAAGTTCGGGTGGTTTTGTAAAAAAGAAAGAACCTCCAATGGAGCAGTTTGCAGACTTTGAAGATGAAGCTGTTTTGTTTTTTGATGCAGATGGTGATGGAGATGCAGATCTCTTTATAGGGCCGGGCGGCAATGATAACCCACCGGAAAGCAGGCAAACGCAAAGCCGCCTTTTTAAGAATGATGGCAAGGGAGAGTTTGTCCTGGATGCAAATGCTTTTCCGCCAAATGGAATGAACACAGCGATTGCAATTGCCAATGATTTTGATGGTGATGGGGATTTAGATCTTTTTGTGGGTGGAAGAAGTGTGCCACGTGATTATGGTGTATCTCCATCAAGTTATATCTATCTCAACGATGGCAAAGGACATTTCACTGATATCGCGAAAACGAAAAATCCTGACATCGCCAATATTGGGATGGTAACAGGGGCTGCATGGGCAGATGTTACAGGCGATACTCAGGAGGAACTTATAATAGTTGGAGAGTGGATGGCTCCGCGTATTTTTTCATTCAAAAAAGATCACTTTGAAGAGGTAAAGACTAACCTGTCAGATATGTATGGCTGGTGGCAAACAGTAAATATCAGTGATGTTAATGGAGATGGAAAACAGGATCTTATACTTGGCAATATTGGTGAAAACTTTAATCTTCATCCAGATAAAAATCAACCGGTAAAACTTTGGATAAATGATTTTAATAATAATGGTGTTGAAGATAAAATTCTTACCAGGACGGTTGATGGAAAAGATAAACCCGTTTTCCTGAAACGTGAGTTACAAGATCAAATACCTTCTATCAAAAAGCAGAACCTTAAGCATGCGGATTATGCAAATAAATCTATCCAGGAATTGTTTGCGCCGGAGGTGTTGTCCAGGTGTATAGTTAAACAATTCAATTATGTAAGTTCATGCATCGCAGTTAATAGTGGCAATGGTAATTTTGTCATTCAAAAAATGCCGCCGATGGTGCAGCTATCCTCAGTAAATGCAGTGCTGTCATTGGATGTAAATGAAGATGGTTATAAAGATTTGGTGATGGCAGGCAACCTGCTGCATTTTCAACCCCAGTTAGAACGTCTTGATGCAAGCTATGGACATGTTTTGCTGAACGATGGCAAAGGCAACTTCAACTGGATTGAACCTTTAAAATCTGGCCTGCAAGTGGAAGGCATGGTGAAAGACATTCAACTTTTAAAAACAAAGGATAAAAACTACCTGTTATTCCTCCGAAACAATGATTACCCCGCCCTTTACAGGGTGAATAATACTTTGCCGGGGAAAGCCCAACATTAAGTTTTATGTTTGATGTGCTCTTGTAACATTTGTGTAATAATTTTAGAACTTTTATGATTCGCTTTAAAGGCAAAGATGTTTTATTGGTTTTTATGGCTGCATACGCTGTATTTTTTTGCGCATGTACTTCTAAGCAAACATCAGAGCCCTTATTCCAGGTATTAGATAACAAAATAACCGGCCTTGATTTTACCAATAAACTTACGCCCAATAATCAGTTTAATGTTTTGCATTACATGTATTATTATAACGGGGCAGGTGTAGGTGCGGGTGATTTTAATAATGATGGATTGACAGATCTTTTTTTCGCTTCCAATCAGCAGAATAATAAGCTGTATCTCAACACAGGGAAACTCCATTTTAAAGAGGTGACTGCAGAAGCAAAAATTCCCCAGGACAGTGGTTGGAGCACCGGGGTATCTGTCGTGGATATTAATAATGATGGCTTACTGGATATTTACGTTTGTCGTGTAGGAAAGTACGAGGTTTTAAATAGCCATAACCAGTTTCTTATCTGCAAAGGCATTGATAAGAATGGTGTTCCTTTTTACCAGGATATGTCAAAAGAGTATGGGCTTGATTTTTCAGGCTTTAGTACGCATGCTGCTTTTCTTGATTATGACAATGACGGCGATTTGGATATGTACCTGCTTAATCACTCTCTTCATCAGAATGGAACTTACGGCCCACGTAACGAGTTGCTTAATAAAACCAATCCACTTTCAGGAGATCATCTTTATCGTAATGATGGAAATAAATTCACTGATGTAACAAAAGAAGCTGGCATCAATAGTTCTGTAATAGGCTATGGACTTGGTGTAAGCATTGCTGATATAAACCTGGATGGTTACCCCGACATTTATATTGGTAACGATTTTCATGAAAATGATTATTTATATATTAATCAACGCAACGGTACATTCAAAGAAGAAAATAATCAGCACCTGATGCATACCAGCCAGTATTCTATGGGTGTAGACGTGGCTGATGTAAATAATGATGCTTTCCCTGAAATCATCAGCATGGATATGCTGCCTTCCGATTCTTATATTTTAAAAAGATCTGAGGGAGAAGATCAGTATGATGTATTTAATATCAAACTGCAGTATGGATACAACTATCAATACAGCCGTAACAATCTCCAGTTAAACAGGCGCAATGGTATGTTTAGTGAAACAGGGTTTTATTCCGGTGTTGCAGCTACTGATTGGAGTTGGGCGCCACTATGGATGGACTTTGACAATGATGGTAAAAAAGATCTGTTTATCTCTAATGGCATACCTAAAAGATTGAATGATGTTGATTATATCAACTATATATCAAGCATGGAGGTGCAGGAGAAATTACAGAACAATAGCATGAGCGAAAAAGATATGGCGTTGATTGATAATTTTCCGCAGATAAAAATTCCCAACAGGTTTTTTAAGAATGATGGAGCATTGTCGTTTGCTGATATTAATAACTCAATAGAAAACAATCCGGCAACTTATTCCAACGGTGCTGTTTATGCAGATCTTGATAATGATGGTGATTTGGATATTGTCGTAAATAATATAGATGCACCCGCATTGCTTTATGAGAACAAGACCTGTGATACTAAAAGCAAAGCTTTTATAGAGCTTAAATTAAAGGGTACAAATTCAAACATAAATGCTGTCGGGGCTAAAGTGATTGTATTTGCAAAAGACGGTGTAAGAGCCTATGATAAAAACCCGGTTCATGGTTTTCTGTCAAGCATGGAAATACCTGTTCATGTTGGGATAGATAAAGCAACAATAGACTCCATGTTGCTGGTTTGGCCAGATAATACGTATGAACATATCGACTGGCAAAAAGATACTTCCAAAATAACAACCGTTACCTATAAAACCGGCCTTCCTTCATTTGATTACAACAGGCTGATCAATTATTTACCAAGCCCGGTACAACCAATGGCCGATGTTACGCAGCAGAGTGGTCTTTTATACAAACACGAAGAAAATTCATTTATTGAGTTTGACAGAGAACCTCTTATCCCTCACATGTTGTCGAGAGAAGGGCCTGCACTTGCTACTGCGGATATAAACGGCGATGGACTTGAAGATGTTTTTATTGGCGCATCACGTGGCAAGAAACCTGCACTGTTTATGCAGCAACCTAACGGGCAATTTATTCAGTCTTATCAGGCGACTTTAGATAATGATAGTGCTCATGAAGATGTAGATGCCTGTTGGATGGATATCAATAACGATAAGTTTCCGGATCTTGTAATAGCCACCGGCGGGAATGAGTACTATGGGAAAGATGAACACATGCAGCCACTTGCTTATTTAAATAACGGCAAGGGGATGCTCACAAAATTGGAAGGCGCATTTAATGATATCTATCTTACTGCCTCCTGTGTTGCGCCTTATGATTTTAACGGCGATGGGTTTGTTGATTTATTTATAGGTGCAAGGGCTGAACCCTATAATTATGGTGCCATACCGCAATCTTATCTTTTATTGAATGATGGAACAGGAAAGTTTAAAAATGTAACTGATACATATGCCAAAGAATTAGCCCATGTAGGGATGGCTACAAATGCTGTTTGGTGTGATATTGATAAGGATGGTGATAAAGATTTAATTGTGTCGCTTGAATGGGATGGCATCTGCGCTTTCATAAACAATAAAGGAAATTTTACAAAACAATATTTAACGACAAAAAAAGGGTGGTGGAATTTTGTTTTACCCTGCGATATAGACAATGATGGCGACCTTGATTTAATTGCAGGTAATCTTGGGCTAAATAGTCGTTTAAAAGCATCAGTAGATAAACCCATCCGGATGTATTATAACGACTTTGATGATAATGGCAGCAGGGAACAGATACTTACATATTATTTGCATGACAAGGAAATTCCTTTCAATACAAAAGATGAGTTGCAAAGGCGGATGCCAATCCTTAAAAAGAAATTTTTGTACGCTGGCGATTTTGCAAAATCTTCTCTTGATGAAATATTTGATGAGGATAAACTAAAAAATGCCAAAATATTTACTGCTGATTATTTCGCTAATGCCATACTCATTAACCAGGGCAACCTAAAGTTTGATGTAAGTCCAATGCCATGGCAGGCACAGCTTTCTCCATATAAAGATGCTGTTGTTACAGATGCCAATGCAGATGGGTTACCGGACATATTGCTTGGTGGTAACTTTTACGATAACAATATACAAATAGGGCGTTTTGATGCTGATTTTGGAACGGTATTACTTAATAAGGGCCAGTCAAAATTTACTGCTGAAAGCCTGAATGGATTGGTGATTAAGGGCCAGGTAAAACATATCAGGAATATAAATATCGCCGGAAAAAAATCTTACATTATTGCACGGAATAGTGACAGCACAATGGTAATACAATTTAACAAAGGAAAATAAGTATTAAGCTTTTAAATCTTCAGCGAAAATGTACCCGTGAAAATCACATGATGGGTGCATAAATCCTGGTTATCCATTTTGTGGTATCAGTTTCTTTGCTTCTATCGGTAATTAGAGATTCAAAAGGCAAAGCCGGTGCGCCATAGTGATGGTCCTGCATATAATTACCCAACTCAAAAAAAGCTTTCTGTACAGACAAAACGCCACCATGTACTTCTATTAAAAGCGTATTGTCTTTTATTATCGGCATTCTTTTAGGAATAAGCGTGTTATTGCCTTCAAGCACTCTGTCAACCGGAATGGCAACCATCGTTAAATAACCACTATCTGTGCGTCTTACATTCATGATAGGGTGGTTCGTTTCCTTAGCTCCTGTTGAAGCGATGTAACCCTTTAACTCTTTTATCAATTCATAAATAGTATCTGTCGATGGATATGATTTCCCTGTTATTTTTTTCGATATGAAAGCAGTATCTACTAGTGTAGTAATAGCAATGTGAAAGCCGTAAATGTTTTCGGATTTTTGAAGATACTTATCCAGGTTATCAAGTAAAATCCGCATATTTTTCTTTTGTTTGCTGGCCTGCCTGTATTGTGAAATTCTTTTAAATGGATTGAGTCCGGTATTAACTGTAGATTCCCATCTTAATAATAATGAATCAGAATTAACACGAAGCAATAGCATTTGACTGTTAATTGTATCTGCATTGCTTACCTGCGCAACATCATAAGCATTATACATTATTTTGGAAAGATGATAACGATAATCACTGTATTCAAAGTTATTCCTGTTGCCATTTTCCGGCCACCATTTTTTCCATGCACTTGTGTCGTTTAAGACGCGAACGACTGCGGGCTCAGGACATCTAACAGGAATGAATTCAACTATTTGAATTCTACCTGGAATAAAAATATATAAGAGGGCAAAGAAAATAACTAAAATAACAAGCAGAGCGGTAATCCATTTCTTCATGCAGCAATAATTATACGGTAGGCAAATTTGCAAAGATTAACTCATAAAAAAATGTTGAAGTAGCATTACGTTTCGCAAGGCATAGCAAACAGAGTCAATTGGATAAGTATTGTATATCAAATAGCCTATACTCTTACATAAATTTTCTTTTTATCCATGAAATAAACAATTAGCCAGTAAAGCATAATCAGGCTGACTGAATATAATAAAGAGCCATTCCTCAAGTGATCAGAGATGGGTTTGCACAAGTGCAGGTAAAACCATCCAAAAGGAGAGGTGTAAACTAGGCTACCGGCAGCATCAACTCCGTTGCCAATTCGTATAAGTGCCAAGGCTCTTGGAAGAAAGCCAC
>Ga0105237_10007275_pt1 | contig 12145 bp, 8 predicted proteins | sample KBSC24metaG_FD_81520 | JGI IMG/M metagenome (GOLD analysis project Ga0105237, IMG submission 81520) | Corn rhizosphere microbial communities from Kellogg Biological Station, Michigan, USA - KBS C2-4 metaG | ecosystem: Host-associated > Plants > Roots > Rhizosphere > Soil | place: Michigan, USA...
GAGCCGCCTGGCCCGCACCGAGCCGGCCGGCCCCCGCAGCGAGCCGCCCGGCCGCTATGACCTGCCCGCGCCCGCGCCCATCCCCGTGCCGGCGCGCGCCGTGGCCTCCTCGACCAGCCGCTCGACGTAGGGCCCGAGCAGGGAGGCGACCGCGTCGGCCGTCTCGGCAGGCGGCGCTTTCGGCAGCGCGGCGAAGCTGATGGCCAGGCGAACCAGGCATTCGGCGACTGGCTCGGCGTCTGCCACGGCCACGAGCGGCCACGTGGCGAGCAGCACCTCGCTGAGGCGCCCGGCGGCCATCTCCACGAGCGTCTGCCCGCGCGTGGTGAACAGCGCGATCAGCTCGTCGGCGCCCTCGCCGGAGACGATCGCGCCGACGAGCGGGTTCTCGGCGGCGACGGTCAGGAACAGCTCGAACGTGGTCTGCAGCGCGAGGCGCGGGTCCTCGGCGTTGGCGGCGATCGCGCTTTGCACGGCGTCGACGAAGCGTCCGGCTTCGCGCAGCGCCAGCGCCTGCGCGAACTCGGTGCGCGAGCCGAACTCGTTGTAGAGCGTCTGCCTGCTGACGCCGGCCACGCGGGCGATGTCGCTCATGGTGATCTGGCTCCAGCGCCGCGCGGCGAGCTCGCTGCCGGCGGCGTCGAGCAGCGTGTTGCGCAGCAGGCCGCGCGCGGCCACGGCATAGGGGACCTGGGGCACGCCCGCCGGCTGCCCGCCGGCGCTCACGGCTGCGCGCCCTGCACGCCCTGCACCGGCTCGAAGTCGACCTTGTCGCGCACGCCGCAGTCGGGGCAGGCCCAGTCGTCGGGCACCTCGCTCCAGGGCGTGCCCGCGGGGAAGCCCTCGCGCGGGTGCCCGGCGTCCTCGTCGTAGACGTAGCCGCAGCCCGGGCAGCGGTAGGAGCTCACGTGAGCGCCTCCAGGCGCCTGCGCGTGCGCGCGCTGATGCGGGGGTGCAGGTTGGCGCGCGCCAGATCGCCGTCGTAGTGGGCGAGCACGCGACGATCCATCACGCGTCGCCACAGAGGCGGGATGACGGCGGTGAGGATCATGCCGGCGTAGCCGGTCGGCAGCTGCGGCGCCTGCTCGACGTGGCGCAGCGCCTGATAGCGGCGCACCGGGTTGGCGTGGTGGTCGGAGTGGCGCTGCAGGTGGTAGAGCAGCACGTTGGAGGCCGTGTTGTTGGAGTTCCAGCTGTGCTCGGGGCGGGTGCGCTCGTAGCGGCCGTCCTCGCGGCGCTGGCGCAGCAGGCCGTAGTGCTCGAGGTAGTTGACGACCTCCAGCAGCGAGAAGCCGATCACCGACTGGATCGCCAGGTAAGGCAGCACGACCGCGCCGAAGGCGGCTACGAGCGCCACATACAGCACGACGGTCATCGCCCACGCGCTGAGGATGTCGTTGCGCGGCGTCCACATCGAGCTCTCCAGGCGCCGTAGGCGCACGCGCTCGAGCTCCCACGCCGAGCTCAGGCTGCCGATCACGGTACGCGGCAGGAAGCGATAGAAGCTCTCGCCCAGGCGCGAGCTGGCGGGGTCCTCGGGCGTGGCCACGCGCACGTGGTGGCCGCGGTTGTGCTCGATGAAGAAGTGGCCGTAGCCGCTCTGGGCGAGCGCCACCTTGCTCAGCCAGCGCTCCAGGCTGGCGCGCTTGTGCCCGAGCTCGTGCGCCGTGTTGATGGCGATCCCGGAGACCATCGCGACGGTCAGCGCCAGGCCGACGCTGTCGAGCGTGGAGAGCTGCCCGCTGGACCACAGCCAGCAGGCGAAGACGAGCCCGGCGTACTGGATCGGCAGGTACAGGTAGGTGCACCAGCGGTAGTAGCGGTCCTGCTCGAGCGCCTTGATCGCCGAGTCGGGCGGGTTGCGCGCGTCCATGCCCACGGCCAGGTCGAGCAGCGGGAAGATCCCGAACACGAGCACGGGGCCGTAGAACCAGAGCACGCCGAGGCCGGTCACGTGCACGAGCGCCCACGACAGGAACGGCAACGTCGGCACGACCAGCCCGAGCAGCCATAGGTGGCGCTTGGGGTCGCGCCAGGAGATGGTCTGCGCGTGCGGGCGCTCAGGCGACGCGTCGGCGATTGGGGCGTTGCTCGTCGCTGTCGGGGCTGGCATCGACGTTCCTCCGATCCGGTTGGCGACTGCTGCGCCCTACTTTACACCGAACCGCTCTCATGTCAAGCAAACTGACAAACAAAGATCTTTTGATCATGGAATGAGGGCCGCGGCAGCCTGTCGTGGCGTACGCACGGGCGCCAGCAGAAGGTCGCGCTCCCCTCGGGGCCCAGCGCCGCCGCAAAGCGCCGCCGCGGGCGGCGTAGCTATTTCTCACTGGCGATCACGCTTTCCGCAGCCGCGAGATCGATGAGGTTGTTGAGGATCACCGTGCCGTGACCGGCGGGCGCCGGTAGACCCAGCTTCGCGTTGATGATCGGGTCCAGCACGAACGCCAGCGCGCCACCGCAGCCGGTCACGCCGGGGCTCGCAAAGGCGTTGTCGACCAGCGTGTCGTCGCTGATCTGAATGAATTCGGCTTCGTCCTTTTCTTCGATTTTGCCCACTTTGCCGCTGATCGAGCTGTTCGGGGCCGGCGGGCTCGTCGTGCCGGTCGTCAGGTTCCAGACGAGCGGTCGGCTGCTCGAGCCGATGTAGCATTCGCTTCCGAGCAGTGGGTTTTCCAGGTGGATCTTCACCGGCAGCGAGAGAGCCACGCCTTCGCGGTTCACGAGATTGTTTTTGCTGACCTTGATCGCGCTTGCAGGCTTGGCGAGTTCGGTCGTCGCGTTGACGGCTGTCATACCGTTTTCGACGGCCAATTCGCACAAGATGCGCCCGAGCGGCTCGGTGATTTCGTTGCATTCGAGGAGGTCGAGCAGTCCACGCGGCACGGCCTGCGGCGACTTGGTCAGCGTTTCACCGTTGAGCGCGGCGACGAACGTTTCCGCTTCGGTTCCTTCGTTGCGGATGATGCCGCGCTGGAGCACGATCGGCTTGGTGATCGGAACGGACTGGTCGCCGAGCGTCACTCTGCCCGTGCTCGTATGCGCGAACAGGCACAGGTTGACTCGAGCGCTGTGGCGCGGACACTGATCGAACACCGCGTAGTCGCCAGTCGGTCCCGTCGCCGACGCGCTCGCCACGCCGGCCATCGAGGCCGCGCAAGCGACCAGCGCCAGCAGCGCGATCGATCGATGTCTCTTCATCCGTGCTCCTTTGCCAGCCGGCTTTCGGTTGTGCCAATCATCTAGTGCCTGAAGGCGACTCTGATCGCCTTGGTCTGCTTCACGCCACCACTCGGCCTGAACGTCAGGGCGATCGTGCGGCGGGTCGAGCCGGATGTCGCTCGCAACTTGAACCGGAGCGCTTCGGGTCCCGAATAGGTTTTGCTGTTGCGCGAGACGCCGCGACCGCTTGCCGTGACCCTCCCGGCGCCGGGGGCATAGATGGACATCGTCAACATCCGTCCTCTGACCTTCCGCCAGAGCACCGCGAGCGATCGCGGGCACCCCTGCGCCTCAACCCGCGTACGCCGTTCGATCTTCGCGCCGTTCTGCGCGACCATCACGGTCGGCATCACGAGCTTCTGGTGGCACGGTGCGCCGATCGCCGTGAACAGTGCGAACTTGCCCTGCGCAGCGATGAATTCGAACGAGCTGATCGGCGCGTCGGGAACCGTTTCGAAGTGCGAATAGGTGATCCCCTCCTTGATCTGCGTCTTTCCGTCGATGACGATCGTCACTCCTTCGGCCTGGAGCACCATCTCGATGTCTGGGAACTTGGCGTTGCCATGGCTGACCAGGTAGACGGGGCCGGCGAGCGGGCTCTTCAGCACGGGCGTGCGCGCGACGACGCGTGCGACGTTGGACGCCGGTGGGCAGCCGGACGGGTTGGCGTCGAACTGCGCTGCGGCGCATGCCTTGGAGAGCGTCTTTAGCTGTGTCGGCAGCGCCTTGGGCAACTGCAGGTTGACCTCGCGCAGGTTCGCCTCGACGCCCGCCGGATAGCCGATCTTGACCTTCAGGCCCGCTCCCAGCGCTTTGCTCGGCCTGGCGTCGGTGCTCGCCGTGAAGGTCGGCTTGAATGGCAGCGTCGCGCAATTGGTCGCCTCGAAAGGGCTCGTGACGTGGGCCGTGCGGCCGCTCGCGCCGGTGATCGTGCTGGACACTTCGAGAGCGGCGCAGTTGGTTGGGTTGAAGATGAAACCGGGCCGGTCGATCGTCATGCTGATCGTCCGCAGGTGCAGGGGCACGCCCGCGAGGATCTGCGGCAGCGGGCCGGTCGTGATCGTCGCCTGCGCGGTATCCCGGTCGACGTAGATCGCCGCGCGCACGACGACGGTGCCAAGGTTGAACGGACCGGCGATCGCCGGGATGACGACCGACAGGCCGAACGGCGCGCCGTGGTAGGGGCCGGTCAGGTAGACGGGGTTCGCTGGCTGCCCGGCGACGGGCAGGTAGATCGGCGCGCTGCCTGGGCCCGAGCTGACGATCGTGTTCCCGATCCGGCTCGCCGCCGGACAGGACCCGGCGTTTGCCTGTGCTTCGCCGCAGAGCGGCACGCTTGCGAGCATCGCCAGCAATCCGGGGGGCATCGTCACCCGCACAGCGGACGGCGTGTCTTCGCCGTCGTGGCTGACGAGCGTCGTCGTGAACGGCGTGAAGGCGCCGCCCTGGGGATCGACCGTGCCCGCCGACAAGGCCGGCGCGAAGGGGAACGCCGCGTCGCACGCTGCGCCGCCGGGGCCGGAAGAGACGGCAAAGCTGGTTTCGCCGAGCGCGGCGGCGCCCCCCGGGCCGCTCCAAGGTGTGAAGTTGGCGTGCGTCGTGTACGTGCCGCAGTGGGCAGGCGTGACGAGCGCTCCCCGCGCGCCGCCGTTGAGCGCTATGCGCAAGCTCGTAAACGGCAGTTGCGCCATGTTCGCGAACGTCGCCGTCAGGCGCCCGGTGCTCGTGTCGAGGCGGAGTTCGCCCGGCAGCTTGAGGTCGAGGCCGTCGGCAGAGGCCGCCGCGAGCAGCTTGATGTCGGGCGGGTTCGATGCGAGCAGGTACACGCTGCCTTCGAGCTTGTCGGCCAGCAGCGGCGTCGTGACCGTAACCGTGCCGAGCTTCGATGAGGCGGGGCAGGAGGGCGCATCTTCAGTCCCGACGCCGTCTTCGCTTTGTCGGCAGGCGTCCAGCCCGCTGGCTTGTCCCGGATTGACCGCGAGTCCTTCGGGCAGTTCGATCGTCGTGTCGCGGAGGTCTGCCGTCGCCGTGCCGGCGGCGTTCAGCAGCCCTTCCTGGGGCATCCGCACTTCGGCCGTCAGGCCCGTCGGCGTTTCACCCTGCGTCGCTTCCGGGATGATCGTCAGCGACGGGCTGAACGGAAGCTCATCGCACCCAGAGAACCCGGTCGGCGTCCCGGCGGCGTCGTGCGTGAGGAAGCTCGCTTCGCTGGTGAGGTCGCTGCGCCACGTGACGGCCGATGTCGCGACCGTGCCCGGCCCTTCACAAGAGGTAGGCAGCGTCAAAAGCGGCGTCGCCGCGGCATTGGAGGGACACCCCGTGTGACACCCGGGCGCCCTGCGAAGGGCGTCGTGGCTGGATTCCGTCGGGACCCCCCAGAGCGTGATGCTGTTGGAGATGATCTTTCGTTGCGCGAGGTTTTCTGCGTGCTCGGTGATCCCGTAGTCGCCGTTGCTGCGCACGGTCGTGTCGAGGAACGTCGAGATCCCGGACAGGGTGAAGCCGAACTCCGCCGGCACGCCCGGTGGCGGTGCGAGGTTGTACACGGGCAGCGCCTGCGGTTCGGGGCCGCTGAAGGCGGTGTCGAAGCCGACCTGGGTGTTTGCCGGGCAGCGGCGGGCGTCGAACTGCTGGCGCGTACATTGTGGCACCGCCGTCGAGTTGCCGATCAGGCCCGGCGGCAGTCTCACTTCGAGGTCCTTGACTTCGCCGCCGAGCGGCGGTCCGACTTCTCCTTCTCCTTCTCCTTCTCCTTCTCCTTCTCCTTCTCCTTCTCCTTCTCCTTCTTCGAAGGTCGTGTTGAAGTCGAGCGAGATGGTCACCTGGTAGGGATGCGATCCTGCTTGCTTGTCGATCGTGCCGTCGGCGTCGGAGAGCCATCCGTCAAAGCCGGCGAAGCCGAACCCGGCCGGCTGGGAGCTCACGAGCAGCGGCGCGGAGATCTGCGCCGTGCTCGCCGCCCCTCCACCGGCGATGCTGACCTGATTGACCAGGCTCGCGCCTGCGCCCGGCGCGACTTCGACTTCGATCGCGATCGACTCCTGGCCGTTGTTCTCCGACTGCCCGGGAGCGATCTCGGGCAACTGGCCGAGGTTGTTCGTACAGGCGACGACGGTCGTGCCCGTGCATTTCCAGCGTGCCGCTTCGACGTGGCCGGTCTGGTAGTTGCCGGCGGCCGTCGCGGTCAGCCCTGCGGGGAGCGTGTCGGTCACGGCGATCGCGCCGGTGCTGGGAGCAGCCCCGATGTTGTAGACGTCGATCCGCAGCAGCGCTTTCTTGCCGGCGAGGAGATGCGTCGGGTAGCTGCGGCTCGTGAGCTGCCAGCCGGGCGCCGGCGCCAGCGCGGACGCGGAGCACGCACAAGCGCTGAGCCAGAGACCGTAGGCGCACAGCGCGGCCAGAGCAAGCGACGTCGGCCGTTTGATGCGGCGTCTTTCAGGCGCGCTCGTCGTCATCGACGTGTCCCTCTCCTGCGCGGCGCGCCGGCGCGCTTGCGCTGCTTCGTGCGCCTGGCCTCAGTGCCGTATTTGCGGCGTGCTTTTGCCCGGCACGCGGCGCGCTTGCGCTTTGGCTTTTTCGTGCACGCGTGCAGCGCCTTGGCCAGCTTTTGCGCACGCGTCAGCGGTCTCCGTCTGGCTTTCGGCGCCGGGATGTCGGCTACGTTGCCCGTGCCCGTCACGATCGTGCTCGCCGGCGCTCCGAAGGTGGGGGGCGGGGGAAGCGGTCCCTGGCACTCCGATGACGAGCATCCGGCGCTCGTTTCACCGGCCGCCGGGACGCCGCCGACGCGTGCGTCGTAGACGTCGAAGGCTTCGTTGCCGTCTTGCGGCGCGAGCTGGGCGCGCGTAATCACGAACGCGTCGTCGCCGTCTGCGCTGGCGTCGAGCAACCACGAGAAGGCCGGGCTGCCGCCTCCCGAGAGCAGGTAGAGGCAGCCGGCCGCTTGCGTGCAGCTACCGCTGCCATCGCGCTCCCACTCGTACACGTTCTGCAAGCCGTTGGCCGAGCCGGGCGTCAGCGGCTCGACGCTGTCGAAGAACACGCGCTCGCCGTCTTCGGAGATCCAATGCTGCATATAGGTCGCGCTGTTGCTGACGGGCAGGTACGCCGCGGCCCCGGCGGTGAGCGAGAATTCGCGCAGTGGGGGTGGCGCGCCCGTTGGGTCGCACGACAGGCATGAGAGTCCGTGGTCGTCGGCGTCGTATAGGTAGACCTCGGTCATCCCTTCGTTGGCGTAGCCCGTCAGGCTGCGCCCGGACATGAGCACGAGGTGTCGCCCGTCGGAGGTGACCTCGGCGGTGCGGTTCCCCAGACCGGCCTGCCAGTCGCCGTGTTCGCCGTTTCCTTTATTGACGCCATATGGCGAGATCGCATAGCCGTCCTCGGCGTTCAGGACCGTGACCAGTGTCGTCGTTCCGTCGTGGCGCATGTACAGGTTGCATCCCGTCGTGAAGTTCGCTTCTCCCGATTTGCAAGGCTGGGCGGATGCGCCTGCAGCGAGCGCTCCGGCGGCGACGAAGTAGATGTAGGAGCCGTCGCCGCTCGCTGCGATGACCCCCTTCACATTCGCCGGCTGCGCTTGCGACGGTGCGACCGTGAGGTCGTCGAGTGCGCCGTTGTCGACGTTGAATTCGTATAGGTCGGGAGCTTGTGGCGTCGCCGTCGAGTCGCTCGTCAGTCGGCTTTCATCGGTGAAGAACACGCGCGAGCCGTCGGCGCTCGCGGTCCAGAAGCGGCCTTTGCCGCTTTCGCCCGGGCCCCGAGTCGCGTCCACCTGGATCGTGCACGCGTCCGTCGGTACCGTGCAGTGGCCTTCCCCGTCGAGCGGACTCTGGGTCCGTTCGTCGTTCTTGCGCACGTAAAGCGCGGTGGGGCTGCCCGCTGCGTCGAGCGAGCTCCAGAAGATGCGGTCGCCGGACTGCGAGATGGCATTGCTGAGGTCCGGCGCGTTGCGTTCGGACGTTCCTTCGCGCGGGGCGCCAAAGGTCGCGTTCGGCTGGGGCGTGCCATCGGGGAGCACATTGACCGACCGGGGAACGCCTTCGACGACGTCGTAGAGATTGTTCGCTTCTCCACCACCGTCGACGGATTCGGCGTTGAGCGCGTTGTTGGCCGCAAACAGGAAGTGGCGCCGATCGACCGTGCCGCCGTCGTAGCTCAGAACGAAGCCAAGAAAGGCTGGGACGTTGTACGCGCTGAACGTCCAGAGAAAGCGTTCGCTGGCGGGCGGCGTGAGCTGGAACGCCGCGCTGTGCGCGCCGCTCTCGGTGTTGCGTAGGTAGAGCATGTTGTTGTTTTCCGGCGCGCCCGGCGTCAACGCCGTCCATGAGTCGAGGATGCCCGCCGAGAGGTCCGGCGAGAAAGCCTCGTAGGTCGCTTTTTCGATGCCGCTCGGCTGGAGGTTCGCTTGGACCCAGCCGCTGTCCAGGTTGCGTCGAGCCAGGTACTGGTTGCCGTTGCCGACTCCCCCGACGCCACTGCCGCCGCTTGCATCGGAGCTCGGTCCGCCTACGTAGGTGACGGTATTGCCGTCTCGGCTGGCCTGAAACGGCAGCGCCGCTTCGATGCCGTTTTCTTCGCCCTGGGCGCGGCTTGCTATTTCTTCTCCGCCGGTCAAGTACGCTTCAGGCACGTACGCCTCGGCTCCCTGGTTCGCTGGCGGGGTCACCATTTCGAACACACGGTTGTCGGGCAGCCCCTGGGCGTCCAGAGCCGTCCCGGCGACAGGAGCAGCGAGCGCCGAGGGCGCCTGCGCTAACCACAAAGCCAGGCACGCCATCAGTGCGCCGGTCACGCGCGCACGCCAGGGTCGCCGAGCCCTAGGCTCGCGCGCGGCCCCGTTCAACCCATCACTCTGCATGTCGCTCCGCTCCGTCCGTGGCAGCTAATCCGTCTGCCGGTCGCAACTTCCAACCGCGCTGGGATGCCGCCCAGGTCCTTGCCACGGTCGGCTCAAGTCGCTATCGCGCAAACCGAACTGGCGAGCACGATGCTATCGCGCCCGCCAGTTGCGGCGCTCATCGCTTCGATGCTTCAGTGCGCTACGATGCTTCAGCGCACCGCCCTTACGAAGCGGACCATTTCTTGCCGGACGTGAGTTCGAGCTGCGCCTCGCCCGTGAACACAGATGTTTCTTCGCCGAAGGTCAGGTTGCTCCCGGACGTTTCGGTGAAGTTGAGCAAGTGGCCGAGTTTTTCGGTGCCCGCTTCCGGGGCTTCGCCGACCGCGCTGCCGACGATGTTCAATTTACCGGCTTGAGCGCACGTCACGCCAGGCTTGCTCTTCAGCGTGACCGTCGTGAACTGCGTCCCTTCTTTGGGGACAAATTTCAGTTTCACCGGTGGCCCCGCTTCGAGTGTCGACACCACAGCGGTCGTTCTGATCGGTTCTTCCACCGCGCATTTCGTGTTACTCGTTACGGCGCATTCGAAGAATTCGAGGGCTTCGGCGCCGTTTTTGTTCGGGCCTTCGATGTACGCGACTTTTACTTTCATTTTGCATTCAATCGTCAGGCCGTTGGCTCTTTTCAGGATGAACGGTTTGACGACGGTGATGTTTTCCTTGATCGATTCTTTGACGCCTACGCCCAGCGGGGCTCCTTCCACCTTCCATTCGATCGCGGAAGCCGAGGCAGCTGCGATTCCGGTGAACGCAAACGCCGCGATCAGCGCTATTCCGATGGCCTTCTTGCGCATGACTCACCTTTCCATCGTTGACTGGCTTACCGCTCGGACGAAGGTCCGGCAAGAGCGACCGGCTGGACAGCGCCGGGGCTGGCGGTCCTTGTCTGGGATGTTCGTGGCGTCGGCGCAAGCCGACATCGGTTGGCGCACCGGCCGCATGGCGCTCATCTTTTCCAGGGCCGGGATGCTGTGGCGCCGGTCCCGTATTCGAGGAGCGCCAAGCGCATCCGATTCCGGTCGACACCCGAGCGGACGCCGCCGCAGAGCTCTGTTCACCTGATCTCCTCGTTTCCCGTGTCCGCCGACATGCATTGCCCAGTGCGCATGCTCGTCGTACCTGCGTCGCGATCTAAGCACGTCGAGGCGATGGATTGTTCGCAGAGCGTGCGCATGCTGTCTTCGACATCGCGCGCGCGACCCCTACCCACACTCCGATACGGAGCGCATATACCGCGCAAATGCTGACGATTAGTGTCGTAGCGACACGCGCGCCACGCCTCCTCGACGACGAGTGCAGATAGTCAGAAACATCCCGATCGGGGTGGCGGCCCGGCGCAATCTGGCGACGCGGCGCGCCTACCCCCGGGCGACGGTCAAACCCATCCGGCGCCGGCCGCGGCTGGACTGTCGCAGCGCCCCCGCCTGAACAAGCCGCGGCGCTACGTCTGAGCGCAGGCCACGTCTGCCTGTGAGCGGGCGTCAAGCGTCGGCGCGCCACGCGTCGGCGCTCTCCAGCAGGTAGCGCACCTCCTCGTCGCGCACCTGCGCGAAGTCGCGATACCACGAGCCCACCGAGCGAAGCTGTCGCGGCGCCGTCAGGCAGACGACCTCGCTGACGACACGCCGCAGCGCCGCGCAGGTGCTCGGCGGCGCGACCGGCACGGCGATGATCGTGCGTCGCGGCCGCTGCTTGGCGACGTCCAGCGCGCCGGCCAGCATCGACGATCCCGTGGCCAGTCCGTCGTCGACCAGCACGATCGTCCTGTCGGCCAGCGCCAGCGCGGGACGATCGGCTCGATAGAGGCGTTCCCTGCGCTCCAGCTCGCGCCGCTCCTTGCGTTCGACCGCCTGCAGCTCCTCCAGGGAGAGCTCCAGGCGCGACACGAGCGCCTGGTCGATGACGTGCGTGCCGCCGCGCGCGATCGCGCCAAAGGCCAGCTCCTCGTGGCCGGGCACGCCGAGCTTTCGCACCATGTACACGTCCAGCGGCGCGCCGAGGCCGCGTGCGACCTCATAGGCGACCGGCACGCCGCCGCGCGGCAGGCCGAGCACCAGGGCGTCGCGCCCGGCGTACGCGTGCAGCTCCTCGGCGAGCAGGCGGCCCGCCTGGCGGCGATCTCGAAACGCGAGTCCTCGCACGGACTTTCCCGTCCTCTGGACGAAAGCGATTAATTATTAATATTAATTAATATAGTTATGGGTCGCGAAGTTGCCGGCAGGGCGCGTCTGGCGGCGCCCGCGCGCGGCCCCCCGGCCTATTCGCGGCGAACGCGGTTGACGAGCGTGCCCAGGCCGTCGATCTCGACCTGCACCGTCTGGCCGTCGCGCAGGAAGCGCCCCTGCGCCGCGCCGACGCCCGCCGGCGTTCCGGTGGCGATGATGTCGCCGGGCGCCAGCGTCATCGTGCGCGACAGCCATGCGACGAGCTCGGCCGGTCCGAAGATCAGGTTGGCCGTCGTGCCCTGCTGCACCAGCTCGCCGTCCACGCGCGCGCGCAGCCCGAGCGCGTGAAGGTCGTCGATCTCGTCCAGCGTCACCAACGCCGGGCCGCACGGCGCGAACGTGTCGATCGCCTTGCCGCTCGTCCACAGCGGGTTCTGGAACTGCAGGTCGCGCGCGCTGACGTCGTTGAACGGCATCGCGCCGGCGATGTGCGAAAGCGCCTGCTCGACGCGGACGTTCCTGGCCGCGCGCCCGATCACCAACGCCAACTCGGCCTCGTAGTCGACGTGCTCGCCGTGCGCGCCCGGCAGCACGATCTCCTGTCCGCTGCCGATCAGCGAGTTGGCGAACTTCGCAAACCACATCGGCGCGGTCGGGATCTCCTGGCCGGACTCCGCGGCGTGGTCGCGGTAGTTCAGGCCGATGCACACGATCTTCTGCGGGTCGAGCACAGGCGCGTGCAGTCTCGCGGCGGAGACCGGCGTGCGCTCGTCGGCCTGCGCGGCGCGCTCGCCCAGCCCGCGCAGTCCGTCCGCGTCGAGCGTCGCCAGCAGCCCGCGCACGCTCGTCGGCGAGAC